>Ga0209648_10003767_pt1 | contig 12803 bp, 10 predicted proteins | sample GraSoi2013_115cm_FD_185830 | JGI IMG/M metagenome (GOLD analysis project Ga0209648, IMG submission 185830) | Grasslands soil microbial communities from the Angelo Coastal Reserve, California, USA - Sample 9_17_2013_115cm (SPAdes) (version 2) | ecosystem: Environmental > Terrestrial > Soil >...
GCGTCCGCGGTTCGCTCACGAAGAAGTTGATTCAGCGACTCGGTCTTGATGAAGGTCGCGAGCCTCAGGTTTACAGCCTGGGCGTCAAAGAGCTTTGGGAATTGCCCGACGACCGTTATCCAGCGGGGCGCGTGACGCACACTCTCGGGTTTCCCTCTGATCAATGGACGTATGGCGGCGGCTGGATTTACGGAATGCAGAATCGGGTCCTGAATCTGGGGTACGTCACCGGTTTGGACTATCGCGATCCACTCATCGATCCTCACGCAGAGTTTCAGCGCTTCAAGACCCATCCGTTTCTGGCCAAACTGCTCGACGGCGGCAAGATGATTCGTTACGGCGCCAAGGCAATCGCTGCGGGCGGATGGCACGCCATGCCCAAGATGTACGCGGACGGCGTGCTGATTGTCGGCGATAGCGCGGGATTTCTGAATGCGGCACGATTGAAAGGAATTCACTCGGCCATCAAGAGCGGTATGCTCGCAGCGGAAACAATCTTTGAGGCACTGTTGGCGGAGGATTTCTCGGCACGCATGTTACAGAGTTACGAACGGCGCGTGAAAGAGAGTTGGATCACCACGGAGCTGCGTCGCTATCGAAACTTTCATGCAGGCTTTCGTCACGGGCGCTGGTTGGGAATGGCCAATGCCGGATTGCAGTACATAACCGGCGGCCGCGCCTGGGGGATTCTGGATCGAGATCACCAGGAGCCGGGTCACGAAGCTCTGCGGAAACTATCCGCCTATGGTTACCAGGGCGATGATGCGGCGCAGCGCTATCAGGATCTTCGCTTCGACGGGAAACTCACCTTTAATAAGGTCACTGATGTTTATCACGCGGCGGTTGCGCATGATGAAGATCAGCCGGCGCACCTGCACGTGCTCGACACTAACATCTGCGCCACGCGCTGCGCCGAAGAATACGGCAATCCCTGCCAGAGGTTTTGTCCCGCGGCCGTCTATGAAATGGCTGATAAGGGCAACGGACGGCGCGAACTGCAGATTAATTTCTCAAACTGCGTCCACTGCAAGACCTGCGACATCATGGATCCCTATCAGATTATCAATTGGGTAACGCCCGAAGGCGGCGGCGGTCCAGACTACAGAGGGATGTGAGTAAGCTTGTTGTTTGGCAGCGTTGGTTCCAAAGATCATTTTACATTTTTCATTTATCCCATTTGGAACAGCTTGCTCATCTCCTCTAGCAGGCTGATGAAAAACTAATCGTAGCCACCGAGACACGGAGACACAGAGAAAAATCAGAACAAAGAGGGCAAGAATTTGTTGGCATTTCTGATCGCTTCTGATCCTTCCCCTTCTCTGTGACTCTGTGTCTCTGTGGCGATTTTGCTTTTTTCAGCACCCTGCTAGAGGAGTTAACCGCAGAGGACAGAACACATCCTTCGCCCTGCAAATGATCAATGAAAAATGTCAGATGAGAAATAGAAAATGGATTCCTGGTCAGCGTCTCCCTAAGACTACTCTAAAGGCTCTTCGTCGCCGTCAGTCGTCATATGAAACTGTATTTTGCCCTGGACAACCTCTTCGAGCGCGATCCGAGTCGGCTTATGTTTGGTGGCGTCGATATCGATACGCGGCCGCGCTCCGCGTTGAAGTTGTTTGCTGCGTTTGGCGGCCAGAATGATCAGACGATACTTGGAATCAATCTCCTGCGAATGCGGCTGGTCTGCCGTCTCGATAACCTCTTCGCGAACTTTGGTAGCCATAAAATGTTTTGGTGACCTCCGAACTCAAACAATTTCACCTCTTCCCGCTTGATGAAAAACCGCTCGGCTCTCAATGTCCGCCAAAATCTGCCAGCGTCTCTTTTAGTCCTGGTTCCTGGCGCTGGCGCCGAGCCCGTTCGGCCCAAATCACCGACGCCAGTTGCGCTGAGGCGCGGTTGATATCGTCGTTGAGAATCACATAACTGAAGTGCTTGTACTGCTCGACTTCGGCCGGTGCCCCGCGCAATCGACGCTCGAGATCCGCCGGGGAATCTGTTCCCCGCGCTACCAGTCGATTTCGCAGCAACTCAAACGACGGCGGCAGGATAAAAACTGTCACCGCATCGTCAACCAAACCACGAATACTGGATGCGCCCTGGACATCGATCTCCAGAATAATGTCATGTCCGGCCGCGCGCTCTCGTTCGACCTGCGCCCGGCTGGTTCCGTACAGAGAGCCATAAACGTTTGCCCATTCGAGAAACTCGCCGCGGCGGATCATTTCTTCGAACACGTCAGTCGACACGAAATAATATTCCCGACCGTGTTGTTCGCCTTCGCGAGGTTGGCGCGTAGTGTAGGATACCGAATAACTAACACCAGGCACCGTCTTCAATACGCGGTCGATCAAGGTGCCTTTGCCGCCACCCGACGGCGAACTGACTACGATCAGCATTCCACGCCCGATCGACGTGATCGCGTCTTTGGGTTTTTCTGCTGTCGTCAGCTCATTCAACATTTTGCACTTGTTCGCGCAGTTTCTCAACCTCAGCTTTGATTGCCAACGCTGCGTCTTTAATTGAAACTTCCGTCGATTTTGCCAGCACCGTATTGGCTTCGCGATTAAGTTCCTGCAGCAGAAAATCCAGACGTTTACCGACCTCGCCCTCGGCATCGATTGCCGAGCGAAATTGATCCAAATGACTTCTCAGCCGCGCCAGCTCTTCTGTGATATCGCTGCGATCGGCCAGATAGGCCACTTCCTGCGCCAGCCGGCTGCCGTCCAGTTCGATCGTCTGGCCGCCGCGGGCCATCAGCTCTCCGATGCGTTTCTGTAAACGTTGCCGGTAAGCGTCAACCAGGGCGGTGGCTGTGGCTTCGATGACCGGGACTTCGGCCTCGATCCTGGCAATCCGCACGCGCATCTCAGCAGCCAGCGCCGCGCCCTCGCTGGCGCGCATCCTTTCCAGATTGTCGAGTGCTTCGTCCAGCGCGCGTTGCAGCCCTGCCATATTCAAATCGTTCAATCCGTCGCGCGCGGGGGTCAGTGCGCCGGGAAGACGAGCGACCGAATTCACGTCGATCTCCCCGGGCAAGCCAAATTGCTCCTGGATTTCACGTATGGCTTTTACGTAGCCGGCGATCAGCGGCTTATTGACCTCGTAGGTGGTCTCACCGGTGCGATCGAAATTGATATTAAGATCAACTCGGCCGCGAGACAGACGGGCGCTCACTCGTCTTCTAATTATGGTTTCGATGGCCGAGAGTTCCTGGGTAAGGCGCAAGTGAATATCAAGAAATCGATTATTCACGGTCTTGATTTCAACTGCGACAGCGAAGTCGTCGCCATTGGCCGCGCCGCGGCCGAATCCGGTCATTGATTTCATAAATTGGTGTTAGTTGTCAGTTGTTAGTGGTCAGTCGTCTGTAGTTATTGTAAGTCGGATTTCGCAAAAGGAAAATTAGCTGTCGGCTGAGAATTCAAAGCACAAAGTACTAAGCACCATGCGCAAAATTCACTAACGAACAACTAACTACTGACAACTAACCACTGACTACTGACCACTAACTACTGACAGTTCTTCTTCATCAGCAAATTGCAATTCATAGAGTCGCTGATACTGCCCGCCGCGCGCAAGTAACTCGGCGTGAGTCCCTTGTTCAATAATCCGGCCGCGCTCCATGACGACGATCAAATCAGCCCGGCGCACTGTCGACAGGCGGTGCGCAATCACGATCGTCGTGCGGTCGCGAATCAGATTAGCAATCGCGCGCTGCACTAACTGTTCCGATTCAGCATCCAGCGCAGAGGTCGCTTCGTCAAGCACCAGAACAGGCGCGTCAATCAGCACTGCTCGCGCGATTGCCAGACGTTGTCTCTGTCCGCCGGAAAGGAAAATGCCGCGCTCTCCGATCACGGTGTCGTAACCGTGCGGCAGTTCCAGGATAAATTCGTGGGCCAGCGCGGTGCGCGCGGCGTCGTGAAGTTGCTCGTCTGTGGCGTCGGGCCGGCCATAAGAGAGGTTATACCGGACAGTGTCGTTGAAGAGCACTGTTTCCTGGGTAACCAGGGCCAGTTGGCGGCGCAGGCTGGCGACGCTTGCGTCTCGCAGATCGATTTCGTCCCAGAGCACCGCGCCTGAGGTCGGGTCGTGAAAGCGCGGCAGCAGCTTGGTCAAGGTGGATTTGCCGCCGCCGGACTCTCCGACCAACGCGACCATGCGTCCCGCCGGCACCGTCAGATTGACGTCGCGCAAGACGACGCGGCCTTCGTTCGCATAACCAAAATTCACATCTCGAAATTCGATCTGGCGCTGCAACGCCGGCAATGCGACGGCGTTTGGCTTCTCGGGAATCTCGTCATCCTCATCCATGACTTCCCAAACGTGGTTGGCGGCGCCCAGGGCCTGGGACAGGGAATTATGCAGCCGCGAAAGCTTCCGCATCGGGTCGTAACTGCGCGCCAGGAAGAAAAGGAAAGTAAGAAACTGCGCTGTGTTCATTCGGCCGAGACGGATTTCGCGTTCGCCAAAGAAGAGCAGCGCCACGACAAAGAGCACGCCGATGAGCTCGATGATCGGCGGCGACATCCCGGCAATACTCGCCGAGCGCAAATTGGCTCGGCGAATCCGTTCGGCTACCGCCGTGAAGCGGCCCCGTTCGCGGGTCTCGCCGCGGTATGCCTTCACAATGTTGTGATTGGCCAGAGCTTCCTGGGCGGTGTCGGTCAAGCGCTTACTGCCTTCGGAGGATTCGCGCGCCAGTTTACGGAGCGAGTTCCCAAACCGCATCGTCAACCCGGCGATAGGTGGTGCTATTAACAACGCGCCGAGAGTCAGTCGCCAGTTGAAATAGAACGACGCCGCCAGCAAAGCGATCAAAGTAAAGCCCTCGCGCAGCATGTCGCGCAAGGTGTGGGTCACTGCTGCTTCGATTGACGCGGCGTTGGAGATCAAGCGCGAAACCAGGTAGTTCGTGCGATGGCGTTCGAAGAATGCGGCCGACTGTGAAAGCAGATGGCTGTAAAGATCCTGACGCAAACTGAGAATTGAAGACTGCCCGATGTAGGCCATCCAATAAGTTGAGAAGTACTCGGCGATTCCTTTTACAATCGTAAAGGCGAGCAACAACACCGCGATTGTTCGCCAGGCAGCCAGGCCGGAAGCCGGGATTATTTTTTGTAATCCAAAAAGCGTTGGTGTGCGATGCCCGCCCGCCTGGGCAAAGGCCTGATCGAAAATCGGTACGATCAAGGCGCCCGTGGCACTTTCCAGCAAGCCCACGACGATCATCGCAATGGTGGCTAAGGCAAACGTGCCGGTGTGAGGCAGAAGATATCTTAGAAGCCGCCGCAGGTCGCTCATCTCAAATCGATATCCAGATCGTTTATCGGGAAGGACCAGAAAGCCCGGCGCACGATTACAATCTGGCAATATACTTAGCCTAAACGTTTGACGTCAAGGCACAGGCTGTACATACTAAAGCGAAACCCCTGATGCTCCAGAGATAAAAATTGCAGGTCGAGGCCTAAGCGGTCGCCGTCTAACCGTTTCGGTCTGACCTGAGCACAAGGAAAACTACTGTGGATCCTGAACCGACAAACGCACAACCTAAAAGGCTGATGATCGTTGACGACGACGTCGAAATGCGCACGCTCCTGGCCGAGTATTTTCGGCGCCTTGGCTTTGAAGTGGCCGAAAAAGAGAGTGGCATGACGGCGTTGCAAACAGCGACTACTGATCATTTTGACTGCTTTATCCTGGACGTTGCCATGCCGGAAATGTCCGGTCTCGAACTGTTGAAAAAGCTCCGAGAGCGCGGCAACGAAACGCCGGCGCTTTTCCTGACGGCTCACGATTTGCTCGACGACAAAGTGGCCGGGTTCGAGGCGGGCGCCGACGATTATCTCGCGAAGCCCTTTAGTCCGCGCGAACTCGAATATCGAATCGAAGCGTTATTGCGCCGCAACTCTGCGGCGCCGAGGGCGAGCGGCGACGAGGAGCGCATGGAGATTGGCGACCTGGTGGTCGATAAGCGGCGGCACGAGGTCTCGCGTGGCGGCGCCAAAATCGATCTGACTCCGCTCGAGTTTCAGATCCTGGAATTGCTGGCGTCAGAGCCCGGGCGCGCCTGGTCGCGCAACGACCTACTCGACCGCGTCTGGAGCACCGAGGATGAAGGCTATCAACGCAATATCGATCCACATATCAACCGCCTGCGAAAGAAGCTGGAAGCTGATCCGAAGAATCCCCACTACGTGCTGACTGTTCGCGGCGTCGGATACAAACTCAACGAGAGTCCCTAATCAGACCGCGCGCACAAGGGAACAAGGTGCAATTAGTCGTTTATTAGTAGGTGACCATGTACCGCTTAGGCCACCTTCGCGTTTTAATTCCAGCCGCCGCAATGATATCGCTGGGCTTGGTTTCTGTGCACGCACGCGATCTCCCGTCCCCATACACGCATTCGCCGATTTCACAATCGCAGCAGGAGCCGCGCGAGAGCGGCCTGACGACGATCCATCTTCACTGGGGTGCCCGGCCAGGTGTAACTCGGTATCGTCTGCAATTGGCGACGGACCACGGCTTCAATGACATTGTTTTCGACCGCGTGGTCGCGGGGACTGACTATCAGATCAATGACCTGGCTCCGGGCAAGTACTACTGGCGCATCGCGCCTTTGACTCCGAAGCTGGGCGAGTTTTCTTCGGCCGCGGTGATTGAGGTGACGCCGCAAACAGCGCCAGTCGGCGCGCAAACTCAACCACCGAAATCTCCGCCGGACAGAGTGGCCGATACCGAATCGACACCGGTTTCAGTTTCCCCCATCGCCGGTGGCGGCTGGCGGGCCCTGGTCGGTGACGTCACAAATCCCGTCCTGGCCCATCTGCGTTCCGCTGGCAGATTCGATGTTGTGGCCGTAAATACCGCCGGGGTGACCTTTGCCCTGGATGCGCCCACCGGAGTTGCTTTGTGGACCACGAGCCGACGAATGCCTGAGGGCAAGAGCCTGCGACCCGCCACAACTCAGGCAGTAGTGCTCTTAATCAAATCGCGTTCAGGGCTGGACGATGTTGCCGTATTGTCAGGCGTCAGTGTGACCAGGATTGAAGGAGCCACGGGTCAGGAGCTTTGGCGGGCGACGTTGCCGGCGGTTGTAAATACCGCGGCCGTGCTCAGCGAAACCCGGGGGTCGGAAATTTTTGTCGTGGACAATTCTCTCCAAAGGCTTTTTATTATCGACGGGATTACTGGAAACATCATTGCCCAGACCAAACTGCCGCATCGCATCGTAGGCGCGCCGGTCATGCTTGATGACAACGGCATCGGTCGAGTGATGTCTGCGTTGGAGAACGGGCAGGTTGAAGTTCGCGACCGCACCGGCGCGCTGATACGCTCAGGAAACGCAGGCAGCCCGGCAACTACGCCTCCGCTCTTTGTAAACGGAACGACTGACAACTTGATCCTGGTGGGCACGAAGAGTGGCCTGACCGCTTTGAGTGCTGACGACTTGCACGCGCTGGGTAGAGTTACCCTCAACGGAGATGCACCTCGCGGAACATTGGCCGCTGGAGACCTCAACGGCGACGGCTCTGTCGAAGTGATCATGCTTACCGATCGCGGCCGGGTTGTCGCCGTCAAGGCAGCCGATGGTAAGACTCTTTGGGAAGCCGCCGGCGGAAGCGATACCGAAACGACGGCGTTCGCCGACGTTAACGGCGATGGCTTCCTGGATGTCCTGGTGGCCGGTGGTAACACTTTTGCGCTGGCGCTCTCGGGCCGCGACGGCTCGATTGTTTGGAAGGACAATGAATCCCTCTCGTCAGTGGCGAACCACGCGGCATCGCCCGCCTCGCGCCGGGTGGTTGCCGTACCTTCCGGTTCCGGAATACTCATCATCGCCGGCGATGCTTCTCGGACAGGTTTGCGAGCGATTGAGTTTTCGAAAGCCAGGCACTAAGCCCGTTCGTCATTGAACTGGACAGGTCGTGACGCGTAAGATTCTTCAGCTCGGAAGGGGCGCAGCTCGAATGCTCTGGATCGTCGGCTCAATTCCAATGGTGGTTTGGTTGGTATTAAAGTTCCTGCTGCACAAAAGCGGAATGGTGCACATACTTCTGCTCATCGGCATCTCCTGCTTTGTTATTCAACTTGTTCAGGACGTGCGCACGAAGGCCTACGAACGATCTCTGCCCCGCTAGAAATTCTGATTAACCTTGGTGCGGCACCTTATCTTGAGTCGGCTCTCACTACGCAACGTCGCGTGGACCGTTACAGAACCGGGAGCGGTAGCGACCGGATCCTATTTTCAATGCGCGAAGCAGGAATTCGCCAAGCCTGTTCGCCCGGGTTGAGTGCATGACCCGGTCGCTACCGCTCCCGGTTCTGTATCGATCCCTCGTCGTTTCGCAGGGTCTGCAACTCCACAACGACTGCAAGTTATCGTACCTTCGCTTGCCACTTCGCTCTCCTTCGGCAACAATTACCCCGGGTTAAGGCATCAATCAATTCGTACGGTCGCGGCCGTTCGATCAATATTCGAAGATAACTTGCTGGAGTTATTCATGAACCGAGCTTTCAAACTAACCACGGTTGTCACAGGTATCCTGATTCTCTTTTGTCTGGTCGGCAGCGCGTTCGGACAGAGCGAGAATCGACGCACGACGGTAGCGATCACCTATCCTTTGGACGAAACGATCGAAGTGACTTTTCACGGCACGACTCGATTGCCTCGTCTGAAAGGCACGGCAAAGGTGAGGCGGCAGGGTCGTCGCGGGACTCGTGTGGAACTGCACATCGACCATATGCCGCGCGCTTACGAGTTAGGCGGCGTTTACACAACGTATGTGCTGTGGGCGATCTCTCCTGACGGGCACGTCGACAATCTTGGCGAAATCAAACGCAGCGGCAGTGGGCTGATAGATTCAAAGATTGACGTGACTACGCCTTTGCAAACGTTCGCGCTGGTCGTCACAGCCGAACCGCATTTTCTAGTGCACTCGCCCAGCCGCATGGTGGTGCTCGAAAATGTGGCGCCGGTCGCGATCCGTGATGCCCAGGTACAAACTTCACCGATTCAATACATCGGGAACACCAGCGACTACTTTCGCGACGCCAGCGTGCCGGCTATAGCCGAGTCAGACTATCGTGATATTCCGGTGGCGCTGCTCGGCGCCCGTCAGGCAATCAACTTGGCCCGATACGCGGGAGCAGAACGCGATGCGCCAAACGAATTGCGGACCGCGCAGGCCGATCTGGAACAAGCTGAGAGTGCTCTGCGCATGCGGCAGTCAGAGCGAGAGATAGATATTCTGGCCCGGCAGGCAATCAGCAGTGGCGCCAAGGCGGAAGACATGGCGCTGGTCCGGCGAGCCGCACGTGAAAGACGCGAAGAGGTCGAGCGCCGCGACCTGGCGCTGCGCAGCGCGGAAGAATCCACTGCCACCGCGAACCAGGAAATTAGTCGTTTGAAATCGGAGTTGGAAACTGAGCGCCACGCGCGTGAGTTGGCCGAACGCGATGCGCTGAACGCCACCGAGCAATTGCGTGACGCGCGCACCGAAATCTCCAGGCTGCGCGATGAAATTCAAACCGTCCGCGCGGACGCCGAAGACGCGAAAGTTCGTCTGGCGCGAATTGAAGGCGAGAAGCAGGCCGAGGACACGCGCCGAGCGGCTGAGAAGCGTGCGGCCGATCAGCGGGCTACGGCAGATACGTTGAAGCAAACTCTCGGTCGCTTCGGCATGGTGCGGGACAGTAACCGTGGATTGACGTTGATTTTGAGTGAATCGCTGTGGGTAAATCCGCGTTCGACAAACCTCAGCGCGGCGTCCGCTGCGAAGCTCGATCAATTGGGAGCTTTGTTGGCCAATAACCCCGATTATCAAATCTCGATCGAGTCATTTACCGATAACCGTGGCGATGAAGCTGCGCTGCAACAACTGACACAAGACCGTGCAAGGGTCTTGTCTGAGCGACTTGCCGCAGCCGGCGTGGATGTAACCAGGATACGGGCGAGCGGCCTGGGCGCAGCAAATCCAATTGCGCCGAACACAACACTCGCTAGCCGCGCAAAGAATAGAAGGACTGAGATCACGCTGAGTCTTTCGGGGCAATAGCGCGAACCTTTGAGCGGCTTCCGATTTAACATTGGGAGAGAGTCAAGGTGCAAACTTATACACTTGGGGACACGATTCGTCTCGAAATTACCTTACGAGACCAGACCGGCATCGATGAGGTTGCTGCGATATTCCATTCATGTACGACAAAGAAGCGTCCAACTGGCAGGACGATCATGTTGAAAGGAAATGGGGAAGGCCGCACCGAAAGTGACATCGAGCTTACAGCTCAGATTACTAATCGAACCGTTCCGGGCGAATATAGTTGTGAACGGCTTGAAGTACGCGACACGCTTGGTAACTACTTGTTTCACTATCCGGACATTTCCTTTAGGATCGAAGGTGTTCCGGGCGACCATGAAGGACCCGAACTCACAGGTTGGCGGTTCAAAACGGAATAGACAATCCTTTCAAGTCAGTTTTGACAAGCAAACCAGCTTGATATGACGTGACCCTGCTCGAAGCCCTCCAACTAATTGGTTACAGTCTCGGTGCCGTGTTGCCGCTGTGGATGGGTTATCTCCTGTTCAGGCAACGCCTGGGCGTGGTGCCAATCCATCGTCTGCTTCTGGGCCTGGGGCTCTGCATGGTTGGCTGGCACGCCGGCAATCTGATCGTCACTCTCCGCAGTCTGTTGGGACTAGATGTCACGCGTTGGGACATCGTGCTGCGAACTGCTAATTCAATCGCGGTGATCAGCATTACGGTCTGTTACTCGCTGCTGTTGCACGTGCACCTGCACCTGTGGGCGAGTTCACAGGCGCGCCACCTGACTCGAACCGAGCGCATACGAGTTTTTCTTTCTTACCTCCCGTGTCTCTTTCTTTTCGTGGTGGTCCCGCGCCTTTGGATGGGAACCTACCAGCCGATGATCGCTAAGCTATCGGTGTTTGTCCTGCCGTTCGCGCTCTGGGCGGTTTACTCGCTGACGGTCGTGGCGGTCACTGAGTTGTTGGTCGCGGGGCGGGCCACTTCGCCTAGCGAGCGCCGCATCCTGCACACGCTGGCGTTCTCTTTCATCGTGATAGCGGTTTTGATTCTGTCCTCCCTGGCCCTCGGCTTGGGCAAGGGAACTGTCGCCGGTCAATATCTGCAAACGCTCGCCAATCTGGGTTCGCTGCTGCCTTCGGCGCTGTTGGCCTACTCCATTTATCGTTATCGATATCTCGAACTGATCATCAAAGAAAGTTTGATTGTGGCAACGTTTGCCGCCGTGGTGTTGGCCGTCTATCTCTATGGTATTAGGCGCATCGGCGAGTGGACGAATGCTCGCTATGGGCTGCGCGCCGGCGTTGTCGAGGCAATCCTGATATTGGCGCTAACGCTGCTGGCGGCTCCTTTGCGCGGCTGGCTGGAAAAGCGTTTTCGCGTCCTCTTCGAACGCGAGACCGCCCTCTATCGCGACGTTGTGGCTCGCGTCGGAGCCCAGACCGGGCAATATCGCCGGTTGCCTGAACTTCTCAGTTTCATTGAATCCCAAACTGCCAGCGCTCTCTCTCTGAGCCGCGTCAAGATTATTTTGGAGACTGACGGAGTTGAGAAAGAGCCTTTGACGGATGACCAGCAATCACGATTGATCGATAGATTATTGCGCGCCGCCGAGACCGCCGGTGGCTCTTCATTCGAAGACAGCGACGACCTGCGCGAGGCGGGATACCACGTCGCTTATCCGCTGCGTCGCGAAGATCGAAACGCGGGCGTGCTGCTGATCGAAGCTTCGCCCAATGCGCTAACCCCGGACGTACGGGCCGTGCTTGAGGTACTGGCCGGTCAGGTGGCGATCGCGGTTGAGGATTTTCGGCTGGCTAATGAAAATGTTCAGCTCGAACGAAAGCTCGCGGAAGGTGAGCGCCTGGCGGCGCTGGGACAAATGGCTGCGACGGTGGCGCACGAAGTTAAGAATCCGCTCTCGGCAATCAAATCAATAGCCCAGGTGATGAGCGAGGATGAAGCGCTCAAAGTGCAGCATGCGCGAGACCTCAGCCTGATCGTGGGAGAGACAGACCGCCTCAGCAAAAGCGTGACGCAGTTGCTCAGCTTTGCGAGTAAACAGCCTCCCGCTGCCGCGCCGTGCAGCACTGACGAGTTACTGCGCAGCGTCGCTCGGCTCTTTCGCGCCGATGCCGGGGAACGCAACCTCAGTCTGCAATCCCGCGCAGAGGCCAACGCTCAACTCGACGGTGTGCAGGCTGGCGCACTTCGCGATGCGCTGGCGAATCTTCTACTAAATGCGCTGCAGGCAACTCCCGGCGGTGGACAGGTGACGGTGGAATCTTTTCTCGACGGCGCAGAGATCGTGTTTGCGGTTACCGACAGCGGTCCGGGCATCGACCCGCAGATGCACACAAAGATCTGGGAACCATTCTTTACCACACGACAGCGCGGCACCGGTCTCGGCCTCGCGATTGTGCGCAAACGTATGGAAGACGCCGGCGGCTCAGCCCGGCTCGTGCCATCGCACAACGGTATGGGCGCAAGATTCGAATTGCGTGTGCCGGTGTCAGAAGCCCGACCGTCAGGGAGGGCATGATTCGGTGAGAGGCCCTTTCCAAGGGTCGGGCATCTTACACGCTTTGCGCCGTCAGGGAGGGCATGATTCGGTGAGAGGCCCTTTCCAAGGGTCGGGCATCTTACACGCTTTGCGCCGTCAGGGAGGGCATGATTCGGTTAGAGGCCCTTTCCAAGGGTCGGGCATCTTACACGCTTTGCGCCGTCAGGGAGGGCATGATTCGGTTAGAG
>Ga0209648_10003768_pt1 | contig 12803 bp, 13 predicted proteins | sample GraSoi2013_115cm_FD_185830 | JGI IMG/M metagenome (GOLD analysis project Ga0209648, IMG submission 185830) | Grasslands soil microbial communities from the Angelo Coastal Reserve, California, USA - Sample 9_17_2013_115cm (SPAdes) (version 2) | ecosystem: Environmental > Terrestrial > Soil >...
CGACTTCGCGAAGCCACTCCTCGAACGACGGAAACTTAAGATCCTCATCAACTATTCTGAAGGACATTTCGCTGTGACGGTTATCGAGTGCCGCAAATACCGCGGGCAAAACGTAGTCAGATGCGATAACCGGCCGCGTTAACTCATCGAGCCGGTCAGCTTCCGGGTTGAAGCTTGCAAACTTATGGCCGATTCTATCGTGCCAAACGGCAGCCCAACGTCCCGATGATGTGGAGGTGAAACCGTTTAACGACACCAAGAGAAGTTCATTAGGGCCAGGAAGGCGGAGCCCCTCAACCCATTTCAGGGAGGCTTTGATGCCGCCCAAATCCGACACGGTGTCGGATTTCAAGCCCGACTTCGCCAGCTTCATGTAGCGCTGCGCCTTGCGCTCCGGCATTCCGGCGCGTTGCAAGAATGGCAACCATTCGCCGTAATGGCAGGCGCACTTCGCTTCATGAAGGAGATGTCCGGCCTCCAGGGCCTTCTCGATCGCGGTCTTTTCCGCCGTGGCCGATGCTGTAATCGCATCCTTTATTTGGTCGGCTAGAACAGTCAGGCTGTTCGACAACAAGGTGGCGTTGTTCATGGTGCCACCTCCCCGAACACGAAGGGCGCCAGTAATTCCGCGGCAGCAGCAGTCAGAGCGTGCCGCCGCATTAGCCGTTGCATTTGCCGGTCGAGAAGGTTATTTTGAAATCTGATCTGGCCGCGAAGCTGATCAGAATTCCGGAGCCCGTTCGCCGCGCATGCGGTGGCGGGCTTCGCCGTTTCTGGTGAGGCCATCGATCAAGCGGCCTCCGTCGCCGCGGCAACAGCGGCCTTTTGGAATGCCTCTACTTCGTCCTCGAACCAAACAACGGTCCCGCCATCCGGGTCTAGCTTCGTGCCCTTCGGAAATTTCCCCTCATTAATTTTTCGATAAAGGGTCGGGACCGACCAGCCGGTGGCCTCTAGAACGGCGGCGCGCCGCATTACCTTGCGAACCATTTTGAATTTCTCCATGCGCTCTCATGGGAGAGCATGGAGAATGCTGTGACGCGGATCGTAGACTTATGCCGGGACTATTTTGGACCCCTATTCCTACTGGTCGTTGTACTCGCTGCAATGATGGAACAGGTCCTTGCTGTCTCCGTCACCGTACAGGATTGCCGCTAGCGCGGGCCATTTCCCATCGTGCGTAAGCGGGCTTTCTATATCCAGCAGATTCAGGAGGTTCTTTGCCCAAGCCGCGGCGTTCATCTTGACGTAATCTTTCTTAGATCGCACATGGGGGGCAGCCAACAAACGCTCACAATTATTGATCAGAGTTCCGAAATTCACCTCGCCTTGCCCGTCGATTGTATTGGATATATCGAGAATTTGTTTTAGGCCGTCGGGTAATCCATTACGGGTGGACTGTACCTTTCGAAGCGCACCGCGATAGGCCTCTAGAGACTTGCGCGACTCCTTTGCTGCGATGTCATATAAGCGTTGATTTTCCTCCTTTGTCTTTTCCAGATCGCCCAAAGCCTCATTCAGATATTTTACGCACGCGGCGCGATCTACGGGCTTTAGCAACTCAAGGGCCTTTTTGATTTGGTCCTCGCGGGTCATCGCGCCCTGCCCCGCGTTTGACGAGAAGAAGCGCAATATGCCGCCCAATCGGCCATCATCCGTCGCCGCTTCTCTCGCATGTTGCCACGGCGGTACGCGCGCTCAACCTTATCGGACACCGTGTGCGCCTTTGCTAGTTCTGACATTTCGTTCGGATAATCTGTTTCATCGGCCACCCAATCCGTGAACGTGGAACGGAAACCGTGAACCGTCGCCACGTCAGGCGAGTAGCCCATACCCTTGAGCAGCTCGGACATAGCGGCATTTGACAGGCCAGCGTCCTCCTTGCCTCCGGGGAAAATAAAATCGCCCTCAGCCGGCACGGCTTCAAGCGCAGCAAGCGCCTGCTTTGAGAGCGGGACAACATGATCCCGCTTCCTTGCACCTTTCTTGCCCTTCACGCGGGCTGCCGGCACCGTCCAAAGCTTTTCAGCCTTGTTAATCTCTTGCCCTGTCGCGCCGATGGTGTCGCCCGTGCGGGCCACCGTGAGGATCGTAAATTCCAAGGCGCGGGCGCTAACGCCTTTCTTCGCGCGAAGCTTTGCCATGAATGCTGGCAACTCCGCGTAGGGAAGCGCCGGAAAATTCTCAACCGGGGCAACCTGTGATTTAGGTGGTAGCAACTGTTCCATATTCCCGCGCCACGCTGCCGGATTCTCGCCAGAGCGAATCTTGAGAGCCTTGGCCCGGTCTAAAACCTTTTCGATTCGCCCGCGCACCCGGCTGGCTGTTTCCGTCTTAGTTGTCCAAATCGGTTCGATAATTTTCATGACGTGCGCCGTTTCGATCATCTGCACAGGAAGATCCCCGATGGTCGGGTAGGCATAGGTCTTAAGGGTGGATTCCCACTGCCCGGCATGCTTTTCGCTTTTCCAACCAGATTTATTGGCGGTTATATAGCTCTCGGCACACTGCTTGAATGTGAGGGCCTTCGCGCTCTCTGCCTGCTGGGCGGCCTTGCGCGCCTTGCGATCGGCGATAGGGTCCACACCGTCCACAACGAGCCCGTAGGCGGCATCCCGTTTCTTGCGGGCTTCCTTGAGGGAAACCAGATCGAAGTCGCCTAGGCCCATCTTACGGGCACGGCCAGCGATCATAAACCGAAACACCCAAGCCTTCGTTTGACTGTCGCTGACCTGGAGATACAATCCGCCACCGTCGCCATAGAGGCCCGGCTTAAGGTCGTCTTTTTCGGTGAACTTGACGGAAAGCTTGTTCGTCGCTCGGCCCACGGCCGTCCCCTATGCACAATCCTACGCACAAACCGGCGTGAGAACCTATGAGCACGGATGATAGCCGGTGACAATGGGTAAATAGAGATTCAGCCTGAAAAATATGGGGTTTTGATAACCCGTGATAGCGCATGGGACTAAGCGGCTACGGACACCCCTTCCGCCAGTTACGTCAATAAGACATTGAATATACAATGTAATTTTGATCGCGTCCCGGACGCCCCCACATTCCACCCCGTGTTCAATCGCGTTGTCGTCTGTCTCGATCCCTTCGAGAAAACGCGCAGTTTTGACTGGGTCAATGCGATCGGCTTCTGCAAGCACCCATTTTGAACAACGCTCGATCGCGTCAGAGGAGATTGAGCTGTCACCGCGAACAACAGCGTTCACGGCGTCAACGCAAGCGCGGATATCGATCGCTCGTCGCAACGTCGCGGCTTCATCGAGCAGCCGATCAATCCTGGCCTGTTCGAGCTGCTGCTGACGCTCTCGCTCTTCGCGCTCCAACTGCAATTGATAGTTACGAGCGTCCTCCTCTTTCCGGATTTCTGCGTTGACGGACCAATGATTCAACTGTTGCAGTTCGCGCGGCGATTACATATGCCGACACGTCGTCCTGATCCCTTCGGGAGGCACCGGATCTCCTTTCCGGTCTTGCCGTTTCGCTTCCTACGAAAGACACATGATGAAAAAGTACATCCTTGCCATGGCCGCCTGCCTTGCAGCCGTGGCCACGCCCGTCCTCGCCGCCGACTTCAAGGTTGAGGAGGCGACGATTCCGGAGATCGAGCAGGCGTTCCGCGATCACCGCCTGACTTGCCACCAACTCGTCCAGACTTACCTCGACCGCATCGCGGCCTATGACAAGCAGGGACCGAAGCTCAATGCCATCCTGACCCTGAACGGAAGTGCGCTCGCCGCGGCCGACCTCCTCGATGCCAGCTTCGCCCATGGCGGAAAGCTCGGCGCGCTGCACTGCGTGCCTGTCGTTCTCAAGGACAACTACAATACCATCGACCTTCCGACCACCGGCGGCTCCCTGTCGCTCGAGGGCGCGCAGCCTGGCAAGGACGCCTTCGTTGTCGCGCAACTGCGCTCGGCTGGCGCCATCATCCTGGCCAAAACCAACATGCACGAGTTCGCGCTTTCGGGCACCACGGTGAGCTCGCTCGGCGGCCAGACGCTGAACGCCTATGACCTGACGCGCACCCCGGGCGGCTCGAGCGGCGGCACCGCCGTGGCTGTGACCAGCAACCTGGCGATGGCCGGGACCGGCTCCGACACGGTCAACTCCATCCGCTCGCCCGCCTCGGCCAACGCGCTGGTCGGCGTGCGGCCAACCCACGGGCTCCTCAGCCTCAACGGCATCATGCCGGTTTCCAGCACGCAGGACGCCGTCGGGCCGCTTGCCCGCCACGTCGTCGATGCCGCCGTCATGTTGCAGGCGATGGCGGCAGCCGATCCCGCCGATCCGCAGACCGCGGACCACCCGCACCAGGACTACCTCGCCGCGCTGGATGCTGACGCGCTCAAAGGCAAGCGGATCGGCGTGCTGCGCGTGATGTTCGGATCGAAGCCTGAGCACAGTGAAGTCGACGAGGTGATGGAGCGGGCCATCTCCGCCATGAGGCAGGCTGGCGCCGTCCTCATCGACATTGACGCGCCGGAGCTGGGCGCGGATCAGCTCATCGCCCAGAACGACGTGCAGAAGTACGAGTTCAAGGCGGTGATGGACCGCTATCTTGCCACCATCCCCAACGCGCCTGCCAAGACCGTTGACGCCATCTATGCGGGCGGACGCTACGACCACCCGACCCTCGAAGGCTTCCTTAAATCCGCCGTCTCCTTCAAGGACGGCCTGTCCGAGGCCGACTACCAGGTCCGACTCGATCGCGACGCCAAGACCCGCGCCCTCCTCGACAAAGCGATGGACGACAACCACCTCGATGCCGTCGTCTATCCGTTGCAGAAGCGGCTCGTGGTACCTGTCACCGAACTTAGCCAGGCGGATCGGAACGGCATCCTGGCATCGGTGACCGGTTTCCCGGCGATCACGGTCCCGGCCGGGTTCTCCGCGCCGACCAAGACCGCCCCGCTTGGCGTCCCCGTCGGCATGGACATCCTCGGCAAGCCATGGAGCGAGGCAAAACTGCTATCGCTGGCGTATTCGTTCGAGCAGGCGACGCATTTCCGCCGCTCGCCGGAGAGTGCGCCGCCGCTGCACTCGGAGAAATAAGGGGTTGAAAGACAAAGGGGCCAGCGAGAAGAACTTGCTGGCCCCTTGATGAATGCGCGATCCGCTCAATGGTTAACCGAAGCGGAATGCAGCGAGTCGATTTGAACTCGGGGCCTTACGTGCATCGCGACGGTCAGTTGGTCGTCTCAAAGTGCGTTAGGCGCAATGATTGCCTCCGTAGATCATCGGCTTTATCGATGCACCCGCTCCGGGGGGCTTCGATGATCAAACGTTGGGTGGCGTTCTCTTGTTTCGGTTTCGTGCCATTCTGTTTGGTGGGTTGTAGTCCCCCAAGCTAAATCAACAAAACAATCCTTAGCGCGAAGTAGATCCACATCGCGAAAAGCACCAACACGCCCGCAAGCGACGCCAGCGAGCGCCGCCGCTCGTCGTTCGACGTCGCGAAAATTCCGGCATGGGCAAAGCATGTTACCACGAACACCCAGGAGAGCAAGACGATCACGAGGTCGGCGTGTCGCAACGGCAACGCCAGCGCGATCAGGATGTAGAACAACAGCGGCAGCTCGAACTGGCCTGACCCGATGTCTTTCATCCTGGCCTCGCCGCCCATGACCGCCCCTTGGCGCCTTCCGGCCATCAACAAAAGCGCAAAGGTGAGTCCGACCAGAACAAACACCGGCAGTAATATAATTTGAGCTGACATGTTCCACCCAGGGGTTTCAGAACGACCGCAATCACAGAACGTGAAAGATGGAGGTGCCGCAAGAACCACCCGCCGCGTGAACAGGCGGGCTCGGATCTATTTATCAGACAGCCATCGTGACCAAATCCGACCTCATCGAATTCAGCGCGTTCTCGCTTGCTGCAACGCTCGGGCGCACCAAAAGTTCACTGCACCCCAAGACGCTGGAACAACAGGTCGGTCTGCTGCGCCAGCTCCCTGGCGTCTCCCTGGTGCACCACCTGCCCGGTCTCCAGGATGTAGACGCGATCGGCGACCGCGAGTGCGCTGTAGAGATTTTGTTCGACCAGCAGTATCGATAGCCCCTCGCGCTTGAGATCGAGAATGATTTCCTCGAGGTGCTGCACCATGACCGGCGCAAGACCTTCCGACGGCTCGTCCATCAGGATCAGCTGCGGATCGATCATCAGCGCGCGCCCGACCGCGAGCATGCCGCGCTCGCCGCCGGACAACTGGGCTCCGCGATGATGCCGCCGCTCCGCCAGGCGTGGAAAAATCCCGAACACACGGTCGACGGTCCAGCCGTCTTTGGCGCGCGCACTCTTCAGCATGGTCAGATGTTCGGTCACCGTCAGTGACGGAAACAGCCGCCGGCCCTGCGGCACGATTGCGATCTTGCGATCCGCGATGTCGTGCGGCCGCAAGCCGACCAGGCTCTCGCCGCGCCAGCTGATCGATCCCGAACGTACCTGCGGCGGCGTCAGACCCATGATGGAGCGAATGAAGGTGGTCTTGCCCATGCCGTTGCGGCCGAGCAGTGCGACGATTTCTCCGGCGCCGACATCCAGCGAGACGCCGCGAACGACAACCGCTTCACCATAACCGCTGTACAGGTCGCGAACCTCAAGCATGACGCGGCTTCCCGAGATAGACTTCCTGAACCCTGGCGTTGCGTCGAATGCCTTCCGGCGGCTCCTCCACCAGGATGCGGCCTTCGAACATGCAGGTGACGAAGTCGACGATGCCGAGCGCCAGATCCATATCGTGTTCGATCCGTAATGTCGCGGTCGAGCGAACGGATGATGTCCCCAACCATCGAGCGCTCCGGCGGCGAGAGCCCGGCGGCCGGCTCGTCCAGCAGCAGCACGCTCGGCGTGGTGACCAGCGACAGTGCGATCTCGAGCTGACGCTGTTCGCCATAGGACAATTCCTTCACCGTGACATCGGCACGCGCCGTGAGCCGCGCGGCACCGAGTGCCGCGGCGATGCGCGCGGCCTCGGCGGAATCGGTATCCGGCAAGCCGAACAACGAGAATTTTCGCGATGACAGCCCGCGCAGGGCCAGGATCATGTTGTCGTGTACGCTCAGCGTCGGGAAAAGATTGGTGATCTGGAACGTTCGGGAAATGCCGAGCTGCGCGCGCCGATGCGGAGGCAGCCTGGTGATATCGTGACCGTCGAAACTGATCCGGCCGCTGGTCGGCGGCACCGCGCCGGCGATGGCGTTAAATAGCGTGGTCTTGCCGGCGCCGTTGGGACCGATGATGGCGCGGCGCTGACCGCGCGGCACGGTCAGGTTGATACCATCGACCGCGCGCAGCGCATCAAACGCAACCACGACATCTGTCAGCGTCAGGATCGGTTCGGACACAATCATTCCCGGTGGAGCATTGTCCGGCGAAGCCGGCAATCGGTTTCGCCGTCCCGACAATGCGAAAATTATGAGCAGGACGCGGCAACAAACGGTCGAGTCCCGCTGGCAATATCAGCTCATGTCTTCTTGATGCCTTGGAAGGTCCGCGAATAGGGTGGCTGCTTCATGTAGGTCTCCGGGTCGTATTTCCAGAACTGCGACACGTTGGGATAGCTGGTGGTCGGCACGTTCCAGAACTTGCCGTCGGCGCGCTTCACGACCTTGCGGATGTAAACATCGTAGATTGGGTTGCCGTAGGCGTCGAGCTTGACGGACTTGCCGAGCGGCGAGCCGTCAAGCTCGGTCTTCAGCACCGTGTCGATGAAGGCCTCGCGGTCCTCGACCTTGCCGCCCATCTTCTTCACGGCGGCGTCGATCCACATCATGCCGGAATACATCGAGAAGCCGTAGAGCGAGGGGATCTTGCCGTACTTCGCTTCGTAATCTTTTGAAAATTTCTGCGTCACCGGATTGTCCGAGCCTTCAGCGAAATGCGCGGGCGAGATAATTCCTTCGCACTCCTCGCCGAGCGTCCGGATCACCGACTGGTCGGTACCGTTCATCGCAGCCAATAGTGGGATCTTTCCCTTCAGGCCGAAGCTGGCATATTGCTGGATGAAGCGGGTGGCATCGGCGCCGGTTTCCATCGTGAAGATCGCATCGATCTTGAGGTCGGCAAGCTGGCCGAGATAGGGACTGAAATCCGCGGTGTTGAGCGGATGCCAGAATTGCTGCACGATCTCGCCGCCGCCCTCGGTGAAGACCTGGGCGAGACCCCCGCACTGCTCGTGACCGAAGGTGTAGTCCTGGCTGACGGTGGCAATCTTTTTGTAGCCCTGCTTCAGCGCCCAGTCGCCGAGCGGATGGGTGAATGCGCTGGCACTGTAGCCGGCGACGCGGATCACGTTCTTGATGCGCTGGCGCTGGGTCAGGTCGTCAGCCGCGATGATCGGAATGAAGTACGGTGTTCCCGTGCCCTTGACGTAATTGGCGACGGCGAGGCCGGTGTTGGCGAGCAGATCGCCGATCAGCATGTGGCAATTGCCCTGCTCCACCAGCCGGCGCGCCTTTTGCAGCGCGGTGTCGGGATTGGAGGCATCGTCCTCGATGACCAGTTCAACCTTGCGGCCGCCCATCTCGTTCTTCACCTGGCCGAGATAAAACTGAACGCCCTCGACCATTTCCTTGCCGCCGGAAGCGACCACGCCGGTGAGCGGCGCGAGCAGGCCGATCTTGATCGGGCCGGCCTGCGCGAAGGCGCGCCGCCACGGGGCTGCGCCGACGCCCGCTGCGGTCAGCGCCGCCGTGGTGGTCTTCAGAAATTGCCTGCGGTCCATTTTTGATGTCCTTTCGGTAAAGCCTATCGCACCTTGCGCGTCGGGATGGCGCGCAGCTTGCCAATGATGCCCTCGGGGGCAAAGATCATGATCAGGATGAAGGTGATGCCGAGCACCATCTGCCAGCGCTCGGTATAGGCACTGACGATATTCTCCAGCGCGATGATGGCGGCTGCGCCGACAAAGGCGCCGAACAGCGTGCCAACGCCGCCTGCGATCATCATCAGCACACCCTCAACCGACTGCGCCAGCGCCACCGTCGATGGGCTGACAAAATTGTTGAACATCGCATAAAGCGCACCGGCAACGCCGGCAAAGAACCCGGATACCGTAAAGCCAATGAACAGATGCAGCGGGACGTTGTATCCGAGGCTTCGCATCCGGCTTTCGCTGTCGCGGATGCCGCGCAACGTCAACCCAAATGGCGAGCGTACGAAACGCCACATCGCATAGGCCACGATCGCCGCACCCGCGAGCACCGCCCAGTAGAACTTGCTGTGGGTCAGGAGCAAGGCCGGGCGGACGTCACCCCGCATGCCGTTCTCGCCGCCCGTGACCTGAGTCCATCGCAGGCAGATTCCCCAAACGATCATGCCGAGCGCCAGGGTCAGCAGCAGGAAATACACCCCCGAGGTACGCACCGCGAGCAGGGCGAAAATGGCCGCGATCAAAGTCGCGCCGAGAACACCGAGCGCGAAGGCTGCAGCCGGCGGCAACCCGGCCTGGGCGGTGGCGTAAACCACCACATAGGTGGATGCGCCGAAGATTGCGCCGTGGCCGAGCGAGGTGCGTCCGGCAAAGCCGCCGAGAATATCGATCGACATCGCGAGGATGCCGAAGATCAACACCTCGGTGGCAAGCCCGACCTGATAATTCGACAGCACCAGTGGCAATGCCGCTGCGGCAGCGACAATAACCGCGGCGATCAGCGCGGAGCTGCCGGTCATGCCGGCGAAACGCGTAGCAATGGACCCGGCTCGCATCGTCATCATGTGGCCCGTCCGAACAAGCCGAGGGGGCGGAATGCAAGCAACACCGCCATCGGGCCAAAGATAACAAAGTAGGCGAGCTCCGGAAACATGACCTGGCCGAGCGTGTTCAGCAGCCCAACCAGCAGGCTGCCAACGCCAACGCCGACGAGGCTGCCGCGTCCGCCGATGATCACGACCGCGAGGCTGAATACCAGGATCTCGGCGTCGGCCGACGGATACAGCGACAGAAACGCGCCGCCCATTAGCCCGCCGAGCCCTGCCAGCGCCGAGCCGAGCAGAAACGTGACCAGAAACACGCGGCGGATATTGACGCCGGAAGCTTCCACCATCTCGGCGTCATCGACCCCGGCGCGGATCAGCGCGCCGAGGCGCGTGTGATTGAGCAACAGCCAGAGTGCTGCGAACAAGACGATTCCGGTAACCAGCACGAACAGCCGATAGGTCGGATAGAACACCCCGAACACGCGCAATCCACCGCGCAGCATCTGCGGGATCGGCACGGTGAAACTGTCACCGCCCCAGATCACCAGCGCCAGGTCATTCAGCACGAAAGCGACGCCGAGCGTCAGCAGCACCTGACGCAACTCGTAGCCGCGCACGAAGCGCAACAGGCCCTGGTCGAGCACGAAGCCGATCGCCGCGACTGCCGCCATGGCGCCGAGGCCGCCGAGCAGGAAACTGCCGGTCCTGATCGCAACGAAGTAGCCGATGTAGCCGCCGAACAGATAGAGCGCGCCATGCGCCAGATTGACAATGCGCAACAGCCCGAAAATCAAGGTGAAGCCGCTAGCCACCACAAACAGCAGCGCTGCGAAGGTCAATCCGTTGAGAAGCTGAAAGATGCTCATCCCTGAAGTGTGCCTTACGGCGCCTTCGGTCCCACCGAAAGGTACCAATCGAGGATCTGTTCACCAGTCATGAAAGCGACATCGGATTTCTTGCGGATGGTCTCGAAGATGCGCCGAAAATATTTCAGGCGATGCGGCACGCCCATGATGTAGGGATGCACAACCAATGCCATGATACGGGCGGAATTTTCGGCGTCGCCGTAAATCTGCTCGAACTGGTCGATGGCGCGGTTGTAATATTCCGGCGCGGGGTGATGCTGGATCAGCATCATCGCGACGTCGTTGCATTCCTGGGTATAGGGCACATTGACAATCGGCGTGGTGGTGGTCTTTAGCCACACCGGCTGGTCATCCAGCACCCAGTCGGCGACGTAGTCGTAGCCTTCCTGTTTGAGCAGGTCCGGCGTCTCCCAGGTTTCGGTGAGGCCCGGCCCGAGCCAGCCGCGCGGCCGCTTGCCGGTTGCGGCTTGGATCGCATCGGCGGTCTTGCGAATATCCTCGCGCTCGTTCTCCACCTTCTGCATGTTGCGCTGGGTAAAGCCGTGGCCCATGAATTCCCAGTTGCGCTGCAATGCCGCCTCGACGATCGGCGGATAGGCGGCGAGCGCCGCGCCGTTGATCGCGAGCACGCCCGGGATTTTGTAATCGTCGAACACCTGGAGCAGCCGCCAGAAACCGACGCGGTTGCCGTATTCATGCCAGGCCCAGTTCGGAATGTCCGGCGTCGGCGAGCCGCCCGCGGGTGGGGTAAGCACCGTGCGCGGCATCGTCTGCCTGGCATCCCACTCCTCGACGTTGACGATCACCCACACCGCCATGCGTGCGGCGTTCGGCAATTTGAGCGGCGGGCGGGTCGCGATCGGCGAATAGGAGATGCGTTCGGTGGGCAACATGGTCATGCCTCGGCTGGCGCGATGGTGATGGTAAGCGAGGGCAGTCCATCGACCTGTGCGGCGATCACATCGCCCGGCACGACGGGGCCGACGCCTGCCGGCGTACCGGTGTAAATGAGGTCGCCGGCACCCAGCGAGACTTGCTGCGACAATTGCGCGATCACCTCGGCTACGCTCCAGATCATCTGTCCGATGTCGCCACGCTGGCGTTCGATGCCATTCACCGACAGCGTAATGGCGCCGCCCCTGAAATGTCGCGCATCACGCCTCCTCGCGATGGGGCCGCAAGGCGCCGAGGCGTCGAAACTCTTTCCGACCTCCCATGGCAATCGCAGATCGCGGGCGTCACGCTGGCGGTCGCGCCGCGTCAGGTCGATGCCGACGGCATAGCCCCAGACATGATCGAGCGCCTGCGCGACCGGGATGTTGCGGCCGCCAAGCCCGAGCGCGACCACCAATTCCACCTCGAATTGGAAGTCCGTGGTGAAAGGCGGATATGGCACTTGCGCGCCATCGCGAACCACAGCGTCCCGCGGCTTCTGGAAGAAGAACGGTGGATCGCGCTCGTCGGCTTCCTTCATCTCGCGGATATGGTCGATATAGTTGCGGCCGACGCAATAGACCCGGCGCACCGGAAATATGCCACCGCCTGCGACCGGCAATTCGGTCTCGGCGATGCTGGGCAACACGTGCTGCGCGGCGACGTTCACGCCTTCGATCCCCCCTGCCCGGCCAACTGGCCGTTGTACCAATCGAGAATCTGTTCGCCGTTCCAGTGCACGACGCCGTCGAACTGGTTGACGTAATTGTAGATCGCTTCGAGATATTTGATGCGGAACGGCTGACCGCTGATATAGGGATGAACCGCGAGCGACAGGATTTTCGGCCGAACCTTGCTTTCCTCATAGAGCCGGTCGAAGCTGTCGATGGCGCGCTTCATCATGTGATCGCTCTCGTGATGCTGCACCAGCATCATCGGAATGTCGTTCAGTTCGACGGTGTAAGGCAGCGTCACCAGTGGTCCCCTGGCGGTGCGGATCGTCGACGGCTCGTCATCATAGACCCAGTCGCCGATATATTTGACGCCGGCTTCGGCGAGATATTCGGGAGTCTCCAGCGTTTGGGTCAGGCCGGGTCCGAGCCAGCCCACCGGCCGCTTGCCGGTGAATTGTTCGATCACGCCCATCGCGCGCTCGATCATTGCTTTCTGGTCTGGCTCCTTGTGAATGGGCCCCTGCTCATAGGCATGGCCCATGAATTCCCAGCCGACGTCCTTGGCTTGCTGGGCGACGCGCGGATAGTCCTCGCAGACGCGCGCATTGATGGAAAGCGT
>Ga0209648_10003771_pt1 | contig 12801 bp, 12 predicted proteins | sample GraSoi2013_115cm_FD_185830 | JGI IMG/M metagenome (GOLD analysis project Ga0209648, IMG submission 185830) | Grasslands soil microbial communities from the Angelo Coastal Reserve, California, USA - Sample 9_17_2013_115cm (SPAdes) (version 2) | ecosystem: Environmental > Terrestrial > Soil >...
GCCGAACGGCGATAGCTGTCAATCAGTTTGTTATGGGCCACTCGCGTCAACCAGGCCAGCTTTTCATCTTCCGCTAGTGCCGGGAGGTTGTCACGCTCCAATGCTGCCAGGAAGACCTCCAGGGTCAGGTCTTCGGGGTCTTCTCGCAAGTCTGTGTGCAGTCGCACGTAGGCTAAGATGATGCGAGCATAGCGATCATAAAGTGCAGCATCGGAACTATCGTGCATTTCAGGTTCGGCTTGTTGTTGCATACTTTCCCTCTGCTCTACATGTGACTTCATACTCTCTATCGCTAAAGAGAGGAAATTGTGACAGGATGCGCTTCAAATGGTATTATAAAGTAATATAGCTCAGTTTCAATTTACTTTTCCCGTTGCCGGGCTACATCCTATTTTAAAAGGCAGGGTATATGGACTCAAAGGTTCCCCTCCCCAGGCTGACCATTCGTGATCAGCTTGTCCTCAGTGTCTTCTGGCTCTCGCTCAACGCCCAGTCCGCCGCTCTTTTTCCTATAGTCATCCCACTACAGATTTTACTCTTCCTGCCTCCCGGCCAGATAGGCAACGTCCAGCAGGCAGTGTTGCTAGGTTGGATCTCCACGGTAGGGGCTATCGTCTCATTAGTCATGCCACCCTTATTTGGCATGGCATCTGATCGCAGCACCAGCAGGTTTGGCCGTCGCCGCCCATACATCGTTGCGGGTACTCTCTTGCTCATCTTGGGCGCGTTCCTACTGGCTGCGGCTGGTAACGTCCTGATCTTTTTGCTAGGCATGATCGTCTGGCAGTTTGGCAGCAATGCCGCCAATGCCTCCTATCAAGCTCTCTTACCCGACCGCGTGCCCAAAGACCAGCGCGGCGAGGCCTCAGGCTATATGGGGTTGATGACTATTATTGGCAACGTAGGCAGCCTGGGGCTGGCGGCATTCCTTCTAGCAGATGTCAACCTGACTTCCACGAGCGGCGCCATTATCCGGCGTGGGGCCAACCTCTTCTATATCCTGACAGGCATCGTCCTCTTCGTAGGCATGCTCATTACCGCTGTTGGCGTGCATGAAATGCAGTACCGGCACACATTAACCCGTGCTCCCCGCGCGGAAGGAAGCGCCCTATCCCGCTTTCGCCACTGGTTTGCCATGAACTGGATCGCACCCTGGCGCGAATTTAACTTCGCGCTTGTCTTTGTCACGCGCTTTGCCGTCATGATGGGCCTTACCTTATTCATGACCTTCATCGAGTACTACTTTGCCAACGTCGCGCACGTGACCAACTTTGTACAGGCAACGGCAGGTGTAGCAGTCCTGGCACTGGTAGGAGCCATCCTCAGCTCTTTCGCACTCGGTATCTACTCTGATCGCGTCAGGCGCGCCCCCGTCGTCAGCGTATCTACCATCTGTATGGCCCTGGCCTCGCTCACCTTCGTCATCGCCCCCGGCAGTTTTCCGCTCTGGTCGCTGGGCATTCTCTTCGGCGTGGGCTACGGCGCCTATACCAGTGTAGACTGGGCCCTGGCTATCGACTCCATGCCCTCGCTGGAAAATGTTGGCAAAGATTTCGCCCTATGGGGCGCATCCGCTAACCTGCCTTCAATCCTTGCGCCTGCCCTTGGTAGCCTCATCATCGTCCTGGTCAGCAACTTTGCTCCGACCGCCCTGGGCTATCGCCTCATCTTCGCCGTAGCCACGTTCTTCCTGCTCATAGGAGCAGTCTTCGTCCTGAAGATCCGCGAGCCGCGCGAAGTAAAGCCCGTCCCGGAGGCTAAATAGTACCCATTTTTCGCATAAGCTAGAGGTGTTATCACAGTCTCAGTTTGTCCCCGTTGCAGAAGAGATCAGCAGAAACCAAACTGTGAGCTAGCACACACCCAACCTGTGACAGATACCCTTACATAGGGCATGCTAGCATGTTAACGTGTAACTATTAGGGATAGAGCTACGTAAGTAGTGTTGATAACAAATGCCTATATTCTCAATAAAGAACGATCTTGACCGGCTGTCTCACATGCAGAAACACCCTTGTTGAGGGGAGAGAAAAGGAAATATATTACTATGATCTCTGTGGCTACACAAAATCTCCTACATTTGCTCGCCACCTATGGTTATTGGGCCGTCCTCGTCTTTATCGCCATCGAGAGTACCGGTATTCCTTTCCCAGGCGAGACCATGCTGCTCGTTGCCGCCATCTATGCTGGGACGACGCACCACCTATCCATTCTCCTGGTGATCGTGGCTGCTGCCAGTGGCGCCATCCTGGGTGATAATCTCGGCTTCATGATTGGACGCGTGGGCGGCTACCGTCTGCTGCGTCGCTACGGTCGCTTTATTCGCCTGGATGAACGCAAGCTGAAACTGGGACAATACCTCTTCATGAAGCACGGCGGCAAGGTCGTCTTCTTTGGGCGCTTTGTCGCCGTGCTGCGGGCCTGGGCCGCGTTCCTGGCCGGGACGAATCGGATGCGCTGGCCTGGCTTTCTGCTCTTCAACGCCCTGGGGGGAATCGTGTGGGCCACACTCTTCGGCTTGGGAGGCTACTACCTCGGTGATAACATTCATCGGCTGACAGGGCCGGTCGCCATCGCCAGCATCGTACTGGCCACGCTCGTCATCATCGCCTTTCTGATCTTCGTGCGCCGCAACGAGCAGCGGTTAGAGGCAGAGGCGGAGCGAGCACTCCCAGGGCCACTTGACGCATACCAACCGCAGGCAAGCAGGGAGCAGGCACCACGGCAGAACGTTCGTCTGAATGACTCGACTCAAGAAGAGACTGGTCCAACACGCTCTGCAGAGCGCATGCCCCAAACCATCCCTGGGGGGCCAGAATGCGGCGCGGAGCCAGAGAAGGAGAACGCGCATGGTCCAGCATATGTCCACAAGCTATAACCGAGCATCGGCTTAATCCCTGCCAGCCCTTTCGAACAAGGGCTGGCAAAAATATTAACAAATAAGGGAGAACTTGACAGAAGATGTCAGGAATAAGGTACTATACTGGTTCTGCTTGCATCTCGATGCTGGAGCAGTTGCTCCAATTTCGATGATTCTTAAGGTTCGTTTCCTTTGCGCAGCAAGCTGTGCGCGAACAGCAGTCCAATCAGGAGAACAGAGATGTATTACGGAATCTATGTTCCCAACTTTGGGGATGAAACAAACGTGCGTATGCTTGCAACGCTTGCGCGGGAAGCAGAAGAAGCGAGTTGGGATGGCTTTTTCGTATGGGACCACATCTTGTACCGCAGCAATCCGCCCGTATCGATGGTTGATCCGTGGATTGCCTTGACTGCCATAGCAATGACCACCGAACGCATTCGCATTGGCACCACTGTGACGCCCCTTGCTCGCCGTCACCCCTGGAAACTCGCTCGTGAGACCGTATCCCTCGACCATCTCTCGCGAGGACGTTTGATTCTGGGGGTCGGTTTGGGAGATCCCCCCAAAGTAGAGTTCGCACAGTTTGGTGAGGAGTCCGATGACCGGATACGAGCAGCGAAACTCGACGAAGGTTTGGAGGTCGTGACCGGTCTATGGAGTGGCAAACCTTTCCGCTATCAAGGGACACACTACCAGCTCCAAAAAACAGCTTTCTTACCACCGGCACTTCAGGTTCCTCGTATCCCAATTTGGGTTGCTGGCTTCTGGCCGCATAAAGCGCCATTTCGTCGAGCGGCCCGTTGGGATGGGGCGATCCCCTTGAAACAGGGCGGCTTGCAGCCAGGCGATATCGAGCATATTATGGCCTACATCAGAGAACACCGGTCTGAGGAAACCCCCTTTGACCTCGTCAAGATTGGAAGCACCCCTGGGGATAATCCTGGCAAAGGGAGCAAAATAGTGGATTCTTACGCTGCCGCTGGTGCTACCTGGTGGTTAGAAAGCCTCTTTACCAGGCGCAATTCGTTTGAGGAGATGCGTCATCGTATTCAACTGGGTCCACCTATGTCATAATCTCAGCCGCAGTTATATGATAGACAGTGCTTTTTCGTCAGAATCGCACCGCCAAGCCTTCCGCCCCTAGGTGGTGAGTTGACTTCACAAGACGATGGAGACGATTGCCATGCAATGGCTCCACGAGCCATCACACACAACCTCTCAGTGCGTCCTCCTTCCCCATTTTTGACAGCCTCAATGGGCCCCAGGTGCTATACTTGTGCTACTCAAATGGGATTCACTTTGCGTGTTTGCTGCACTCATCAGGTGCTCCTTTTCACGTTGTCGTCTTGAGATGAACGTTGCTCATGCTGGCAAGAACCGCTCGCTCTGCAACACAAACTATAAAGGATGGATGAGATCATGGTTGCACAGGAGAATGTGGCTCTGGCCTGGTCACTGTTTGATCGGTACAACAGTCGCCAGTCAGACCCAGCCTGGCTCGATAAGGGTGTGACTGCTTTCGCAGCAGACTCCGAGGTCATCGATGTTCCTTCCGGAGCAACGCTTCGTGGTCCAGATGGCTACAAGCGGTTAATTCTGTTTTTCGCAGAGGGCTTCCCTAATAGCAGGACAGAACTGACTAATGCGTTTGCCACAGAGGATCAGGTCGTCCTTGAGACAACTTGGCGGTGGACCAACAGCGGTCCACTGCATCTGTCCACGGAAGCTACTCCAACGACGGGGCGCTCGGCCGAACTGCGGGTGTGTCATGTCTTGCAGTTCAGGAATGGGAAGATCGTCAGTGTCCATACCTATTACGATATGATGACCATGCTGGACCCGCTCGGTCTAGCTCCTGCAACGGGATAGGCTACGTAGTGGCCTCTCAAGCTCCCTTCTATTGCTCTAAATCGAGGAAAAATCCGCAATCAACAAACTACCGGTAGAACCAGAGAGAGAGTTTCAGGCCCTATCCATGACGATGCTGACCATGCTCATTGCGCTTTTATGACACCTTCTCCTTATATTAGGACCAGAGAGGGCGCGGTAAGTCAGCTGGGCAGTGGCCCCAAACCCTGCCAGCTAGGCCTTTGAGTCAGGAAATGCTCTCTTCTATATGTCTGTTCCTGATGAGCTGCTCTGATGAGCTATGGAACAGAACAAAAGTAGAAACCGTGGTGAACTCAGGTAAGAGAGGATTATTACCATGAGAATTATTGTGGATCTTAACCGCTGTCAGAGTTTTGGTCAATGCTGTTTTGCGGCTCCTGACGTGTTTCATTTCCATAATGCAGAGGCGTTAGAGTATGATCCAGCGCCCGATGAAGCGCGGCGCTGGGATGTGATACGCGCGGCCAAAGCCTGTCCGGTCCAGGCAATCCAGATCGGTCTGGATGATGAGGAATATGAAGGCGCACAGAGGGAGAAGACGCATGGCCGGTCATATCAATGAGATGATCGCACCTGAGCGCATTGTCATTGTGGGAGCCTCTCTCGCCGGCTTGCGTGCCGCTGAAGCCTTACGCAGAGAGGGCTTTATGGGGCAACTGACCCTCATTGGAGATGAACCGTATCCTCCCTATGATCGGCCCCCCCTTTCTAAACAGGTCTTAGTACTACAGCGACACTTAATAAGCTCAAGCAGAGGAAGTGATGGGCACCTCTGCTCGTTGCAAGACCTGCAGGATGCGAGCCCACCGTCCCTCTTTGCGCCAGCGCTGATAGCGACTGGCCACCGTTTGCCAGGGTCCGAAGCGTTCGGGAAGCTCGCGCCACGCCGAACCCGTCCGCATGATCCACAGGATGCCTTCCACGATCAGACGATGCTCGACGGCGGGACGACCGGTGGCGGCTTGCTGGGGCAAGAGCGGCCCCAGTTGTTCCCAGCGCTCAGGCGTCAGTGCCTCCAGACCTGCCAACGCGATGGGCTCCACAACGCGCTCCGCTGGAAGCGGATGTTGACGGGCCCGACGTACCACATGACAGCGTTTGGCGACGGCTTGATGCACGCGTCGGAAGCGTGACCACCGCAGACGCAGGGCCTGTCGCCAGCTCGGCTCGCTTTGCGCTTGCCACAACCGGTGCACCTCCGGCACGCTCAGTGCACTCAACTCACGCTCACCTGCCCCTTTTTTTGCTCCTGGGCTTGCGCTTGGCTACGCATGACCACCAGCAAGGCGTAGGCCAGCAGGACCAGGGTGATGAAGCGGTACCAGGCTGTCCAACTGCGCACTTCGTACTGATCCAAGCCCACTTCGCCTTTGGCGTGCTCAAAGCCCTCTTCGACTGTCCAACGCGAGCCTGCTACGCGCACCAACGTCGTGAGCGGGGTTGAGGCAGGTCCCCACGCCCGGTAGTACGCCCGTTCGCTTGGATCGGAGAGGCTGCGTCGGATCAGCAACCATGACACCCATCCCTCACTGCCCGCTCGCTCGTAAGGTAACTGCAGCCAGGCCCATTCATAGAGCCGCGGCCCCTGGCTGCCTTCTCCTGCTGAGAGTGGTACCCAGGCCTCTGCTGGCAAGAGCGCAGCCAGCAGTCCTATCGGTTGCTGCTCGCCCTGGCTCCAGACCGTGTGCGTCTCGGGCACCGCCAGCACATACTTCTGCTGTCGGCTCTCCAACCAGTCACGCATCTCCTCGTAGCCATAGACGCTATCAGCCACCACCCAGTCGGCTTGCACTCCTGCGGCAAACGCCCGGGTCAACATCTGCTGGGCCAACTCGCCTTTGGTGGCAAAACTCACGGATGTCGGCACCCCTGCCTCGCGACAACGCACCGGATCCTGCGTCCATTCCTCGGGCAAATAGAGCGCTCGATCAATGAACGCATGGCCTTTCGCACTGGCATACAGCAGAAAGACCCCCATCTGACTGTTCTCTCGTCGTCCCGCCGTCCCGCTATACTGTCGTGCCACTCCCACCGATTTCCTCCCTTTTTTGACAAAGCCCGTTTCGTCTACCACCAGGACGCCTTGCTCCTCTTCCAAATGCTCTACCACATAGGCGCGCAGCTCGTCTCTGACCGCCTCCTCGTCCCAGTCTGCTGCATTCAAGAGGCGCTGCACTCCCTGCGGGCCACTTTCGTTCAACTCCTCTGCCAGTTGCCACCCGTTCTTGCGTTCGACCCGGCTCAGCAAGCCTCTGAGGAAACGACCGACTCGCTCTCGCACTTCTGCCCGCCCAAAGTGGGGCCCGATCCGTGCATGCAGTGCCGCTAACTCCTGCTCTCCATTGGCCAGGAGCGCCACTTCGTTCTCAATCTGGGTTTCTGTTCGTGCTTCTGTGGTCATGTGCTTCACCTCTCAGAAGCATTCTACCACTTTTAAGTGTCGCTGTAGTACTAAAAGATGTATAGATACTTCCCTGAAAATAGGGAGAGGATTAATCATTTTCATGCGCGGTGGTGCGCCTGCGGCGCATGGCTCACTGCTGGCGAAGTACAATCAATCCTTCTCTTCTACGGGTGCGTATTGCCTCATTTGCCGGCAATATCAAATGTATCAAGACATCTTAATTTGGAAATTGTGGTAAGTTCATGGAACAGTCTTTGTTGGAACATAGTCTGGAAGTTTCTGACTCGTTAAATGTGCAGGAGGTGCCGCCCGCTCCTCGTTTACCAAGTTACCAACCAACTGCATGGGTCTTTGTTAATCGAGTGCTTGCTATCGTCGATACTAGAACAGGTGGGCGTGCCGCCTGGTGTCAGCGCTTCTTCATGTTTGCCTGTATTGGCGGATGCGCCGCTCTCGTCAATATGGCTGTCTTTTACCTGGTATTCGATGTCATTGCCCAGCCTGTTACTGAAACGTTGCATAATGTCATTGCCTCTGTGCTTGCCGCTGCAATTTCGATCATCGCAAACTTTGTGCTAAATGATTTTTTTACCTTCCGTCATCTCCCCGGACATCAGCGATCATGGCTTGCGCGTTGTGTGCGTTTCTACATTACCGCTATTGGTGGCTGCGTCCTCATATTTGTGATCCAGTTTGCTATCAGCCACCTGCTGCATGTGCGGCCTATTATTGCGCAGGCGATAGCCTTGATTGTCGTGCTGTTCTATAATTTCTCGTTCCATCACCTATTTACCTATCGCCACGTCAAACCTGCTGCCAGTCACGTCTAGTGTTGTAACTGTGTAGGCAGAATTAGGCTCGTAGCCGGCGGTCATACCATGACCGCATACGTCGAAGCAGATCGATCTGGTGCATGCGCTAATCTAACTGCACATTCCATCTGGCTTAACAAGCGGAGAATTGACAGCATTAGGACTGCTCGTAATCACGCCTCCATACTCTGGGTATCTATGATCCATAGGCAGATTCCCCGACCATGTAAAAGAGCAGGTCGTTGTTGTCTTTCCAGGACCAACGGTGGGGGCTACCATTTGCGGTCGCAATCCTCTCTGCGCTATACTGTCTTCGATAAAATAAGATCAGCGAAAGCAAGCACAGACGGGTGAAAGGAACCATGCAAACATCACGACGAGTAATTGTCATACATAGCCCGCATTCAGGCAGGTCAGAAAAGCTATCGCAGGCCCTGGAACTTCTCCAGCACTCAGGAATAGAGGTCACCGATTGCATCTCCATAGCTGACCTGGATAATCTACCTCCCCAGGGAACAAACTGGATGCAGCGCGGCATCGATGTAGCCATCGCAGCAGGTGGCGATGGTCTGGTAGGTGGTGCGATTACACATATCGCCGAAAGCGGCCTTCGCCTGGGAATATTGCCGCTCGGTACCTCCAATGATATTGCCCGCTCCCTGCGTATTCCCCAGGAGATCGAGATGGCAGTTCAGGCCATTGCCCAGGGAAAAGAGCAAGAGATAGATGTCGGTGTAGCCAGGCCCGCGGAGCAAGCTCCCCATCTTGCCAGTAAACACCAATCGGGTCCATTACTGGCACACGTTGCCACCGAAAAACACGGCTACTTTGCACATGCCCTGACTATTGGACTAAACGTCCAGTTTGCGCGTATAGCGACCAACGTGGCGACGCGCCAGCGTTACGGACGCATGGCTTATCCCGTTGCTGCCCTTGAGACGTTGAGATACCACGAGCCCCTGGATGTACAACTTGAGTTTGAAGGGCTGGTGATGCCGCAGTCCGGAGCATCCAACCCGGGTCAACCTGTACCGGCTCCTGCCTTAATGAATGAACAACCACCACTCCGCTGTCGTGCGCTACAAGTAGCAGTAATCAACGCTCCCATCTTCGGGGGACAATGGGAACTTGCCATTCCTGGTGGGAATCTCACTGATCGCCTGCTCGACACCATCGTCATAGAGGAGCTCGAGCTTGGGAGATTCCAAAGGATCTTAGCGCATCTCTTTGGTCCAAAGGAAACTGGAGAGGTTACTTCATCTAACGAGGAAGAGCAGCAGCCTTTTACAAGCCCTCCAAGCCATCCCGCAGACCTGGCAGGCATCCCCGGTCTGCACCATTTTCAAGCGCGCGGAGTCACGATCACGACAAGCGCTGATCCACGCGATGCAACGCTGGATGGTGAGGTGCGAGGTCAAACACCAATGTACGTTCATGTTGCCGAAGAGCGCCTGCGGGTAATGGTACCAAATTAGGAGGGACATTGCTATGCGTACCACAACACGTTTACGCGTATTGCTGGCTGGCCCGGACGTGCTTGTCGCACCGGGAGCGTATGATGCTCTGAGTGCGCGCTTGATCGCGCAAGCGGGATTTCAAGCAGTCTACATGACAGGATTTGGCACCGCAGCCAGTGTCCTGGGCCAACCCGATGTTGGCCTGCTGACGATGAGCGAAATGGTAAGTCGCGCCTCCGCGCTGGCGACGGTTACCGGTGATCTGCCACTTATCGCGGATGCCGATACCGGCTACGGCAACCCCGTCAACGTGCGTCGAACCATCCGCGAATATGAACGAGCAGGAGTCGCCGGATTGCACATCGAAGACCAGGTCTGGCCCAAGAAATGCGGCCACATGGAGGGCAAACAGGTCATCCCCATGGAAGAGATGGTGCAAAAGGTACGCGCCGCCGTCGATGCCCGGCAAGACCCCGACTTTGTGATCATTGCACGTACCGATGCCAACGCCGTAAATGGTCTTGAGGATGCATTAGAGAGGGGACGCGCCTATCGTGAAGCAGGGGCAGACGTCATCTTCATCGAGGCTCCCCGCTCCATTGCAGAACTCAAAGCCATTAAGCAAGGTTTTCCTGATGTGCCGCTGCTTTTCAACTGGGCCGAAAGTGGCAAGACCCCACCGTTATCCCTGGAAGAAATTCGCGACCTGGGTTTCAAACTCGTGCTCTTTCCCGTGAGCCTGCTCTTCGCGGCCACACACGCCATGTTAGGACTGCTCGAGGTGCTCAAAAGGGGAGAAACATCTGCGCCATATCGTTCGCAGATGGTAACATTTGCGCAATTTACCGATCACATCGGCCTGCCGGAGATTCAGGAGCTGGAACGCCACTACGGCGTAAATTCGTAGGGGCGCAATGTCTAAAATAACTAGAGCTTCTTAAAGAGCTTCTAAAGCGGCAAGAGCTACTTGCATATCCTCCGAGTAGTGACCTCCACTTACCCCAATTCCCCCAATGATAGCTCCATTAGTCTTGATTGGATAGCCACCACCAAAGACAACCAAGCGGTCTGTTTTGATGATGCCATGCAGCAAAGGCTCATCGTCTTTTACAAAGTCCCACCATTCATGGGTAGCCATGCCAAAGCTAATTGCCGTATAAGCCTTGTCTTGTGCTATTCTCACGCTCAAAAGTGCTGCTCCATCCATGCGTCGGAAGGCTTTTAATGTGCCGTCCTCATCGCATACGGCAATACACATAGCTTTTCCCATCTCTTGAGACTTAGTTACTGCTGCATCAATAAGCCGTTCTGCCGCCTCGATAGTAATGCTGGATTTTTGGAAGCTGTTTCTTGCCATCGAATTATCCTTTCCTCTCGTTGTTCTACTACCTTTCCAGTAGCATCAAGTTGAATGAATTGGAGCGGGCGATGTTTTTTGCAAGTATTCAGCAGGTAGGTTTAACTTGGAAAACTTGCCCTCGGAGATAGTTTATAACAAGCTATTGTCTTTATGCCAATAGTTGGGATATTACACTTATTTTTACTTCCCTAAATATACTTTGATATAATTGGTTACTGATAGTGTAAGGCATATTGTAAGGAAAAGGTATAAGTCCATGACTAAAAGCGCAGCTATTTATTGCCGTGTTTCTACAGAAAAGCAGAAGGGAAAGGAAGCAAGCTTAAAAACCCAAAAAGAGGAAAGTTTAGAGCTTTGCAAAAGCCAGGGTTATACAGTTGAGCCGCACCATATCTATGTTGATGCTTATACGGGAACAGAATATTTGGATAGACCCGCACTAACCGAGCTTAGAGAGGCAGCAAGAAGAGGCGAATTTGATGTAGTTGTCATCTACGCTTTTGACCGACTATCACGCAACCAGATACAGCAAGCTGTTATTCTCGATTTTCTAGATCGCCATAACATCAGTCTTGAGTGTGTCACAGAAAACTTTGATGATAGTGCTACAGGACAGTTTATGCGGTCAGCACGCGCTTTTGCGGCACAGCTTGAGCATGAGAAGATTAGAGAAAGAACCGAGATGGGTAGGCAGGATAGATTGAAAAACGGTCAAATGATCGGAGCAGGGATAGTTACCTACGGTTATATGTGGAATAAAGACAGAACGGCTTATCTTATCAACGAACAGGAAGCCAGAGTCATATGCTATATTTTTGCCCTGTGTAAAGCGGGAGTTACAATCAGGGGTATCGCGGGCAGGCTTAGAAGTGAAGGCATACTTAACCGAGATGGAAAACCAATTTGGCATACTGCAACAATTCAAAGGTACTTACGCAACCCTTTTTACATCGGCATAGCTTATCAATACAAGTGGAAAAATGTACGGGAGCAAGGAAAACCCTTTAAGAAAGTTGTAAGGAGTGAAGAGGAAAGAGTAAGGCTCCCTGATGGCGTGGTACCGCCAATCCTTGTAACGGAGGGTGGAAAGCCAGATATTGAGCTATTTGAAGCCGTACAGCAAGTCTTAAAGAGTAACAGGCAGGAAACATCACGCAATAATCGAGACTATAAGCAAGGAGTGTTAAGGGCAGGCTATATTAAGTGTGGCTATTGTGGGAATAACATGACCATGAGAAGCCGTAGAAGCGGGAGGAAAAACGAAAACCCTTGTTACATATGCCCTAAAGGTAACTCAGGGTTTGGAGAGTGCAAGCGGCCTACAATATCAATTGAAGTCCTAGACCCGATTGTATGGGAAAAAGTAACAGAACGTGTTATGCAGCTTGCCCGTAATATTTCATGGGTGGATGAGCAGATAGAAAAACTCAAGAGCATGAATCCGCGAGAGGTTGAAATACCGTCTATTGAAACCAGGCTTGTAAAGGTAGAAAGCACTATTAGAAACCTCGTTGCAATGTCCAAAAAAGACCTTGACCCTGATACACTGGACTTAGTAACTAACCAGCTTGCCGAGCAGTCAAAGTTAAAAAAAGGACTGTTAGAGCAGCAAAGACAAGTAGAAGTCAGACAGATTCAATGGGAAGAAGTAGCGCAAGTTCTAGCAAAATTTAGAAAATGGTGTTTAGAAACCGCAGGGAATGTTGAAGATGCAACCTATGAGAGAAAGCGAGATGCGCTAAAAATACTTGGAGTTAGAGTACAGGTATGGAAGACAGACCACGATCCACGCTATTATATTGAAATGTCACCGCCAAGCATAACGAAGCTATTAGTTTCACATAGTGTCCAAACCTCTATGGAGGTGGCACAGGCGGGGTTAGCCGGACTCAACTTACCAAATCCTCCGTAAACCAGACCCAACCATTTGGATCGACGTAGATGCCGACACCGCAGCGATGCAGCGTGGTACTGGTCAGATGAATATAATGCCAGCCGGTCGGCCCCTCGTTCAT
>Ga0209648_10003772_pt1 | contig 12801 bp, 16 predicted proteins | sample GraSoi2013_115cm_FD_185830 | JGI IMG/M metagenome (GOLD analysis project Ga0209648, IMG submission 185830) | Grasslands soil microbial communities from the Angelo Coastal Reserve, California, USA - Sample 9_17_2013_115cm (SPAdes) (version 2) | ecosystem: Environmental > Terrestrial > Soil >...
CACGCCGCTCCGCCCGCTGCCAGATGGCGTCACCGACCTGGACCACCTCCGCCTCCGGCGGCGCGACCGCGCCGGAGGCGTTATTCATGAATATCGCCTGGTGGCATAGGTTTTCGGCACCCACAGGTACCCACTCTCCGGCCCATCCCCGGAGTCGACCCGCGAGCCTACGGCCGTACCGTTATCGAACGCTTTGGCAACCCCGAGATCCAGGACCCGCTCACCCGCATTTGTGCCGACACATCAGAGCGCATCCCGAAGTTCCTCCTCCCCGTGGTGACGGCACAGCTCGAATTCGGCGGTCCTGTACGGCAGTGCGCCGCGGTCGTGGCGAGTTGGGCCCGATACGCCGAAGGCATCGACGAGCAAGGTCGGCCCATCGACGTCGTCGATCCGCGCCGGGACACGCTCATGGCCGCCGCACGGAAGCAGCGGAGCAACCCGACCGCGTTCATCGAGGACAGTTCGGTATTCGGGGACCTGGCCCAGTGTCGGCGGTTCGTCCAGGACTACGCGGATGCGCTTGAGCGCATACGTCTCAAGGGCGTCCGGGCGGCGCTACGGGAACTGGCAGCGACCTGACTTCGAGGCCGCTGATGCCAGTCGGACCCCGGCCAGGCGACCCTAGTGAGGTAGCGATTGCCGGGCCTGACCGCCCGGCCCGGCTCGCCGGACAGGCAGGAGAAGGCCTTGTTCATCGCCCCGGACATCACCAGCCAACTCAGCCGAGAGCGCCAGCGCCAGATGCTCGCAGCCGCCAGCCAGCGATCAGTCGAAGCATAGCGTCGAAGCCGCTGCGCATGATCATGGCGACAGTAGCAAGAATGCCGATGACCGCTCCAAAATGCGGCAAATCCAGAAAGGCCCACGGCACAGGTCTCCAAGCCAGGGCCTTTGCAAAGTCGTTCGAGCGCGGGCTGACGAGCGCCGTGGGGTCGCGACACGCGGAGATTCAGGCTTCACCGACCCAGTCGTCGAGCAAGCCGCGGACCGGATCCGCTTCACCGCCCGCGCGTCAACATTAGGCCGCGTCCCTGCGAGTGTGTAAGGAGCGAGTGTGTAAGGAGCGGCGCGACTGCTGATGGCTGAGCACTGGAAGAAAATCTGGAGCTAACGCGAGCGAGTCAGCAAGGAAATCAAGCGGCGCCTGGCTTTCAGTCGATCAGTGCGCCTGCGCTGATGTTGACGGTCGCTGCGGTCATTGCTCGCGCGCGGTCGGAGGCGACGAACGCGGCCACCTAGCCGACATCATCGAGTGTCGCCGCGCGCCCCAGCAGCGACGCGGCGGCGATCGAGCTGGCGATCGCCTCGCGGCCGGGAAAGTCCTCAGGAATCGATTCCGGGACCCCGCCGGTGCGGAGCGTGACCACGCCCTGTGGTCCCAGCTCCGAGGCGAGCTGGCGGCGCATCGCCTCGATCGCGTGGAAGACCGTCTGCAAGGCAGGCGGTAAGGGTTCAGGGCATCCTGACCACCTGATCTACCTAGTTCGACCGAACGGCCGTCACCTTCGCGGGTGGCGGCCGTTTGTCGTCTGTCGAGCTGGCCTGCGTGCGCCGCTATCCGACCGGGCTGACCTCGGCTGCGGCAAGCTCCGCGTAAACCAGGAATCTGAACGGATCCGAGATCTGGTGCTGCTCCATCAGCCGGACCAGCACCTCCTGCCGGAGCTCGGCCAGCTCGCCGCTGTCGGGATGGCGGAGCAGGCCCGGAGTGAGGAGTTCCAGCGCGAGGGCCAGGTCACCCTGACCGGCAAGGGTGGCAGCGGCGGTTACGAACGCGCCCGCCTTGCCCCCCGCCAGCAGGTCGAGGGCAACCGCTCTTTCTTCCGGGCTCCGCGGGTCAAGACCCTGCCCGTCTGGCTGCCAGTATCCGGTGCGCTGGTGGTAGAGCCTTTCGATGAAGTGGTCACGGCTGACCAGGTACGGCACGACCGCAGCGGGGTGATCCCGCAGCAAGGCCGGCAGATAAGCGAGGTCCAGGATGTGCGGGAGCGTCATGTTCTCGCCGATCCTGGCCAGCGCGAACTCGTGCAGCTCGGTGAGAGCCGGCTCCAGGCCCGCCAGGGCCTCGATGGTGAAGTTCTCGGTCAGCGTGGTGTGACCCTGGATGAGCTGCCGGGGGGCCAGGTCGCGGATGTACCGCAGGGCCTCCAGCAGCCCCTCCGGCGATCCTTCGGCGGTGAACGGCGCGCCGAGGTAGGGCATCATGACGTCGCCGGTGAACAGCAGCCCGCTGGCGGGCAGGTGCACCATCAGCGCGCCTGGCGTCTCGCCGCCCGTGACCGGAATGAGCACGAACTCGGTGCCGCCGACGACCAGGGACGTCTGCTCGCTGATCAGGCGGTCCGGCTTCACGTCAGCGGCCGGGCTGGCGCCGGTGCCGGTGAAGTTGCGGAACGGGATGTTCCAGTGGCGCTGCCGTTCCGCCTCGGCGGGAAATCCAGCGGAGGCGATGACCTGGGTGTCCGGGCCGCGCAGGGCACCGGTCCCGCCGGTGTGGTCGAAGTGAGCGTGCGTGAGGATGAGGTGGCTGACAGGCGCATGGTCCGTCAAGCCAAGATCGGCCATCGCGGCCAGCACCCGGTCCGGGCTGACACCCGCGTCGATGGCGACGACTCCCGCGCTGGTCTGGATGAACGCGAAGTCGCCGAAGTCATAGCAGCGGGCGACGTGCACGTCCGGCGCGGGGCTGAGCGCGCTGGGCGCGGACATCCGTAGCCCGTCCCGCGCAGTGACCGAGAAATTCGTGAACATCGGCGGCCGGCCCGCCGCGGCCGGGCCGAGGCCTGACCGTCGCAGCGCGTCGGCCGCCTGCTGCTGCCGCCCGAGCACCAGGTAGGCACGGGCGAGGCCGAACTCCAGGTCGGCGATCACCTGGTCCGCCCGCCCGGTATCCGCGGCAGCAAGCCCCGCCCCGGACGGGCCTCCGCCGGGCAGCAGCCCGGCCAGGGCCAGGCCGCGGAAGTACTGCGGCAGGCCGAGGTCCATGGTCGCGGCCTTGTCCAGCCTGGTTATCGCCGCGGCCACGTCATGGCCTGCGCGGACGGCGAAGAAGCCGGCTAGAGCTTGCGCCGTGGCATCGGCGGGGTTCCGCTCGGACAGGTCCTGGAAGTAACGACTCCCCTCCGCGTCGGCGCGTGCCGCTACCAGCGCGGTGGCCAGGGTCACCACTGTGTTCCGGTCTGCCCCCGGCCAGCTGGCCGCCTCCTTCAGCGATCCGAGCGAGCGGTTGCGGGAAATTGGTCCGGTCACGGGATTTCCTTTCTGCGAGCGTTGACCAGCGGTTATCTACTGTGAGCCTGTCTAGTTGCTATCGAGGCTGATGATGAACGCCGCCAGGCACAGCGCGAGCAGCGTGATGCGCTTGCGTGCGGGCGGGCTTACTGGCGGCGGGCTCACGTGCGGGCTCGTTGCGGACGGGACGGGCCGGGGCCTGCTTGCGGATGAGGGAACGGGAACTGGGTGCGGACGAATGCGTCGGACGCGGCCGGGGGCAGCCAGCGGCGCAGCAGGAACAGGCCGCGGGCCAGGACGCCGACGGGGTAGCGGGCGCGGGGCCGGCGGCTGGTGGCGGCCCGTGTGATGACCCGGGGGGACGTGATCAGCGGAGACCGCAAGCCGCCCGGCGATGTTGTGCGGCGGCCCGGCGTAAGTCCGGGCATGCCAGCGGTTCAGGTCCTTGTGGAACCTTGCGTAGGGGCCGCCGGCGCCATCGGCTGCCCAGACGGTGCTGGCGTTCAGCCGGGCGCGGGCCGCGGCCGGTTCGACCAGCACGACCCGGGCGCCGAAGCCGGCCAGCTCCCGCCGCAGTGCCTCGCTGAAGGCGGCCACGGCATGCTTGGAGGCGGCGTAATACGCTCCGCCGGGCACGGCGAACCGGCCGAACACCGAGGAGATGTTGACGATCCGGCCGTACCGCTGGGCGCGCATCCCGGGTACGACCAGCTGGGTCAGCCGGGCCAGCCCGAACACGTTGGTGTCGAACTGGCGGCGCACCTGGGCCGCCGGGGTCTCCTCGACCGGGCCCGCCAGCTCGAATCCGGCGCAGTTGACCAGGACGTCGACCAGGCCGCGGCTGGCCGCGACCGTCTCGACGGCCGCCACCATCGACGCCTCGTCGGTGACGTCCAGCGCCAGCACATGAATACCGTTCTCAGCCAGCTCTGTGAGGGTGCCCGGCCGGCGGGCCGTGGCGTACACCACCAGGCCAACCTGGTGCAGCCGCAGCGCGGCCTGCCGCCCGATACCCGACGAACACCCAGTCACCAGCGCGGTGCGCGAACTGTGATTCACCATGTGCGTGTACTCCTGTTCATGGGCCCGGCGCGGCCGCCGTGGGCGTCACCTGGGCTGCTGGATGTCGCGAGTTTCCGGTCAGGCCGCAGCGCCCGGTTCATGGCCTGACGGCCAGAGGTGAACGGCTGGCGCTGCGTCCCTGCCCGGCGGCCCCCGGCCGCAGCGTCAGGCATGCTGCTCCGTCTGGGCCGCCTGGGCCGCGCCGGGGTCAGTCGCCGGCGTGGGATGGTGGCCGGCGGAGGAGAACAGCCGGGCGGCGCGGGCCACCCTGGCCTGGTCGCCGGTGACCTGGGCGCGGCGCGCTGCCACCAGGGCTGTCAGGTCGGCGCGGCCCAGGCTGAGCTCGATGAAGGCGGCCTGGTCGGTGCGGATGACCAGGTCGGGAGGGTAGGGGGCGGGCCCGGACCGCGCCTGCACACCGGTGCCGGTGAGCACGATGTGCAGCACCTCGTCGTCGATGTGGACCTGGTAGGTCTCGCGCACCCCGGCCACCGCGTCAGCGGGCGCGGAGACCGCCATGTGCAGGGCAAGCCAGTCAGCGCGGACCGCCTCCTCGGGGCCGGGCGTGTCCAGCAGCCCGGCTCCCCAGTCGGCGAGCGCCTTCACCACCAGGGCGACCCCCAGGCCGGCGTCGGTGATCTGGTACACCCAGGAACCTGCCGGGGGCGGCAGCTGCTCGCGGCGGATCACTCCGGCGGCCTCGAGCTGCTTGAGCCGGCTGGCGAGCAGGCTGGTGCCGAGGCCGGGCAGCGCGGCCAGCAGGTCGGTGAACCGGCGGGGCCCGAGGAGAAGCTCGCGGACCACCAGCAGCGTCCAGCGCTCACCGACCACGTCGAGGGCCTTGGCGGCCGCGCAGAACTGGCCATAGCTACGTTGCGTCACCCCTTCAAGCTACCGCAATCTGACTTCTAAATCAAGTAGTTAATACTTCTAAATCAGATTGCCCTGCTAGGTTGCCGCCCAGGCCGGCTGGCCGAACCCGGGACCTGCCGGGCGGCTGGCGGAGGTAGTCACTGGGCCAGGTTGCCGGGTAACGGGCGCCAGCGTGCGCCCGGCGGCTACTCCGGCCAGGGCCAGCCCGCGGAAGTACTGCGGCAGGCCAAGATCGGTGGCCGCGGCCTGGTCCAGCCTGGCCAGCGCGGCGTCCGCATCTTCGCCCAGCCGGGCCTGGAAAAACCCGGCGAGCGCGAGCGGCAGCGCCTCTCCGGGCCGGGCGCCGGCCAGCTCGCAGAAGTAGCGGTACCCCTCGGCGTCCGCGCGGGCAGCCGCGAGCCTGGTGGCGAGGATGACCGTGGTGGCCTGGTCGGCGCCAGGCTAGCGGGCCGCAGTCTCGAGTGATTCGATGCCGCGGTGGCGAGTGATCGGTCCGGTCATGCCAGTGATCCCTTCGGTGTCAGCCAGGTGTGGCGGGGCAGCAGTTTGCTGCCGCAGGGTTACCGGACCGCTGGGGCGGGGTGCACCGGGGTCTCGGCCTCGTGCGCGCCTTCGGCTGTTTCGGCGTCATCGGCCGTCGGGCCCGCTGGCCGGGCGAGCTGGACTGGCTGGGCGGGCTGGGCGGGCAGGAACCGGACGGCCAGCAGGGCCCCGGCTGCGGCGACGCCGCCGGCGACGAGGCAGCCGACGGTGAGGCCGCGCAGGAATGCGCTGGTGGAGGCGTGCTGCAGCGCCTGCCCGAGAGCCGGATGGCCGAGAGCCGCGATCTTGCCAGCGGCCGCGTAGGCCGCGCCGACGGACTGGTGCGCGATCGCCGCGGCCCGGCCGGGCACGCTGGCCGGCATGGTAGCGGTGAGCCGTGATCCGTAGACCGATGCGTACACGCTGCCGATCACGGCCACGCCGAGCGTGCCGCCGACCAGCCGGGTGGAGTCGTTCACGGCCGAGCCGACGTCGGCCTTGCGCCGCGAGATGGCGCCCATGATGGACTCGGTGGCGGGTGCCGAGGTCAGGCCCAGGCCGAGCCCGTACAGCACCATCTGGGCCGCGATGACGGCGTAGCTGAGCGTGGCGCTGGTCGTCACCGCCACCCAGCCGTAGAACACGGCCATCGCCACCAGCCCGGTGGTGACGACGAGCTTGGTCCCGGCCCGGACGGCGAGCTGGGTCCCGGCTACCGATCCGGCACCTACCGCCAGCGCCACCGGGAGCAGGTGCACCCCGGTCGAGAGCGGCCCGTAGCCCCGGACGAACTGGAAGTACTGGGTCATCAGGAAGATGAAGCCGAACAGGGTGAAGAACGACACCGTGACCGCGCCGCTGGCCGCGCTGAACCGCATGTTGCGGAACAGCCGCACATCGAGCATCGGGTGCGCGGCACGCCGCTCGCGCACGATGAACGCGGCCAGCAGGACCGCCGAGGCGGCAAAGCCGGCCAGGCTGCGCCCGGTTCCCCACCCGTAGGCCGGCGCCTCGATGACGGTGAAGACCAGCAGGGCCATGGTTGCCGACGACAGCACCAGGCCGGGGATGTCAGGAGCTGCCGCCTCCCGGTCCTTCGACGCGGGAACGACGAGCGCCACCAGGATCGCGGCGCCCGCCGCTACCGGCGCCATGGCGAAACACTGCTGGCCAGGCGGTGGAATCGATGTGCCCGATGATGCGGTCCAGCATCAGCCAGCCGCCCCACCGGCCCGCCTGCGGGCTGTAGCCGATCAGCTGAGCGCCATCGCTCTCGAACATCACCGCGGCCAGGCCCGGGTGGCCAGTGCGTTCCATGGCCTGGACCAGCAGGCGTTCCCAGCCGGCGGGCAGGCTTGGTGCATCCCACCCCTGCGGGCCCCGGTGGATCTGCACGACCTGCCAGCCGTCCTCGCCGCGGCGCTGCCACATGGCGCGAACGGCGCGCCGTCTACCAGGGCGCGCCGTGCGCCGCGCCGCGCTCGGCGAACGTCGCGCCGTCTACCAGGGCGTGCGCGCTGGCCGCGTCACGGTCGGGTTCTGGCGTCTGCCGCAGCAGATCAGCCGGGTGCCCGTCGGTGTACACAACCAGCGCGGTCTTTGACCTGGACCCGCTGAAGGCCGCCGCCGACGCCTTCAGCGGGTCCAGGTCCATCAGCTCGTGATCGCAGCGCGCCACGATGAACGTGCCCCAGAAACCCATCAGGTGACACCTCCGCCCAGCAGAACTATGCCGCAGACAGGTGCCCGCCGGGAGCTCATCGGGCGCGCCTGGCTCGTGGCGCGCACGGGCTTGTCCTGGCCGTGGCCGACGCCAAGGCCATGTGGTCCCCCAGGTGTTCACGCACGGGCGCGTCGGCCAGTAGCACCCGCCACGCGCCGGTGCGGCTCTCACGGCTACCGACGGCATCGGTAGCCGTGAGAGCCGTAACGTCGTGACCGGGAGTGGCCATACTGGTCCGGGAAAGCCCGGAGGGCAGTGACATCGTGGACGGCTCTGCCGCACGGCGGGCCCCGGCGTCGAGCCCGTCGCACTTCAGCTGCAGCGTCAGCCGCTGGCCGCGCAGAGACTCGTTGAGCGTTGTCCGCTCGTCCCCCAGCCGCGGGCCGCCTTGGCGCGGGTCGCAGCCAGGATCGAGGAACGCATCCGCCCGATGTTGTGTGGTAGTCACGCCGACCGAGACTACCGGCGACCCCGCGCTGCCAGCGGGCGTCATGCCGCTCGGGCCGCGCAGCGTGGGCCACTGCCGCGTGGCGGCCTCCCAGTCGGACACCGTCAGCCGCGCGACCGCAGCATGGGCCCTGCCGGGCGACGGCGCTGAGGATGTGTGTCCCCCACGGCGACTGGAACCAGAAGATGCCCGGTTTTCCCTGCCGGGCTGCAGGTGAGCTTTGTCACCTTGCAAAGCCGCCGGGCTGTCCGGCGATTTCTTCCCCCGGCGGAAAGCGTGCGCGAAGAATTGCAGAATAGATAACGACGTTCGGCGTTGCGCGGACCGCGGCTGCATGGATGTTCATGTGCACGGGAGGCAGGTATGGCCCGGATAGTGATCATTACGGGGGCTGCGTCTGGCATCGGGCGGGCGCTGGCCCGCGCGCTTGTTCTGCGGGGCGACACCGTCGTGGTGGCTGACATCGACGGTGACGGCGCGGAACGTGTGGCCGGAGGGCTGGCCCGGCAGGGGCCGGGTGCTGCCACGTCCGCGGCCCTTGATGTCCGCGACGCCGCCGCGGTCGCGGCCCTGGTGCGCAGCACTCACGACAGCCACGGCCGCCTCGACGTAATGGTGAACAACGCCGGTATCGCCATCGGCGGTGAGGCCCACGAGTTGCTGCTCGCGCACTGGGACCGCGCCATCGACGTCAACCTGCGGGGCGTGGTGCACGGTGTACAGGCGGTTTACCCGATCATGGTCAGGCAGCGGTTCGGGCATATCGTGAACACTGCCTCGCTGGCTGGCCTGCTCCCGGCCCCGGGGGGCGACGGCGTACGCGATGACCAAGCATGCGGTGGTGGGGCTGAGCTTGTCGCTTCGCGGGGAGGCCGCAGCGTACGGGGTGCGGGTGACTGCGGTGTGCCCCGGCGTGGTCGAGACGCCGATTCTCGACAAGGGCGGCCCCGATGACCTGCCCAAGCCACCGGCCGCCGGGCATACGCGAGAGTTCTTCCGGCACGTGCAGCCCCGCTTCTACCCAGCGGATCGGATGGCGCAAGACATCGTCCGGGGGATTGACCGCAACGCTGCGCTGGTCGTGGCGCCTGCGTCGGCACGGCTGGCGTGGCGTATCTGGCGCTACATACCGCCGGTGGCTAACCGGATGACCGCGCGTCACGTGGCGTGGGCCCGCGCCACCTTCGGCGCTCAGCCAGCCGAAGCCGGCACCGGTGGGGCGGCAGCCGAGGCGAGCGGAGGGCCCCGCAGAGCACATCGGTGAGCCTGCCGTACGAGGGCGCGAACGGCCGGCGATTACGATGCTCGCTCGCGGCTCGCCCTGGCAGGACACGTATCTGGTCATCGGCACGCTGCTCTTCACCGCCGACCGTGCCGCTTCCTTTCCTGGCCTCCATGACCAGCTCACGGCCCTCCACGCGTGGATGGCAGAACTTAACCGTCGGCTTCCCGCCCTGCCGCCGAGCGCGCCGTGAGACGTCGGTGTCAACAATCGATCATGGTCCTGACTCCCCGCCGACACCAGCGCGGCTCGAACCCCCGAGCATTCGCGGTCGCTACTCGCGGTCATAGCCACCGCCCCTACCGCCCCGTCGATGACACCGTCGTCTTGTCAGGCCCGGACGGCCAATCAGCCTGCCCAAGAGCCTTGCGAGGATCACCCGCATGTCATAGACGACCCGACAGCAGGACGTTGGTGAGCCGAGTTGGGCGTGCGTGGCGGCGCGCAGATCACCCTAATATGTACGTTCACTGGTTTCTAGGACTCGATCGTTGCAGCCGGGTGAGTCGGCGGGGGGAATCTCACCCCCCGCCGCTCTCAGGACCGGACGTGACAGTCTCCCGTCATCCGGCCCCCACAGTCCGGCCTAAGTGAACGCGACAAGCTGCCAGTGGGCGAACAGGCGCGGCTGGTGCTGGTACACCTTTTGCAGCCAGGCCATCGCTTTGGCGTACTTGCCCCTGAATCGCTTGAACTTGCGCATGGCCCACCGGGCGAGGTGCTCGTTGATGCGCCATGCGAGGAAGAACAACTCGGAGCGGTAGAAGGCTCCGTAATAGTTGATCCAGCCCGCGCACCTGGGGGTTGATTTCCTCAGCGAGGCCGGACAGGTTCGTGCCACTGCGACGGTTAAGGTGCCAGGACCCTGATCGGCGCCGCCGCCGCTGCGGCTGGACCGGTACCTGTTGTAGTCCTCGCGCGGTCCCGGGTGGGCCGCCCAGGCGGCGCGGGCGGCGCGCAGCAGCGCGTGCTCCGACTCCGCGATATCTCGGACTCGATCACCGTGCCGTGCGCCCGAGAACGGCCGGCCGGTCAGCACGAGGAGGCCCGTACCGGCCAGGCGACGCCGTGGCTGGTGCCGCCGCGCCCGCACTGGCGCTCCGGCAGGAGTGCCGGCCGGCATGAGTCGTCAAAGGTAAGGGCCGTGGTGACAACGACCAGGCGCTCACCCTTGATCAGGTGGCCGCCTCAGCTCGCCGCCAGCCAGATCAGCGCGGCGGCCAGGATCGCGACGAAGAACACCACCACGATGACGGTGGCCGGGATCGCGCGGTCCCTGTGGTCTTGCTTGTGCACGTCAGTCCTTCTTGCGGTTGGTGGCGCTCGGGCACGGCGCGGCAGGCGAGCCCGGAGCCGCTGCGCTGGCGGCTTCGGCTGCCCCGGGCAGCGCTTGCAGTTGCCGAACCTACGCTGTTCGATCCGGCGTTGCGCCCCGAGCCCTCTGGGGACAGGTCCCCGGCGGCCCCGCCGGTCCGGCCTGTCGGACCGCGCGGGCGAGGCTGGCTGGGTCCTGGCCAATCTGGCCTGCTGCCCCGCTGGCCTGCTGGTCGTGGGTTCCGGCCGCCGTGGCATGCCACCCGGGCTCGTCGCCGGCAAGGTGAGCGGCTCCCGCGTGGCCCGTGCCCGGTGCCCGGTCCTCGCCGTTTCGCCGGCCGGGCTCGCCGGTGGCGCGGCCCGGCGGGCCAGGCTGAGTGGTGACGTGGCTCCGGCACGCGCGGCCACCGCGCCCCTGCGGCAGCCGCGCCGGTGATCACCTTGGCGAAGCCGGCCGGATATCACCGCTCCGCGCGGGCATCAGGAGGGCGATCACCGATGGTGAGTCCTGGCCTTCGGCGGCCGGCGCCCGGCTCGGATCCGGGAAGGGGCGGGGAATTCACTGGCACGTCAGCGAAGTCCTCCCGGCAAGCCGCCACGCCACGGCTGGGAGGGCGACCGCCGTGGTTCGGGTGTTCGGCACCGTTGCCACTGCATCCCGGGCGAGTGTGCGGCCTGCTTGCCGGGCATGCCCGCTGGCTCCGGCGCGTTGCGGGCACCCGTGCATACGCACTTCGGGCTCGGGGATGCCGGCGGCCGGTCCGTCATACCTGGCACGCCAGTCCGCTCCCGCCGCAATGCGGGTGCAGGTGTCGATCGGGAGGGCGGAGCTCTCGGGCGAGAGGTGGGGCACTTGGCCGAGTGGTGGGGCCATGAGGCAGCGGCCGGCTTCCGCTTCTTCGAGCCGTCGGAGGTCGCCGGGGTCATGGAAGTCGCGGGCTTCTTTGCGGGGGTGCGGCTGGAGCGCACGAGCTATCCAGAGGAGATCGAGGCGCGTCGCGCGTCCCCCGCTGGCGCGACGCCTGACTTTGAACCAGGCCGAGTGCGGACGGGTCATGGGCGGACCACGGAACGATCCTTCTCAGGCAGCTCTTACCCGCCGGACGACCTGATGGGAACCGCCTTCTCAGGCGGGTAGGGACGCTGGCTGTGGCTCGCAGCCGACCTGGCCGGCAGGGTCGTGCTCACTCAGCGTGACCAAGTGCGGCCAGTTCGAGGCGCGGGGCCGGCCGGGTCAGGGCAGCGCAGCCGCCTTCGTCCGCGGCGGCTGACCTTCTGCGTTGCGGCTGGGGACAGCTTCGGGAGAACTGGGCCGGGTAGAGCGTCGCGTGGCGGTACGGGCGGTGAAAAGTGGGTCAGGTCGCTGGTGCCGGTCATGACGCATCTGCCCACGGCGGCCTCGCCCCGGGCCAGCGCGGCGAGGATGCGATGCGCCTTCGCGCCGCCTATCCGGCGGGACGGCAGGCTTGCACGGCTTCAGCCGTGCTCTCGTAGATCGAGATAGCCTTGGAAAGGCCGGTGGTGCCGAAGACGCCGCGGACCCTGGGCGATGGCGCTGCCAGGGCCAGCACGCCATCGCAGGGACGCAGCCGGTGCCACACTGCGACCAGGACTCCCAGCCCTGCCGAATCGATGAAGCTCACCCTCCCCAGGTTCACGACCAGGCCGCTGTGACCTTCATCGACCAGAGCCAGCAGCCGGTCGCGCAGCGGCCCGCAGGTGAACACGTCGATCTCGCCGTCCACGTCCACGATGGCGACGCCGTCGTCGGTGCGGTACTCCAGCCGCAGCCGGTCCGGTGGCTCACCGCCCGGCATGGCTTACTCCACGCGGCCCGACGCCGTCAGCAGGCGGCGCAGCCGGCCCTGTCACCGAGGCGGCGAAGCCGCGTCCCCGGCGCTCTTGCCGACGGCGCACCTGCCTGATCACCGACAAGGCTCCGGTTGTGACTTCGCCGCCGGCTCTCCTGCCGGGCGCCATGATGCGCTCAGGGCCGGCCGCACCGATCGCTGAACTGGCGGGACGGCGGGTCCTGCGGCTCACCGCTGCTCCTCACCTGGACCATCGGCCATCACCGGGGGCGCGGATCTTCCGGCTCAGACCAGAACTATCGGCGTGGAAGCAACCCGCGGGCTGGCCAGGTCCTTAGAAGGCTCGCAGTGAAGCCATTGTCGCCGCTTTTCAGGGTAGGCCCTTCTCGCGCCAGGCGCAGGCGGTCAGCCGGGCGTATGCCTGGCCGGCTTGATGCGGGCGACCTCGCGTACGGGCAGCCGGCCGGGCGGCGCCGGTCCGCGCTGACTCTCAGCGTGGCAGCCGGCCCGGGGCGCTTGCCGGCAGTGCCCG
>Ga0209648_10003774_pt1 | contig 12800 bp, 10 predicted proteins | sample GraSoi2013_115cm_FD_185830 | JGI IMG/M metagenome (GOLD analysis project Ga0209648, IMG submission 185830) | Grasslands soil microbial communities from the Angelo Coastal Reserve, California, USA - Sample 9_17_2013_115cm (SPAdes) (version 2) | ecosystem: Environmental > Terrestrial > Soil >...
CGGGTATCTGTGTGAGGCGATCTCCTGCCTCAAAAAGGGCCGCGCCGTGCCTTCCACGGGTGACCAGGAGCGATTGCAATTTCATCTCGGAAAAAGTCGCGCGGCCAGCACGAGCGAGTTCGCCGATGTCTTGACCAATGTTCGTGTGATGCTCGGCCTCCAGCTCGGCCTCGTTTGGCGTGGCGGACGTGATACCCGCTCTCGCGTATCGATGAAGCCGATAGCGCGCGTCGAGGGTGACATGCAAAGCTCCCTTGCGCTTCGCGGCTGCCAGTTGCACTAGTTCCGGAGTTGCGACCCCAAATCCGTAATCTGAAATAGCGAGCGCGTGAGCCTTACGCAGATATGTGGAGAGCCGTCGATGGAGCTTTTGCCGAATGGCATCCGGCAGAGGCGATTTCGGTTCGTAATCAACACGCAGAACCTGTTGCGCGACGGTGTGCGCCCAGCCGGCGAGAAAACGGCTTTTGGTTGGCGTGGGCCAGCCTTTCACCCGAAAGATTCCAGAAACATTGACGCGCTGGCGGCAGAAATGAGCAATTAGGGCATCTCCCGCGGCGTCATCTCCGACCGCGGTGACAGGCAGAACGCGGGCGCCAAGTGATGCGAGGTTGTTAACAGCGTTAGCTCCGCCGCCTGGAACGACCTGTGTTTCGCGATGTTTGAGGATTAGGACTGGCGCTTCGCGCGAGACGCGGGAGATTTCTCCATATTGAAATTCATCGGCCACAAAATCACCGAGGAGAACGACCGTTTTCGTACTGAACTGCTCGACGCACTCGCGCAGAACGAGAAGGTCGACAGACGTTGACTCTGGCTCTTGCGTACGCTGACGCCTCATTTTTGTTGCCTCAGAATCCAATCTGCCGCTTGTGCAAGGTCCTCCGCGACAAGGTCGGGCTGCGAAGGCCACTTCGCCGCTTGCCAGGCGAGTTCACCTTCGCCATAACCAGTGCGCACAAGGATACTTCGCGCGCGGGCGTTTTGCGCAAGTTCCACGTCACCATACCGATCACCAACCACGAAGGAGCGCTGCACATCGAGCCCGTGCTCCTCGGCTGCGCGCTCCAGCATGCCGGTTCTTGGCTTGCGACAGCTGCAGTTTTCCGCGGAAGTATGCGGACAATAATAGATCGCGTCGATCTTCGCGCCCGCCTCGGCAAGTTGTTGCGTCATCAATTCGTTCACAGTGTGCACAAGGGATTCTGGAAAATAGCCGCGGCCGACACCGGATTGGTTGGTGACGACAATGACAGGCAAACCTGCCTCGTTCAGGCGGCGAACGGCCGCCGCGACAAAGGGAAACATACGAAAACGGCTGGCGTGATTCAAGTAGCCCACTTCCTCGGCGATGGTTCCGTCGCGATCGAGGAAAACAGCGGGGCGCAGCAGAGATTGCTCAGACACTCTGCACCCGGATAGGAGACAACAAAGGTTTTGCCGCAGCTTCTACAATATCGGCAGTGATCGCGGTCATGCACCGATGATCAGTCGGGCAGCGGCGCAGAAAACATGGGCTGCAGTATGGCTTTTGCTGAACGATGCTGCAGCGCGGCGTGACGGGGGCCGTTCCAAATGGATCGGTCGGACCAAATACCGCTACGACGGGCAGGCCAACAGCAGCGGCAACGTGCATCGCGCCGGAATCATTGCCGATGAAGAGATGGCACCGGGATAGCAGCGCAGGCAGATCGGAGATTGCAGTCTTTCCGGTGAGATCGATCGGAGGTCGGCGCATCTCACCGGAAATTGCTGTCGAGACAGTTGCTTCGCCTGCGGTCCCAAACAGAATTACGTCGGCATTCGCCTCGGATTGCAACCGATTTGCCACCTCGGCAAATCGCGATGGCGGCCAGCACTTTGCCGACCCGTACGAGGCTCCAGCTCCGATAGCGATGCGCACTGCGCCCTGGCGCACGCCAGAATTGCTAAGAAATTCTTCGGCTCTCCGGCTTTTCTCTTCTGGAATGCGCAGACAGATGAATGACTCATCCGGCACGGAATCCAGCCATCCGGCGCGTCGCAGGAGTTCCAGGTAATAGAACTTTTCATGCGCGGGGATTTCTCCATTGCGGGGGACTGGCACGGCTTTGGTCAAGAGAAAGCTGCGGCCGTCGCGCGCGTAGCCGATGCGTTCGGGAATCTTCGCGCGCCAGGCCAGCCAGGCGGCGTCGAACGCATTTTGCAGAAGCAGGGCCACATCGAACTTCTGCTCGCGAAGGTCGGCCGCCAGCCGTCCACGGCCAGAAAGTCCGGCGTGTAAGGCTTTCAGATCGTAGGGGATAAGTTGATTGCAAATTTGCTGATCACGGTAAATATCCGCGACGTAAGGCCGCGCAACAATCGCGATTTCCGCATCTGGAAAACGCTTGCGTACCGCACGCAGCGCCGGCAGCGCCATAATGGCGTCTCCGACCCAGTTCGTCGCACGTATAAGAATCTTCACGCCGCCGCTCCAGCACCGGCTGCAAGAGTTTGATCGAGGACATTTTTGAAATCAGCGTCTGGAGTCACAACCAGATCGATGACCGCAACGTAGAGCGGAGCTTCTTCGAAATTTAGCCCGGCCAGATTCTGCGCATCCTTTTCAGTCGTCACAAAAGCGTTCGCGCTTACGCGTTTCCCCGCCTGTTTCACGGTCACAATATCCCCCTGGGAATAGCGGTGGTGATCGGGAAAGACGGCTTGACCGCAAATGGCAAGCCCCCAGTTTCCAAGGTCGCGGAAGAAAGCATCTGGATTGCCGAGACCGCAAAACGCAAAAAAAGGCCCGGCGCCGATTTCATTGGCACCGAGAATGGTATTCTCACCGCCGAAACGTCGGAAACCAAGGAGCTGCGTTGTCGCCGCAAAAACTGGATACTGGTCGAGCCTCCTGATCGCTTCAAGCGTTCCTGACGCGGTCTCCGCGCGAGTAAAAACAATCAAATTTGCGCGGCTCATGGCCGTCACCGGTTCCCGTAACCGGCCTGCGGGCAGCAAAGCCTCACCAGCCAGCGGACGAGAAGCGTCCATCAAGAGAATGTCAAGGTCGCGGGCGAGCTGAAGATGCTGAAAACCATCATCCAAGAGAAAGACGTCGATGGACTGCAGTGCTTCGAGCCGATGCCCTTGGATGAAGCGGTTTCCGCCTACACCAAACGACACGCGATCCTTGAGGCGGAACTTCATTAACTCGATTTCATCGCTCGTTCCGTTTATGCCGCGGTAGCCACGACTCAGTATCGCGACTCGTTTCCCTTCCGCGAGAAACTTTTCAGCGAGCCAGATAACCATCGGGGTCTTCCCAGTGCCTCCGACGGTAAGATTCCCCACGCTGATGACCTTCGCTTTCAATCGTTTTTGCTTCAACCAACCGTGCGCGTAGAGCCAAACACGCGCGCGGACTCCAGCACCATACAGCACAGAAAGCGGCCAGAGGAGGATTCGCAACAACGGCCGAGCGTTCACCGCCCACCGCCGTCCAGACGTCCCGCAATTTCCGCCACGGCTCGATCGGTAGCTCCGCGCGACCCGGTCACCAATTGGCGCGCCGTCTCGCTCATTTTCTTCATGCGCTCCGGGTTGCGAAACAACTCGATCCAGGCAACTCCGGCATCTTCCGGACTCTCCACTTGAATGGCGGCTCCAGCCGACACGAAGCGCGATGCGATCTCCGCAAAGTTTTCCATCGATGGGCCAAACACGGGAATCTTACCGAAAGCCGCCGGTTCCAGAATATTGTGACCACCGGAGGAAACGAGCGAACCTCCAACAAAAGCGCCGTCTGCTATTCCATAAAGCGATGCCAACTCACCGATGCTGTCGATCAACAGAACGGTCACGTCATCGGGGATGACGGAGTTATCAGATGGCCGAAAGTCCTGCGACTGTGCCGGCCCGGGAATCGGCAATCGGGATCGTCGGATGAATTTGCGGTGCGATTCATCAATGAACTCCGCAGCTTCATCAAAACATTCGGGCTTGCGGGGCGCGAGCACGAGCAGCGCCTTCGGGTACTCGCCTTGCAAGGTTCCAAAGGCAATGAGCGCGTGCGGCTCTTCGGTCGCCACAACACTTCCCGCCACAATGATCGGCGAGCGGCCACTGCGCTTGATCTCGGTTGCGAGCCAATTCGACAACGGAGTAGGCGCGGGAAGCTCCAGATCGTATTTCAAATTTCCACTGACTCGTACTCGATCCGCCGGCGCGCCCAGGGCGCGGATGCGCTCGCCATCTTTCTCGCTCTGCATGAGGAAAGCACTGGCATTGGAAAGCACGTTCTTCAGGAATGGACGCAGGAAAAAACCGAAAACTCCCAGATAGCCTTGGTATCGCGCAAACGAGCGGTCCGAAATGCGTCCGCTGACGAAAAGTACGGGAATCTTTTGTCGCCCGGCTTCGCGCAGAAAATTCGGCCAGATCTCCGTCTCAAGCACCAGCACAACTGAAGGACGAACAGCGTCGAGCGCACGACGGACGCAGAAAACCCAATCGAGCGGGAAATAAATGACGGCATCGGCGAACGGCAAGCGTTCGCGGGCCAGCGCCTGTCCAGTCTGCGTGGTCGTCGAGATAATGAGCGGGCGATCGGGGTACGCTTCTTTCAACCGCCGCGCGAGATTGATGCCGGAAAGAGCTTCGCCGACACTCACGGCGTGAATCCAGATCGCGCCGTGGGAGCCCGCAGAAATCTTGGAGAGTGCCGGGAAGGAAAATCCCAAACGTTCCGCGAGGTTTGAGAGGTATTTTCCGTGGCGAAATCCCTGCACAATCCAGTAGGGCGCCAGCAAAAGGGCTGCGAGGCCCATGAGAAAGCTATAAATGAAATACACTTAGCGTGGCTCCGGTCTGTGCGCGCACCGCCCGCAAAAGGCGACGCGCGACGCAGGGCAACCCTGCAGCCCCCCTAGGAATCGAAGGCCTCAAAGATGAGAAAAGTCTATTATAACCCGATGCGAAAACTAACCCTCATCCTTCCCCTGTTTGCTCTCTCCTTGATGACCTGCGCACGGGGTTCTGCACAGCAGCCCTCTTCGCTCAAAACAACTTCATTGGAATCCCACGAGGGAATGACCATTACAGCACGCCCCTGGACTGACCCCGCTCTTTATAAAGAGAAGTTCCCCAAGAAGTCGCCATTTGCCGCGGGCATTATCGCCGTCCAAGTCGTTTTTCGAAATGATTCCGACGACACCATGAAAATCAACCTGGAGCGCATTCGACTGAACTTGACACTGTCCGAAGAAGATCACCAGGCGTTGTATCCCCTCACATCGGAAGAAGCCGCCGACGTAATCACTCGCCCAGCCACAAAGAACCTAACCGCTAAAAGGCTGCCTATCCCTTTAGGTGGTCCAAAGGTCGGAAAGGATAAGAAATGGATTGAAGTCGAGCAATCCATACGCAACGCAGGCGTGCAGGCAAGCGTTGTCGCCCCGCATAGCTCGGTTCAGGGACTCCTTTATTTCGACCTCCGGAGCCAATTCGAGCTGCTGAATGCCGCTCATCTCTATGTGCCCGAAATTGTGGCTATCGAGAAGAATCGCGGCCTCCTGTATTTTGAAATTGATCTGAGCCGGTCCGCGGAACGTTGAGTCATTTGAAAAGGAAGGCGATTCGCATTCGTTTGCGCCCGTCGCCGCCGTCGGCTAACATGACGTGTGCAAACTTTCTCCAACCACCGCGGACAGATGCTCGCTCTTCTCGATGAACTGAACCCTGAACAACGGCTGGCCGTCGAAACCATCGATGGCCCGGTGTTAATTCTCGCTGGCGCTGGCACCGGCAAGACACGAGCAATTACATTTCGCATGGCAAATCTGATTGCCGACGGAGTGCCAGCCGAAGCCATCCTGGCTGTCACGTTCACCAACAAAGCCGCCGAGGAAATGCGCAATCGCGTTTCGGACCTGCTGTTGCGCGCCGGAGTGCCTCCCGCGCAGCCGTGGCTATCGACCTTTCATTCGCTCTGCGCTCGTCTTCTGCGGCGCGAAGCGGCGGCCGCCGGCCTGCCGCGGGATTTTGCCATTTACGATGACGATGACCAGCTTGCAGCCGTAAAGCTGGCTATGAACAAGCTGCAGGTTGACGCCGAAGCACTAACGCCGCGAAACGTCTTGAGCCGGATCAGCTACGCAAAGAATCACAGCCAAACCGCGGAGCAGTTACGCGCCGAAGCGTTCGATCAAGACGGGCGCCGGACCGCCGATATTTTCGCGGCGTACGAAAAGCTTCTTCACGACAGCAAGGCCCTGGACTTCGACGACTTGCTTCTCCGGTCAGCGCGTTTACTGCGCGAATCCACGACGACTCGTGAGAAGTGGCAAGCTCGCTTTCAATATATCCACGTGGACGAATATCAGGACACCAATCGCGTGCAATACGAGCTGATGCGGCTGCTGACCGGGCCGAAGCAAAACGTTTGTGTTGTCGGCGACGAAGATCAATCGATCTACCGCTGGCGCGGCGCCGATGTTTCTATCCTTTTGAGTTTTTCGCGCGATTTCCCTGCCGCTCGAATCGTCAAGCTGGAGCGCAATTACCGTTCGACGCAGAATATTCTCGACGCCGCCGGGGCAGTCGTCGCCAATAATCCGGAACGGCTGGGTAAGTCGCTCAGCGCGCAAAAGGGCCCGGGCGGCAATTTGAGGTATTTCGAAGGGCGCGATGCGCAGGCCGAAGCGGAATTCATTGCCGGTGAGCTGGAGCGCATTCTCAACGACGATTCGGAGCTGACGTGCGCGGTGGAGTACCGCACGAATTTCCAGTCCCGCGCCTTCGAAGAGGTTTTCCGCCGCCGCGGCCTTCGCTATATGCTTGTAGGCGGCTTCAGCTTCTACAATCGAGCCGAAGTGAAGGATGCGCTGGCCTACGTGCGCCTGACAATGCATCCCGAAGACGATATTTCGCTCCTGCGCGTATTGAATGTGCCTCCACGCGGCATCGGCAAGACGACGCTAGATGCGCTCCGGGAGTCCGCGCGAATTGACGGAACACCTCTCTGGGCAGCCATTGAAAAGTTCGTCTCCGGCGCATCAGCGGGCCGGGCTGTAACTCCTTTGCGAGCATTCCAGGAACTCATCCGCAAATTGCAGGATGCCCTTGCCACCAATGAACCACCCGGATTTTTGCATGCGGTTCTTGAGGAATCTGGCTACATGGCCATGCTTAAGGACCGCAACACTCCCGAGGACGTCGCACGCTTGGAAAACCTCGAAGAACTTGTGCGTGCGCTCGCCGAAGGCATGGAAGCGGGAGAGACCTTCACCGATTTTCTCGACGCCGCCGCACTCGTGAGTGACGCGGATCAATTTGAGGGCAAGCCCGGCGTTACTCTTATTACTTTGCACAGCACCAAGGGACTGGAATTCGATCACGTGTTCCTCACGGGCATGGAAGAAGGCATTTGCCCGCACAGCCGGTCCATTACTGAAGAGAAAGGAATCGAAGAGGAACGTCGCCTCGTTTACGTCGGAATGACCCGGGCGCGGCAGTCGCTTACGCTGACGCGCGCCGTCTATCGCCGCATCTTCGGCAATGAGCAGCAGTTGCGCGCTTCCCTGCCGTCACGTTTTCTCGCGGAAATTCCCAGCGAACTGGTGGACACGGTACGCGGATCCATGGCGGAAATTGGCGAGACGCGCCGCTACGAGCCTGACCCGGAGTATTCGTATTCCCCGGAAGAATTCCTGCGCCGGGTGCGCGGCGGACCCAAGCAGGCAGCGGCCGCTCCGCGCCGCCAGCCCGCCCAGACTTCTTTCGGACGCCCCGCCGCAAAACGCGGCGGCGATTCCAATCCCATGCTGGGGCGCAAAGTCCGTCATCCGAGCTTTGGAGTCGGAACTATTGTCGGCGTAGAGGGCGACGACGAAGACCGCCGCGTATCCGTGAGTTTCCCCGGACGCGGCACGAAGAAGTTTATCGAGCGGTACGCGCAACTCGAACAGGCATAAACCGCCGCCCAAGCAGGTTGCGTGAAGGGCCTTCTCGGGGTACATTGAGGCGCGTCCATTCCTGAAATATATAGTGCGTAATTTTGGGCTTCCGGTTTGCCCGGACGCGATCGGAGAGCATGGGTGGGATCAGAACTCTTCCGCTGCAAGGGTATCGACCAACTCATATCGGATTCGGAAAATGCAGAGGTCCGATTAAAAAAGTCCCTCGGATGGCTGAGCTTGACCTCGCTCGGCATTGGCGCAGTCATAGGATCGGGCATCTTCACCATTGTCGGCACGGCAATCGCCGGTCAGAAGTTTCAAGCCTCTTCTATCCTGAACGCCCCTCTCCTTGAATACCTGATTCACCACTCCGCTTCGTTTGGACGCCCCGGGGCTGGTCCGGCCATTGCTCTCTCTTTCATCTTGGTCGCTATCGCCTGCGGCTTCGCGTCGGTGTGCTACGCCGAGCTCGCCGCGATGATTCCGATTGCGGGCAGCGCTTACACCTACACCTACGCCACCATGGGCGAACTTATCGCCTGGATTATCGGCTGGGACCTGATCCTGGAATACGCTGTCAGCAACATGGCCGTTAGCGTTGGGTTTTCGCAGCACATGGTCAACCTATTGGATTGGTTCGGCGTTAATCCGAATCCCCGCTGGATTTCGCCGGCCTACCTTCCCAGCGGTCTTTCCGACCTGCAGGGAAATATGCTCTACGGCGCGGGCTGGCATTTTGGTTTTAACTGGCCTGCGTTCATCATCGTGATGCTGCTGACGGTGATTCTGGTGCGCGGCATCAGAGAATCGGCGCGAACCAACAACATCATGGTGTTTCTGAAAATTGTCGCCATCCTGGTGTTCGTAACCTTTGCATCCAGACTCATTCACCCGGCAAATTATCATCCTTTTGCACCGAACGGCTGGCCGGGAATCCTGACCGGCGGATCGATCGTCTTTTTCACCTACATTGGATTCGATTCCGTGTCCACCGCTGCAGAGGAGTGCAAGAATCCCCAGCGTGATCTGCCGATTGGCATTATCGCGACGCTGGTCGCATGCACGTTGCTCTATATCGCCGTGGTTGTAGTGCTCACGGGATTGGTTAAGTGGGACACTTTGGTGGACGACGCCGCCCCGGTCGTAAACACCCTCAAGAAACTCCATTTCACGGGAGTTCGCCTGGTCGTTTTAATCGGCGCATTGATGGGCATGATCTCTTCCCTGCTGGTCTTTCAGCTCGGACAGGCCCGCGTTTGGTTTGCCATGTCGCGCGATGGCCTGTTCCCCAAAATTTTTGGCCGCGTGCACCCGCGGTTTCAGACCCCTGATTTTTCCACCTGGATGGCGGGATTCGTGGTCGGTATTCCCGCTGGCTTGCTCGACATCGGGACTTTGGCCGACCTCTCGAACATCGGCACGTTATTTGCGTTCGCACTGGTCGCGGGAGGCGTGCTCATCCTTCGCTATCGAGAACCTGACCGGCCACGGGCGTTTCGCGCTCCCGGCGGACCGCTGGCGCCTGTCCTTACGATCATTACGTGCGTGCTACTCATGGCCGGCCTGCCAATCATGAATTGGATCCGATTCTTTGTCTGGATGATTTTAGGGCTGGTGCTTTATTCTTTCTACGGCCGGAAGCACAGCACTTTGAGAGCGGCGAATCGCGCGTAAAAGGAATCGCAGAATGCAGGGTTTGTCTCTGAACCGTACGGGGAGGCGCGCAGTCGTCGCGATTGCTTGTCTTTTCTTCTGCTCCACTTCTGCGCAGAACTCACAAGCGTGGGGAAGGAACGGGCACCGACTAGTCGTCAATAAGGCTATCGAGACGCTGCCCGAGCGGCTGCCGCAGGGCTTCCGGGAGTTCTTCGAGGCAAACCGAAGCTTTCTGTTGCAGCATGTTACCGATCCATTGGATGCAATCTCCAAGACTCCAGCAGAGCGGCGTAACCATTTCATTCTTCTCGAGAAATACGGTCGATTCCCGTTCGAGGCGCTGCCCCGTGACTACAAGTCCGCGGTAACGAAATTCACCAAGGCAAAGCTGGATGCGAACGGCCTGCTTCCCTGGCAGATTGGTGTGTACAGCAAAAAACTGACCGAAGCTCTAAAGGACGGCAAGTGGGAAGAGGCAAAACTGGACGCCGCCATCCTTGCCAATTATGTTGCGGAAGCTCACGATCCTTTCGACACAACGGATAATTTCGATGGACGACTAAGCGCGCAGCCTGGAGTCAACGAGCGCTTCGGGACTGCGTTGATCGACCGGTATTCGTCGTTCTTCCCCATGCGCCCGAACGATGCCATATTCATCAACGACCCCACGGATCGCGCGTTTGAAGCCTGCCTCAGCTCCCATAGCTGGCTGGAGAACATCCTACTAGCCGATCGCCACGCGCGGCACGGGGAGAGCTCTTTCAACGACGACTACTATGACCGCTTTTACAATCAAGCCGCGGCAATCTTGATTCGCCAGCTTTCTGATGCCGCCACTGATGTCGGCTCGTTCTGGTTCACGGCGTGGAAAAACGCCGGCAGCCCTCAATTGCCACACTGAACTTCGCGGATGTCGCCGCATTTACTCTCCGACCGCATCGCCTCCCTTCCCAAAGCCGAGCTACACCTTCATCTTGAAGGTTCCATCCGGCCTGCAACCGTCTGCGCGCTGACGGCTCGTCATGGTGTGGTCATTACCGAGAAGGAAGTCGGCCACCGCTACGCCTACCGTGACTTCCCGGAATTCATCGAAGCTTTCAAATGGGTGACCTCATTTCTGCGAGAGCCGCAGGACTACGCGCTCATCGCCCGCGACCTCGCCGAACATTTGCTCACACAACGCGTCGTCTACACGGAAGTTACCCTCTCCATCGGCGTAATGCTCCTGCGTAAGCAGCAACCCGAAGCAAATTTCGAAGCTCTCCTCCGCGCCACCGAGCCCTTCGAGAGCCGCGGACTCCGATTCCGGTGGATATTCGACGCGGCGCGCCAATTCGGCGCCGACGCGGCGATAGACGTCGTCGAATCGGCTAAGCGCTGCAACTCGAAAGCTATCGTGGCTTTTGGAATCGGCGGCGACGAGCTCAGCGTCCCGACCAAGGAATTTCGCCCCATCTACGATCGCGCCGGAGAAATCGGCCTGCATAAGCTGATGCACGCTGGCGAAGTCGGCGGCCCGGAGAAAATTCGCGAAGCCATCGAACTGCTTGGCGCGGAGCGCATCGGCCATGGCATCGCAGCGATCAACGATCCGGGATTAATGGACTTGCTCGGGGAGCGAAAGATCCCGCTCGAAATATGTCCGGGTAGCAATATGAAAACCGGCGCCCTCGCCAAGCAAATCCGCCGCGAGGACGTAAAACTCGAAGATCATCCTCTCCCCAAACTCCTTCGCCACGGCATTCCCGTTGTGCTCTCCACCGATGATCCCGCCATGTTCCACACCACCCTGCAGCAAGAATATGCCAACGCCGCGCGCATGGGGCTTCAGGAAAACGAGCTGGCTCGCATCGTCAAGATGGGTTTCGAGCACTCCTTTCTGCCAGCCGGAGAGCGCCTCGAAGCATAAAGCAGCTAGCGGCAATGCTATACTGGCCGCATGAAAGCACACGTCTGGGTAATGCCTAAACGCACCGTACTCGATCCCCAGGGGCAGACGATCCAGCACGCGCTCTCGGGCCTCGGATATTCCGCCGTGCGCGACGTCCGCCAGGGAAAATTCTTCGTCTTGAATCTCGATGGCTGGAGCCGCGATGAAGCGCAGAAACAGCTCGAGCACATTTCCAAAGAAGTGCTCACCAACACCGTCATCGAAGAATACCGCTTTGAGATCGTCGACTGAACTGAGACTCTCATAAAACGATTTCCGAGTGTCGCAAAGAGTTCGTATTTACCGTAATCTGATTCGTGACAGGCTTCCCGGAATTCACCTTGGTCAAGCTGCCAGCGTGGTACGCTGCCAGAAACCTTCTTAGGAGATCCCGCGCATGTGCGGAATAGTCGGTTATATCGGACCAAAGAAAGTTGTGCCCGTCATCATCGAGGGCCTGCGCAAGCTCGAGTACCGTGGCTACGATTCCGCGGGCATCGCCGTCGTTCCCCACTCCGGCAAGCTGGAAATCCGCCGTGCCCCGGGAAAACTCCGCAATCTCGAAGAGGTCATTGCTAAGAACCCGCTGGATGGCACTTATGGCATCGGCCACACGCGCTGGGCCACCCACGGCCGCCCAACAGAAGAAAACGCCCATCCGCATCGCGACTGCACGGGCCAGATCGTCGTCGTCCACAACGGAATCATCGAAAACTACCTCGAGCTCAAGGAAAAGCTCCAGAAGGAAGGTCACAAGTTCGCCACCGAAACGGACACTGAAATTGTTGCGCACCTTGTGGAAAAAAACTCCCAGGGCGGCGTTCCGCTTGAAGAAGCAGTACGCCGGTCGCTGAAGGAATTGCGCGGCATCTACGCGCTGGTTTTCCTCTCGGCGAATGATCCCCAGAAGATTGTCGCCGCGCGCCTGGGTCCGCCGTCGGTGATTGGCCTTGGCGAGGGAGAATATTTCGTCGCCAGCGACATTCCCGCCTTGCTCCAGCACACGCGCGAAATGTTTTTCCTCGCGGACGGCGACATCGCCGTCCTCACCGCAAAGGGCGTGCGTGTGATGGACCACGACGGGCGCCCCGTCGAGCGCATCGCGCACCACGTCGCCTGGGACCCCATCATGGCGGAAAAGGGCGGCTACAAGCACTTCATGCAAAAGGAAATTTTCGAGCAGCCGCGCGCGGTGCGCGATACCCTGCTCGGCCGCATCTCGCAGGACACCGGAAAAGTCTTTCTGGATGAAATGGCGATTACGGAAAAACAGTTTCGCGAATTTCAGCAGGTCC
>Ga0209648_10003775_pt1 | contig 12799 bp, 11 predicted proteins | sample GraSoi2013_115cm_FD_185830 | JGI IMG/M metagenome (GOLD analysis project Ga0209648, IMG submission 185830) | Grasslands soil microbial communities from the Angelo Coastal Reserve, California, USA - Sample 9_17_2013_115cm (SPAdes) (version 2) | ecosystem: Environmental > Terrestrial > Soil >...
ATAATGGGTCGTCGGGTCGAGCGCGTTGTAGATCGGCACGCACATGCGTGCCCCGATCTTCCCGTACCCTGCAACGACGCGCTCACCGCCGCCATAGGTCAGAACCAGATCGTAGAGCGGAACGGAGTGTCGTAAATGATGGGCGGGATCGGCGCCGATTGCTTCGAGGGTCGCTGGGGCGTCGACGTCCCAATAGAGACACAGCGCACGCGCAGGGCAAATCGCCGGGACCGCCTGTTCGAGCTCCGCGTCGAAAACGCCTACTCCGCTGGCCTTCACCACAAGATCGGAATTACAGGCTGCATCTGCGAGAGCCGTTTGCCAGCCGTCAGAGGTCGCCGGATAAACGATGACGCCTGCCCAAGGCGGATCGGCGATATCGCGATGCCGCTGGCGATCGAATGCGTCGGGCTCATAGAAAGTAATTCGGTGGCCGCGGGCCGCAAGCGCCTTCAGCAATCCGCGATAGTAGGTGGCGGCGCCATTCCAATAGGAGGAGACCAGGCTCGATCCGAAGAATGCGATGTTCATTGTGGCACCGGCTGCGTTGCGGATGCCGCATCGGGCCGCGTTTCCCGCACTGTCCTTCCTCCGAGCTCCTCGACGATCGAGAGGAGCTGCCGGACACGATGCGCGCAGGTATGGCGCGCTCTCACTGCCCGCAAGCCCGTGGCGATAAGATGCTGCGCCAAATCCTTGTCCCGCAACACCCGCGAAAGGGCGTCGGACATTTCGGATCGCGTTGCGACACCGATATAGGCGCCTTCCGGAAACAGGCGTTCCTCGTCGCGCCACGGCGAGGAGATCAGCGGGATGCCGCACGCCATGGCCTCGAACATGCGGATCGTCGGTATGCCACGCAATACGTCGCAATAGGGCCGGCGCGGAATGTGCACGGTCACACGCGCGCGGGCATAGGCTTCAGGTGCGCGGTGGTTGGGCAACCAGCCCGCATAGGCGATGCCACGGTCGGCCAGCATGGTGCGGACCTCATCGGGATAGCGAACGCCGTAGATGCGGGTGCGAAGTCCAAGAGCAGCGGCGGGCTCGATCAGGTATGTGGTTAGTTCGCAGCTGCGCTCGTCGTCGCCCCAATTGCCGATCCAGATCAAGTCGGTGTCTTGCTGCGCCGCTGTGGCGGGCTGAAACAGCGTGGTGTCGGCCGCCTCATGCCACGTGAAGGCGCGCTGCGTCCAGCCGCGCTTCAGATAGATTTGGCGGATCACCTCGCCAAACGCCAGTACGCCGTCGTAGCCGTCAAGGTCGAATGAGCCGAGGTCGCCGGGTGCGGTGACCGAGCGGTGATGACTGTCGTGGAATAGGAGCGTGTAGCGAGCGCCGCCGACACGATGCCGTCCGATCGCTGCGATCAAATCCGGCGCGTTCCACTCCTGCACGATCGCCACGTCGGCGCCGTCCATGGCCTGATCGAGGTCGATCTGGTTTAAATCATAGGTGTGCACCGCAGCCCCGGACACGAGCGCGGCCGCTTCCGCGAGCGCCGCCGCGCCGCCGTCTCTCATGGCATTCATCCGGCTCCAGCCGTCCTTCGGCTCATAGACAACGACCTCGACGCCGAGCCGCAGCAATTCGCGCGTGATGCCGCGCAGGAAATGCGCGTGTCCATTGTTCCAGCACGACACGATCGACTGGCAGAACAGGACGACCTTCATGCCACGAGCTCCAGCGCTGCGCCGGCGCGTCGGGTCGATGCTCGCGTCCGCGAGGTGGTCATCTCCCGATAGAGCCGCAGGTACGCGCCGACCATGGCGCGTTGCGAATAGCGCCGGGCCCGCATTCGCGCGTTGGCTTGAAGCCGGGCCCGCAAAGCGTCGTCCCGGCAGACCGATTGCAATGCCGCGCGCAATGCATTGCGATCGCGTGGACCGACGAACAAGGCGGCGTCGTCCCACAATTCGCGGAAGCTCGGCAGGTCGGACAGCACCAGGGCGCATCCGGAGGCGGCGGCCTCCAGGACGGTCAGTCCGAACGGCTCATAGAGAGCGGGTGAAACGAAAATCGACGCGTCGCGCATTTCGTCGAGGAGCGCCGGGCGCGGCAGGGCGCCGAGGGATTCGATTTGGCCGTACGCAGCCTTCACGTCGCCGCCGTCTGGTCCGCCCGTTTCGCCGGCGATGCGCACGGGCCAGGGAAGCTCGGAGGCGATCGCGGCGACGGCAGCGAGATTTTTTGCCTCGTCCCAGAGGCGCCCGGCTGCGAGGATATACGGCTGCTTTGCGGTTGCGCGTGCCGCGATGGTCAATCCGTTGCGGATCACGCTGCCTTGAGCGCGAGGGCAGTACGTCGCCGAGATGAGGTCGCGAAACGCCGCCGACGGAGCGACCCAAGCATCCGCGGCGGACAGTCCGGCCGCGACCCGGTCGCAGTACGTGGACCACCGCCCGCCGCTGTGCCGGCTGGAACGACAGGCCCGCCACCAAGTCTGCACGCAGGAATGAGCAACGATCAACACCGGCGCCGACCAATTGAGATTTCCTTCGCGAAAGCTGTTGAGGTGCACCAGGTCCGGCTGAAACGCGTCGGCGATGATGCGCAGCATCTGGCCGGCGCGCCTTATGTCCGTCCCCGCGGGGTCCATCCACTCCAGCAGCAGATCCGTGATTTTGAGTTGAAGGCCGTGAACGCCGCGCAATGGTCGAAGTTGATCGGGCCGTGGGCGGGGGCCGATGACGGTGAGCATGACCTCGTTGCCGCCTTCACAAAGCGAGCGCGCGAGCTCGGTCGCATGGACCCACACGCCGCCGACTGCGTCGGCCGTCATAAGGATCCTCAGCGGCATGGTCATGCGGCGGCCTCAAGCTCACACAAGCGACGCGGCCGCTGCTCTTGCACGTCGCTGAACGCACGGAATTGATCGAGATAGTGGTCGTGCGCCCGCTCCCACGCAGTATCGTCCGGCTCGCCCCACAGACGGCGGTAATCCGGCGAGCCCGGGTAAGGGAACAGCGGCACCGGATCATTGGCCCACACCCCGGCATCCCGCATTTGCTTACGCCAGCGCTGGACCAGCGCGCCGTCGTCCTGCGGCATTGCAATGAGATTGGCCTGGACGAACGGGATGTGCCGCTTGGCTTCGAGAAGCCGGTCGGCGAGTTGACCGGTCGTCATGCGGCAATGTTTGGCGAGCCTATCGCGGCCTTCGGCCGTAAGGCTTTCGACGCCGCATTCAGCCGAGACGCAGCCAGCACGACCGAGCAATTCCAGGGCGTGCGGTTTCCACAGGTCGATGCGGGTCTGCACGCCGAACTTCAGGCAGCGTCCAAGCAGACCGCGCAGCAGCTCTTCGTGCGGCAAGAAGATCTCGTCGATGAAATAGATGTATTCGACGCCCTGCCGCTGCAGCGCGTCGATTTCCTGCAGAACGAGGTTTGCCGGCCGTCGGCGATATTTGCTGCGGAAATTCTCCTTGGCGCAAAACGTGCAATGGTACGGGCAGCCGCGTGAAGCTTCGACTTCCGCGCCCGGTCCGATCGGCTCGGCATCAAAGCGGTGATGATGATGGTCGTGACGGCGGATCATCTCGCCGGGCCAGGCGAGCGGGAGTTGATCCACAAAAGCCGCGGCTCGGGGCCCTCCGATCACCCTGACGGCTCCGCCTTCGATGAAGCAAGTACCGGCAACATCGCGTTCACCGCCGGCAAGTTGCAGGAGGACCTCTTCGCATTCTCCCATGACCACGAGGTCGACGCCGAGCTTGCGCAACACCGCCCGCGGTGCCGCCGATCCGTGGGGACCGACGGCGACCAGGAAACCCGCATGACCGTGCAGGGCGAGCGCCAATTCCTGCGGCACGGTGAGCTCCGGCGGCGGGCAGCGCCAGAACAGATACGTCGGCGCCGTGGTGACCACGGTCATGTCGGGACGGAAGTGTCTCAACTCGGCGACGATGTCACTCGTGCTGAGATCGTACAAATGCGCATCGATGAGCAGCGTCCGGTGCTCATGGCGTTGAAGGCGTTGCTGCGTGATCCCGAGCTCGAGCGGCAGGTGCGGCGACCGGCATCCAAAATATATGCTGCCGTCGTAGCGCCAATTGGGATTGATGAGCGCTACTTTCATGCGACCTCCCGGCGCGGGTCCGGCGCTGCGCCGAAGCGATCGTGCAGCCACTTTTCCAACGTGCGCAGGCCATCCTGCAGTCGCACGCGGGGCCGCCAACCGATCGCTGCCGAAAGCGCGCTGGTGTCAGATACGTACCAGGGCTGATCGCCGGACCGCCGCGCTCCAAACCGCACCTGAAGACCGTCGCCACGCATTCGCCCGATGAGATCGATGAGTTCGAGCAGGCTCACCGCATTTTCCGGCCCGCCGCCCAGGTTGAATGCGCGGCCGCGGACCGCGTCGATATTGGCGAGTGTTCCGAGCCAGGCCGCGATTGCGTCATCGATGTGCAAGGCGTCGCGGACCTGCAAGCCGTCGCCAAAAATCGTGATCGGGCGACGCTTGATGGACTGCAGCATGAAGTGGGCAATCCAACCCTGGTCTTGCGTTCCGAACTGGCGCGGTCCGTAGGCGCAGCTCATGCGCAGCACCGCGGTGCGCAGGCCGTACACGCGCGCATAGTCCCGGACATATTGGTCGGCGGCGCCCTTGGAGCACCCATAGGGGCTATGGAGGTCGAGGACGGTGGTTTCCGCGACGCCCCGCGCGGCGGCTGCGTCCGTCGCAACGTAACGCTTGCCGTGACGAACGAAGGCGCCGGTGGACAAGAGCCGTCCATAGACCTTGTTGGTGGAGGCAAACACCATGGGGGCGCGCGGATTTCCCAGCCGCAGCGCCTCCAGCACGTTCAATGTGCCGCGCGCATTGATCTCGAAATCGTCAACCGGCTGGCGCAGGCTTGTCGTCACCGCGACTTGAGCCGCGAGATGCAGAACCGCTGAGGAACGCGCCACCGACCGCTCGACCTTTTCGACGTCGCGAATGTCGGCCGCCTCGACCGCGATCCGATCGCCGTGCCGCTGCTTCAGCCAAGTTACATTTTCCTGCGCGCCGTCTCGCGACAGGTTGTCGAACACCAGGACTGACATGCCCCGGGCCGCCAACGCATCGGCTATATTGCATCCGATAAATCCGCCGCCGCCGGTGATCAGAACAGGCGCCACCGCATCGCCTCGCGCTGAATGGAGGGCGTTCATGCGACCAGTCCTCGGGATTCGAGTTCGGCAGTGGCGTGGTCAACGCGGTCCTCGGCGACCTTGTCCGTGAGCCACTCGGCGAACTCGGCGAGCCCCTGGCAGAAATCGACTTGCGGGGCGTAGCCGAGCTTGCTCCTCGCCAGCGCGAGGTCTGCGAAACAATGGCGAATGTCGCCGGCGCGGTACATTCCGGTCACATAGGGCGTGATTGAGGACTTGCCGACGATCCGCGCCACCTCCTCGGCAATCGACAGAACGGTCCGGCTTGTTCCGGATCCGATGTTGAAAACGCAGCCCTGTGCGGCCGCGCTCTCCAAGGCGAGCAGGCAAGCCCGCGCCGCATCGTACACATGGACAAAATCACGCTGCTGCCGTCCATCTTCGAACACCAGCGGCGGCTTTGCGTTCATGACGCGGGCTGCGAATATCGCCAGCACGCCGGTATACGGATTGGACAGCGCCTGACGCGGGCCGTAGACGTTGAAGAACCGCAGTGCCACCGTCGGAACGTGGTAGGCCCGGCCGATGATCAGAGCCATTCGCTCCTGCGCGAATTTGTTGAGAGCGTAGATGGAATTGAGCGACGGCGGTTTGTCTTCGGGAGTGGCAACCGGTGTGAGACGTTCACCGTCGGTGTCCGTAAGCTCGAAGACGCCACGGCGGATCTGCTCGTAGGATCGCTCCCGCGGCGAAACCAGCTCGCCCCGATTTCGCCTGGCAAGGCCTTCGCCATAGACGCTCATCGAAGAGGCAATGATCATGCGCTCCACCGGATGTCGCGAAACGGCCTCAAGTAAAACTGCGGTGCCCAGCTCGTTGGTGCCCACGTATGAGCTCACGTCGTACATGCTCTGGCCGACCCCGACGGCTGCCGCGAGATGTACGACCGCGTGCACGCCCCGCAACGCCCGCTCGACGGCTTTACCGTCACGTACGTCGTCGACGATCAACTCCGCATCGTCGGCGAGATATGGCGGGCGGCGCCTCTCATGGCCGTGCACTTGCGGCGCGAGGTTATCGAGTATGCGGACGCCGTAGCCGTTGTTGAGCAGCAAGTCGGTAAGATGTGAGCCGATGAAGCCAGCGCCGCCCGTAATCAACACGCGCATTGGCACGACCGTTCCCAGGACCTCGAGTTTAGGTTAACGCGCAACTCAGGCGTCGCGTGCATTTGCCATTTCATCCCCCTCAACGTGTCCTGAGGTGGGGGATAGGATAGGTAAATGCATGTCACCTAAGTCCAACCACGGCGAATTCACTGCAGGGCTCCCGTGTTACGATGTCCGCGGCGACTCGTTGCCCTGCGCCAGGTCCTGAGTGATTGCTTTTTCTAACGCAGCGCGAAAAGGTTTGTTCCTTCTCCGGACCGCCTGTCCCCAAGCCGGACGGAGCCCCGAGTCCGGAACGCGACTCATATGGATCTGCGCGCCTGTAGGGCGCAATAAGCCACCGGGTCCGGCCTTTGGCCGGCCCGATGATAAACTCCGCGCATTGCGCCGTTCCGTACGCAAGGCGGGCGACCTTTGATCGGCCGACTTCGTCCAGTGTCTTGGGAGATGAGGCGGCGCAATGCGCTGCGCTTATTGCGCCCTACTACGCTTTTACGGCTCTGCAGGGCAGCTTTCAGCCCGCACGATGGGCCGGCGCGGCCGTTGGATGTGATCGCTGTAGCGGTCGATCATGCGGGCACAGAACTCCGCGAATTCCGCGTTGACCTGCGGGGCGCTCGTATGATGTGGCGCGATGCCCCGATGTTCGGGCGTAAAGCAAAAGGTGACGGTAACGTCGAATTCGGCCAATGCATCCATCTGACGATCGAACCAGGCGAGCGCGTTGGGGCGGAAGCTGTCGGCCCATGACAGGCCCGTCCGCACATGTCGAACGCCGAGTTGCCTCAACCAGCGCACGGCAGCATCGAGCCGATGGTCCTCAAAATGAAACCACTGGCAAATCCCGAGCGCCGGCGTGCGCGCCGCGAAGGCATCGACCCCTATTTTCGGAGCGCCGTCCTCGCGGATGAGCCCCATGTGAAAATGACGATAATAGGAGGAGCCCTCAGCCTCCTTATGGCGCGTCGTCGCCGACCAGGTCTTGGGCAGGTCGAACAAGCTGTACCAGTGAATGCGTTCAACGCGGCCAATCAATAGCTCGGCCGTACGAGCGATGCCCCATCTCTGCACCTCTTCGGCGCCGAAGGACGACACGCCGGCCTCGGTGACCCAGATGGGCAGCGACGTCATGGCGCTGATCTCTTTGATCTTTGCCGGCCATTCATCGATGGTCCACAAATTCCAATCCAAGGGAAAGCCGTGCAATGCGACGACGTCGACGTGTTCGAGCACGGCGCGCGCGGCGAGATTTGCGATGAACAGCGGATCGATCGGCGAAATCCCGCCAAGGACGCGCCGTATGTCGGGACTTGCCGCCCGGATTGCCATGCCGGCGGCGACCGCCATGTCGGCGAATTTGATCCAGCCGGGGTCAATTTCCGGATCCCAGTGCGACTTGTTGTTGGGCTCGTTCCAGATCATCGCCGCTTCAATCATTCGCGCCTCCCAGCGAGCGTCTTCGCTCGCCGGCCCGACGGCCAGCCCATTGCCTGGACGACTTTGGCGGACGCGCCCATGTTGCTTTGCTCGGCAAGGAGCGCCATGGCGGCGCGATAGCCGTTGAGCGTACCGACATCGACATAAGCCGCACCGGCTCTCACTCCGAGCGCTGTGCCGCCCTCAGCCAGATAGGCATTGATGAGCGTGCCGAAATATTCGTCGGCGCGGCCGCGCGCGATCCACAAGCGCCTGAGCGCCGGGAAGACGCGTCCGGGTATCTTGAAGGCGCCCCAAATCCAATGTGATGACGCGCCAGGCCGCTTGACTTCGATCGCCGCGACCCTGCCCGCGCCATCGAGCACCACCGCGTCGAAGAATTCCGGCCGCTCGACCGGGAAAAGCAGGAACGAGAGGACGTCGTCGGGCAGCGTGGCGAGCGCTGTGTCAGGAAACCAGATCGTGTCTGGGAGTCCGACAATCACGGGCTCGCTGTCAGCCATAAGCGGATGAGCACGAAACACCGCATCGCATAAACCGCACGGCCGCGGCTGAACCGCGTACACGATGTGGGCGCTGCCGTAGGAATCTCCGAAATAGCCGAGGATATCCGACTTGTCGGGCGATATGACGATGCAGATCTTGTCAGCACCGCCCAGTATCATGCGCTCGAGCAGATATTCGCTCACCGCGCACGGGCGCTCGATGCCGTTATCAACGCGACTGCCGAGCGGAAGCAGCTCTTTCGAGAAGGCGAGCGGTTGGAGGCGGGTTCCTCGTCCTGCTGCAGGCACAATGCCCCACATCTTCTAAGCCTCCGTCTGCCCGACCCGAGCGGACGTTCGCGCCAACTCCAGCGCGGCCATCAGCGCGCGCGCCCGGTGATCGGATGTGTGCTCGTCGAGCGTGCGCTCGCGCCCGGCGCGGCCGATGCGCGCGAGGTCGCCGTCGCCCGTATCGATTGCCGCAATCGCATCGGCTGCATCTGCTGCAATGAGGATGTCGCTATTCGGCGTGAAGAAAGTGTTGAGTCCTTCCCATCCGTCGGTCAACACCGGGGCGCCGCATGCCGTGGCCTCGAACAGCCGGCCGGACGGGCACCAGCCCATGCGCGCCATGGCCGGACGAGTGACGTTGAGCGCCAGCCGTGAGGATGAGAAAAATGCCGCGTGCTCTGCGGGCGGCAGGTGGCGGACAAAATAGATGTTGGGGCACCACGGGAAATCCTGCGGATACTGGGCGCCGGCAATGAGAAAGCGGCGCTCCGGACGCTGCCGCGCCGGACAAAGCAGCAAGTTCTCAAGGGCGTTTTGGCGGTCCGCCGCATAGGTTCCAAGGTAGCCGAGATCGGAGCGATAATGCGGTTGCGGCGCTGCCGGCCGATGGACTTCCGGATCCACATGGCCGTAAAGCGGGACAACCAATCTGGCGCCAAGACGGGCTTGCAGCTCGGTGAGGGCGAGGCCGCCCGTGTAGCTCAAGACGAGATCGAAGTCGCCAAGGCCTCGCGGACCGATGTAGGGCACCGCCTCGCCCCGCGAAATGGCGGCCAGGGTCACTGGGGTGTCAAGGTCGTAGAAAACGCTGACTGCGCGCGCAGACGATGCGGCAAGTTCGGCAGCCGCGATGCCGTCGGGACAAAAGGAGGTGACGATGGTCACGTCGGCATCGCCAACTTCGCGGCGCGCCCGCGTCTCGATACTTTCCCAATCCGGATAGAGCACGAGAACCCCGCCCGGCAACTCGTGCATGTCACGCGCGTCAGCATAGTAGGGAACGTCGCGCTCGAAGAATACGACCCGGCACCCCTTGCGCCCGAGCGCCTTGAAAAGGCCTCGCCAGAGCGTAGCGTGGCCGTTGCCCCAGGACGAGCTGACGGTGAGGCCGAACACGACGATTTTCATGTTGCCAACATTATTGCCTCGGCATGTCCGTATCCGGAAACGATGGCGCCCCGCTCTCCGTCGAACTTAAGCGTCTTGGACGAGCCGGGATCGATCTCAACCTGCGCGAATTCGCCGAGCGACATTCCACGGTAGTGCAGGACTGCGGCCCGTGCCGGCTCCGCATGGGTAACGACGGCGATGCACCGGCCCGGATGGGCTTTCGCCAGGCGCGAAAGGCCGGCGAGCACGCGGCTCTGAAGCTCGTGCATGGTCTCTCCTCCCGGAGGACGGCAGGTCTCCCGGTCGGAATTCCAGCGTTGCCAATGGCAATCATTTTGCAGAGAATCGAACGCGCGGCCGCTCCAGGCGCCGAAATCCGCCTCGTCAAATTCCGGTATGATTTCGACCGGCTTGCCGAGCATCGCGGCGAGCGGCTCGGCTGTTTGCCGCGCGCGGAGCTGGGGGCTCGATTTGACGTCTGCAACGCCCCGCCGGACCAACACTGTGGCAAGACGTTGTGCCTGCCTGGTCCCGGCTGCGCTGAGGGAAACATTCGGCTTTCGTCCGACCAGAATGCGACCGATGAGATCATGGTGACAATGGCGAACGAGGATGATCGTGGTCGTCACGGATCACTGGTCTCCGGCACGCCTGCCATCGCCATTGATGAACTCAATCGTTCGCGCCCGGGCCTCGCCGTCGGTGAACTGGCGAGGCGGCGATTTCATGAAGTAGCTTGACGGGCCGAGCAGCGCGCCGCCGAGGCCGCGGTCCATGGCCAATCGGGCACATCGGACCGCATCGATGACGACGCCGGCGGAATTGGGGGAATCCCAGACATCGAGCTTGAGCTCCAGGTTAATCGGTAAGCTGCCGAACGCGGTTCCTTCCAGCCGGATGTAAGCCATCTTGCGATCGGTCAGCCACGGCACGTGATCGCTTGGACCGACGTGAATATCGTCAGCCGTAAGCGGCACCTCGAACTGGCTCATGACCGATTGCGTCTTCGATAATTTCTTCGTCGCCAACCGCTCGCGTTCGAGCATGTTCTTGAAATCCGAGTTGCCTCCGAAATTGAGTTGGTAGGTGCGATCGAGCCGGACGCCGCGCTCGCGGAACAGCGCCACCAGGACGCGGTGCACGATCGTCGCCCCGACCTGACTTTTGACGTCATCGCCAATGATTGGAAGATGCGCCTGCTGAAAACGCCTGCGCCATTTGGGATCGGAGGCCACGAACACCGGAATGCAGTTGACGAAGCCGCAGCCCGCCTCGATTGCGCACTCGGCGTAGAACTCGGTCGCATGCTGAGAGCCGGTCGGCAGGTATGATACGACAACGTCGGTGCCGGACCTCAACAAGACATCGGCGACGTCGACTGCGGCGGTCTCGGACTCGACGATGTCCTCGCGAAGATATCTGCCGATCCCATCAAGCGTTGGCCCGCGGTCGACGACGACGCCGCAAGGAGGCACGGATGCAAAGCGGAAAGTATTATTCGGCTGGGCAAAGATTGCCTCCGAGACATCGCGCCCGACCTTGTTGGCGCTAATATCGAATGCCGCGGAGATTTCGACATCGCCGACCTGGTATCCGCCGACATCGACATTCATCAATCCTGGCGCGGGTTCGTTAGTTTGTGCCCTGCTGTAAAAGGTGAGGCCCTGGACGAAAGATGATGCGCAATTACCGACACCGACGATACAGACGCGAACCTTTTTCGAACGCCCTGCTGCTGAAACCATTTTGAGCTCTTGCTTTGCTTTCCAGGTGAAGCTCAAATCATTTGGGGTGCGGTTTCACCGGATGGCTATGGCCCTTCGCCATCGATGGAATCGTAAGTACGATTCGCTACCGCAACGTCGGACATGTTCGTTTGTTCCAGAATGTTTCCTTGATGTTGTGAGAGCGTATCGTTGACGTTGTCAGTGTCATTGCCCGGCTTGACCCGAAGTCGGGCCTGCCCGACTTCGGCATTAAATTGTCGAAATCGGAAACATCCGATTTCGATGCAATCCAGTATCCCCGGTCCTGTGGTTACTGGATCGCCCGGTCAATCCCCCGATCAAGTCGGGGGAGGGCGATGACAGCACAGAGGCAGGTCAACCTGATCGAAAAATCCTCCATACGTCGGGTCAATCGCGGACCGCATCGAGCAGCGCCGCACACTTCGTTGTCGCGAATGCTCGAACATCGCTCTTGCCGGAACTCAATCTATCCTGGACCGTTGGAGCTGGAGGCTGGCAATCACGGACGACGGAGTTCGTTATGGTCCAACCTTCGGACAAGCTTGCGCTCGTGACTGGCGCCTCAACGGGCATTGGCTACTTCCTCGCACAAGAATGCGCGAATCACGGCTACAACCTGATCGTGGCTGCCGACGAGGCGCGCATCGAAAAGGCGGCCGAGCAGCTGCGTAAAGCGGGGGTCGAGGTTCAAGCTGTCGAGACGGATCTCGCCACGGTGGAGGGAGTCGATCGGCTTTATGCCGCCGCCGACGGGCGGCCGATCGACCTGCTCCTGGCGAATGCCGGACGCGGACTTGGCGGAGACTTTCTCGAACAAGATTTTGCTGAAGCCCGGCGGGTCGTGGACACCAACATCATCGGCACGCTCTACCTGATTTGGCGGGTCGGCGGCGACATGCGATCGAGGGGAGAAGGGCGCATTCTCATTACCGGCTCGGTGACCGGCTTCATGCGGGGCGCCTATCAGGCGGTTTACAACGGCAGCGAAGCGTTTCTCGATTCCTTCTCGTTTGCGCTTCGCGCCGAGCTTGATGATTCTGGCGTGAGCGTAACGTGCCTGATGCCTGGCGCGACGGAGACCGAGTTCTTTGCGCGGGCGGATATGCTCGGCACCCGATTGGGAAGCGCAAAAAAGGACGATCCGGCGGCTGTCGCGCGGATCGGCTTCGACGCCATGATGCGCGGGGATGTAGACGTCGTCAGCGGATGGAAATACAAGCTGCAATCGGCGCTCGCCAACGTCATGCCTGCGGCGATGCTGGCGAGGCACTATAAGAGGGTGGCTGCGCCGGGATCGGCGCGACGATGACGCGCCAATGCGCGGCGTAGGCCCGATTCCGTTCATGCTCGAAGCGCCGGCCTCTTTCCCGGTCGCGGCAGGGCTCGTCCCCGGCCAACCCCAATTGTCATTACGCTGTGCTTGGAATTCGGCGCCGGGCCTGTCGCGGCGATCCGAATTC
>Ga0209648_10003776_pt1 | contig 12796 bp, 8 predicted proteins | sample GraSoi2013_115cm_FD_185830 | JGI IMG/M metagenome (GOLD analysis project Ga0209648, IMG submission 185830) | Grasslands soil microbial communities from the Angelo Coastal Reserve, California, USA - Sample 9_17_2013_115cm (SPAdes) (version 2) | ecosystem: Environmental > Terrestrial > Soil >...
CTGCCGTCCTTCACGCAGTAGCTGATCGATTTCTTGTGAACATCCAGTCCGATGTAATACATACTCTGCATGGCGGAGCCTCCTTGGTTGTCTCTGAATCAGCGGGACGCTGAGTTCAGCTTTTGTAACACCAAGCGCTCCTCCATGACTTATGCATTCAAACAATCCGCCAGCGGTACCGTCAATTCGCACAAAGGCCGTTTTCGCGGTCCTAATCCGCTCTGCTCTGCCTACACAGTTCCCGTTTGCCCGTAATTCAGCCGCAGTTCCCTGAAGGGAGACCGTGAGCGTGCCCGATTCTGAGCAGTTCAAATTTTGCACTACAGTCCGCGGGAGAGGCGCTCTGCCATGCGGCAGTTTGGAAAGACTTGGTCTTGCCCCCAATAAAAAAGCCCCGGGGCGGCTAGGGCGCCCAGGGTCGTGTGCCGTTCGGTTTTATCTAGCAAAAGCTATTCTTCAACGACGCGCAAGCTATTTTTCAGCGACGTGGCTTGTGCATCCAGCGCGCTCAGCGGTTCCAGTCCGAAGCGTTCTTCGATCGTCTTGAGAATCGAAAGCGTGTCGTACTGCGTGTGGTCCACAAAATGGCGCCTGGCAAGCGGTCCGATGATGATTCCAGGAACGCGCGTGCCATCGCCCCAGATGCCGGTGACTGGCGGTGTCACATGATCCCAGCGGCCGCCGTGTTCGTCATAGGTCACAATGATGAGCGTGTTGTCCCAATAGTCGCTGTCTTTCACTGCGCTCACAAGATCCGCAACGTGCTGCTGACCCCTCAACAGACCGGCGTATCCGGGATGCTCATTGTCGGGTCCAAGCGGCTTAATAAAGGCGACCGCCGGCAGGCGTTCGGTCTTGAGATCCAGGAAGAAGTCGCCTTCATCCTGCAGGTGTGCTGCGGATACTGGATTGCTGACGCCATTCTTGAACGGAGCATAGTTGTCATAGTAGGCGAAAGGTTGGTGGTGCCACTGGAACAAGGGGTCGACGGGAGCGTTCTTAGGAACGACGCCGTTGTTGGCGGGGTTGCTAGCCGTGCTGGCCAAGGCATTGTCCCAGCCGCCAGAGTACCACTTCCAACTGATGTCCTTGGCGCTGAGGCGGTCGCCGATTGTCGGGATGAAAGGGCGGTTTGGATCGGAAGGGTCGCTGTCATTCAGGGATGGCAGCAAGGCTGCGCTGCCGACCGCGGAAAACGTCGGAACCAGGTTCGCGGAGAAAATCGTGTTCACAGCGTAGTTCTTGTCGAACGTCGCTCCCGGAACGGTGAACGACACGCCGCCGATGGGGGTGATGTTGCCGTCCTGCTTGATCTTGCCCGTCGCCGCATTCACCAGCAGTTGTCCGTCCGTATCCAGGACCGCCCGCATGCCTGCGGGGGCGTTCGGATACACCGGAGCAGCCGCCGAAATCAGGAACTGGTGGTTGAGGAACGATCCGCCAAAGGCCGCATGGAAGAAGTTATCTGCCAGGGTGTATTTCGGAGCGAGCAGTCCTTCGGGCATATTGGTCGCGTCAAAGTAGCTCATGGTCAGGCCGAGATTGTCGCTCCAGGTGACAAACCAATCCATGGCGCCCCCATTGATTTGCGACTGCTCATGCCAGAAGCGGTGAACGAGGTCGCCCGTGGTGTCATTGGCCATTAGCTTCGAGTTCTTCAGAACGTCATAGGTAAGCAGAGTATTGAGTCCGGGCGCAAACCGCATATCGATCTGCCCGTTGTTGATCGGTGGCGGAGGCGTCAGCAGCTTTAGCGATCCGGATACCAGGCTGAACGGCTGCCCTGTTTGCGCACTGAGAGGTTGGTCGAACCGGTCGGTCTGATTCAGGGACTTGGGCGAGGATTGCGCCAGGCCGTTGGCTCCCGGGAACAGGCCGTACAGGGAGTCGAAGCTCCAGTTCTCCTGATAGATCACTACGATGTGCTTGATATGGCGCAGCTCGGAGTCCTGCTTAGATTCTTGGCCAAAAGCGTGGGAAGGGATCAGACAAAGAGAAATGGCAAGCAAAACCAAGCGCCACGGTGCTCGCCGGAAGTCTTTCGATGCGGAGTACGTTTCCATGCGACTGCCTCCTGTTTTGTTTGCGGGGGTAACTCCACCTTTCATATCGACTTCGCTTTACACAAGCATGCCGCGCACATGAATATCCTGCCAAATCGGGACGAGGATCTGCGGAAAAGAATTTACCTTCCGCGGCATGGGAGGCGAATGCCAAGAACATCCAAGTAGCACAAGTAGTGGAACTTGCTAAGACGGGCGCTTCAAACTTGCAAATCCGGATGGATCTCGTAAATAAGTATCTGCGTCCATTTGTGATCGAGCATCTCGATTCCTAACAACACAGGTACGTCGCGCGGAATTGCGAGCGATCACAACAGACTCACGAAGAATTCACGCAGCCTTCTCTGAACTGTAGCGGACGGCATGCTACGGTCCGACACTCGCCTCACGGCTGGATCGTGAGGAAACTTCACAAGGGAGAGGAGTTGCAACATGAGAATGTTCAGGTTCGACGAATTGCCCAAGGCGATTGTTCTCGCCTGGACCATTCTGGTCTTCGCGGGTCTCGCAAACGCGCAATCTAGCGCGAGACTTGACGATGATGACGATAAGAAATCACCCACGCCGCCGGGACTCTATATCACACCAACGGCCTTGGCTAACGCTGTCCAGCAGCCATTGAATCCTGGCCTCGCAAACTATCCGGACTTCGTCGCGGGCCAGGCGATAAAGGGCGTAGTCAGCCCGGACGGCAAGACCCTGGCGATCCTGACAGCGGGAATGAACTCGCTATACTACCCTAATGCTGCCTCCACCTCTCCTGACCTGATCGGTAAGATCGACACGGCGGCTTCCACGCAGTTCCTTTTTCTATACGACGTTAGCGGTGCGAATAAGAGCAAACCTGTCTTGAAGCAAGTCATCCAGCAGCTCAACGCACACGTTGGTCTGGTCTGGGCGCGCAACAGCCAGACGCTGTATGCGGCAGGTGGCTGTGATGACGTTGTATACGTCTACAGCAACAATGGCACCAATTTTGGGCTAAGCAACAAAATCAGTCTTGGACACGCCCCGAATGGCTGTTTGTCCAACGCTGCCAATCGAACCGGCCTCGGCCTCGGCGTCGAGCCTAATGTGTCCGGACTTGCCATTTCTTCCGATGGGAAAACGCTCGTCGCCGCCAACAACTACAACGATTCGATTAGCGTAATTGACACGGCGAGCGGAACAGTGCGGTACGAATACGATTTGCGGCCCTATGCCAGTTCGGGCGCTCCGAACGGCACCAAAGGCGGAACGTTCCCGTACTCCGTGGTCTTGAATGGCACCGTGGCCTATGTCGGCTGCGATCGGGATCGCGAAGTCGTCGCGGTGAACGTGGCCAGCCCAACCGCCGGCGCATTCCTCGCCCGCATTCAACTGGATGGCAATCCGAACGGCATGACGCTCAGCGCAGACGGCTCAAAGCTCTATGCCGCACAGGATAACCAGGACCAGGTCGCCGTCATCGATACCGCAAGCAATAAGGTGATCGGCAAGATCGACACGCGCGGTCCTGCCAGTCTGGATTTTCCCCCGAACACAACGGGTGCGGCGCCGACCGCAGTCACGATCAACCAGGCGACGAAATCGCTTTATGCAGTCAACGCCGGCTCGAACTCTATCGCCGTGATCCCTCTAAGTGGTCCACACGCTTTCAAAACGATCGGCCTTATCCCGACGGCGTACGACCCGACCGATGTTGCCTTCAGTGCGGACGGTAGCTGGATGTAGATCATCAACGGCAAGAGCGACACGGGTCCGAACCCTGGCTATGGCTTCGGCAACCTGCGCTTCATCCAATTCATCACCTTTCCGGGCGGCAACTTGGCGGAGTCTAACAAGCTGAATTCAAACAACCAGTATCAATTTCAGTTGGAACACGCATCGCTAGTCAGCGCTCAGGTTCCGGAGAGTGACGATCTCTGGGATTTGACGTCACAGGTAGCAGCCAACAACGGATACCTGGCCATGCACTCCGATAAGGACGCGGAGGCAATGGAATTCCTTCATTCCAAAATCAAGCACATTATCTATGTGGTGAAGGAAAACCGTACCTTCGATCAGATCCTCGGCGATTTGGGTAACGGTTCCAACGGCGACCCCTCGCTGACTCTCTTTGGCGAAGCGGTGACCCCCAGCTTCCATCGCATGTCACGGGAGTTCGTGACCCTCGACAACTTCATGGACCCCGGCGACGGCTCGATGGACGGCTGGTCCTGGTCCATGCGTGGCCGGGTGACCAATACGGAGACGGTCACGCAGCAGATTAACTACGCGCGCGTGAACCGCGGCCTCTCGTATGAAGGGGAAGGCCAGAACCGGAATATTCCAAGCAACCTGAATAGCGTTGCGGCGCGCGACTTTTTCTTTGATCCATCCGGCGCAACCACGCCGTATAGCAACGCCACTTCGTCGCTCAAGGGCGGCACCGCGAACATCCTGGCCGGCGACGGGGATCATGCGGCCACCGACGGCCCAACGGGCTATCAGCAGGGCTATATCTTCAACGCTGTGTCGAACGCCGGCGGGACCATTCGTAACTACGGCTGGATGGCCAATACCCCGGGCAGCATCGGAACCATCGCCAACCCTATCTCTGATCCTTTCGCAGCCGGCGTCATCCAGACCACCACGGCTAATCAACTCATCTTTGACAATAAATTTTATGATCCGTACTTCCGCGCTTACGACCAGGCCTACCCGGACGTTTGGCGCTTCAATGAATGGAACCGTGAGTTCCAGCAATTCGTTGCCAACGGCAATCTGCCGACGCTCGAGATGATCCGCGGCCTCAGCCACGATCACACGGGTAGCTTCACTTCGGCGCTGGGTGGAGTCAACACGCCAGAAATACAACAGTCGGATAACGACTACGCGGTCGGCCTGCTGGTCCAAGCCGTGGCTAACAGCCCTTACGCGAAGGACACGCTAGTCATCATCATCGAAGATGATTGCCAGGACGGAGCGGACCACGTGGATTCGCATCGCGCCACTACCTACTTCGTTGGTCCCTATGTGAAGAAGCATGCCGTGGTGAGCACCCGCTACAGTCAGGCCAATTTGCTCCGCACCATCGAGGACATCCTGGGCACGGAGCACCTCAACTTGAACACCTACTACGCGCGGCCGATGGCGGATGCGTTCGATACCAAGTCCTCAGGCAAGTGGACCTTCAAAGCCGTGGCATCGACGCTTCTGAAGTCGACTACCCTGGGACTGGATCCAACGAAGATGGAGTTCGCCTCTGGTGCCGACTTGAAGCCGACTCATGGCGCGCAATACTGGGCGCAGAAAACCCGCGGCTTCGACTTCTCGGCAGAAGACCGCGTTCCAGCCGACCTCTACAACAAGATCCTTTGGGAAGGTCTGAAGGGAACGGCTGCTCCAGCTGCCAAGACCCGATTCTCGAAGGTCGAAACCGACGACGATAAGGACGGGAAATAGTCCACATCGACTCGCAGATCGGTGGGACCCTCGGGGTCCCACCGATAGCATCAGGCTTAATACCCGCTACGGGCTTTGGTCGACCTAGTCTTTGATATTGTTCGGTTACGTTTTATTTCTGATTTGCTGGGTCCGTAGTTCCCAAGCCTGACACCTCGTTACCGATCAAGGGTTATTGAATGAAACCAACTCCTGTGTCTCGCCAGCTTTTAAATTTGCTGCTCGCCTCCCTGTGGTGTGCGGCCTGGTTTTCAGCTTCCGCGGCCCAAACCGTCGTGAGCGCAGGTACTGCGCGTGGTGTGGTGAGTGACAAATCGGGCGCGGTCGTCCCTGAAGCAGCCGTGGTTCTCTTGTCGCGCGGCACCGGTCAGCACCAAACTCGCAGTACGAATGCCGCGGGGATCTTCTTGTTTTCTTCGCAACCCGTGGGACCTTACACACTGGAAGTCAGCGCTGCCGGATTCGGGAAAACCATCGTGGAAGGGGTCTACGTGCAAGTTGGCCAGCCGACTACGGTCGACGTCGAACTCCAGCCTGGCACCAGAAGCGAATCGATCACCGTGAGCGGCGAATCTCCGCTCCTGCGCGCTGAGGATTCCAACCAGAGTTCCGTCATCAATCGTGAACTACTGGACGGGCTCCCTCTTGACGGCCGTCGCTTTCTTGATTTCGCGCTGCTGGTTCCCAATGCGGCCCCCGACGGACAGAACGGGCTTGTGAGCTTTGCCGGTGAACAGGGTGGCGAGGACACCGGCTACGCCAACGCCAACGGCGCCAACTCGTTCTCGGTCGACGGCGCAAGCGCCACTAGCAACTATTTCGGCAATGCGCGCGGTGGTGAGAAAGTGCCTTATATTTTTGGCGAGAATGCCATTGAGGAGTTCCAGGTTGCCGTCTCGCCCTATCGTGCCGAGTATGGTGGCGCGGCCACAGGCTTTATAAACGTGGTCACACGCTCGGGCAGCGATGTCTTGCACGGGGGAGGGTTCTACTACAATCGTAATTCCGGAACCGGCGCCAACGATGCAGTCAGCAAGGCGAATGGATTCGCCCGACCAGTAGACATTTTGCAGCAGTTTGGCGGGAGCATCGGCGGGCCAGTCCTGCCCAACCGAGCGTGGTTCTTTGTCGATTACGAGCAACAGCGGCAGAAAAATCCCATTACGGCCATCAATCCCAGCTTCGTAGGGCTCGGTCAGACCGACTTCGGAGTTGCTGACGGAGTCCAGCTTCCCACTCCCAATGCGCCATTCCCCGTTCCTGGGACTCTCACGACACCTGACCCGAACAATCCCGCGTACCTACAAGGCGTTGCCAATGCCCTGAATGCCATCCACTCGAACGTGGGGGTACAGCCTCGTTTTCGCAATGACTGGTCGTTGTTTTCAAAGATCGATTACCGCGACTCCAAAGACGATCGCTTCTATCTGAGCTTGAACTGGAACCGCTTCGACTCTCCCAGTGGTTTCATACTCGGCACACAGACCGCGCTATTCGGCAAGAGCACCTTGGCCAACGCCTTCGTTCGCGACTACCAGGCCAGCACGGGCCGGAGCCACGCTCATGGCAGCAATCTTCTGAACGAGGTTCACGCCGCCTTTTCGCGCGATGATCAGTATTCCACTCCGACCGGTTCGGTCAATCCTGCCCTCTCGACGGTTCTGCTGGTTCCGTCCGGCGGCGAATCCGGAAGAGGCGGCACAAACTTTCAACTGGGAAACGCGGGCTTCGCGGGCGGCCGCACCAACGAGTCTTTATGGCAGCTATCGGATCACGTCAGCTATCTGCGTGGGAATCACACTTTCAAGTTCGGTATCGAGTTCACGCACACGCACCTGACGGACCTGGCCTTTGGCGGATTCGATCCTGATGCGCAAGCACAAAATGGAACGATCCGCGGCACTTACACCTTCACCGCTCTCTCTAAGTTTGCGCTTGGAATATACGATAACTTCTTCCAGAGCACGGGACAGCCGAAGTTCTCATTTGGCGTTCCGTACGTGGGCTTCTACGTCCACGACACCTATCAGATCCGCCCGAGACTGATGCTGGATTTGGGCGTCCGCGAAGACTTTCAGGTCTATCCGCAGCCCAGGGCGAACCCCGCGTTCCCTATCACCGGCCAATTTCCGAACCAGTATCAGCGCGTCGCCCCCAGATTTGGATTCGCCTGGCGGCCGCTGGACAAAACTGTAGTCCGCGGAGGCTTCGGCTTGTTCTACGAGAATTTCAATGGGCTGAATTATCGCAATTCGGTGATCTCAAACGGCACACTCTCGCAGCAGGCCTCGGTCACCGATGTTTATGGTAATAACGGCTCGCAGATACCGAACCAGCAAACCGCGGTTTTCCAGAACCAGATCACCGATCTTTCGCAATTCTCTGCATCCAATATTTCGCTAGTGGATCCCCATTTCCGCTTTCCGTACATCCTGCAAGGGAGCTTGCAGATTGAGCGTGAGATCCTGCGTGACACCGTCATCACCCTCGGCACTACTTGGACGCACGGAGTCCACTTGGCTTCGTCCAGTGCATACGATCTGAATCTGAACCCGCCGACCTGTACCACTACGTACGTCCTTTGTGCTCCGGGAGCCACGGACACAAGCGCGTGCACCGGACGCTTGGTCGTATTGGCGAATCTGGATTCGAAGCTTTTGACGGAGGGGCGTTACAGTCCCGGATATGCCGGGCAGCTCGATGCCCTGATCAGCCCTGTTATCAACAACTACAACGCACTCTTCGTGCAGGGGCAGCGACGATTCCGGAACGGCCTGGCCTTCCAGACCGCCTACACGTTTTCCAAGAACATCATGTCGCGCGGCGTTGATTTCAATAATCAGTTCGACTTCACCAACACGCACGCTCCATACCTGCTGGATCAGCGCCATCGTCTCTCCATCGCCGCGATCTACGAGTCCGACTTCGCATCCCATCTGTCGTCCGGTTTTCTGCGTGCCGCGCTGTCACATTGGGCAATCAGCACGACCATGCAGTTCGCCTCGGGACGACCCTACGCGGCGCAGCTCGGCGTCGGCGCGTTGTCAAATTCCGTGAACAACACCGCCGCGCTGCAGAGCACGCCGAACTCCGCCCTCGGCATCAATGCCCACAGCCCTAGCCCGCTTGCCGGGTTGGATTCTTTCTACGGGCCGTGGACGCAGCAGATCGACCTCGGATTGACCCGCCGCTTCAACCTCACTGAGCGCCACGCAATCGCGCTGCAGGTACAGGTTTTCAATGTAATGAATCATGCTAACTATTACGTTCAGAACGGGACGGGGGTGGATTCCGTACAGTACGCGGCAGCACCATTTGGTAACAACCCGGACGGTTCCACCACTTGCGGCAATGGCGCAACCCTCAATCAGACTTGCTATCTCGTTCCTAACGCAAGCTTCGGCAAACTTCAGGTCATCAACGCGCTAAACGGACCTCGCGTGATGCAATTCGCGTTAAAGTGGACGTTCTGAGGACTGAGAACTGCTCTCAGACTTCCATGTGGAATCGCAGACTGTGTCCAGGATCGGCGTTGGCGAACGGCTCCTCACTCATCGCGGCTTGTAGAGCTAGTGTTATGTCCCGCAAATAAGTGGCAATAGTATTGCCGGGAATAGGGGCATCTCCAGTGCAGAATGGGGGAAAATGCGAACGAAAGGTGAAGAAAAAGGAGAAAGTGATTCGCCGAATCTAGCCGCAACTTGCTGATTTCCTTCGATTAGCGCCAACTCCGGTAAGTTCTGATGAAGTTAGTTGTTCGGCTGTTAACCGAAGGGTTTGTCCGGGTAAGAACATATGATGATCTCGACCAAGACGCCGAAGGGCACTTGTCAAAACTTGTCCATCTTCGAGCGGGCCAGAAACCAATAAGTGACGCCAGGACAGCGACTTATGTGATTTTATCCATTGGTTCGGGACCAGGCGGTCACACGTTCTAGTCTTTACCATGCCGACTGTTATTTCTTCTCCCGTTCGATGAAATGAAACAGGTCTTCCTGGGTCGTGTCGCCACTTGGCACGCAGGCCGTGTTCTCGAATGATCTAGTTTTCTTCATTCCTCTTCTGCCAAGCAGTAAGAGATGGACGATACAGGAGACGCAAATCCTGCTAACAAGTTGCTAACGGAATCCGGCGAAAGGAGCGTAGTTAAGCGGTCAAGACCGACAGAATCGCCCAGGAAAATGAGCTATTTAGCTCTCGACCGCAGAACTGCAAAACCTCCATTCGTGGGTTCGAATCCCACCCGCGCCTCCAAACTCATTTGTTTCTGCCATCCCAGTAAACGATGCGATTCTGCTGCTTGTTTCAAATTGAACCATTTCTCCCGTTCAGTTCCATCACGGGTATTCTGCCCTCAGCAGAGCCTAAGGCCTTGAGCCGAACTCGATTCTTATCAATCACCTAGCTTGATTGACGCACGTGAACGTGGACTCCCGCGTGCCCTTGTCCTAGTGGGGATACTTGTGTTTCACCTTCAGTCCCAGAATCGGAATTTGCCTACCATACGGAGGCTGTTGGCCCGGGCGCTCTTTAACGCAGCCGCGGCGTTGTCTCTGCCATTGGCTTCACAGTCTCTGCCCGCGCAGAACGTTAGCACGCTTGAATATCGGACAAAGGCCAATTACCTGGCGAACTTTCCCAGCTTTGTAGCGTGGCCGCAGGAGGCATTGCCTTCCGAGACGGCGGCGTTTCTGATTTGTGTTTTCGCGGATTTTCCGTTTGGCGAAGTCGGCTGGCGATCAGGAGAAGCAAGTAATGAAGGAATTAGAAAAAGTCTCGTCTAATTTGACCTTCGATCATGGGGAGCTGCTTGCGCGCGTAGACAATGACCGCGAGCTATTGCATGACCTCCTGACGATCTTCAAGGAGGAATTTCCCCGGCATCTTCAAGCCTTGCGCGAAGCTGTGGATTCCGGCGATGGAAAGCGTGTCGCCGTCGCAGCCCACGGCTTGAAGGGAATGCTCTTGAACGTGGCCGCCGGCCAGGCCGCAGCCGCGGCAGGGCGACTGGAGCAGATGGGTTGTCGCGGGGAAGCGTCGGGGTTCCAAAAAGCTTTTCTAGCCTTCGAGCGAGATGCCATGACGCTATTGCCGCAGCTCGACGCCTGCATGGCAGAGGTGCACTGATGAAAATTCTGATTGCCGATGACGAATTGATCTCGCGGCGGCTGCTCCAGAAGACCTTGGAGCGCGCGGGCTACGAAGTGACTGCTGTGGAGAACGGCCGCCTGGCGGCGGAACAGTTGTGCCCGCCAGAAGGACCCAGGCTTGCTCTCTTGGACTGGGTTATGCCCGAATTGGATGGACCGGGCGTTTGCCGTGAAGTGCGGAAAAGGAACGTGCAATCGTACGTCTATCTCGTGTTGCTCACATCCAAGGAGTCGAAGGGAGACGTCGTCGCCGGCCTCGAATCCGGGGCCGACGATTACCTGACCAAACCCTTTGACCCTGAAGAGCTGAAAGCGCGCCTGCGCACCGGCCTGCGCGTCCTCAATCTTGAAGACCGTTTGGTCGAGGCACGAGAGCAGATGCGATTCCAGGCCACTCATGACGGGCTGACAACTCTCTGGAATCGCGGCGTGATTGTGGATCTGCTGAGACGCGAACTTGAGCGTTCCAGGCGCGAGCATGTCTCCACCGCGATTCTGATGTGCGACCTGGATCACTTCAAAAGTGTGAATGATACCAACGGCCACCTCGCTGGTGATGATGTCTTGAGGGAAACGGCGAAACGCCTGCTCTCTTCCGTGCGATCGTATGATTTCGTGGGCCGCTACGGCGGAGAGGAGTTCTTGGTGGTTCTCAACAATTGCAATCCGGCCTACGCGCTGGCCCGCGCGGACGAGATTCGCAAAGCCATCGCCCATTTCCCGGTGCAAACCTCCAGCGGTCCGGTCTCAGTAACGATGAGCCTCGGGCTTTTGCTCAGTCATGAATGGGGCTGCCTGCCGTTGGAAGAGCTTCTTCAGCAGGCCGACGCGGCCCTCTACGCCGCCAAGGCGGCGGGACGCAACTGCGTGAAAGTCGCTATGCCGAAAATTGTCCCTGGTGGTCCGGCCTTGCAAGCCCACGAGCCTCTGCGAATGCGGCGCTGATGGTCGCCCAGTACGTGGTACCGGAAAACTTTCCCGCTTCGCAGTTCCTAAATACCCTTGGCACCTGATTTCGCTTGTACCATCATTTGCCGCATCGCCGCGCTGGATCCAGGCGCGCGCTTCTCCCGCCAGGCCTCCAGCCGCTTGCAAGTTTCTTCGATGTTCTGGAAAAGATGCGGATTCTTGAAAGCGGAGCGCCATGTGGGAACGATCAATCGCATGCGGTCCCACACCACCCAAATCTCTCCGTTACTTTCGAAAAATAATTCGTCGTTGATCAGCCCGCGGTTGACGACGCTGGCGACCATCTCCCAGTAGCTGATCACCATGCGGATGTACGTGTTCTCCTCGCTGCCTTGCGGATACCTCTGCATCATCTCTTCCGGAGATTCCGGATGAAAGTTTTCGACGAACCACGCGCGCGCCTGGCGCAGGCGCGCCTCGCGCCTCATGTCGTACAAGCGCAGCATCAGGTTTACTTCTTCGTAGGTAATCTGGGCCATTGCCGGTCCTCCTTGCTCTAACTCGCCGCGTCTGCCTGCCCTGCTTCCTGCGAGGAATGGGAAACGCCCGCCAGTTCGATGCGGTGCACACTCGATATGGGTATACCCTGCTTTTGAAATTCGACCTGGATCCGGCGGCGCAGCTCGCGCGCCACTTCATCCTGCCGCGTCGGCGCGGTCCGCACCTGCAATCGTACCGTCGCCGAACTGCGGTCGAAATTCTGCACTCCAAGAATCCGCGGCCCGTCGACCAGCGTTTGCGACCAGGCCGGATCTCCCCGCAAAGCGGCCGCGGCGGTCTCCAGCGCCTGCATTGTCTTTTCAATCGGGCATTCCGGCGCCAGCGAGACATCCACGAACGCCTGTGACCAGTCGCGGCTGAGGTTGCTGACCGTGCGAATCTCGCCATTCGCGATCGTCACCAGGGCGCCCCGGGCATCCCGGATCACCGTCCGCCGCAGAGTCAGGTGTTCCACCCGGCCGATGTTGTCCGCGACTTGAATTGTATCGCCGACCATGTATTGGTCTTCGAGCACGATGTAGATTCCTGTGATGACATCTCGCACCAGCGTTTGCGCGCCGAAGCCCACCGCGAGGCTGGCCAGACCCGCAAGAGTTACCGCCGTCGTGATGTCGATATTGAATTCGCGTAAGGCCGTCAGCAGAGCCACTACCCAGACAACCTTGCTCCCTGCGCCGTAAAGAACTC
>Ga0209648_10003777_pt1 | contig 12796 bp, 11 predicted proteins | sample GraSoi2013_115cm_FD_185830 | JGI IMG/M metagenome (GOLD analysis project Ga0209648, IMG submission 185830) | Grasslands soil microbial communities from the Angelo Coastal Reserve, California, USA - Sample 9_17_2013_115cm (SPAdes) (version 2) | ecosystem: Environmental > Terrestrial > Soil >...
CCAGCCGCCGCCGCGCTTCACGGAGGCGTCGCTCATCAAGATGCTGGAGGAGCTGGGAATCGGCCGGCCGTCGACGTACGCGTCGATCCTCGCCACCATCATCAACGAGCGCGGCTACGTGCACCGGGATCGCCGCACGCTCTTCCCCACGGAGCTCGGCAAGGAGGTCACCGATCTCCTGCTGCCGTTCTTCCGCGACATCATGGACGTGGAGTTCACCGCGCAGATGGAGGAGCACCTCGACAAGGTCGAAGAGGGCGAGCGCAAGTGGGCGGACACCGTGCAGGAGTTCTACGAGCCCTTCAAGCGCGACCTCGCCCAGGCGAAGAAGAAGATGCGCAACGTGAAGGTGGGCGAGGAGACCGGCGAGCCCTGCCCGGATTGCGGCGAGCCGCTGCTCGAGCGCTGGGGCCGGATGGGCAAGTTCCTCGGGTGCTCGGGCTATCCGGAGTGCCGCTACACGCGCAACCTCAACGGCGTCAAGCGCGCCGAGGACCAGCCGACCGACGAGACGTGCCCGACGTGCGGCAAGCCGATGGTCATCAAGCACGGCCGCTTCGGCAAGTTCATCGCATGCTCGGGCTATCCCGAGTGCAAGACCACCAAGCCCGTCACGCTCGGGATCAAGTGCCCCACCGACGGCTGCCCGGGCGAGCTGGTGGAGCGCCGCTCCCGCAAGGGCCGGACGTTCTTCGGCTGCTCGGCGTACCCGAACTGCAAGTTCGTCGTCTGGCAGCGGCCGATCAACGAGCCGTGCCCGAAGTGCGGCGCGCAGTTCCTCACCGAGCGCGTGGCCAAGGGACGCCAGGTCCGGACGTGCGCGCGCGAGAGCTGCGACTTCAAGCAGGAGGCCGAGATCACCGTCGCATGAAGGAGCCGGTGACGGCCTTCCTCCGGCACCTCGAGATGGAGAAGCACGCCTCACCCCATACGATCCGGGCCTACCGCCGCGACCTGGCGGACTTCACGTGCAGCGTCGGCGTCGTGCGCGACGCGACGGCGCGCGACGTGCGGGCGTGGCTCGCGGCGCTCCACGCGCAGGGTCTCGACGCGGCCTCCATCGGACGCAAGCTGGCGGCCGTGCGTAGTCTCTACCGCTTCCTCGGACGGCGTGGGGTAGTACGGCGCAACCCGGCGCGCGAGGTGCGCGCGCCGCGCCTGTCGCACAAGCTGGTGACGTTCCTGCCGCCCGACGAAGCAGAGGCGGTGGTCGACGCGCGCGGGCTCGTCGGTGACGCGCGCGAGCGTGACGTGGCGGTGCTCGAGATGCTCTACGCGACCGGGCTGCGCGTCTCCGAGCTGGCGGGCCTCGATCTCGACGCGCTCGATCGCGACGCGCGCACGGTCCGCGTGCTCGGCAAGGGCAACAAGGAGCGCATCGTGCCGTACGGCGCGCCGGCCGCCCGGGCGCTCGACGCCTATCTGGGTCGCCGCGTGGCCGGCGACGGGCCGGTCTTCGTCAACCGGCGGGGTGGGCGCCTCGGCGTGCGCTCGCTGCACACCATCGTGCGGCGCGCGGCCCGCGCCGCCGGCGTCACGCGCCGCGTGAGCCCGCACACGCTGCGCCACACGTTCGCCACGCACCTGCTGGACCGCGGCGCGGATCTGCGCATGATCCAGGAGCTGCTCGGCCACAGCCGGCTCTCCACCACCCAGCGCTACACGCACGTCAGCACCGCCCAGCTGCTCAAGACGTACACCACGGCGCATCCCCGCGCACACGCCAGCGCATCGACTGCAGACCGGAGCCGGCAACCATCTCGCTCAGGCCACCCACGTCCCGACCCGGCCTCGCCGTCCCCGCTACAATAAATCCCGTGTTTCACGCCACGACCGTGCTCTGCGTTCGCCACCGGGGGAACGTTGCCATGGCGGGCGACGGGCAAGTGAGTATCGGGCAGACCATCGTCAAGGCCGGCGCGCGCAAGGTCCGCAAGATCCACGGCGACCGCATCCTGGCAGGGTTCGCCGGCACCGCCGCCGATGCCTTCACGCTCTTCGCGCGCTTCGAGGCCAAGCTCGAGGAGCATCGCGGCAACCTGCCGCGCGCGGCCGTCGAGCTGGCCAAGGACTGGCGCACCGACCGCGTGCTGCGGCGGCTCGAGGCGCTGCTCGCCGTGGCCGACCGCGACCACTCGCTCATCGTGTCGGGCACCGGCGACGTCATCGAGCCCGACGACAGCCTGATCGGGATCGGCTCGGGCGGCCCCTACGCGCTGGCGGCCGCGCGCGCGCTCGTCGCGCACTCGGAGCTGGACGCCAAGGCTATCGTTACCGAGGCCATGCGCGTGGCCGCCTCGATCTGCGTCTACACCAACGACCAGCTCACGGTGGAGACGCTGTGAACGCCAGCCTGACCCCGGCCCAGATCGTCTCGGAGCTCGATCGGTACATCGTCGGCCAGGGCAAGGCCAAGCGCGCGGTGGCCATCGCCCTGCGCAACCGGTGGCGGCGCCAGAACCTGCCGCCCGAGCTGCGCGACGAGGTCGCGCCGAAGAACATCATCATGATCGGCCCCACCGGCGTCGGTAAGACCGAGATCGCGAGGCGGCTCGCCAAGCTTGCTCAGGCACCGTTCGTCAAGGTCGAAGCCTCCAAGTACACCGAAGTCGGGTATGTCGGTCGCGATGTCGAATCGATGATCCGCGACCTCACCGAGCTGGGCGTGAACATGGTGAAGGCCGAGCTGATGGCGCAGGTGCAGGAGAAGGCGGAGCGGCTCGCCGAAGACCGATTGCTCGATCTTCTGCTGCCGCGCGCCGGCGCCGAGCCCTTCGGCAGCGCCTCGCTGGAGCAGGTCACCGCGGGGGCGTCCCGCGACGCGACCCTCGAGAAGCTCCGCTCGCAGCTGCGCGCCGGACGGCTCGACGAGCGCATGGTCGAGCTGGAGACCCAGCAGCAGGCCATGCCGATGCTCGAGATCTTTTCGGGCCAGGGCATGGAAGAGATGGGCATCCACCTCAAGGACATGCTCTCCAACATGATGCCCTCGCGGACCAAGCGCCGCCGCGTCCGCGTGGCCGAGGCGCGCCGGCTCCTGGCCCAGGAGGAGGCCGCCAAGCTGGTGGACATGGAGGAGGTCGTCGCCCAGGCCGTCCGCCGTGTGGAGAACTCCGGCATCGTGTTCCTGGACGAGCTCGACAAGGTGGCCGGACGCCAGAGCGCCGCCCACGGGCCGGACGTCTCGCGCGAGGGCGTGCAGCGCGACCTCCTGCCGATCGTCGAGGGCTCGGCGGTCACCACCAAGTACGGGGTTGTCCGCACCGACCATGTCCTCTTCATCGCCGCCGGGGCCTTCCACGTCGCCAAGCCGTCGGACCTGATTCCCGAGCTCCAGGGCCGGTTCCCGATCCGCGTGGAGCTCGAGCCCTTGACGCGGGAGGATTTCGTCCGCATCCTGACCGAGCCGCGGAACGCGCTGGTGCGGCAGTACGTGGAGCTGTTGAAGACGGAAGGCGTCACGCTCCACGTCCTGCCGGAGGCGGTGGAGGCCATCGCCGAGATTGCCATGCGCGTGAACGAGAGCACGGAGAACATCGGCGCGCGGCGCCTGTACACGGTGATGGAGAAGCTCTTGGAAGATATCTCGTTCGACGCCCCGGACCTGCCGGGCAAGGAGCTCACGATCGACGCGGAGCACGTCCGACAGCGGCTCGCCGACATCTGGCGGGACCAGGACCTTTCGCGATACATCCTGTGATAGGAGTGAGAGCCGCAGCCGTCGGCGAGGCGAGCCTGTGATGGACAACGAGGTCAAGCGGGTCGAGATCCTCATGGAAGCGCTCCCGTACATCCGGGAGTTTCGGGGGAAGTCTGTCGTCATCAAGTACGGCGGCGCGGCCATGGACCAGGCTGACCTCAAGGAGCCGTTCGCGCTCGACGTCATCCTGCTGCACCTCGTCGGCATCAACCCGGTCATCGTCCACGGCGGCGGGCCGCAGATCGGCGCGCTCATGAAGCGGCTCGGCAAGGAGCCGACGTTCGTGGGCGGCATGCGCGTCACCGACGAGGAGACGGTCGAGATCGTCGAGATGGTGCTCGTCGGCAAGATCAACAAGGAGATCGTCGGCCTCATCAATCACCACGGCGGCAAGGCGGTCGGGCTGTCGGGCAAGGACGGCCAGCTGCTCCTCGCGAAGCGCCGGCTGCACCGGCTCAAGAACGGCGAGACGGTCGACATCGGGCTCGTCGGCGAGGTCGAGCGCGTCAACGCCGACCCCATCCGCCTGCTCGAGGAGCGCGGGTACATTCCGGTGATCGCGCCCGTCGGCGTGGGCGGCGGCGGCGAGACCTACAACATCAACGCGGATCTCGTGGCCGGCGAGATCGCGGCCGCCCTTGGCGCCGAAAAGCTGATTCACCTCACGGACGTGCAGGGGATCCTGGGCAAGGACGGAAAGCTCGTGAGCACGCTCGCGCGCAAGGACGCCGAGCGGCTCATGAAGGCGGGCGTGATCGACGGCGGGATGCTGCCGAAGGTCGAGTCGTCGCTGCGCGCGCTGGAGGGCGGCACCGCCAAGGCGCACATCATCGACGGCCGGCTGGCCCACGCGATCCTCCTCGAGCTGTTCACGCGAGAAGGCATCGGGACGGAGATCGTACTGTGAAGGATGACAAGATCGACACGAAGACGCTGCTCGAGTGGTCCGCGAAGTACCACACGCCCAACTACGGCCGGACGCCGATCCTCATCGTGCGCGGCGAGGGCACGCGCGTGTGGGACTCCGACGGGCGCGAGTACCTCGACTTCACCACGGGCATCGCGGTGACCGCGCTCGGCCACTGTCATCCCGTCGTGACCGGCGCCATCCGCGAGGCGGCGGCGACGCTGCTGCACGTCTCCAACATCTTCCACGCGGCGCCGCAGATCCACCTCGCGAAGCTGCTCGTCGAGAACTCCTTCGCCGACCGCGTGTTCTTCTGCAACTCGGGGGCGGAGGCGAACGAGGCGGCGCTGAAGCTCGCGCGCAAGTACGGCAAGGAGAAGCTGGCCGACGACCGCTACGAGGTCATCGCCACCAACAACTCGTTCCACGGGCGCACGCTGGCCACGGTGACCGCCACCGGCCAACCGAAGTACCAGCACGGCTTCGAGCCGCTCATGCCGGGCTTCAAGCACGTGCCGTACAACGACCTGCGCGCCATGGAGCGCGCGATGGACAGCCACACGGCGGCCATCCTCGTCGAGCCGATCCAGGGCGAGGGCGGCGTGCACGTTCCCGACGACGACTACCTGCCCGGCCTGCGCAAGCTCTGCGACGAGTCGGGAGCGTTGCTGATCTTCGACGAGATCCAGACGGGCGTCGGCCGCACCGGACGGCTGTGGGCCTACGAGCACGCCGGCGTCGAACCCGACGTCATGACGCTCGCGAAGGCCCTCGCCAACGGCGTGCCCATCGGCGCCATGCTCTGCCGCGACGAGGCCGCGTCCGTGCTCACGGCGGGTTCCCACGGCTCGACCTTCGGCGGCACACCGTTCGTCACGCAGGTGGCGCTGGCCACGCTGACGACCGTGATCGGCGACAAGCTGCCGGAGCGCGCCGCCAGGATGGGCCGCGAGCTGATGGACGGCCTGCGGGCGCTCCAGCCCGCACATCCGGTCATCCGGCAGGTGCGCGGCCGTGGTCTCCTCATCGGCGTCGAGCTCTCGACGCCGGCGGCGCCGATCGTCGACGCCTGCCGCGAGGCCGGCCTGCTCGTCCTCAGCGCGGGTGAAAAGGTCGTGCGGCTCGTGCCGCCGCTCATCGTCGAGTCCGCGGACATCCGCCGAGCCATCGACGTCCTCACGACCGTGCTCGCCAAGGTCAAGGCGTGAGGCATTTCGTCTCGACGGGCGACCTGACGCGCGAGCAGGTCCTCGCGCTCTTCACGCTCGCCGCGGATCTCAAGCAGCGCTGGAAGGCAGGACGCCGCGGCGCGCCGCTGGAGGGACGGTCGATGGCGCTGATCTTCGAGAAGCCCTCGCTGCGGACGCGCGTGACCTTCGAGGTCGGCGTCGTCCAGCTTGGGGGCCGGGCGGTCTACCTCGCCGGCCACGAGATCGGCCTCGGCACGCGCGAGTCGGTCCCCGACGTCGCGCGCAATCTCTCGCGCTGGGTCGACGGGATCGCGGCGCGGGTCTTCGCCCACGCCACCGTCGAGACGCTGGCGCGCCACGCGACGATCCCGGTGATCAACGCGCTCTCGGACTTCGAGCACCCCTGCCAGGCGATCGCCGACTGGTTCACGCTGTGGGAGCGCGGGCTCGACCCGGCCAGGACGCGGCTGGCCTGGATCGGCGACGGCAACAATGTCTGCCACTCGGTGATGCTCGTCGGCGCGCTGCTCGGCGCCTCCGTGGCCGTCGCGTGCCCGCCGGGCTACGAGCCCGACCCGCGCGTGCTGGCGCAGGCGCGCCGGCTCGGCGGCCGGGTCGAGGTCACCGAGGACGCGAAGCACGCCGCCACCGGCGCCGACGTGCTCTATACCGACGTGTGGACCTCGATGGGGCAAGAAGCGGAGAAGGTCAAGCGGCAGGAGGCGTTCAGCCGCTACCAGCTCAACGACACGGTGCTCGGCTTCGCCAAGCCGAGCGCGCTCGTCATGCACTGCCTGCCCGCCCACCGCGGCGAGGAGATCACCGACGAGGTCCTCGACGGCCCGCGCTCGATCGTGCTGGACCAGTCGGAGAACCGTCTACACGCGCAGAAGGCGGTGATCCTCGACCTCCTCGTGGGCTCGGCCGACGATGCCTGACGTGAAGCGAGTCGTGCTCGCCTACTCGGGCGGACTCGACACCTCGGTCATCCTCCGCTGGCTCATCGAGACCTACGAGTGCGAGGTCGTCGCGTACTGCGCCGACCTCGGCCAGGGCGAGGAGTTGATCCCCATCCGCGACAAGGCGCTCAAGACGGGCGCCGTCGGCGTGCACGTGGTGGACCTGCGCGAGACGTTCGTGCGCGACTTCATCTTCCCGATGCTGCGCGCCAACGCGGTGTACGAGAGCGCCTACCTGCTCGGCACCTCGATCGCGCGACCGCTCATCGCCCAGGCACAGGTGGAGATCGCGCTGAAGGAGCGCGCCGACGCCGTGGCGCACGGGGCGACCGGGAAAGGGAACGACCAGGTGCGCTTCGAGCTGACGTACGCTGCGCTGGCGCCGCAGCTCCGGGTGATCGCGCCCTGGCGCGAGTGGGACCTGACCTCGCGCAGCGCGCTGATGGAGTTCGCGCGGCGGCACGACATCCCGGTGCCCGTCACCGCCGAGCGGCCCTATTCCACCGACCGCAACCTGTTCCACATCTCCTACGAGGGCGGGATCCTCGAGGACCCGTGGGCGGAGCCGCCGGACAAGATGTTCCAGCTCACGCAGTCGCCGGAATCGGCGCCCGACATTCCCGTCGAGGTGCTGCTGGACTTCGAGCACGGCGACCCGGTGGCCATCGACGGTCGCCGCCTCGGTCCCGTCGAGCTGCTCACCGCCTTGAACCGGCTCGGCGGCGAGCACGGCATCGGCCGCGTCGATCTCGTCGAGAACCGCTTCGTCGGCATGAAGTCCCGCGGGGTCTACGAGACGCCGGGCGGGACGATCGTGCACGTGGCGCGCCGCGCCCTCGAGTCGCTCACGCTCGATCGCGAGGTGCTGCATCTGCGCGACGGGCTCGTGCCCCGCTACGCCGAGATGATCTACTACGGCTTCTGGTTCGCGCCCGAGCGGCGCGCGCTCCAGACGCTCATGGACGAGTGCGCGCAGGACGTGACGGGGACGGTCCGGCTCAAGCTCTACAAGGGCAACGTGACCGTGGCCGGCCGCCGCTCGCCGCGCTCGCTCTATCGCACGGACTTCGCGACGTTCGAGGCCGACACGGTCTACCGGCAGCGCGACGCCGAGGGCTTCATCAACCTGAACGCGCTTCGCCTCAAGATCCGCTCGCTGCGCGATCGTCGGAGTTGAGCGTGCGGGTCGACGTCGCCGTCACGCCGGACGGCCTCGATCGCGCCGTGGTCGTGACGTCGACCGTTCTCGTCATCGACGTGCTGCGCGCCTCCACCTGCATCGTCACCGCGCTCACCAACGGCTGCGCGGCCATCATGCCCGTCGCCACCCCGGAGGAGGCCCGCGGGCGCCTGGCGGGCCTGCCCGACGCGCTGGTGGCAGGCGAGCGGCGGGGCGAGCCGCTCGAGGGCTTCGACCTGGGGAACTCGCCGCTCGAGTTCACGCGGGCGCGCATCGGCGGGCGCGCCGTGATCATGACCACCAGCAACGGCACCCGCGCGCTGCTGGCCGCGCGGGGCGCCGCCGCCATCGGCGTGGCCGCCTTCGTGAACCTCGGCGCCGCGGCCGCCTGGGCGCTCGCCGCACGGCGCGACGTGCTCCTGCTCTGCTCGGGGGAGCGGGGTGCCCGCTCGCTGGAGGATCACGTGTGCGCGGGCGTGCTGGTCGAGCGGCTGCTGGCCGCCGAGCCCGGGGCGCACGCCACGGCGGCGGCCCAGGAGGCCGCCGCGCTGGCGCGGCCTTACGGCAAGGAGGTGGGCCGGCTGGCCCGGGACTCGTCCTGGGCCCGGCACCTCGTCTCGCGGGGCCGGGCGGCCGACGTCGCCGCCTGCCTGACCCTGGACACCTCCACGGTGGTGCCCGTCTACCGCGCCGACGTTGACAACCTCGTCGTCGCCCACGGATAATGACGCAGCCTAACGACTGGGCGAGCGGGGGCGAAGCGTGAACTTACCGATCGGGCTCACCCTCACGCGGATCGTCGCCGTCCCGTTGCTGATCCTCTTCCTCATTTCCAGCTCGCGGGTCCACGCGCTCATCGCGGCCGGCATCTTCACGGCGGCGGCGCTCACCGACTGGCTCGACGGCGTGCTGGCGCGACGGCGCAACCAGGTGACCACGCTCGGCACCCTGCTCGACCCGATCGCCGACAAGCTCCTCGTCGCGGCCGCGCTCGTGTCGCTGCTGACGATCGACAAGATCCCGGCCTGGACCGTCGTGGTGATCATCGGGCGCGAGCTGGCCGTCACCGGGCTGCGCGCCGTCTCGGCCGGTCACGGGGTCATCGTGCCCGCCTCCCGGCTGGCGAAGTGGAAGACGGTCAGCCAATACGTGGCGGTGACGATGCTCATTCTCGAAAAAGGGATCGTCTCGCCCACGTTCCACGGCGCCGCCATGGGTGTGCTCTGGGTGGCGGTCGCGCTCACCCTCGTTTCGGCCGTGGACTACTTCTACCGGTTCTTCCGCAAGGCGGACTACCGCGCCATCGTGCCGGACGAAGAACGCTGGTCGTGATCGCGCTCGCGGCCGTCGCCGCGTACGTCGTCGGAGCCATTCCGGTCGGATATCTCGTCGCGCGGCTGTTCGGAGTCACCGACATCCGCCGCCACGGCAGCGGCAACATCGGCGCCACCAACGTCCTGCGCACGGCGGGCCGTCTGCCCGCGATCGTCACGCTGCTCGGCGATATCGTGAAGGGCTACCTCGCCGTGGGCATCGCGGGCTGGGTGGGCGGCGGCGCGCCGCGTGCGCTGGCCGTCGGCGCGGTGGCTGCGGTCGTCGGCAACTGCTGGTCGGTGTTCCTCCGCTTCCGCGGCGGTAAGGGCGTGGCCACGGGCCTGGGGGCGCTGCTCAGGCTGGCGCCGCTGGCGACCCTCGCCGCGCTCCCGGTGTTCCTGGTGGTGGTGGCCACCACGCGCTTCGTCTCGCTCGGCTCGCTCCTCGCCGCCGCGTGCGTGCCGTTCGGCGCGTTGGCGCTCGGGGCGCCCCGGTCGGCGGTGGCCGGTGCCGTCGCGGTGGCGGCGATCGTCGTGCTGCGCCACCATGAGAACATCGTGCGGCTGCGCGCCGGCACCGAGCGTCGGCTCGGCGAGCGCCGGACGCCGCAGGCGTCGCCCTCGTGATCGCCGTGGTCGGCGCGGGCTCCTGGGGCACCGCGCTCACCATCCACCTGGCGCGCACCGGGGCCCCGATCCGCCTGTGGGCGCGCGAGCCGGAGATCGTCGATGGCATCCGGGCACGGCGCCGGAACCCCGTGTACATGCCCGACTTCGACCTGCCGCTCGGCGTCGAGGCCACCGGCGACATCGCGGCGGCGGTGGACGGCGCCGAGGTCATCGTGATGGTCGTGCCTTCGGAATTCTTCGCGGCGACGCTGGCGAGCGTGCCCGTCCGCCGCGACACCATCATCGTCTCCGCGACCAAGGGCTTCGATCCCGTGCGCCATGCGCGGATGAGCGAGCTGGTGCGCGAGCGCTTCCCTCAGGCGCGGGTGGCCGCGCTCTCGGGGCCGACGTTCGCGCGCGAGGTCGCGCTGGGCAGCCCGACGGCGGCCGTCATCGCCGCCTCCGACGACGCGCTCACGTCGATGCTGCAGGCCAGGCTCGGCGCGCGCGCCTTCCGGCTCTACGCCAACCGCGACATCGTCGGCGTCGAGGCCGGCGGCGCCCTCAAGAATGTCGTCGCGCTGGCCACGGGCCTTTCCGACGGCCTCGGCCTCGGCGAGAACGCGCGCGCCGCGCTGGTCACGCGCGGGCTCGCCGAGATGACGCGGCTGGCGGTGGCGCTCGGGGGCGAGCCGACGACGCTCGCGGGGCTCGCGGGCATGGGCGACCTCGTGCTCACGGCGACCGGCACGCTCTCGCGCAACCGCTCGCTCGGCATGGCGCTGGCGCGCGGCGACAGCCTCACCGCGGCCTCGGCGAAGACGCGCATGGTCGCGGAGGGCGTGCCGACGGTTCGCTCCGCGCTGGCGCTGGCGCGGCGCCACGACGTGTCGCTGCCGATCTGTGCCGAGGTGGCCGCCGTCCTCTTCGACGGCAAACCCGCCGCCGACGCGCTGGCGTCACTGCTCGGCCGCGCGCCCACGCGCGAAGATGCGCCGGTGGAGGGCCGCCGTGCCTGAGCTGCGCAAGGACCCCGTGGTCGGCCGCTGGGTCATCATCTCGACCGAGCGCGCGCGGCGGCCGACGGACTTCAACACCGAGCCCGTGCGGCCGCGCGGCGGGACGTGCGTGTTCTGCACCGGCAACGAGGACAAGACGCCGCCCGAGATCGTCGCCGTGCGGCCACCCGACACGAGACGCGACGGGCCCGGCTGGTCGCTGCGCGTGGTCCCGAACAAGTTCCCGGCGCTGCGCATCGAGGGCGACCTGGAGCCGAGTGCCGAGGGGCTCTACGACCGGATGAACGGCGTCGGCGCCCACGAGGTCGTGATCGAGACACCCGACCACTCCGCGACGCTGGCCACGATGCCGACCGACGCCGTGGCCGACGTGGTCCTCACGTTCCGGGACCGCATCCTCGATCTCAAGAAGGACCCGCGCTTCGAGTACGTGCTCGTGTTCAAGAACCACGGCGAGGCCGCCGGCGCGTCGCTCGAGCATCCGCACAGCCAGCTCATCGCTACCCCGATCATCCCGATCATGGTGACCGAGGAGCTGGCGGGCTCGCAGCAGTACTGGCAACGCAAGGAGCGCTGCGTGTGGTGCGATGTCATCCGCCAGGATCGGCGCGACCGGCGGCGGGTGGTGGCGGAGACGGGCGGCTTCATCGCGCTCGAGCCCTTCGCGCCGCGCTTTCCATTCGAGACGTGGATCCTGCCGCTCCGCCACCGCGCGGCGTTCGAGGAGTCGGGCATCGAAGAGCTGCGCGGCCTGGCCGAGATGCTCGGCGCCTTCATGCGCCGCATGAACCGCGTGCTCGGCGCGCCGCCGTTCAACTTCATGCTCCACACCGCGCCCCTGCGCGAGGGGGCGGTGGACTACTTCCACTGGCACCTGGAGATCATTCCGAAGCTCACGCGGGTCGCCGGCTACGAATGGGGCAGCGGATTTTTCATCAATCCCGCGCCGCCGGAGGACGCCGCGGACGCGCTGCGGGCCGCCGCTCCCTGAGCGGCGTGGTACAATCCGAGTCCGCTGGAACGCGGGAATAGCTCAGTGGTAGAGCACGACCTTGCCAAGGTCGGGGTCGCGGGTTCGAATCCCGTTTCCCGCTCCAGCATTTCTCCCTCGCGCACGGCGGCGTACCCAAGTGGTTAAGGGAGCGGACTGCAAATCCGTTATGCGCCGGTTCGAATCCGGCCGCCGCCTCCATTTTTTTCGATATCGTGTCCGTCCATGCCGGATAGGTCGGCCGCGCCGCTACATCGGAGTTCGTGCCGGGCACCGCGAGACGGTGCTTCGTGCGCTAGAGTTATGGCGGGCAGGGAGACCGACGGCCGCGATCGCCCGAGATCTCCGAATCGCACGGTCGACAGTTCGGTACTGGCTCGCGAATGGCGCTGGTGTAGCCCAATCGGCAGAGGCGATCCCCTTAAAAGGGACAAAGTGGGGGTTCGAATCCCTCCACCAGCACCAACATCCCGCCTACGCGTATCTCCTCGGCGTCTACCTCGGTGACGGTTACATCGCAACGATTCGGCGATTACACGTCCTGCGTGTCTATTTGCACCGAAAACAGACTGCGGTGATCGGCGACGTCACCGCCGCGATTGAGACGGTGCTGCCGGGCCGCTATGTATGGAGATACGAGCGGCGCAACTCGCTTGTCTCGGAGGTCAGTTGTTACTTTGCGGACTGGCCGGCTGTCCTCCCACAACACGGGCGTGGGCGAAGGCATATGCGTCCCATCACCCTGCAGCCCTGGCAGCGCGATATTGTCGCAGCCTTCCCCGGCGATTTTCTGCGCGGCTTGATCGACACCGACGGGTGTCGGCATCGTCGAATCGTCAACGGCAAAGACTATCCCGCGTACACGTTTTCCAATCATTCGGACGATATTCAAAACCTCTTCCACTGGGCTTGTGAGCTCGTTGGCATA
>Ga0209648_10003778_pt1 | contig 12794 bp, 12 predicted proteins | sample GraSoi2013_115cm_FD_185830 | JGI IMG/M metagenome (GOLD analysis project Ga0209648, IMG submission 185830) | Grasslands soil microbial communities from the Angelo Coastal Reserve, California, USA - Sample 9_17_2013_115cm (SPAdes) (version 2) | ecosystem: Environmental > Terrestrial > Soil >...
CATGGCCGGGCTTGTCCCGGCCATCCACGCCTCCGACGAACCGAGATTCGGATCGTGGATGCCCGGCACGAGGCCGGGCATGACGGGTTAGAGACAAATCGTCGACCAAGAATGATGAATGAGGAGGCCCCGATGGAGATGCGAAACTTCGGCCGCACCGGCCGGCGGATCTCGGTCCTGGGGTTCGGCTGCGGCGCGGTGGGCGGGCTGATGGTGCGCGGCGCGCCGGCCGACCAGGAGCGGGCGATCGCCCGGGCGCTCGAAGCCGGCGTCAATTATTTCGACACCGCGGTCCAATACGGCAACGGCGAGTCGGAGAAGAATCTCGGCCGGGCGCTCGAAACGCTCAAGCCCGAAGGCGCAATCGTCGGCACCAAGGTGCGGCTGCCCGCCGCCGACCTCGGCCGCATCGAGGAGGCGATAGTCAAATCCCTCGAGGGCAGCCTGCGGCGGCTCGGCATGGAGCGGGTGGACATTTTTCACCTGCACAACGCCATTACGGTCGCGGGCGGCGGCGAATCGCTCAGCGTCCGACAGGTGCTCGACCAAGTGGTGCCCGCGTTCGAGCGGCTGCGGCAAAAGGGCATGATCGGTTTTTTGGGCATCACCGCGGTCGGCGATACCGCGGCCCTGCACCAGGTGATCGACGCGCGCGTTATCGACAGCGCGCAGGTCACCTACAACATGCTCAATCCCTCCGCCGGCGCGGCGCTGCCGGCGCGCTATCCGGCGCAGGACTACGGCCTTCTGTTCGACCACACCCGGGCAGCCGGCGTCGGCGTGATCGGCATTCGCGTGCTCGCCGGCGGCGCCTTGTCGGGTTCCGCCGAGCGCCACCCGATCGCGAGCCCGCCCCCGGAGCCGATCGGCTCAGCCTCGAGCTATGACGGCGATCTTGAGCGCGCCCGCCGGCTCAAGCCGCTGGTCGAGGCAGGCTTTGCCGAAAACCTCGCCGAAGCCGCCATTCGCTTCGCCATCTCGCATCCGGCCATCGGCACGATCCTGGTCGGCATGGCGACGCCGGGGCAGTTCGAGCAGGCGCTCGCCGCCGTGCAAAAAGGGCCGCTGCCGCGGGCGGCGCTCGACCAGCTGACGACTTTGCAGCAGAGCTTCGCCGGCGAAGCGCGGTGATTTTCCGCGGCACTCGACCGCTGCGGGTCGCGCGGCGTTCGCTGCGACGCAAATTCAAAATTGATCAGGCTCACGGAAATCAAATGGCGACCTGACGTCCGATCTCCACGACCGAGTTCGAGGGCAGTCGGAAGTAATCCGTCGCATGCGCAGAGTTGCGCTGCATGAAAGCGAACATGGCTTCCAGCCAGCGCGGCAGGGCTCTGCGGTCTTGCCGGGGGACGACGGTCTCGTGGCCCAGGTAATAGGTCACGTCATCCAGGTCGATCCTGCAGCGCCGCTCGCGGGCGAATTTCAGCAATGCCGGGACATCCGGGCGCTCCATGAAGCCGTAGTCGGCAACAGCGCGCCAGAAGTTGGGAGCGACCTCTTCGAAAGCCAACCGACCCGCGTCCCCGATCCAGGGCACGGACCGCGTCCTCACGCTCAGCACAAAAAGCCGGCGATGCAGCGCACGATTATGCTTCACGTGCCACACCATCACCGGCGGCGCGCCTCTCTGCGTCCTCGTCAGAAAGACCGCGGTGCCGGGTACACGCGCAATCCGATCCTGCTCGACTTTTTCCATGAACTTCTCAATCGGCATGATGGCGTCATGCAGCCGCGCGTCCACGGCCGTGGCTCCCGTGTGCCATACCAACATCACGAAATAGACGCACGCGGCGAGCAGCAGCGGCACATATCCGCCCTCGGCGATTTTGGTGAGATTCGCGAGCAGGAATGCGGTATCCACGATCATGAACGCGCCTGCGAGCGCAGCGGCTGCGACCAGGTTCCAGCGCAAGATCTCGCGCATGGCGATGAAGAGCAGCGCGGACGTCATCAGCATGGTTGCCGAAACCGCGATGCCATAGGCCGAGGCCAGATTGTCGGACTTCGCAAACACCACGGTGAGCGCGACCGTCGCCGTCATCAACAGCCAGTTGACGACCGGGACGTAGATCTGGCCGTATCCTTCGGCCGAGGTGTGAACGATCTGAAATCGAGGCAACCAGCCGAGCTGGATCGCCTGCTGCGTCATGGAGAACGCGCCGGTGATGATGGACTGGCTGGCGATGATGGTAGCGAGCGTAGCAAGCACCACCATCGGAATCAGCAGCGTCGAGGGACACAGCTGGTAGAAGATATTGGCGTTCGTCGGCGCGCCGCCGAGCACCAGGGCGGCTTGACCCGCGTAGTTCAGCAGCAGGCTGGGAAACACCACACTGGACCACGCGAGCCGGATGGGCCGCGCACCGAAATGCCCCATGTCCGCGTAAAGCGCTTCCGCTCCGGTGACGCAGAGGAAGACGCCACCGAGAACGAAAAACGCCCCGGTCTCTCCCGACAACAGGTAGCGCAGGGCATGACGGGGATCGAGCGCCGTCAATACCGACGGATGCCGTGCGATCCCCCAGATGCCGAGCACCGCGAGGCACAGGAACCAAACACCCATGATCGGCCCGAATGTTCTTCCGATGCGTGACGTGCCCTGGCGCTGCACGGCGAACAGCGTCAACAGAATGACGACGCCCGTTGGCACGATGTACGGCTGTACCGCGGGGGTGGCGATGTCGAGTCCCTCCAGCGCGGAAAGCACGGATATCGCCGGCGTGATGGCACCGTCGCCGTAGATCAGTGCGGCGCCCAATAGGCCGACGGCTACGATGAAAGGTCGCCGCGCCCGCTTGACCCCGAGCAGGGCCATCAACGCGAGAATGCCTCCCTCACCATCATTATCGACGCGCATGGCCACCGAAACATATTTGATCGTCGTCACGATGGTGAGCGTCCAAAATACCAGCGAGAGGACGCCCAGGATCGTGCCGGGGCCGGGGTGCTCGCCTGTGAGCGCGAAAACCGTCTTCAGGGTGTAGAGCGGGCTCGTGCCGATATCACCAAACACCACGCCCAGGGCTGCGACTGCCAGTCCGGAGGTGCTCCGCTGCAGCCCGGGCCGGCTGCCGCTCATGCTTTGGCTCCTGGGCAAATGCGGTCTTCCATTTCGTCGGCTCGACGGGACGGCTCAGGTGGCGGAGCACGATACGCCGCTCACCGGATCGGGCAACGCCGGAATGACGAATCCGGGAAACCATTCTCTGTTGTCCGAGGCGGGGCATTGCTGCATCGTGGCCGTGATCCCTGGGCGCACACGCATATCGCTCGGCGTGGAGCGTCACGGCGGCAAAAGCGGAACTGCAGATTAGAATCAGCAAGACCGTCGGCGTCGAGCGACAACCTTGGACCGGCACTCTGATCCCTATCCGCGATTCAGGAGACTTGCAATGACCGAGGTTGGTTCCTGGAGGGAACGCATCGCCATCATCGATCTGGCTTTGACGGCTCTGGCGTTGGCCTCCGGAGTGACGGACGTCGCGGCGTTCCTTACACTTGGTGATGTGTTCACCTCGGCGATGACCGGGAATACCGCCTTGCTCGGCGTCGCGCTGAGCCAAGGCCGGGAGGAACTCGTCGTGAGGGGGCGGCGCTTAGCGGGTGCGGCCGGGGCTTGCGGGAAGCTACGCGGCGACGTTCCACGCCGCGCAGCCGAGCCGTTTCCTGCTCGTCCGGGACGACGGCGAGAGCGCGACGCAGGGCTTGCGCGAGCCCCGTATCGAGCGCGCCATCGGCGTGATCTACCCTCCCCGAGCCCGATACGAATGCATCCCCTGCGGTGTCGATGGTCAGGTCGGCGCCGAGGCGGCGCGTAGAACATCCGCGTAATCGATGATCAATCTGGGACCAGCGCCGTGCGACGAGGGCGTCATTCGGGCGGCCGCGGACGTGCCGGGCTGCGCGGATGCAGCCAAGCCCTGGGTGCTGGCCGCGACCATCCTCGGCTCCAGCATGGCGTTCATCGACGGCTCGGTGGTCAATGTCGCGCTCCCGGCCATTCAATCCGGCCTGAATGTATCCGTCGAAGGCGCGCAGTGGGTCGTCAACGGCTACACGCTGATGCTCGGCGCGCTGATGCTGGTGGGCGGCTCGGCCGGCGATCGCTTCGGACGCCGACGGGTTTTTGCTTTGGGCGTTGCAATCTTCACAGCCGGCTCCGTCGGCTGCGGGCTGGCGCCCAATGCCACGGTGCTGATCGCCGCCCGAGTGGTCCAGGGCATCGGCGGCGCGCTGCTGATTCCCGTCAGCCTGGCGATCATCAGCACGGCCTTCCCGGCACCGGAGCGCGGCAAGGCGCTCGGCACTTGGGCGGGATTTTCGGCCGTCACCACCGCGCTCGGACCGGTTCTCGGCGGCTGGCTGGTGGACACGCTGTCGTGGCGCGCGATCTTCTTCATCAACGTGCCGATCGCCGTCATCACGCTCGGCATCGCGTTCAGGCGCGTACCGGAGAGCCGCGAGGCGTCCGCAGATGCAGCCCTGGACTGGCCGGGCGGCTTGCTGGCGGCACTCGGGCTCGGGGCATTGGCCTATGGGCTGACGGCGGCATCCGAACGGGATTGGACACACCCGTCCGTGTCCGGCTCGCTGATCCTAAGCGCGGCCTTGATGATTGCGTTCATCTGGCGCGAGGCGCGCGCCGCCTCGCCCATGCTGCCGTTTGGCCTGTTTCGGTCCATGACGTTCACCGGCGCAAACATGATGACGCTGCTGCTCTATTTCGCGCTGAGCGGCGCCTTCTTCTTCCTGCCGTTCGACTTGATCCAGATCCGGGGCTATTCCGCCACGCTCGCGGGCGCCGCCTTCCTGCCGTTCACGTTGATCATGGGCGGGCTATCGCGTTGGTCGGGCGGGCTCACCGACCGCTACGGCGCGCGATTACCCTTGATCGCGGGGCCGGTGATCGCGGCTGCGGGGTTGGCGTTGTTCGCGTTGCCGGACATCGGGGGATCCTATTGGGTGACGTTCTTTCCGGGCATGGTCGTGCTCGGGCTGGGTATGACGATCAGCGTTGCGCCGCTGACCACAACGGTCATGAGCTCGGTCGAGGATCGTCATGCCGGGACGGCATCGGGCATCAACAATGCGATTTCCCGCATTGCCGGCATGCTGGCGGTCGCGCTGCTGGGTACCCTTGCGGTGGGCGCATTCGGGTCGGCGCTCGAGACCCGCTTGACGGACCTGCCGGTCACCCCCGAAATCCGCCGCGCGTTGAAAGCGGAAGTTGCCAAGCTTGCCGAAGCGCAGGTGCCTTCGCAGGTTCGGGGAGAGCAACGGTTGGTCCTCGAGCAGGCACTCAACGAGTCCTTCGTTCAAAGCTTTCGTTTCGTGATGCTGATCTCGGCTTCCCTCGCCCTGCTGGCCGCGCTGTGCGCCGGGCTGACCACCGGCTCGCCCGCTCCGAAGCGGACCTTGCATTCAGGAAACCTGCTGTGAACCTAGGTTCGATGGGCGATCACGAGTCTCGTTACAAAATTGCGAGTTTCAGACCGCCCGATCTACGGCAACAGCCGGTGGCGCGACTTCATATTCGCCGGCTCGACACATCCAGGGCGGCAACCGTCAGATCGGCGACATCAGGCGGCGGCACGTTCGATCGCGACGGCGGTCGCCTCGCCGCCGCCGATGCAGAGGCTGGCAATTCCCCGCTCGGCGCCGCTGCGCTCCAACGCGTGCAGCAAGGTGACGATGATCCTGGCGCCGGTGGCGCCGATCGGATGCCCGAGCGCACAGGCGCCGCCGTTGACGTTGACGCGTTCGCGGTCGAGCCCGAGATCGCGAATGGCCGCCATCGGCACCACCGCGAATGCTTCGTTGATCTCGAACAGATCGACGTCGCCTACGGCCCAGTTCGCCCGTTCCAAGGCTTTGCGAATGGCGGGGATCGGCGCGGTGGTGAACCACCGCGGCTCCTGCGCGTGGCCCGCCTGGGCGACGATGGTCGCGAGCACGGGCAGACCCAGACGGTCCGCGGTCGAGCGTTTCGTCAACACGAGCGCCGCCGCGCCGTCGGCGTTGGCGCTCGAGCTCGCGGCGGTGACCGTCCCGCCGGCGCGGAACGCCGGCTTGAGGCTCGGGATCTTCTCGGGCGAGAGCTTCAGCGGATTTTCGTCGCGCGAGATCTCGACCGCCGCGTTCTTTGCCGGAACCGCGATCGGAACGATTTCGGCTTCGAACGCGCCGGTTGCGATCGCCGCCCGCGCGCGCTCGAGCGTCTCGATCGCATAGGCGTCCTGCGCGGCCCGGGTGAATTGGTAGGCTTCGGCGGTGTCTTCGCCGAACGTGCCCATCGAGCGCCCCTTCTCGTAGGCATCCTCCAGGCCGTCCAGCGCCGCGTGGTCGAAGATCTCCGCATGCCCGAAGCGATAGCCGGCGCGAGCCTGGCTCAGCAGGTAGGGCGCGTTCGACATGCTTTCCATGCCGCCCGCGACCACGAGCTCGGCCGATCCCGCGGCGATGAGATCGTGGCCGATCATCACCGCCTTCATGCCGGAACCGCAGACCTTGTTGACGGTGGTGGCGCCGGTCGCGTCGGGGAGTCCCGCGCCGCGCGCAGCCTGGCGCGCGGGCGCCTGCCCCTGGCCGGCCGGCAACACACAGCCCATCAGCACCTCGTCGACCCGGGCGCCGTCGATTCCGGCGCGTTCCACGGCGGCGCGGATGACGGCCGCACCGAGACGCGGCCCGGAGAGCGGCGCCAGCTCCCCCTGAAAACGGCCGAGCGGCGTGCGCACCGCCGCGGCGATGACGATCGGATCCTTGCGCTCACTCATGATGTCCTCCTTCTCGCATCACAGGCGCCAGCCGGCACGCGGCCAACATGGTCAGAAGCTCTCCTTGTAGGGCCGCAGATCGATCTCATGGGTCCAGGCCGATCGCGGCTGGCGGTGGAGCTGCCAATAGGCTTCGGCGATCGCCTCGATCCCGAGCAGACCGTCCTCACCGCGTTCTTCGACGATCTGCGGCCGAGCGTTGCGCAGGCGGTCGCCGTTGATGCTGCCGTCGATCACCACATGCGCGACATGCACGCCGTGCGGCCCATATTCCCGTGCCATGCTCTGGGCGATCGCGCGCAACCCCGCCTTGGCGGCCGCGAAATGCGCAAAGCCCGGCTTACCGCGCAGGCTCGCCGACGCGCCCGTGAAGATCAAGGTGCCCCGTCCCAACGGGACGAGGCGACGCGCCGCCTCGCGCCCGACCAAAAAGCCGCCGAAGCAGCCGACCCGCCAGAAATCCTCGAAAGTCTCGGCCGAGGTTTCGCGGAAGTCGATTCTTCGATTGTTGCCGGCATTGTAGACGACGAGATCGGCGGGAGTTCGGTCGGAGTGCGGCGACATCGCGCGATCGAATAGCCGCACGACGTCCTGCTCGCTGGTGGTGTCGGTCGCGATCGGCTCGGCACTGCCGCCAGCCGATGCGATGGTGCGGACGACTTGTTCGATCTTGCTCGCGGTCCGGCCGGCGACCAGCACATGATGCGCTTCGGCGGCGAAGCGGCGGCACAGAGCCGCGCCGAGCCCATGCTCAGCACCGACCCCGATCACGACTGCCGTGGGCATACTCACGGTGCAGGCCCAACGGCGCCTGCGAGCAACTCGGCGAGCTCGCCGGTCTCGTGCATCTCCCGGACGATATCGCAGCCGCCGACGAAGACCCCGCCGACATAAAGCTGCGGGATCGTCGGCCAGTTCGAGAACGTCTTGATCCCCCGACGCAGGACGGGGTCCGGCAGCACGTCGACCGAATGAAACGGCACGTGATGCTGCCGCAGCGCGTCGACGACGGCGGCCGAGAAGCCGCATTGCGGACGCGTCGGACTGCCCTTCATGAACAGGACGACCGGATGGGCCTTGACGGTCTCGGCGATCATGGTCTGAACATCGCCGTCCAGGATTTGTGGCATCGAAGTTCCTCCCGAGAACGAAGAGAAAGCGACCATACGGAAGCTCCGAGTACGAGGAAGGCGCGTAGCGAATCAGCCGCTCCGCCGGTGGCAAGCTCGGTCACGCCGCTTTGGCGGCCGATGCCGTCTCTCGGACCCGCCGCGCCTCGTAGGCCTTGGCATGGGCGTAGGCGATCCGCAGCAGCCATCGGGCGTCGGCTGGTTGGCCGGCCCGCGCCAGCAGGTCGCCGAGAATGTGATCGGCCTCGATCGGCGCGCCGCTCTCGATGTCGCGAAGCATCGAGGCGGTGACGGGCGAGCCGGCAGCGGTAAGCATGGTGCGGCTGCGCTCGATGGACGCCTGACCGGGCCGGAAGCCCTGCCGGGCGGCAATGGCGGCGCATTCGTCGAGCAGCGCCGAACTCAGATCGTCAGCGCGCGCGGCGACGATGTCGCCGATGGCGGCGCGCATCAGACAAGTGATTCCGGCCGCGGCCGCGATGAATACCCACTTCTCCCACATCTCCTGGAGAATGGCCTCGCTCATTCGTGCCTCGAACTTGGCGCCCGACAGGATCGACGCGATCGCCTCGACCCGCGCCGAGCGCGTGCCGTCCAGCTCGCCGAACGCGAGCAGGTGCGTGTCGTTGAGGTGGATGACCCGGCCGTCCGCATCGAGAGCAGCCGAGATCAGGCATTGCCCTCCGAGCACGCGCTCCGCTCCGAACCGCGCTTTCAGCAAGTCCAAATGGCGCATGCCGTTGAGCAGGGGCAGGATGACAGTCCGTGGCCCGACTGCGGGCGCAAAGGAGTCCATCGCGCTGTCGAGGTCGAATGCCTTGCAGCTCAGCAGGATGAGGTCGAACGGTTCGCGCAGCGAGTCTGCCCGCACCGTCGGCGGCGCGGCCAAATCGATATTGCCGAATCGGCTCAGCACCGAAAGCCCGGTCGCAAGCTGTGCCGCACGCCGCGGCCGCACCAGGAACGTTACGTCGCGACCGGCTTCGAGCAGCCTCGCGCCGAAATAACCACCGATCGCGCCGGCGCCGACAACGAGAATACGCATGTCATCCTCCTCGGCGTCGGGCCGGAATTCGGCGTTGTCGCGACGCGGTCCGCGGCTCGCCCGACATCAGCGTATATGCCCCTATTGACATTGGGCATATACGCGTATATGCATGTTTGTCAAGGAGGAAGCCTCAAGGCATGCCCCGCCAGATCCGAACGACGGCGCAAGACTGTAACTGCCTGGCGGTCCGCCAAGCAGCCCGCCACGTGACGCAATTCTACGACCGGTTCCTGGCGCCGGCCGGGCTGCGCACGACCCAGTTCTCGATTCTTGCTCGGCTGCGACGCAAAGGCGCGACGACGATCAATGCGCTCGCCGCCGACATGGTCATGGACCGCACCACGCTCGGCCGCAACATCCTGCCGCTGGAGCGCGACGGGCTGATCCGGATCGAGCCGGGCGCATCCGACCGCCGCAGCAGGGTAATCCATCTGACCAAGCGAGGCGAGAAGCGGCTCGAGGCCGCCAGCGACGCATGGGCCGAGGCGCAGACGCGCTTCGGATCCGCTTTCGGCGACGCGCGCGCGTCGGACTTGCGCGCGCTGCTGCGCGCAGTGACGGCGACCGACTTCGCTCGGACCAACGACGCCGCGACCATGGTCGACGCATAAGGCGGATAAATGACCGACTTGCCGGCCGGAAGAATCTCGACTTGGTAGGTGCATGTATTTCGCACGCGCGGTCGCGGTACCCGTGATGCCATCGGCGGATGCCCATTGAGAGGGACGGTTCGCGCGGCAAGTCGTCCGAGGGCAACGCAGGAGAATCGGGTTGAGCAAGCGAAACGCCACCGCGGCCATCATCGGTGCGGGCGATTTCATCGGCTCCGCGATCGCGAAGAAGTTCGCGGCCGAAGGGTTCACGATCTTCGCCGGCCGGCGCAACGCGGACAAGCTCGCCCCCCTGGTCGCGGACGTCGAAGCGGTCGGCGGCGAAATCGTGGGGCTTGCCCTCGATGCTCGCAAGGAGGACGATATCGCCGCATTTTTCCGCGCGGCCGACGAGCGCGCTCCGCTTGAAGTCTGCGTCTTCAACATCGGCGCCAACGTCAACTTTCCGCTGCTGGATACGACCGAGCGCGTGTTTCGCAAGGTCTGGGAGATGGCCTGCTATTCCGGGTTCCTTGCCGGGCGCGAAGCCGCCCGCCGGATGCTGGCGCGCGGCACAGGCTGCATCTTCTTCACCGGCGCCACCGCGAGCGTCCGCGGCGGCGTCGGCTATGCGGCGTTCGCGAGCGCCAAATTCGGCCTGCGCGCCGTCGCCCAGAGCATGGCGAGGGAGCTCGGCCCGAAAAATATCCACGTCGCGCATCTGATCATCGACGCGGGCGTCGACACGGCATGGGTGCGCGAACGCATCAGGCAGCGGTCCGGCACGGAAGCGCTCGAGCATCTCGAGCCGGACCAGCTGATGAATCCCGCATCGATCGCCGATGCCTATTGGCAGCTCTACCGACAACCGCGCGACGCCTGGACCTTCGAACTCGACGTCCGTCCCTACCGGGAGGTTTGGTGATCATGGCGAAGGTGGAGTTTCACTTCGATTTCGGCAGCCCCAACGCTTATCTGGCGCATCTGGTCATTCCGCAGATCGAGCTGCGTTCCGGCGCGAAATTCGAGTACGTGCCGGTCTTGCTGGGCGGAGTTTTCAAGCTGACGAACAATCGCTCGCCTGCCGAAAGTCTGCAAGGGATACGTAACAAACAGGAATACCAGGAGCTCGAGACTCGGCGCTTCCTTCGGCAACACGCGATCGCGCGGTTCACGCGCAATCCGTTCTTTCCGGTCAACACGTTGATGATCATGCGCGGCGCGGTCGCGGCGCAGCTCGAGGGCTGCTTCGAACGCTACGTCGACGCGGTGTTCCGCTGCATGTGGGCCGAGCCGAGGAAGATGGACGATCCCGATGTAGTGCGCGCGGCCCTGGAGGAATCCGATCTGAACGCCGCCACGTTGCTGGCTCGCGTCCAAGAACCCGAGGTCAAGGACCGCCTGCTGAAAAACACGCAGCACTCGGTCGCGCGCGGCACATTCGGAAGTCCGACGTTCTTCGTCGGCGACGAAATCTTCTTCGGCAAGGATCGGCTGCGCGACGTCGAGGAAGAAATAGTCCGCGCAAACGCCTAGCATCGGAACCCTGCCATCCAACAGCGCGTACCGGGAGGTCAGGCATGCCGTACAAGATCAACGACGGCACTCAGGCAATTGATGTCGATGGCGAAGCCTCGGCCTCCGGGTTTTTCGTGACATTCTCGGCGTTCGAGGGCTAGCTAGCGATCGCACTCGACGGAAGGCGGTTTGACGCACTGTCACCTCGTACTGTCAAAGAGTCTTCGAAAGGACGCGTGTCATGATCTTGGGCCTGTCGACATCCGCGTTTACCGTGGTGCACGTCGTATTGAGCCTGATTGGGATCTTTTCGGGGGTCGTCGCCCTGTTCGGGATGCTCGGCGGGAAACGGCTCGACGGCTGGATTGGGCTCTTTCTCGCAACCACGGTGTTGACGAGCCTGACCGGGTTCTTGTTTCCGGGCGATCGTCTGTTGCCGTCCCATATCGTCGGGATCCTATCGCTGGTCGCACTCGCGCTGGCGATCCTCGCGCTCTATGTCTATCACCTGGCGGGATCCTGGCGCTGGATCTACGTGACAAGCGCTTTGGTGGCGCTCTATCTCAATGTCTTTGTCGGGGTCGTACAGGCTTTCCAGAAGCTGCCGTTCTTGAGGCCGCTGGCACCGACGCAGTCCGAGCCGCCATTTCTGGTCACGCAGCTGGTGGTGATCGCGATCTTCGTCGTGGTTGGCTTCGTGGCAGTCAGATCGTTTCACCCGGAGGCTAAAGCAGCCGTGTAGCGCGCGAAGGTCCGGTGGAGGCGCAATGCCCACGTCGGGGTGCGTTGCGCTCGCACATATAGCGCGCAACGCCAGAGTGTGGCGCTTCGCGGCTCGATCATGCCGGACGAGGACTTGCCGCCGAGGCTTCTGCGCGCCGAGATGATCGGCTATCCTTGCCTTGCTGCCGAGGGGCGCGTGGCTCAGCTCTCCGCGCCCTGCGCCGAGGGAGCCTCGGCCACGGAATACCGGCATGTAGCTCCGGTGAACTGGTGCTTCGAGTCGCAGTCGGTCATTATCGCCGACCGGTGCGCTGATGATTCCGACGATCCAGATTCTGGTATTCCTGCTGGTCGTGGTCGCCGCGGTTGCCGTCGCCGCAGTCCGACTGAAGATTCCGCCGGCTATTCTCCTGGTGCTCACCGGCGTCGCGCTGGCGCTGGTGCCTGGCCTGCCGGCGGTGGAGCTCGCCCCGGAGCTGGTGCTGCTTCTGGTATTACCGCCCCTCGTCTACTCGTCCGCGGTGGCGATGAGCTGGCGCGAGTTCCAATTCAATCTGCGCCCCATTGCGCTGCTCGCCGTGGGTTGCGTCGTGTTCACGACAGCCGCGACTGCCGCGGCAGCGCATTGGCTGTTGGGGCTCGCCTGGCCGGTGGGCTTCGTGCTGGGCGCCATCGTTTCGCCGCCGGACGCCGTGGCGCCGCTTTCCATCGCGCGCAGACTGGAGCTGCCCAGGCGCATCCTGGTCATCCTCCAAGGCGAGGGGCTGGCCAACGACGCGACCGCGCTGATTCTCTATCGCTTCGCGATCGTCGCGGTCAGCGCCGGAGCATTTTCGTTCGGCCAAGCCGCGGGCATGTTCGCCGCCATCGTCACAGGGGAAATTCTCTGGGGAATCGGCGTCGGTTGGCTGATGCTGCGGCTGCGGCGCTGGGTCCGCGATCCGCGCATCGAGATCATGCTGTCGATCCTGACGCCGTTCCTCGCCTATTGGCCGCCCGAGCATCT
>Ga0209648_10003779_pt1 | contig 12792 bp, 6 predicted proteins | sample GraSoi2013_115cm_FD_185830 | JGI IMG/M metagenome (GOLD analysis project Ga0209648, IMG submission 185830) | Grasslands soil microbial communities from the Angelo Coastal Reserve, California, USA - Sample 9_17_2013_115cm (SPAdes) (version 2) | ecosystem: Environmental > Terrestrial > Soil >...
CCACCAAAGTATTGCCCGCCTTCGCCTCCGCCCGGACGTACTTGCCCAGGTTGAAACCGGCCACCGGAATCGGCCGGTCTGACGCCCAGCGCGAAACATTCTCCGCTCCCGCTTCTCGGCTCGTTTCCGCTTCATCTTCGTCGTTGCCGGCGCGCGCGATCTGTTTTCCGGTCGCCACCAGCGTCCAGTTCGCCGGATAATGAAATTCCATCTCGAACTGCGCCGGGCTCAAACCGAAATTTGGATACCACGTGCCGCGCTCGCCCACATACAGCAAACCGTTTCCCGCCTCCGACAGAACCTCGCCCGCATAGCTGAAGCGCAGTTTCAATTCCTTCCCAGGCGCGAGCGGAGCCGGAAAAACCACCGCCACCAGATCGTTCCCCTTTCGCCGCAGCTGCGTTCCTTCGAGCGCCTCGTTCTGGAGGAAGTCCACTGGCCGCCCATCCGCCTCGACGGCATCAATCTTCAGATAACGCGACAACTCAAACAGCAATGTCCTTTCGCCTCCGCTGCGAATTCGGACATTCACCTCGGTCGATGCTCGCAACCTCGTCGGAGGCTGCACGGTCGCCCGAATCCGGAAGGCCGTGATCGAGACATCGGGGGCCAGTGAAGCCGCAGCCGCAGCGCCAGCTACAGTGGGCGCGAACGAAGTCCAGATATCGAAAAACAGGGTGCCGTCTTTTACCCGCGGCTGTCCTGCCCACAACGGCTCGGCGCCGGCCGCATCCCAAAACACTTCAAAACCGCCGAGCTTCTTGCCCAGCCAATGAGCGTTCAGCAAAGGCGGGAATTTTCGATCGGGCTCAGTTCCGCCCGGCGCGGGAAGAAAATGACTGAAGTCCAATAGCAGCCGCAGAGCGTCAAACTCCGCGAGAATGCGGCTCACGCCGTCCCATTCTTTGATGAATTCCGCGTCCTCGGGCGCTGGCGAAAGAAAAGGCCGCAACACCGCCGCCGTATCGTCGTTGAAGCGCAGATATCCCAAGGTGAACTGCTCTTCGAGAATCGCCATTCCCGTGAATAGGGCCAATGATCCGCGCTCAACCTGGTTCGGTGGCCGCAGCCGTATCTCGCCCTCACCCTCGAAGAGAGCGCCCGTAATCCGCCCGCAAATGTCTTCCGTAAACGCCAGCGTGCCGTCGTCTAAATCAATGTGGAGATTTGGCCGGTCAATCGAGGCGTCCCGAACGTGGTACACCCGCTGCGGATCCAGTCCGACCGAGCGAATTCGCGCGTAAAGCTCGCCCGTGGTTTGCGGACACTGAGCGCTCGCTCCTGTCGGCTGCGCCTGAGCCGCCGCGGCCAGCAGCCACCATGCCAACCCGATCACCCACCGCGAGCGAACCAACCCTGGCCTCATGAACAGTTCTCAGTTCTCAGTTCTCAGTTCTCAGAAAAACCCCGGGACCATCCGATTCGTACTAAGAACTGAGAACCGGGAACTTAGAACTTCTTACAATTGCTTCGTTGTCCGGCCGCGGAACTGCTAGTGGCACGACTAAAGTCGTGCCCTTCCCGAAGCGTGCTCGAATCAGAGTTCTTCAGCCAACTGATAGCCCCGGTTCCAGCACCTTGGTCACCTTACCGCCCCCTCTGTGCCGTTCTAGAATCAGCCGAGTGCGAGCCCTCGTCCTCATTTTAGTGCTTCTCGCGGCGCTCCCCGCGTCCGCCGACGTCATTCACCTCAAGAATGGACGCACCATCTGGGCCGACCAGGTCCGCGAAAGTAAAAACCGAGTCGAGTATGACCTCGGCGACGACACCTACGCCATCCCGAAATCCTCCGTCGAGCGCGTCGATGTCGAGGCCGGCGGTGCCGTGCCCGTTCACGCCGGAGAATCCGCCGGAGTGTCGACCAATGCGCCCGACATCACCCCGGCTGCGCCCTCGTTCAACCACGAAGCCGACGTAGCCGAAAAAGTCATCCGCGATGGCAAGGTTGACACCGATGCGCTCGGCAGCATCGCGCAAAGCGCCAATCCCGAAGTCGCTGCCACCGCATATTTCCTCGCGGGCAAGCACGAATCCGATCGCGGCAACTTCCCGCTGGCCAAGAGCTATTACGAATCCGCGCTCCGCTTCCAGCCGGATAACTCCATCTTGCTGATCTACTACGCCGCCACCCTGATGCGCACCGGCCGAGCCGCCGAAGCTCTGTCCTACGCGCAACACGCCGCCAGCATTGCTCCCGATTCACCCGATGCCATTGCGATGCTGGGTTTCGTTCAATTCGCCAGCGATCATACGCCCGAAGCCATTCGCTCGTGGAAGAGGTCGCTCGCCCTGCGTCCCGATGCCACCGTCAGCCAGTACCTGGCTCGCGCCGAACGCGAATCGAGCGCCGAATCCGATTTTTCGCAACGCGAAAGCAGCCACTTTAACCTCCACTTCGAAGGCAAAGACACTTCCGAGACCTTCCGCCGCGATCTGCTCGCTACCCTCGACGCTGAGTACGACGACCTGGTACGCGATCTCGGCTATTCACCGCACAACAACATCGCCGTCACGCTCTACACGCAGCAGGCGTTCTTCGACGTTACCCGTGCGCCTTCCTGGACCGGCGCCCTCAACGATGGCAAGCTGCGCGTCCCGATCAGCGGCGTCGCGAGCGTCACCCCCGAACTCGCCCGCGTCCTCAAACATGAGCTGACGCACTCTTTCGTCTCACAGATGTCCAGCAACCGCTGCCCCACCTGGCTGAACGAAGGCATCGCACAGATGGAAGAAGGCAAGTCACCCGCTTCCAACGGACACCAACTGGCACAGTTATTCGCAACGGGAAATGAGATTCCGTTCAATCTGCTCGAAGGCAGCTTTATGAGCTTTTCCGCGCCGGAGGCCACCGTCGCCTATGCCGAATCCTTAGCCGCCGCCGAATACCTCCGCGACGCTTACGGCATGACCGAAATCACGAGCATCCTGGAGCGCCTGTCGCAAGGCAGCTCCACCGAAGCCGCTTTGCGTGCCACCGTCCACTCCGATTACCACCAACTCCGCGACGAAATGACCCGCAAGCTGAAAGAAAGATACGGCGAATAGGTATTTGTGGCGCGGGCGCCCGCCCGCGTGGAACGCCTTGGCGCGGTTACCGTTATCTGCTGCTACAATTTCTGGTTTGGCATCCCTGCCCGAGCGCGGCAAACCGCGTCTCTACATCGAGGTGTCTCCATGCCGGAAACTCTGCAGCTCTTGACTCCCGCGCCGCTCACCACTCTTACGGAAGACGAGATTCTGTTCCGCGACAACGTCCGCCAATTTGCCGACGACAAGATTCGTCCGCTGGCGAAAGAGATGGACGAAAAGGCGGTGTTCGATCACGGCCTGATCGACCAGTTTTTTCAGTTGGGTCTGATGGGCATCGAGATTCCCGAGCAGTACGGCGGGGCGGGCGGCAAGTTTTTTGAGGCGATTTTAGCCGTGGAAGAATTTTCGCGGGCCGACGCTTCCGCCGGTGTGATCGTCGACGTGCAGAATACGCTGGTAGCGAATGCGATTCTGCGCTGGGCCAGTGAAGACCAGAAGAAGCGTTACCTGCCGAAGATGGCGGCGGACACGGTGGGCGCATACGCCTTGAGCGAGGCGGGATCGGGGTCGGACGCGTTTGCGCTCCAAACCAAGGCTGAACTCAAAGGCAACGACTTCGTTCTCAATGGACGCAAGCTCTGGATCACGAATGGCAAAGAGGCTGGATTGTTCATTCTTTTCGCCACCGTGGATGCGTCGAAGGGATACAAGGGGATCACCGCGTTTTTGATCGAGAAGAACTTCCCCGGATTTACGGTCGGCAAGAAAGAAGACAAGCTGGGGATTCGGGCTTCGTCAACTTGCGAGTTGATTCTGGAAGATTGCCGCGTGCCAAAGGAGAACGTGCTCGGCGAAGTCGGCAAGGGATACAAGATCGCGATCGAGACGCTGAACGAAGGCCGCATCGGAATTGGCGCGCAGATGCTGGGCGTAGCGCGCGGCGCGTGGGAGTGTGCTGCAAAGTATGCGCAGGAGCGCACGCAATTCGGCAAACCGATTTCGGAATTTCAGGGGATCCAGTTCCAGATTGCGCAGATGGCAACCGAGATCGAAGCGGCGCGCTTGATGGTTTATAACGCAGCCCGCATGAAAGACGCCGGCACAAATTTTGTGAAAGAAGCCGCGATGACCAAGCTCTTCACGTCGCAGGTTGCCGAGCGCGTAACGTCGCTCGCACTCGAAGTCTACGGCGGATACGGCTTTACCAAAGACTATCCGGTCGAGAAATATTGGCGCGATGCGAAGATCGGAAAAATCTATGAAGGCACTTCGAACATGCAGTTGGCGACGATCGCCAAGCTGGTGATGGGAAAGTGACGCAGATTCAGCCCCGAGCTAGGAGCTTCAGGCAACGAGCAAAACCGGTTGGAATTACGGCATCGCTGAAGCGATGCTCTGATACGAAACCCGAGTGTTTCGGCAGCCTGCCAGCGTCACCTCCAGTATCAATCACAGGCGTTCAAATTTCGCGGGCATTCCTGAGTACTTTCGTAACTCTCATTTGGGCAGTTGAAGGCGGTATTCTAGGTTCGATTCTCCCCCTGTTCTTAGTCAATGCCACATTCAGGGTGTAGTGCGGCTTGTCACCGCGAGGACGATTGTAATGGCGATGATGTTTGGCCGATTCGAAATCCAGAGTGAGCTTTCCAAGTCAGAGACCGCCTTGATTTACAAGGCGATGGACAGGGAAACCAACCAGGTCGTGGCGCTCAAGACGCAGAGTCTGGAGCGGCTGGGCGACCGTGCGGACGCGTTTGTAGGAACGCTGGTCGCCGAAGGCGAGAGTGCGCGCGATCTCGCCAGCCAAAATATTGTCCCGCTCTATGGCTCAGGCGAGATCGACGGACAGTTCTGCGCGGCGATGGAGTACATCCAGGGCAACAGCATCGCCACCATGTTGTCGCGCAAAGAAGGCTTCTCTATCTGGGATCTGCTGGATATTACGCGCCAGGTTTGCGCCGGTCTGGAGCACGCCGCCTCGAAGAACGTGGCCCACCATTCGCTGGAGCCCGCCAAGATCCTGGTGCAGTGGGACGGGATGGTCAAAATCCTCGGCTATGGCATCTCTAACATGAGCCTGATCGAAGCGGAGTCGGGAAAAGGTTTGGGCCCGCTCATTCCCTATTGTTCTCCGGAACAGATCCGTGGAGAAGCCATTGACCTGCGTTCGAACCTGTTTACCTTAGGCACGATCCTCTACGAGATGGTGGTTGGCCGGAAGGCTTTCGATGGCGCAGATCCGGTTGCGCTGGTAAGCCAGATTGAGAATGAGGAGCCGCCCAGCCCGTCCTCGGTGAATTCCAAGATTCATCCGGCGGTGAGCGCGCTGATTATGAAAGCGCTCGCGAAAGACCCCGCGGAGCGTTATCAGAGCGCACGCGAATTGGTGGACGACCTGGAGAAATGTAAGGAAAGCAAGAAAGCCGCGGCCGATTCAAAGAAAGCGACCCCGGCGCCGAATGTTGCCGTGAATTCAGCAGCTCGTGCGGGGGCGGCCAGCAAGTTTCTCTCGGGGGCGGCAAGCGCCGAAACCAAAGCCGGTGCGGCCGCAGCGGGCGCGGTGAGCGGCGGTGGGGCGCGAGTCATCGGCGAATTTGAAGTAAGTGCTCCCGAATCCCACGCTGCGCGCGGCCCGGTTTCATCGGCGGCGATGGTGGAGCAAGAATCCGAGCGACATTCGCCCCGCGTGGCCGTCGATCCAATTATGTCGGAGCCAGTTGCGTCAGTGACGGGCTCATCCGGCAGAAGTTTTTCCGATCTCGCAGAGATGCCTCCGCTTAAGGAACCGGTTTTCGCGCCGGCAGTTCCCGAGCCCGATGAGCCGTCGCGCCCCACGGTGCAGATCTACCCGAAGAAAAAGGAAGAGAAACCAAGAATCCATCCGCGGGAGGCCGCGGAAAAAGCGATCAATCAAATCGCGACGGTTCCGCCGCGGCTGATGCTCTATTCGATTCTGGGCGCGGTTGGACTGATCCTGGTGGTTGTGCTCTGGCTCTTTTTGCATGTCCGCTCGGAAGACGATGGTTCCACGGCTGCTCCGCGGCCGACGAAAGCCGAAACCCCGGCCCACCCGGTTGGCCAGACTCCGGTGACGCCGCGAATTGAGAAGTCAGTTCCGCCGGTTGCGGAAGCTCAACCGAGCCTTACGGTACGCGAAGTCGAAAAGCGCAGCTCGAACCGCGGTCGACGGGCGCCCGCTCCAGCCGCGGCGCCGGTCGCGATCGCAGGCGAGGCGCTGATCGACTCCAGTCCTCAGGGCGCACAGTTTCAGGTCGATGGGAAAAGCGATTCGTCGTGGGTTACGCCGTTTAACGTGACGGGGCTAAGTCCAGGTAAGCACATCGTATCTGCAAGCAAGTCCGGTTATTCGTCCGAGATACGGTCGGTTGATGTTGCTGCGGCCGGCAAATCATCGCTCATGCTTCATTTGTCGCCGGTCAATGCGCTGATGGTGGTGAACAGCGCGCCGCCCGGCGCCGAGGTCACCGTGGACGGCAGGCCTACGGGGCGAGTGACCCCGGTGCAGTTCACCGTGGAAAAAGGAAGGCACACAATTCTGTTGCGCAAACAGGGATACCTCGACGAGACCGTGACTGCCGACCTCAGTCCAGCTCAGAATTTCCAGTACTCGCCTGCGCTCAGAGCGCTGGGCAATGCTGAGGACATCAGGACCGTCGGCAAGTTCAATAAGGTGTTTGGACTCGGCAAAGACAGCACAGCTGGCATGGGCTCCATCAGCATTCGCACCCAGCCGAAAGGCGCACAGGTCGCGATCAACCAGCGGGTCCTCGATAAGAACTCGCCAGTCGACTTGATGCTGGGACCGGGGAATTACGTCGTGGATATTACGCTGACCGGTTTTAAGCCGGTCCACAAAGTTGTGAGCGTCGACAAAGGGAGCAAGGCCGCAATCGACGAAATTCTTGAGCGGCAATAAAAGTGAGTTAAGTCAAAATCTTCACCACAGGGGACACAGAGGAACACAGGGGAAACCTCGCGCTTTTCCCAAAGCAGACCTGGATCAGAGTTTTTCCGCAGCGGTTTCGGGTGTATGCTTAAAGGACTTAGACGAAGGGAGTAACTTTGTGTCGTCGCAGCCTACACCGGGCAAGCTGAGTCCCGATCTAATGCAGGCCCTTCGCCCTATCAAGTCGGTTCGGCTGTTCCCCAAGGGCGCCACGCTGTTTCAGCAGGGCTCCGTGGTCACGGGAGTTTACCTGGTGGAGAGCGGCGAAGTTCGTGTTCTGCTGCCGACCGGTCACAGCGCGAAGCAGCTTCTGGAGGTTGTGGGCCCTGGAACCGTGCTCGGGCTGAGCGAGAGCATGACAGGGGAAAAATATCGGGTCACCGCTGAAGCGGGTGACCAAACGACGGTGGCCTTTATTCCGCGCCAGGAGTTCCTGGAGTTTCTGCGGGAGCACGGCGATTTCTGTATGCAGGTGGTGCGGCTCTTGAGCGAAGACTTGCACGGGCTGTACCACAAATTCCGCAGTATCAGCGCTCATCCGGGGCGTCCGCGGCACCGGCCGCTGGACGAGCAGTTGAATTAGCTTTCAGCCGTCAGCCTTCAGTTACTACAGGCTGGCTGCTGGCTTCGTTCAAACAAACCACTCGCCCCTTGTTGCTCGCCTTTGCACTTCTTGGGAAAATCTCCAAAAGTCTGAGAACTGAGAGCTGACGGCTGACGGCTAACAGCTAGTTTGTTTTGAAGTTGACCGTGATCTGGGTCTCGATTTCGACTGGATCGCCATCGAGGTAGTAGGGCTTGTATCTCCATTGGCGGACCGCTTCCACGGCGGCGCGCGCGAGAACGGGATCTCCTTTGAGCACTTTCAGATTGGTGACGTTGCCCTCTTTGTTGATGGTCGCTTCGATCTGCACTGCGCCCTGGGCGCGAACCGCGAGCGCGGCCGGCGGATACTTTGGTTGAACCCGCTTGATCAGAAGTCCCTGGGACACGCCCTGGGAAATTCTCAGTGTTGCGAGCGAGGGCTTGGGGAGACTTGATGCCGAAGACATCAGGCCGCTCAAGTTACTGCCGTTTGCGGATGCAACGGCGAGCGGGCTGGGAAGTTCAGGCGCGGACTCCTCGGCTTGCATCTTCGTTTTGGCTCCGGTGCTCGACTTCACTCGTATGGGTGAGACATCGGGTTTCTTCGTTCCCGGCTCAGAGTTTGCGGCGTTTGGGGCGACGTTCGCGGCGATCCGTGTCACCGGAGAATTGCCAGCGGCAGCCGACGGCTTGTCGGGTAGTGTCGCTGTGGCCGTTTTTGGGGCTAAGGTTTGGGTTGCGGAATTCGCCCGGTCGGGTGTGCTCGTCGAGGGCGCGGCCACTGGGGAGGACGCGGGCGCCAGAGCAGGCGCGGGCTGCTGCCCCGAGTCCTGGGGGGTGCTTACGGGCGGTGGGGCTGGGGTCGGGCTGGACTTGCCGAACTTCTCATAACCAAGGTAGCCCAACACGGCCAGAGCCGCGACAACCACGGCTGCGATCAGGATTTTTTTGCCGCCGCGAGATCCGCCGGAATCTTCTTCGCCTAATGCAGCAAAAGACGGGGCATCGCTAGCGCCCAACGAACTGAACATTGGACTGGGAGCGGGAGCGGCGTCGTGCGACGAATCGATGGGCTCCGCTTCTACGATCCTGTTTTCTTTTGCTTTTTCTCTCGCGGCCGCAGGCTCGGCAGTGATTTCTTTTGCCGGAGCCGGTGCCGCGGCTGATCCCGGGAGAGACGTGAAAGCGGAACTTGTATTTTGCAGTGGAACGGACGCGGCCATGATCGCAGCCTTCGTTTGCATTTCGGTTTGCGCTGCGGGCTGAGGAACAACTGTCGGTTTGTCCTCAACTTTATCCTCAACTCTGACCGACGCAGCGATTACCGGAAATGCGGCTGTAAGCACCGCTGGAAGCGACGTCCGCGGAGCTTCAAATTGAGGAAGCTCAGGAGGGTTTGCCGGTGGAGCAATCGTTTTAGCGCCTCGACTCTCTGGTTGGAATGAACTGCCGGCGGATACAGCAGCTGTTTTTGCGGGCATTGCGTGAGCTGCTGCGCTGGTAGCACTGGCGCCGGCAGCGTCGGAGTTTTTCCGCAAGAGTCCGCGCGCGACCCGAAGCGTTCCCTTTGCCTGCTCGACGTTGATCGGTTTGGTGAGCACGAGGTTGGCGCCGATGCGGTAGGCCTTGGCCACGCCCGCTTGTCCTTCGACCACAGCGATGGCCAGCGAGCTCTGGTTGGAGCTGGAATTTCTTGCGCTCTTGAAAAGCAGGGATGCGTTCTGCTCGTTCTCGCAATCCACAACGATGGCGTCGTAACGCTGCGCCATCAACTTCTTGACCGCGGCAAAAGGTTCCTGCAGCGACTCGACGGTGAAATCCAGTTCGCTGAACACCTGACTTACGACGCGAGCCAGTTTTTCATCGGGACAGAAAAGTAAGGCTTGGTAACCCATAATGAGGCCATCCTAGGTAATGTTGTGGGTACCAGCAAGTTACGTGGGTAATTTAAGGAGGGTCGATGGTCGTTTGTCGTTCGCAGCTTGACGGATTACCCGGATAGCGGGGCACCGGCGGGCGAACGACTAACGACTAGCGACGTGCTGACTCGTTTGCGGTCACGGCCGCTGAAAGTCGACGATCACGACGGTCTGGAAGGGCTGAGTCTTTCCGTCGCGGACGTAAGGCCGGTAGCGCCATTGCTTCACGGCTTGGATGGCGGCGGTCGCCAGGGCAGCGTTTCCCTCGACCAGTCGCACGCCCTCCACCTTGCCGTCCTGATCGACGACCGCCTTGAGGACGACCGTTCCTTCCGCTCCCCCGGAGCGCGCTTCGACGGGATATTTCGGCTGAACGGTGTAAGCCAGCCGTTTCTCGGCGCCCTTGGAAGAGAGAATGATTGCGCTGTTCTCTCCTGGCACTTGGGACAAAGTCGCGGCAGCGGCGTCCTTTTTGCTGTCGCTGGGCTTGCTAGCATCAGGCTTGGTGAGAACGGGTGCTGCGGTTGGCGACGCAACTGCTGTGCCTGGAGTCGCTGTCGGCTGGACCGGAGCGGTCGCAGAGACTGAGCTTGTTGCTGATTTTGCGGTCCTCGATTGTGTCTGAGACGATGTCTGATCCGGGTCCTTTGGCGATTCCGGCGCGGGTGCCGGGGCTGCGGCCGGAGCCACTCGAACGGAAGCTTTCACGGGACTTGGCGCTGGAGTCGGTGGCAGCGCCATCCCGGCGAGGGCCAGCACGCGATCAATCTGCGGTTGGGCGATGGCTCGGAATCCGGGCTGATACGTCCAGGCGGCATAGAAGCCGGCGCTGGCGAGCCCGAGGACCAGCAAAGCGACCAGCGGGCCGCGTCTTTTTTGCAGGCCTTGCAGGGAGGACGACGCGTAGGAGGAAAAGACCCGGGCGCCAGATTCGGCGGCCGGTTGATCTGGCGCTGGTTTGTCCAGTGCCGAACTTTTCGGCTGCGATTCTTCCAGTTCCGCTCTCTCCAGGTCCGCAAGCACAGGGTCGTCGGAAAGTTTTACTGGGCGCGCGGGTTTCGGATTTGCCGAAACAGCTCGAGCCGAAGACGATTCCGACTCCGGCAAAGAGGATGCCGGGAAAGAAACGGACTGCGAATTCAACTTGGGAGCAGCCAGTGTGGCATCGATTTCGTCTAAAGCGAAATGCATCTTCGTCGTGAGGGCTGGCGCGCGGAGCGTCGCGGTCAAAGCGGCACCTGGAGCGACGCTCGGAACGACGGTTGGAACGAAGCGTGGAGCGGGCTCCGCGAAGCTTGTCAGTTGCGACGAAGCCGATGCTGCCGCTGCGTGCGCACGTTCTTCGCTCATGAATGCGCTGGTTATGACCGGGCTGGGCGCGGCCGCGCTCGCAGGCTGCGGGGGAAAGCTCTCGTTTGTCTGGACATCCTTTCGCACCCGGCTGACCGCGGTGCGGATGGTGCTCCGGGCTTGGTCTTTCGCGACCGGTTTGGTCAGAATCAATTCTGCGCCCAGGCGAAAAGCGGTTGGCAGGCCGGCGCGGCCATCGACAATGGCGATCGGGACAGGGTTGTTGCCGTTTTTTCCGCGACGGCAAACGTCGAAGATCAGCTTGGCGGCGGGCAGATTTTCGCAATCGACCAACACCAGGTCGAAGCTTTGCGAATTAAGTTTGTGGGCAGCGGATACACCGTCCAGGGGACGCTCGCAAGTCACCGACATTTCTTCTAAAACGCCAGTAATTGCGCTGACGGCCTGGTCATCCGGCGACAACAGCAGAGCATGGGGCATAGCTCTCCCATGCTAGGAACCGCCGTCGAAAGCCGCAAGTTACCGGGGTAAGTGGGCCGCTCCCTATAGTTTCAGGGAAGGCGTTCATTTCTTCCGATTGCCGACTCAGGCGGAGGATAAGCAATAGAACCGCGAAAGGCTGATTTGTCGGCGGGCGCAAAATCGGGGAAGGGCAACTGGTGTTGGTCGCGCCATTGCTGGACTTGCTGCTCGGCTGCCTCGGCTTTCTCCTTGTCGAGGCCGGAATCGCGCGAGAAGTATACGGTCTGCGACGGGCCAGCGAAACCGCTGCCCGAATTCTCGACGATCTCCATCATACGCAGCCACACGTCTTCGCAGATCGCCGAAAATTCGGCCTGATCGCGGGTGATTAAGTAGCTGAAGATCTCGAGGCTCAAGGCGCCTTTTTCGAAACCGGCTAAGCGGATGCGCGCCGAATCGCTTTCGACTTTCGGGTGCTCGTATAACATCCGGCGGACTTCCGCCAGCAGATAGCGGAGCTGATCCGCCGAGGTCTCACCCCGGATCGCGAGCGCGGGATTGAAGAGAAATTTGTCGCGACGGGTGAAGTTTTCGATGTTCATGGTGGCGAGCGAGCCATTGGGAATGGAAAGCTCGGTGCGTTCGAGGGTGCGAATTCGGGTGGAGCGCAGGCTGATGTCTTCCACGGTGCCGACGCGATCGCCGAAGCGGCAGAAGTCCCCGACGCGAATGACTTCGTCGGCAAGGACGGAAACTCCGCCGAAAAGATTCTCGAGTGTCTTCTGCGCGGCAAATGCGATGGCAATGCCGCCGATGCCGAGACCGGCCAGCACGGTGGTGAGGTTGAAGCCCAAAATGCCGAGCGTGGCCAACACGGCGGCGATCAGGACCAACACTTTGAGCAGCCGCTCGCCCAACACCATCAGGCTTCCCGTGCCGGTGCGGCCCGCGCTGATGGCATGAGTCCGCAGGCGTTGCATGGTGAGGCTGGTGGCGCGAAGCAGAAACCAGAAGAAGCCGATGCTGATGAGAACGCCGATGATGCGGAAGTAGTAAAGACGAGGCAGCAGCGGCAAGCCGACGTAGGCGGCGATCACGCGGTGAGCAAGCGCGCTGAATGTGACCAGCAATGGCGTGGAAATGCGGCTGTAGGAGTACAGGTTGGGACGATTTCTGAGTTTGAGCCAAAGCCTGCGCGGAATCGCCAGCAGCAGGACCGCCAGCCAGCCGATGGCGAACGCCAGCGGAATCGCGGCGAGGAGCGCCAGCCATTGCCAGAGCGGCATCCCGAGAAACGCGTTCTGCACCAGGCTTCGAGGGAGTTTGTTTTCGACCTGGTGAGCCTTGATGTTGTCATACAACTCAGGGACTTTGCTCAGCGTCTCGGCAGAGAAGAGCCAGATTTTCCCTGCGTTCGGATCGCCGACCCGCACGAGGACAACGGGAATCTCCGCATCGCCACTGGAAAAAGTGCCGATGGTTTGTTGATCGGGCGTGCCATACTCTGGATTACCTTCG
>Ga0209648_10003780_pt1 | contig 12792 bp, 10 predicted proteins | sample GraSoi2013_115cm_FD_185830 | JGI IMG/M metagenome (GOLD analysis project Ga0209648, IMG submission 185830) | Grasslands soil microbial communities from the Angelo Coastal Reserve, California, USA - Sample 9_17_2013_115cm (SPAdes) (version 2) | ecosystem: Environmental > Terrestrial > Soil >...
AGCGAACCTGGACGTCGCTGCGGGTTTCGCGGGCGCGGCTTCCGTGCTGCCGGGGCAGGTGGGCGCATTCAACGGCGTTTATCCCGCCTCTTTGATTCGTCCGGACCGCAACAATTTCGCGCCGCGCATCGGCATGGCCTGGAAGCCGATGAAGCAAACGGTGGTGCGAGCCGGATACGGCATCAACTACAATCTCGCGCAGTACGGCAGCATCATCCAGAACTTCGCGTTTCAGCCTCCGTTCGCGGTGACCTCCACGAATATCAGCTCGCCTGCGAACGTGCTCACGCTGCAAAACGGGTTTCCGGCAACAAACGCCGCCGTGACCAATAATTTTGCCGTAGACCCGAACTACCGCCTCGGCTACGTCCAGGTGTGGAATCTGGACATTCAGCGGCAACTGCCCGCGGGTGTGGTGATGAATCTCGACTATAACGGCTCGAAAGGCACGCGCCTCGACGTCGAGCGGGCCATTACAATTTCCGGTGTGCAACCGTTTACCTACGAATCCTCCGCGGGCAATTCCGTTTTCCATTCGGGTTCGATTCGCTTGCGCAAGCGCCTGGCGCACGGGATCGGTGTTTCCGGGACTTACGCCTATTCCAAATCGATCGATGATGCTTCCTCGATCGGCGGTGGCGGCACGGTTGTCGCGCAGAACCCCTTCGACATTGCCGCCGACCGCGGTCTTTCCAGCTTCGATCAGCGGCACAGATTCACCGGGAACTGGATGTACGAGCTGCCATTTGGCGAAAATCACCGCCTCGCGCAGCGCGGCCCGCTTTCGCACATTCTGGATGGCTGGCAGTGGAGCGGCGACTTCACCATCGGCTCCGGGCTCTACTTTACGCCGCGCGTGCTCGGCAATTCGCTGGACATTAGCCGCGGCGTGAGCGGCTCGCTGCGCGCCAATGCGACGGGGGCACCGGTTCCCCTGGGCAGTCCCACCACTCTCGAGTGGTTCAACACCGCGGCGTTTTGTTCGCCGTCTTCGTCGTTTGGTTCCAGCACTCCGGCATCGGGCGCTACCTGCGCAAATCCAAATGGCAGCTCGTTCGGCGATGCCGGCCGCAATATCATCGAGGGTCCCGGCCAGATTATGTTTGACATGAATTTCGGCAAGACCATCACGATTAAAGAATCGCGCGCGCTGGAGCTTCGCATACAGGCCGCGAACGTGTTCAACACCGTGCACTTTACGGCCATCAATACCATTGTGAATTCGCTGACCTATGGTGAAGTGACCTCGGCGGGCAGCATGCGGCGGGTCACGATGCTCGCGCGGTTTCGCTTCTGAGATTCAATATGCGGATGCTTACACAAGTGCGGGCGCTCTTGCTGGCTGCTCTGCTGCTAAACACCTCGGTTTCCGCGCACGCACAGAACGCGCCCCAAACGCAGCCCCAACAGCCGCAATATCGCGTGCATGTCACTTCCGAGTTGGTCTTGGTCAACGTGGTGGTGCGCGACAAAAAGGGAAATCTCGTCCGCGATTTGAAGAAAGAAGATTTCACGCTTTTGGAAGATGGCAAGCGCCAGAACGTTTCCACGTTCGACTTCGAGAATGTCGATGAGCTGGCCACCGCGGGGGCGGCCGAAGCCACCGTATCAGGCTCCGCACCGGAAGGCGCTTTGCTGCGCTCCACCGAGAAATCCGCAGCCATCAACGCACGGGATCGCCGCTTGATGCTGCTCTTTTTCGACTTTTCCGGCATGGACCCCGAGCAAATCGACCGCTCGGTCGACGCCGCCAAAAAATTCGTGCAAACGCGCATGCAACCGGCGGACTTGATCGCGCTCGTCTCGCTGGCCACAAATATGCGGGTCGACCTCGATTTCACCGACGACAAAGCGAAAGTGCTCAGCGCGCTGACCGCGTACACCTCCGGCCAGGGCCAGGGCTTCGACAACGGCGCGTCCGGCAGTTCGGAAGGCGCCGCGGAAACCGGCGGCGCGTTTACCGCCGACGATACCGACTACAACACCTTCAACGCCGACCGCAAGCTGCTCGCGCTGCAATCGATCATGCAGACGCTGGGGAAAATCTCGCAGAAGAAAGCCATCATTTATTTCAGCAATGGCATCAGCCAGTCCGGCGTAGACAACCAGTCGGCTTTGCGCGCCGCCACCGCCTCTGCGGTGAAGGCCAACGTCTCCATCTACCCCGTCGATATTCGCGGCTTGCAGGCGTTTCCTCCCGGCGGCGAAGCGCAGAATGCCAGCCTGCACGGCCAGTCCGCCTACAATGGCGCTGCGGTATTGAACGATCTCAGCAGCAACGCGGCGACGCAGGAAACGCTATCCACGCTGGCTTCGGACACCGGGGGCAAGGCCTTCTTTGACTCCAACGATTTCGGCGCCGTGTTTTCGCAAGTGCAAAAAGACAGCTCCGCGTACTACGTTCTCGGCTTCACCAGCACGAATGCGCTCAAGGACGGAAAATTTCGGCATCTGAAGGTGCAACTGAATCGGCCGGACCTGAAGCTGGACTTTCGCTCCGGCTACTACGCCGGCCGCGATTTCGAGCACCTGAATCGCGCGGATCGCGAACAGCAGATACAAGACGAACTCGCTTCCGAGCTGTCGCAGACGGACGTTGCGGTTTATGCCGGCGCCGCGTACTTCCGGCAGGATGACTCGCACTACTATCTCGCGGTTTCGCTGGTGATTCCGGGCTCGCAGATTCCGTTTGTCCAGGCTAAAGATAAGGATAGCGCGACGATCGACATCATCGGAGAAGTTCGCGCGGATGGGAAATTTGCGGTCGGCCATTTGCGCGATACGGTGAAGCTGGCGGTTGATAGCGCGCAGCAGGTGCGGCGCAAAAATGTGCAGTACAACACCGGCTTCCTTCTCGCGCCCGGCAGCTATCACCTGAAATTTGTTGTGCGCGAAAATCGGACCGGCCGGCTGGGCTCGTTCGAGACCGACGTGCAAGTTCCAGATCTGCGCAAGGCGCCGTTGCGCATGAGCTCCGTGGTTCTGAGCAGCCAGCGCGTCCCGGCGAGCGCGAAGAAAAATAGTGGACCGCACCCGCTCGTGCAGGATCAAACCGAGCTGGTGCCGAACATCACACACGTCTTTACGCAAGATCAGCATCTCTACTTGCAGTACGAGGTGTACGACGCGGCGCGTGGCAAAAATCCTGCGCCACCCGCAACCGCGAATGTCGCCGCGAACGGCGGCGCAAACGCCGCCTCGAACCAGGCTGCCAAAACTCCTCCGGCGAAAGCGCCGCGAGACAGTGTGCGCGTCTTTACCAGCATCGAATTTTTGCAAGGAAGCGCGAAGGTTTACGAATCGAAGCCCATCGTGGCGAATGAAGTTACTGCACCGGACCGCAAAGCGGTGATTTTTCAAATCGATCTGCCGCTGCAGGCGCTGAAGCCCGGCTTCTATGTATGCCAAGTCAATGTCGTGGACGACGTTGCCGGAAACTTCGCCTTCCCGCGCTGGCCAATCCTGGTGAAAGAGCCTGCACCGCAGGCTGCGTCGACGGCGCCAGCCGGAAACTAAATTCAGCCCGCGAGGAATTTGCTCAACTCTTCCGTAAAAGATTCCCGCTGCTCGATGTTCGATAAGTGCGCCGCCTCGAGTTCGACATAACCAGAGCCGGTAATTTGCTTGGCCAGAAATTTGCCGTCCGCGGGCGGCGTGCCCGGATCCTGGGCGCCGGAGATAACCAAAGTCGGTGTACGGATTGCCTTGACACTTTCGCGGAAGTCCGCTTCGCGCAAGGCTTCGCAACAGGCGACAAAACCTTCGGTGCTGGTGCTTTCCACCATCTTCTTGACGCGCTCCACCGTTTGCGGTTCGCGCTCCCGGAAACGCGCGGTGAACCAGCGCTCCATGGTTCCCGCGGCGATTGATTTCGTTCCGCCCTTGCGCACCGCATCCATCCGCGCGTTCCATGTATCGGCGTTGCCGATCTTCGCGCCCGTGCTGCACAGCGCTAGCTTGTGCAGGCGTTTGCCCGCGTCTATGCCCAGCCACATTCCGGTCACGCCGCCCATCGACAATCCGCAAAACGAAAAGTTCCCAATGTCCGTTTCGTCCGCCAGCGCAAGTACGTCGCGTCCCAATTGCTCGAACGAGTATGGCCCGGGAGTAACCTCGCTTTGCCCATGCCCGCGCGTGTCATAACGCAGCACGCGAAAATGCTTCCGCAACTCCGGCATCTGCGCATCCCACATGGTGAAATTGGTGCCGAGCGAATTGGAGAGCACCAGCGCGGGCGCGTTCGCTGGCCCCTCGATCTGATAATGAAGGTGACCACCGTTGACGTGTGCGACAGGCATACTTGCTACACGCGTTCTAAAATCACGGCGATTCCTTGGCCGACTCCAATGCACATGGTGCAGAGCGCATATTGCGTTTTCGTCCGCAACAGTTGATACATCGCCGTGGTTACCAGCCGCGCGCCGCTCGCGCCGAGCGGATGTCCCAGCGCGATCGCGCCGCCGTTTGGATTTACGTGCGGCGCATCGTCTGCAACGCCTAAGGCGCGCAGGACCGCGAGCGCTTGCGAGGCGAAAGCTTCGTTGAGCTCGATAACGTTCATCTGATCAAGCGAAAGATTGGCCTTGGCGAGAACCTTGCGCGTCGCCGGCGCGGGTCCCATGCCCATGATGCGCGGCGCGACGCCAGTGGCTGCGGCAGCGACGACGCGCGCCTTCGGTGTGAGCCCGTGCCGCCGCGCACCTGCTTCGGACGCGAGGAGCAGCGCGCACGCGCCGTCATTCACTCCCGAAGCGTTGCCAGCCGTGACCGTTCCGCCCGGCTTCACGATGCCTTTCAGCTTCGAGAGCGCTTCGAGGGTAGTGTCCGGCCGGGGATGTTCGTCCACCGAAAATGAACTTGTCTCTCCCTTTTTTCCGGCGACAGGGACCGCGACGATTTCCTCTCCCATGCGGCAGCTACGTATCGCATTGGCGGCGCGCTGCTGGCTGCGAAGCGCGAAAGCATCCTGATCCTCGCGCGAGATGCGAAATTCTTCCGCGACAATCTCGCCGGTCTCCGGCATCGAGTCGGTGCCGTACTTGGCCTTCATCAGCGGATTGACGAAACGCCATCCGATGGTGGTGTCTTCCAATTTCATGGAGCGAGAAAACGCCGCATCCGCTTTCCCGAACACGAAAGGCGCGCGCGACATGCTCTCCACGCCGCCGGCGATCACCAACTCCGCTTCGCCGCTTTTGATGGCGCGCGAGGCAATCGCAATGGCATCCATGCTCGAGCCGCAGAGACGGTTCACCGTCGATCCGGGAACTTCTTTCGGCAAGCCCGCCAGCAGCAAAGCCATGCGCGCGACGTTGCGGTTGTCTTCGCCGGCCTGGTTTGCGCAGCCGAAGAGCACATCGTCGAGTGCGCCCCAATCCACCTTGGCGTTTCGCGAAACCAGGGCCGCGATCGGAATCGCCGCGAGGTCGTCGGTGCGCACGCCGGCGAGTGCTCCGCCATAGCGGCCGATCGGGGTGCGGATGGCGTCGCAGATGTAGGCTTCGGTCATGGGCCGGTCTTGGCCGAGGCTATCTTAGCGTAAGGCGCCTTTCCGCGCTGACGGTTAACAATAAGACCCCCCCTCCCCCGGTTTTGCATAAGTGTTCATTCTAGAGGTACTTAAAGTCCTTTGTTTTCACACACTTTTGCAAGTGTTCATTCTAAAGGTAGATAGCGGAATCGCACGCGCTCTAGTGTGATTTTTCGCACCTCCGATTCTGTTTACTGACGATTTTTCCCGAAAACGTAGGAGGGAAAGGAGTTAGGCGGCTGGTGGGGTATTTCATGGGATATTATACCATCTGGTTAGTCCTTGTCAAGAGCTTTTTTGTCCCGTTTTGGGAATTGGGGAAGAGAAGAGCGAAGTTTCGTTTCGCGAATCGGTATAGTAAATTGGCGGAGCGTCCATGGCGCTCCAATCCCACGCGGCGCTTGCCGAGATTCGCGACACCCTGCTCGAAACCTACGCGAGCAATGACGCAATGAACCAGCTCATCCTCTCACATCTCGACCCTCGTGCGTGGCGCGCCCAGCTGCCGGGTCAAAAAGGCAATGGCCGGACCATCGCGGCCATCTTCGCGCACCTGCACAAGAGCCGGCTTGTGTGGCTGAAGAATTCCGCGCCGCATCTGAAGTGTCCGCCGCCACTCGATCCCGACCGCTGCACCATGAGGCAGGCTGCTGCCGCGCACAGGAGAAGCGCCGCCCAGTGCCTGCGCATGTTGTCGGATGCTCTCTCGGCCGCTCCGAATCGCCGCGTTGCAAAGTTCTCTCGCGGCAGTTGGACGCAAACGTGGCCCGCCGGAGGGACCATGTTCGCGTACATGTTCTCGCACGAGGCGCATCATCGCGGTCAGATTTTGATGCTGGCCCACCAGCTCGGCTACCGCGCCCTCTACAAAACTCCGGGCGTCTGGCACTGGGAGAAGCTCTGGAAACAAGCCGGCCTTACCGCGCGCCCGCGCTGAGTGGAACCCGCCCTCCTGGCTCTTCGTCCCGTTTTGGGAATTGCGGTGGGGAAAACGCGCCTCGGTCCTTTCAGGCGTGCACAAGCTCTTTGCGCTTCAGCCTTGGAAGGTTGCGAATCGCCTTTCCCGCTTTCTGTTCCGCAAGTCGCACGTCGTACAGGGTCTGCAGGTTCAACCAGAACTGCGGGCTGGTGCCGAAGAAATGGCCCAGCCGCAGGGCCGTGTCGCCGGTAACGCTGCGTGTGCCGTTCAGGATTTGTGTCACGCGATTGGTGGGCACGGAAATCTTTCGCGCCAATTCCGCGGTGCTCATCTCCAGCGCCTTCAATTCCTCGGCTAGGTGCTCGCCCGGATGAATTGCCATTAACGCCACGACTCCCTCCTAGTGATAATCCACGATCTCGACATTCGACGGCCCCGGGGTTCCATTATGCGTTACCCGATGGTTCCCGAAATTCAAAACCCGCAGCCTTAGACCCGAAGGCTGCGGCACCCGGCGTATACTGCCCGTATTCGGCCTGATGAGCGAGAGTGGACCGAGCGTCACACAAAAAAGACTCTGCAAGAAATACCGGATTGTTCGTTCTATCTATATACGAACGGAGGCCCATATGTGGAAATTCGCCGTCTTAATGACCCTATACCTCTTCAAGGTAACAGCCATGACGGCCCAAACCCCGCAGGCGGTTGCTCAACAGTCGCAACCAGCGGCTCCCTCGAGGCCCATGAATTTCACGACTCAGATAAAAAAGACCGTCGGCCTGCTTCGAGTGACTTTCCAGAAAGACGGTAACCGGACTGAAGCCGATGGCACGTGATTTTTTATATTTTATCCGGATAAGAGAGGCGGCGAGAGCTTCGGATTTGTCTATTTGGTGACAAATCGGCACATGGCTCAACCAGGTATCGAAAATGGAAGGAACTATCCCATTGTCTCTACAATTCTGCGATTGAATTTGCGAAATGCAGAACAAGGTTCAGAGGAGGGCCTACTGCCAATTGGCAGCGGTTCCTTCCATTGGTATTTTCCAGCAGACGACTCTGTGGACCTGGCGGTACTCCCATTGGCGCCTGACCAAAATAAATATGATGTGATGGGAGTTCCGTTGTCGTTGCTGGCCACACGGGATGTTATTGAGTCACAGAACGTCGCAGAAGGGGATAACGTTCTGTTCAGCGGCTATTTTTATCAGTTTCCCGGACTAAAGAAATTTCAACCGATTGTGCGCGAAGGAATCCTGGCGATGATTCCAGATGAAAAATTAGAAACAACGCTGAGGAAACCTGGTCACCTTTATCTTGCCGATCTGCACGTATTTGGAGGTAATAGCGGCTCCCCCCTATTCGTGAATCTTGGAGGTTTTCGCCACGGCATACTTAGTTCAGGGTCCGAGTATCTTCTGGGTATCGTGAGCGGCTTCTATCACGAGGACTCAAATCTCAACCTCACGGTGGCCACTACGTTGACTGGAACCTTGGAACAGAATAGCGGAATTGCAATGGTTGTGCCTGCTGACGAATTGAGAGCTTTATTGGACAACCCAACGCTGCAAGCCGCTCGGGACACGCAGATTCCCGTCACCGCTCCGAAAAAGTGACATCGCTAATTTTGGAACTTACAAGTCCAGTGTTTTCAACAATTCTGTTTCTAAATCAGTCTCAGTGCATCTTCCCGTCCCTGTTTAAAGCCTTCTGGTTCGTCCTTCGCAGCGGTTGAAATCGTGACAGAGCGGGCGTGAAAAGCAGATTGCTCACACCGCCAAAATGCGGCGCGTTCGGAATGACAGGGCACACACATCATCGCGGGAGGTGTGGGCAGCGGCTGCACAGCCAAGAATGGCTGTGCCACTTTTACTCGTAGCGGAGGGCGTCGACGGGGTTGAGGCGGGCGGCGCGTCCGGCGGGGTACAGGCCGGCGACTAAGCTGACTGCTACGGCGAAGGCTATGGCGCTTGCGGCTAGCCACCACGGGACGTAGGAGATCTTTACGCCGGGGAGGTCTTGGCGGCGCAAATAAATTGTGGTGCCCCAGGTCAGCGCTTGCCCGATTAGCCAGCCTAACGCTACGCCGAAAATGCCGCCGAATAGTCCCATTGCGCCGGCTTCGGCGAAGAATAAGCTGCGCACGTCGCCGTCTGTTGCGCCCAATGACTTGAGGACGCCGATTTCGCGGCGGCGCTCCAGAATAGCCATGAGGAGGGTGTTGACGATGCCGAGGGAAGCGACGGTGAGCGCGAGGCTCGCAAAGAGCCCGAGGAACATATCGAAGACAATAAAGACCTGACGCAGAGTCTTGCTGGCATCCAGCAAGGAAAAGGCGTTGAAGCCCAATTTTTTGATGGCGTCTTCGATTTGGAGAACGTTTTTGGGATTTTTCACGCGGATGGTGAGCGCGGCGTAGGTGGGCTTGCCGAAGCCGCCGCCGCGGACGAAGTCCTGCACGTCGTTGGCTTGCGCGGCGTGAAGCTGCTCGGCGACGCGGATGGGGAGGAAGACGCGGCCGCCGCCGAAGCCGGCGGAAGGATCAGACTCGATGACGCCGGCGATGCGCAGTTTTTTCTCGCGAGAGACGATGGAGATCCCGCCGGTCATCATGGCGTCAAGCTGGGCGTCGATATCTTTTTCTTTGGCGATTTCGTCGGAGGAGAGCGCGCGGCGCTCGGCGTAACGCAGAGTGATTTCTTTGCCGACGAGGGAGGCGGGCTGGGGCGAGAGTTCCTTGGCGAAGTCCTGCTGGAGGATGGCTTCTTCGGCGGCGGGGGAAGAAAAATATTTTCCAGTGATGGCGTCGAAGGCGCTGGCGGAGCGCGAGGATTCGGGGACGCCGAGGACGTTGGTGGAGTGACTGTTTCCTTGATAGCGGACGTCGGTGAGAAAGCGGATTTGCGGGTAGACATCGACGACGTTGGGGAGCGCGGCGAATTGCTGGCGGGCGTCTTCGTCCAGCGGCTTGAATTTTTCAGGTGGCGCAGAAGATTTCCTTGGGGGACCGTCGCCTCCCGGGCCGCGAAAATCGCGGCGGGAGGTGACGAAGACGGCGTCGAAGAGGCCGGACTTGGTGAGGCGATCGGAGGCCAGCGCTTGCAGCCCCACGCCAAGCGAAAGCATGGCCACCAGGGAAGCCACACCGACCGCGACGCCGAGCGTTGTCAGTGAATTTCGCAGAATGGCTTCGCGGAGGTTGCGTGCCGCGAGTTCGGCGAGATCGCGTGCCGTCATACGACCGCTCCGGTTGACAGCGCGAATTGATCGACCAGGCGCCCGTCCGACAGCACCGCAATGCGATTGGCGAAACGTTCCGCGAGCGGCCGCTCGTGCGTGACCATGATGATGGTCATGCCCAGCGAATCTTGAATTTCCCGCAGCAGCAAAAGAATCTGCTCGCCGGTGACACTGTCCAGATTTCCGGTGGGCTCATCGGCGAAAAGAATTCTGGGGCGATTGACCAGCGCCCGCGCCAGCGCTCCGCGTTGCTGCTCGCCGCCGGACAGCTCGCTGGGACGATGCTGCCGGCGGGCCCCGAGGCGCACGCGCTCCAACGCTTCCGCGACGCGGGCGCTACGCTCCGCGCGGTCGACTTCGGCGAGGCGAAGCGGCAACTCGACGTTTTCTTCGAGCGTCATGCGCGGCAGCAAGTTAAAAGTCTGAAAGACCATTCCCACGGTGTCGCGCCGGTAACGCGCCAGCTCGTTCGCGTCCAGAGCCGCCAGGTCGCGCCCCTCCACGTGGATGGCGCCGGACGTGGGCCGATCGAGGCCGGCCAGCAGATTGAGCAGCGTGGACTTGCCGGAGCCCGAGCTGCCCAGCAGCGCAAGAAATTCTCCCGCGCGAACCTCGAGGGAAACCTCGTTCACCGCATGGATGATGGCTTCGCCAAGTTGATACTGGCGCGAAACCTTCTCAGCGCCGATCAGGGTGTTGGTGAGCGTTTGGGTGGGCATCGTTGGGTCTGCACATAGTAATACGGGCGGAGGGGAGAAGGTATTTCGCTTGGTCCGCGCAGAGGACGGAAAGCAAAACGCGAAATTCATTGGTTGCTAAGGGACGGAATGCGTGCCGTGGCCCTGGGGTAGGTGGGTGCTAGTCGGAAGCTGCGGCGATGTGCAGCTGTTCTTCTGGTGGTGACGGCAGCGCGACCACTTTCTGAGGCAGCGCGGCAGGTTTGGGGATGAGCGGCTTGCCCAGATAGCTGTCGAGCAGATGTTTGGCCGCGGCGAGACAAGCTGCATTTTCCGCGGAGTCGATGAGATTGGGAACATGCAGGAGCACCGCCGCCGATGTTCTTTCCACGCGGAGGCCGGTGCAATTCTCGATGCCGCACTTGCGGAGTCCTCGCGCGAGGCGAATGAGGCCCGCCAGCGCGCGAACATTCATCTGCTGCTCCTCGCGCAACCGAGCAAACGCATTATTTTTCAATTTGGGTTCCGCGCCGCGATCGTAGCGCACCGTCCACGCGAGAAGTTCCCACTCTTTCGGAGTCCAGGAGGGAGGCACCGGGCGGTCTAGCAAAAATTGCCGCCTCGCCTTTTGCGGCGAGCTGTCACGTCCCTTTAGGCTGAGTCCGCTGAGCCGCGCCGCCGCGCGCAAGATACGGCGCATATCCGCATCCTCGAAAACCGGGGCGGTGTGTGCTCGGTGCATGGCGTCGAACAGCGCAGCGGAAAGCCGGGAAAGGTGCGCGGCGCGCCGCGGATGCGCGTCTGTGGCGCGCGCGGTGGCCCGGAGGCGGGCGATAGCGACCGTATCCAAGCTCTTACCTTGCGGGAGCGCCTTCTGCCATTCCTGCCAAACGCTGTCTTTCCCGATGGCCAGCTCGCGATAATCCGCGAGTCGCGCGCTCCGCTGCCGCTCGATGGTGCGGTCCCATTCCGGCTGAAGAGCGGCGGCCTCGCCGGACGCTTTCTGCTTGATGATTCCACGCAGGACATCGAGGTCGTGTACTTCGCCCAGAATATCCTGAAGCTGCTTGAGGTTGGCGCTCCACGCTTCATATTGCTGCGGCAGCAGGCTTTCGACGGTGTAGCGGAATTTCTTCAAACCAATGCGCAGCGCGTGCCAGGAGCCCGGCTTGTCAGCGCGCAGCGCCTTGGAATGCAGCTCCTGCGCTTCGCTGAGGCGTTCGACCGCCAGGCACTGCGCCGCAGGGCTCCCCGCCGGCACCAACCGCGCCCTCTTGCGAAGCTTTCGCTCCAGGCGCTGCCAACCCTTCTCGTCAAATTTCCCCGCCAGGCGCAGCGCTTGCTGCACCAGTTCCGGCTCTTTTTCTTGAAAGAATGCGTGGAGGGCGACGCGCAGTTTGTCGTTCTCCGCGCCATGTTCGGCGACCCACTCATCCATGATCTGGGTGTCGCGCAATTCGCCCAGCTTGCGGAAGAGCTTTTTGGGGAGACGACGCAACTCATGCCAGGCGGGATCGGGGTCGACCTCTCGCATGACCGCGGCAACCGATCGGCAGCGCCGAATGGCTACGCGCAAATCGTGCACCGCGTCTTTGTCCGGGGAGTTGCGGAGGTTGTCGAGCTCCCGCAAGACGCGGCTCATCCAATGGGTAAGACCGCGATGCTCGGCCGGAGCAACGGGAAGGGCAGTAACGGTAGCCATGCGTGCCTCTGAAGACGTTCGAAACCGCCAGGGGGTGCGGCCCCAATTGAACGTGACCTCTAGCCTATCGTCTGGGGTGGGCCGCGTCCAGCCGGGCGCTGTGGAAAACTTGTGTGGCCAGCCCCGCGGGCTCGTGCTATTTTTCTAGTAGGCCCGGAGTGGCGGAACTGGCAGACGCAGCAGACTCAAAATCTGCCGGAGCTTTGCTCTGTGTGGGTTCGACTCCCTCCTCCGGGACCAAGTTTTCCATCCCGCTCCGAACCAAGTGCAAGATAACAAACAGCTTGGTAACACCGGCATCTTGCCCGCGTGGGGGTGTTAAGGTTTAAGTGGCGCTCGCCACCAGGTTGCTGGGATTGCGCCTCACGGCTTCTTGTCAGTGGAACCGCTGGCTGCCGGCAGATCTGGCGGCTGGTAATAGACTTTGCTGCCACCTGCTTTTTGCACTTCGTCGGCAAACGTCGTGCCGTAATCCTTCTTGGCATCGGACAGCGCGTAGGCCTGCCGCTTGTAGTTCCAACTCTTCGGATTGAGGCGCTGGGCTTCCTTAAAGTGCGGGATTGCTTCCGTCAAATGGCCGGTCTTGTACAGATGTTCGCCCAGCCCAAATTCCGCCGCGGCCAGGATAAAATTTGGATCGTTCGCGACGAGCTTTTCGCGAAGCTTCTCTTCGCTCATCGCGTAGGTGCTTCTGTCACCCTTTTCCACCCAGTCTTTCAAAGCC
>Ga0209648_10003781_pt1 | contig 12792 bp, 13 predicted proteins | sample GraSoi2013_115cm_FD_185830 | JGI IMG/M metagenome (GOLD analysis project Ga0209648, IMG submission 185830) | Grasslands soil microbial communities from the Angelo Coastal Reserve, California, USA - Sample 9_17_2013_115cm (SPAdes) (version 2) | ecosystem: Environmental > Terrestrial > Soil >...
TCACTTGATCGACGGCGAGCGGGTGTTCGGCTACCGCGCGTTCTGCATTGCGCGCGGCGAGACTCAGAACCTGCCCGGCTTTGACCAGAACGATTACATGCTGACCGCGCCTTACGATCGGATCGAACTGGAAGACCTTTTGGCCGAGTTCCGACTTGTCCGTCTGGCAAACATCGCCATGCTGCGCAGTTTGGATGAGGAATCATGGAACCGAACCGGCACGGCGAACGACAATCAAATTACGGTAAGGGCCCTGGCTTTCATCATGGCCGGCCATGTGCGCCATCATATGGGAGTGCTGCGTGAGCAATATCAGTTGGGTTAGTGACGGATCGCGATCGGCAATCAAAATCAACGTTCGCTAAATCATTTTCTCGAAGGACTCGGATCTGCATCGAGATCGCCTGCTATGAAAAGTCGGTTGCTGAGCAAAGTAGTCGGAGGTTGTTGGCCCGTGCTCAAGCGAACCTTGTTCGCGAGTTCATCCGCACTGGCGATTGTGGCTATCTCCGCTGTTGTCGCAAACGGTCAATCCTCCGTGCGCGACTATCGCCGCGCGCACGAACGCCAAATCCTCGATGAATTCACCCGCTTGCTCGCGGTTCCCAACGTGGCTTCGGACCGCGAGAACATTCGCCGCAACGCGCAATTCATCATCGAGATGATGCAGCGGCGTGGACTTAGGCCTCGCCTGCTGGAAACCAGCTCGAAGGAAACACCACCCGCGGTCTATGGCGAATGGAAGATACCGGGCGCAACTCGATCGGTTGTTTTTTACGCGCACTATGACGGGCAGCCCACTGATCCAAAACAGTGGACCGGTACGATGCCGTGGCAGCCCGTCTGGCGGACGGCGGCATTGGAATCAGGCGGACAAATAATATCCTTGCCCGCTAACGGTGCGATCAATCCCGAGTGGCGCCTGTATGCGCGCTCTGCGTCAGACGACAAAGCCGGCGTCATGGCTATCCTCACCGCCTTTGACGCATTGCGAGCACAAGGCATCACCCCGGCGCTCAATATAAAGTTTATTTTCGAAGGTGAAGAGGAAGCGGGTTCGCCGCACCTCGGAGAGATAATCGATCTGCACAAAGACCTGCTCGCAGCCGACGCGTGGATCATCTGTGACGGTCCGGTGCATCAGTCGGGACGCAAGCAGGCCGTGTTCGGAGTGCGTGGCGACGTGAATGTCGACGTCGCCGTGTACGGAGCGAAGCGGCCGCTGCACAGTGGACACTATGGCAACTGGGCGCCGCCGGCGATGTTGCTGGCGCGTCTGCTCTCCTCGATGAAGGACGATGCGGGGCGTGTGACAATCGCTGGTTGGTACGAGGGCGTCGAACCATTGGGTGACGCGGAACAACGCGCGATTGCCGAAGCACCGGCTTATGACGACGAGCTGAAATCGCAGCTTGGTTTTGCCCGCAATGAAGGAGGCGGGAAGAGTTTGCTGGAGCTGATCAATTTGCCTTCGCTGAACATTAATGGCATGTCCAGCGGAGACGTCGGCGCGCTTGCCCGCAATGTGATTCCGACAACCGCGACGGCGGTGCTCGATTTAAGATTGGTAAAGGGTAACGATCACCGGCGGCAGGTCGAGCGTCTGATCGATTATATTCGCCGGCAGGGTTTTCATGTTATCGACCACGATCCAACTGAGGGTGAAAGAAAACAATATCCAATGATTGCCAAAGTCATCGCTCGCGCCGGCGGTTACAATGCCGAACGCACGCGGATGGATCTTCCTGTTTCAGTTGCTGTGATAGCGGCCGTCCAATCAACGTCGATGCAGCCAATCGTCAAGCTGCCAACCTCCGGCGGCAGCCTGCCACTTTCAATAATTACGGATCGTCTTCGCACCGTAACCATCACTGTTCCCATCGCCAATTACGACAACAATCAGCACGCGGAAAACGAGAACATTCGTTTACAGAACCTTTGGGATGGGATCGAGACTATGGCTGCGGTGATGACGATGAAGCCCAGACTTTAGCCACAGATGAACACAGATTCACGCAGGTCAAATAATCTTTCTTATCTGTGTAGATCTGTGTTCATCTGTGGATCGGTTTTGCTGGTTACATTGCTTGCATCAACGGCAGCGATCGCTCAACGCGGCGGCAAAGCCGAGCCAAACCGGATTGAGTTCAAGCGCGGAACGCACAGCACTGCTATCAGCGGCACGGTGCGCGGCGATGAACAGGCGGAATATGTCTTAGTGGCGAAGAAAGGGCAGCGGCTAATCATCAAGCTGAGCTCGGTGCCGGTAAAGTCGTCTGTCTTCCAACTTCTCGGTCCTGAGAACGACACGCTGGGACTGGAGTTCGACGCCAATTGGGATTACTCCGGCAAGCTGCCAAAGACCGGCGATTACTTAATCACGGTCGCGCGGCCGGGAGGGTCAAAGGGCACGTCGAGGTATAAGTTGACAGTTACTGTGCGCTAACAGAAAAAGTTTTCAGGCGAAGGCGCAAAGACGCAAAGCTTAGTCATGCGAAAGATCATCGTTTCCATTGCCACCAGCGCCGACGGATTCATTGCCCGAAAAGATGGCGCGGTTGATTGGCTGGATCGTCCGCGCGTCAAGGGCAACTACGGCATGGGCGAATTCTATAAGTCGATCGATACGATTCTGTGGGGACGGAAGACCTACGACCTGGTTTTGAAGTTTCAGAACGAAGGCAAAGATCACCCGGACATTTATGGAGGGATTAAGAACTATGCATTTTCGCGTCGCCCGCCGCGGAAGGTCGCGCGCGGTTTTGAATTCGTCAAACAGCCGATCAAAGAATTTGCTAAGAGCTTGCGGGCGAAAAAAGGCAAAGACATCTGGATGATGGGCGGCGCCGGCATCATCGCTTCGTTCCTGGACGAAGGCGAGATCGACGAGTTCATCATTCACGTGATTCCCATCTTCATCGGCGAAGGCATTCCGCTGGTCGCGCCGCGAAATCGCACGGTGCCTTTGAAATTACTTTCCAGCAAGAAGTTTTCTGATGGAGTGATGCGGCTGCACTACGAGGTGATGAAAGAAAAACCGAAGAAGGCCGCAAAGAAAATCGTGTCAGAAGCCCGACCGTAAGGGAGGGCCTGGAACAATGGCGAGCTCAATACGTAGAGTTGCGTATATGACTCCGCCTCGCGGCGTATTAACGCCCTACGTCCTGATTGAATGTATTGAAACCAGCCCTCCCTCACGGTCGGGCTTCTGATACGCTCGTCGTCAAGCCTCGCTTCAACTTTTTCGGCGGCTTTTTCGTGGCGCCTTTTTCTTCGGGCGGGGACGGCTCTTCTTTGGTCAGCTTATTAATGATCAGCTGTTGTAGAAATCCAACCACATTTCCCACTAACCAATAGAGCAAAAGACCGGCCGGCGCGCTCCACAAAATATAGAGCATAAAGAGCGGCATGCCGACAGCCATCATTTTGCGCTGCAGCGGATCGGCCGAGGGCGCGGGCGTCAGCAGTTGCAGGACAATCATTGAGCCCGTGAACAAGATCGGCAGAATACGCAGGAGGTGGAGAAAGTAAGGTTCAGGTCCCGACAAGTCAGGTATCCATAAGAAGGAAGCCTGGCGAAAGTCGATTGAGATGGTGATCGCGCTGTAGAGCGCAAAAAGGAAAGGCATCTGGATTAGCAGCGGCAAGCACCCGCCGAGCGGATTCGCTTCCTTCATCAGCCGCAGTTGCTCCATCTGCAACTCTTTCATCCGCGGATCGCTCTGCTTCATTCCCTTTAGTTTCTCTTGCAGCTCTTTCATGCGCGGCGCGTACTTCTGCGCCTTTTTCATTTTGCGCGACGATTGCCACTTGAGCGGAAAGAAAAGCGAATAGATGAAGATCGTGAACAGCATGATCGCGACGCCGTAGCTGCCAGTCACGCGCTGCAGCCGGTCGATCGCAAATAGGATCGGCACGGCGAGAAAGCGCCGCATTCCGCCGAGAAACCCAAAATTAATAACTTCGCCAAGATCGACCTGCGACCCGCCCGCTTTCGCGATTTCTTCACTGGCGGCTTTCAGCAGTCGATGATCTTTCGGGCCCACGTAGACTTCAGTTTTGGCGCCGTCGGGGGGAAGTGGGACCAGACCGGTGATCAGGAATCTTTGCTCCGGCTTGTTGTCAACCTTTTGCTCGTAGGCAACGGTGCGATACTCGAGTCCTGAAACTCCTTTTGCCGGGACCGCGATCATGCCGAAATACGTATCGCCGACGCCGGCCCATTGAACTGATCCGTCCACGGGTTCGTGATCGGGAGGTTTGGTGACCGGGGTTTTCAGACCCAGCCATTCAAGCAGGCGGTTGATTACCCCGGTGTTCCGGCGATCTGAGTGAACTTCAATCGTGTTGATTCGCATCACCTCGTTGTTGACGACGGCGATTCCCTCAGGCGCGTAAAGATAAAAGGTGTAATGATCGATTCCCTGGTCGCCTATATTGGGACCAATCGCCAGCTTGGCGGGCACTGGCTGATTTTTGCGCGTAACTTTGACTTCGACTTCAGCGGCATAGCGGTCGGCGAAAAAAGTTATGCGCTTCATCGCGTCGAGCCCGGTGGCGTCGTCGTGAATCACAAAGTCGAGGTTTTGCGATCCGCTCGGCACATTCACGGTCGCATCGCCCGAATCATTGCTCGGCCCGGTGACTTTGAAGTTCCGGCCGCTCAAAACGGCGTCAGTCGCAGCGTCGCCGGTCACGATTTGAAACGGATGAAATAGTTGCTCCAGAGCAATACTCGGCGGCGGAGTGCGGATCAATTCCAGTGGCTTGGGATCGTTCTTGGTAGACGAAGCCGCGTATAGATCGCGCCAGGTACCATCGCTTCGTTTAACCCTTCTTACAATCCAACTGGTGGCCACCGCTCCCCGCGTATCGAAAGTTGCTTCGTACAAGGGCGTAACTATATGGAGCTTCCGCGGCGGAGTGTTGTCGGGTGCAGGCGTCGGAGATGCGGCGGCCTGCGCCGGCGCCGGTGTGACAGTTGCCGTAGCTGTCGGTTGCGACGTAGGTTGCGATGTTGTCAGCGGCGAGGCTTGCGCCACAGGTTGATTGTTGGCGTTTGGCTGTGGCGGCTTGACCGGAGGGAACAGATAGTTCCAAAGGATCAGCACTGCTGCCGAAGCCACCAAAGCCACGATGAATCGTTGTTGCTGTTTCATTTGAACTTCTTAAGTCCGACAAACTTCAGTTTGTCGCTGCCACCAATTGCTCAGTAGTAAGAGCGACAAACTGAAGTTTGTCGGACAACTACTTCACCGGATCGTAGCCGCCCGGATGAAACGGATGGCAACGAAGCAGACGTCGCACACTCATCAAGCTGCCGCGCACCGCGCCGTGGCGTTCAATCGCTTCGCGTGCATATTCGGAGCAAGTCGGAACAAATCGGCAAGACGGCGGCAGCCACGGCGAGATTACAGCTTGATAGAACTTCAAGAGCGAAATAAGTATGACGCGCATCGGCCTTACCATGTTCGACAAACTTCAGTTTGTCGTTGCTGGACGAAAGAAGCCGTTGCGGAACCGGCGACAAACTGAAGTTTGTCGGACATCTTTAAATCTAAACCCGACGCTCGGCTTGAGCTACCTGGGCGATGATGTTACGAAACTCGCGGAAACGCGCGCCTTCGTCTGAGGCCAGCAGCGACCGTTTCGCGTTCAGCACCCAGTCATACGCTTGTTGCAGACCCTCCAGTTCCATTGTGCTGCGACGAAACAACTCGCGCAGCAAACGTCTGGCTCGATTACGATCAACCGACTTCCCGACAGCTTTCGTTGATGCCGTCACTCCCAGGCGGTGCTCTGATAAATCGTTCTTTCGCAAAAAAGCGGCCAGCAAACGGCCGTCATAGCGTTGCCCTTCGGCATAGACTTTTTGGAACTGAGCCCGTGCGTGCAACCGGCGCCGCTTCGGTAGCGCCAGGCTCACTTTCACCGGCGCCTGGTTCGTCGATCGGACCAACGGTTTAGTAATGCGCCGGTGACAGCCGCTTGCGGCCCTTGGCGCGGCGGCGCTTGAGCACCAGGCGGCCGTTTTTGGTCGCCATGCGCGCGCGAAATCCATGCGTCTTGGCGCGGCGGCGATTGTTTGGTTGAAAGGTTCGCTTCGGCATAGAGAATAATTCCCCCGTTCAAGGAAAAGACCTAGCCTAAACGCGCGCCATCAGTGATGTCAAGGAAGGCGGCAACGCTCCTTGACGCGCTGTAAAATCGCGTGTTAGCCTTCAAAGCTTTTGACACACTTGCAGTTGGGTCAGTCCAAGGTAGGCGCGCAGTTCAGTCTTCTGTAAGATCGGATCTCAGATCTGAGATTAGGATTTGAAAGGAAGTCTGAGATTCGTAGTCTGAAGAGTTCTAAATCCCAGCTTACATAATTTTCGATGACGTTGCCGCTCGGCTTTGCCGAAAACTCAATTCAACTTGTGCCTGACGGCACGCTGTTGCTGCACGTTCTGATCATCCTGGTGATGGTCTATGTGCTGAACGCCACGCTCTTCAAACCTATCAATCGGATTCTGGAGGGGCGCGAGAAGCGAACCCGCGGTCGGCTGACCGAAGCCGAAGAGATTCTGCGCAGCGTCAGCGAAAAACTCTCAGAGTACGAGCGCACCTTGCGCCAGGCGCGCGGCGAAGCTTATTCGTTGGCTGAACATGAACGCACTGGAGCTATGCAGGAGCGACAAGTAAAGCTCAACGAAATGCGACAGCAACTCGCGGAATCAATTGCCAAAGAGAAGGAAGCCATTCAGCGACAGGCTGAAGCAGCGCGCGCGTTGCTCGAGGTTGAGTCGCGTCGCATAGCGCGCGAAATTGGCTCGCGGGTGCTCAGCCGGCCCATCGGCGATGCGGAGATGAATTAAGCGATGTTACTGTCCTTTGCCATTAGCAATGTCCTGTTTGCCCTCGCCGAAGGCGGGGAAACCCGTTGGTGGGACTATCCCGGATTCGAACTGTGGAAGTTTGTCAATCTGGGAATTTTTGTTTTGGCGATGGCTTATCTGCTGACCCGAAAATGGAAGATCGGTGAAGCGTTCAAGACCCGGCGCGAAAATATTCGCCGCGAACTTGCGCGGGCGCAACAGGAACGCGACGCCGCGCTGGCGAAGCTGAAAGAGGTTGACGAACGTCTGGCGCGCCTCGCCACCGAAGTCAGCGCGATTCAGGAACAGTCGCGGCGCGAAGTAGCCGAAGAGAATGAGCGCATCGCCCGCGCAACGGAGAATGAGATCGCCAGGCTGGGCGACCAGGCTCAGCGCGAAATCGAACGGGCCGGCAAAACTGCGCGACATGAATTGCGCCGCTACACCGCCGAGCAAAGCGTGCGCCTGGCGGAAGAAATGATCCGGCGCGAAATGAAACCTGAAGACGATGTCCGGCTAATTGCGCGCAACATCGAAGAGCTCGGAGGTGTGGCGCGATGAGTGTGCAGATAGTGGCGCGCCGCTACGCCTCGGCGCTGGCGGATGTAGTGCTCGAGCGCGGCGAGGCGCGCGAAGTGCAGGAGGAGTTGACGGCCTGGGAGCGCTTGTTCCAATCGAGCGAAAATCTGCAGGAGGTATTTCGCAATCCCACGATCCCGCTGGATCGGAAGCGGGCTGTGCTTAATAAACTGATTGAGCGAACGCGGCCCCGGCCCACGACCGTGAATTTCCTGAAAGTGCTGCTGCAAAATCAGCGGCTCACCGACCTGGCTGCAATTAATCGCAAATTCGCGGAAGTGCTCGACATTCGGGCCGGCATGTTGGCCGCAACCGTAACTACGGCGCGGTCCGTGCCCGCAGATGCGCAGCAGAAGCTGCACGCGACGCTTTCTACCTTGACCGGAAGTAACGTGCGGGTCAATTTCGCAACCGATCCGGAGCTGATCGGCGGACTGGTGACACGCATTGGCTCGACCGTTTACGACGGCTCTGTGCGAAATCACTTGCAGCAGATTAAGGAAAAAATGACAGGCTGAAGAAATCGCCACAAAAAGGGCGCAAAAAACACAGGAACAATTTCACCTCCTCTTTGCGCTTTTTGAGCCTTTTTGCGGCAAACGTATTTGGAAATGAATTATGGAATCAATTAAAGCAAACGAAATCAACGATATCATTCGCCAGCAGATCGAAAATTTTGAAACCGGCGTCACCGTCAGTGAAGTCGGCACGGTCATCAAGGTGGGTGACGGCATCGCCGAGATTCACGGGCTCGAGAAGGTTATGGCCAGCGAGTTGCTCGAGTTTCCGCACGAAGTGCGCGGCCTGGCCTTAAACCTCGAAGAGGACAAAGTCGGCGCCGTGCTCTTTGGCGACTTTCAGACGATCAAGGAAGGCGATCTGGTAAAGCGCACCGGCCGCATCATGCAGGTGCCGGTAGGCCAGGCGTTGATTGGCCGCGTGACGGACGCGCTGGGCAATCCCGTCGACGATCGCGGGCCGATCCTGACCGATGAGTACAATGCCGTCGAGCGGATTGCTCCCGGCGTCGTCGATCGCCAGCCGGTGAAAGAGTCTTTGCCAACCGGATTGAAAGCAATCGATTCAATGGTGCCGATTGGCCGCGGTCAGCGCGAACTAATCATCGGCGACCGCCAAACCGGCAAGACCGCGGTGGCCGTCGACACAATTATCAATCAGCGTGGCAAGGACGTCATTTGTATTTACGTGGCGATTGGGCAGAAGGCTTCGACAGTCGCGCAGGTGGTAAAGACGCTCCACGACCACGGCGCAATGGAGTACACGATTGTGGTGAAAGCGACGGCTTCAGATCCGGCGGCAATGCAGTTTCTCGCGCCGTATTCAGGGGCAGCGATGGGCGAGTATTTCCGCGATCGGGGCCAGCACGCGCTGACGATTTACGACGATTTGTCGAAACAAGCGGCTGCCTATCGTGAAATCTCTTTGCTGCTGCGCAGACCGCCGGGCCGCGAAGCTTATCCGGGCGACGTTTTCTATCTGCACTCGCGCCTGCTTGAGCGCGCCGCGAAACTTTCCGACGCCAAGGGCGGTGGTTCGCTGACCAGTTTGCCCATAATTGAGACACAGGCCGGCGATATTTCAGCTTATATTCCGACGAACGTCATTTCAATTACTGATGGACAGATTTTTCTGACAGCCGATCTTTTCAACGCTGGTATTCGCCCGGCAATCGACGTTGGCAACTCAGTCTCGCGCGTGGGAGCCGCGGCGCAGATCAAGGCGATGAAGCAGATCGCGAGAAGTTTGCGTCTGGATCTCGCGCAGTATCGTGAGCTGGCCGCGTTTGCGCAGTTCGGATCGGACCTCGACAAAGCCACCCAGGCCCAGTTGGCGCTCGGACAGCGGCTCATTGAAATCCTGAAGCAACCGCAATATAAGCCGATGGACGCCGAGAAGCAGGTGCTGATCATCTGGGCAGCGACTAATGGTTTCACCGATGACGTTCCGGTCGAGGACCTCCGCAAATTCGAGGATGAACTGCTGCGCTTTATCGAGAACTCGCACCCGGCTGTCTTACAGAAACTGCGAGAGAAGAAAGAGATCGATGACGAGATTCAGAAGGACCTGGAACAGTCGCTCAAGGACTTCAAAGACACCTGGGCTAAAAACGCGCAAGCGGCCGCAGCGTAGTATAGCTCCCTCTCCCCGACCCTCTCTCCCAAAGGGAGAGGGAGAAAGCAGCTGAGTTTCCAGGCGCAAGTAGAACGTAGATGGCAAACCTCTTAGACATTCGCCGGCGCATTAAGTCGGTCAAGAACACGCAGCAGATTACCAAGGCGATGAAGATGGTATCGGCGGCAAAGCTAAAGCGCGCGAAGGATCACGTCGTCAACGCGCGGCCGTTTGCCAACAAAATGACCGAAGTGCTTGGCTCACTAGCGGGCCAAATCCCGGAAGATTTTCATCATCCGCTGCTCGATGCGCGCGGTAACGAACGCTATCTGGTCGTCCTGGTCACGGCCGATAAGGGTTTATGCGGCGCCTTCAATACGAATCTGTTGAAAGCCGCGCAGGTTTTCCTCAAGGAAAATGCAGACAAAAAAGTTGAATTGCTGACAGTCGGACGCAAGGGGCGCGATTTCTTTCGCCGGCGCGGCGAAATTGTCGGCGAGTACGTGGGCTTGACCGGAAAAGGCCGGGTCGAGTTTTCAGAAGCGCTCGAAGTAGCTTCAGACGTCACCAGGCGGTTCACTGAAGACGAAGCACTCGACAAAGTATTCGTGATCTTTGCCGAGTTCAAATCGGCGCTTAATCAGCGCATCGTCGTCGAACAGTTGCTGCCGATCTCGCGCACGGCTGAGACTGAAAATGCGGAGGGTACGCCTGCGCCAGAATCCAAAGACTACATCTATGAACAACCGCCGGCAGAGATTTTCAGCCGTCTGTTGCCGCGCCTGGTGGAAACGCAAATCTTTCGCGCGCTGTTAGAGTCGATTGCTTCAGAGCAGGGCGCCCGGATGACGGCGATGGATGCCGCTTCAAGGAATGCCAGCGACTTGATCTCTTCACTGACGCTGAACATGAATCGTGTTCGTCAGGCCGCCATCACCCGCGAAATCATCGAGATCGTTTCCGGCGCGTCGGCGCTGTAATTCCAGGCAAAACATGGAAACGCCGCGGCCTGATTTGGTATCTCAGCCGCTGACGGCTAACTGCCCACTTATCTCACGGGGGTAACTCTGACGTTGAGGCTGCTTATCTGGGGTTCCGCATCGGGTCGCCTGAATGGTGTTTGTGCCGAACAGTACGGTAATCTGCCAGCGCGATGGTTGAAGAAGAAAAACTGAATGTTCGACTGCGGGTTGGGGACTCAGAGAGCAAGACTCGCGGCTTCAGTAAACCGCGTCACCGGCTTTGGCGCTATGGGCCGCTGATCATCTGGGCGGTGCTAATCTTTATCGGCTCGAGCAATCTGTTGGCGGCTTCCAATACCTCGATGTTCCTGGTGCGGCCGCTGCATTGGTTGCTACCACAGGCCAGCGACACGACGCTGAACGCTCTTCATTTCATAATCCGCAAAGCCGGACACTTTACCGAATATGCGATTCTGGCGCTGTTGGCCGCGCGCGCATTTCGAACTTCGTCGCGTGAGCTGCTACGGTCGCGCTGGTTTTGGGCGTCGCTCTTTCTGGTGATCGCTTACTCGCTTACGGATGAGTTTCATCAGAGCTTTGTACCTTCGCGCACGGCTTCGATCTACGACAGCATGATTGACACGGTGGGAGGCCTGACCGAGCTGGCTTTGCTGGCTCTTAGAGTGGGACGAAAACGTCGACATGATTTACACGATTAACAGCATAGACACGGTTAAGACAGCAATGACGAGCTTCTCTGTTGCTTGTCTAATCTTGTCAATCCTGTGAATCCTGTTCATTCAGGCCTGGAGTTGAACACCGGCTGCCATTTGACCGTATAATAGCTGCGACCCTGGCTAAATTAGTTTGCCTTGGGCCACAAAAGGAGATTGAAAACAAATGGGAATTCTTGACCGGCTCAGCCCGAGCGCGCAGTTCATCGAAGTCATTGAGTGGCTCGACGATTCGAGCAACACGATGCTTTATCGCTTTCCAGTTCGCGATCAGGAAATCAAAAACGGCGCGCAGCTGATCGTGCGCGAGTCACAGGCCGCAGTTTTCGTTCACGAAGGACAGATCGCCGACGTGTTCGGCCCGGGCCGCTTCAGTGTCGAAGGCGGCAACACACCGATCCTTTCCAAACTCGGCGCCTGGAAACACGGATTCAATTCGCCCATCAAGTCGGAAGTTTATTACATCAACACTAAACAGTTCACCGACCTGAAGTGGGGCACCTCGAATCCGGTGATGATGCGCGACACCGACTTTGGCATGGTGCGCTTGCGCGCGTTCGGAATCTATTCGATGCGCGTCGCCGACCCGCGCGAGTTGATCAAGCAAATCGCCGGGACCAACGCTCGCTTTGTCACCGAAGACATCGAAGGCCAACTGCGCCGCACGCTGGTCAGCGGATTTTCGGATTCGCTGGCTGAATCAAAAATCGCAGCGCTCGATCTCGCTTCCAACTATGACGAGCTGGGCCGCTTCGCGCGCGAGAAGTTGCAGAACGAATTCAAATCCCTGGGGCTCGAACTGACAAAGTTCACCGTTGAAAACATTTCGCTGCCGGAGGAAGTTGAAGCGGCGATGGACAAGCGCACCTCGATGGGCGTGATTGGCGACGTGAACAGATACACGCAGTTCCAGGCTGCCGAAGCAATGCGCGATGCGGCGCAGAATCCCGGCGGCGGCGGCGCGGCCACGGGCGCCGGACTCGGCGCAGGTTTTGCAATTGGGAATGCAATGGCCGGAGCTATGTCGGACGCGATGAAGCAGCGTGGCGCGACAGTCGCTGACACCCCCGCCGCCGCGACCGCGAAATGCGTCAAATGTGGCGCAGCGATGCAGGCGGGCGCGAAGTTCTGCAGCGAATGCGGCGCCTCGCAGGAGCCGGCGAAGTGCTCGAACTGCCAGCATGAACTCAAGCCGGGCGCGAAGTTCTGCGATGAATGCGGAACTAAGGTGGCTTGAACGCCTCAGCACCCAGAAATAAAAAGGCCGGATGCTCGCAAGGGCATCCGGTCTTCTTTTGCACCGTATGTTTAGCTATCTCACCTTGAGAGATTGGTAAGCCAGGTAAACGATCCACGAAAACACACGAAGCGGGAAGTGGTTGTCTGTTCGTGTGATTTCGAGGATCGTTCTGGATCCAGGTTGAAAGAAAGCACGAAAGCAAACCAGGGACACTACCTCGGGCATTTGGCTTGCGCTGAGCGTGCTGCGCACACTGGCGGACAGGGATGTCCGCGCTCCATTTTCTC
>Ga0209648_10003783_pt1 | contig 12790 bp, 8 predicted proteins | sample GraSoi2013_115cm_FD_185830 | JGI IMG/M metagenome (GOLD analysis project Ga0209648, IMG submission 185830) | Grasslands soil microbial communities from the Angelo Coastal Reserve, California, USA - Sample 9_17_2013_115cm (SPAdes) (version 2) | ecosystem: Environmental > Terrestrial > Soil >...
AAATGCCTGGCACCATCACCCGGTAGCGCGCGGTGAGTGCCAACATCCCCCGAGCCACTACCTCAACCGTTTCTATGCTGACTCCGCGGTGTTCGATCAACGCACGCTGCAATTTCTGGTGGAAACGATGGGAGCGGACCATGTGATGCTTGGTTCGGACTATCCCTTTCCGTTGGGCGAAGAACGCGTCGGCTCACTCGTCACCAAAAGCAATTTGTCACAGCATACCCGCGCACAAATTCTGGCCGGGAACGCAGGACGATTCCTGGCGCTGAAAGCCGAGCCGGCCGGGACCGCAGACAAGGAATCAAACGTGATCGTTGCCTCGTCTCCATCGACGCCCGAGTCGGGCCAGCTTACGTACAGTTCGTATTTGAACGTTCCCGAACTGCTGGCGTTACAGCGTCCCCAGTCTTTGCCTCCACATCATGATGAGATGCTCTTCATCCTTGTTCACCAGACTTACGAGCTGTGGTTCAAGGAACTGCTGCATGACTTGGATGCGGTGGTCGCGAATTTACGAAAGGCTGGCGAGGCCCCGCAGTCACGGGATGAAGTCTACGAAGCGGCTCGGCTGCTGCGCCGCTGCACGGAGATCACCCGTGTGTTGGTCGAGCAGTTCACAATTCTGGAGACGATGCTGCCCACCCATTTTCTAGCGTTTCGCGGTTTGCTGGAGCCTGCCAGTGGATTTCAGTCTGAGCAGTTTCGAGAAATCGAATTTTTATGCGGCTTGAAGGACGAGAAGATGCTGCGCTACCACCGTCCCACGCCGGAGGCGTACGCAAGTCTGAAGCGCCGCTTGGAGGAACCCTCGCTGCGCGACGTATTCTTCGGCGCTTTGCAGGCGATGGGTAAACTGGCTCCCGCCAGCGAGACCGAGACCGAGAAAGATCGCTTCGAAGCTCGCGCGCGTGCCGTTCACGCACTCTACACGGATGAGCATCATCATCGTGACTGGATTGACGTGTGCGAACGGCTGACGGAGTTCGATGAACTGGTGGTGAGCTGGCGGCTGCGCCACATCCAACTCGTCGAACGAATCATCGGCATCCGCATGGGCACCGGGGGAAGCGCCGGAGCCTCGTACTTGAAGCTGACGCTCGACAAGAAATTTTTCCCTGAATTGTGGGAGGCGAGGACGTTGCTAACGGAATGACGCGCTGGCTGTCCGGTCTTCTCCGTGAACCAACGGTTCCAAATTCCGGCCGATGAAGCGATCCCCTGACAAAATCACACTGATCGGTTCCGGACTCAACGGCCCGTTACTTGCCATTCTCCTCAGGCAGCGTGGATTCCCTGTTGAAATCTATGAGCGACGCCCAGACATGCGGCGAGTGGGTTCGAGCGCCGGACGCTCCATCAATCTGGCCCTCTCGACTCGGGGCATTTACGCCCTGCAGCAGGCAGGCCTGTGGGAGAGGATGCGAAACATCATCATTCCCATGAAGGGCAGGATGATGCATTCGGTTGCAGGAGACCTGACCTTCCAACCTTACGGGAAAAATGCAGCGGAGGTGATCAACTCGATTTCCAGGGCGGAGCTCAACATAGCACTCATGAATGCCGCGGAGCAACACGGCGTGGCCATCCACTTCAATCAACGCTGCACGGGATACGATCTGAAGACCGGCGAGATCCAGATGCGCAATGAACTGATGGACGAGGAAACCACGTGTCAGGCTGGTATTGTCATCGGGTGTGATGGTTCAGCATCGGCGATACGGACGGAAATGCTCAAGCGGGCCCAGTTTAACTTTTCGCAGCACTATCTCGACTACGGATACAAAGAACTTACGATCCCTGCTGGCCCGGAAGGCAAGCATCTGCTGGAAACACACGCCCTGCACATCTGGCCGCGCGGCAGCCACATGCTGATAGCCTTACCTAACATCGATGGCACGTTCGCCTGCATTTTATTCCTGCCGTTTGAGGGGGCAGAAAGCTTCGCCAGCCTCACCACACTGGCGCAGGTCGTGAAGTTTTTTGACTCTCGCTTTCCGGACGCTGCTCGACTAATGCCGCAACTGGCCGACAACTACTTTAAAAATCCGACCGGTGCAATGGTCACTATCAAGTGTTCCCCTTGGCATGTGGAAGAAAGAGCTCTGCTCCTAGGGGATGCGGCTCATGCCATTGTCCCTTTCTTCGGCCAGGGATTGAATTGCGGATTCGAAGATTGTACCTGTTTCATGGAATTGCTCGACCGGCAGGGTCCGGATTGGGCTCGAGTATTCGCCGAGTTCGAGAATCAGCGTAAGGTAAATGCCGACGCCATCGCGGACATGGCCATTGAGAACTTCATCGAGATGAGAGATCGGGTTGCGGACCCGAGGTTCCTTTTTCGAAAGAAAGTGGAATTAGCGCTGGAAGCGAAGTATCCCCATCTCTTTGTACCGAAGTATGCCATGGTGACTTTTCATCGTATTCCCTATTCCGTTGCCTTGGCGCGCGGCACCGTTCAGGACAGTATATTGGCAGAACTTTGCGAGCGCATCGGTTGCCTGGAGGACCTCGACTGGCGTCAAGCGGACCGGTTAATTCGCCGGGACCTCATTCCCTTGGAGATTCAGCAGTGAGCCGCTTCGAGTTTCAGCCTGGTGAGGATTTTGCGATCGCGATGGATGAACGCGATCCCCTGAAGGAATTCCGTGACCGCTTCTTGTTTCCCAAAACAGCCTTCGGTGGTAATTGTGTATATCTGTGCGGTCACTCTCTCGGCCTGCAGCCTAAGACAGCTGCTTCGTATATCAAGCAGGAACTGACGGATTGGGCGGAACTTGGCGTGGAGGGCCACTTTCGGGCGACGAATCCTTGGATGCCCTATCACAGACTACTCACCGAACAAACCGCAGAGCTTGTAGGGGCGAAGCCTCTCGAAGTTGTGGTAATGAATTCCCTAACCGTGAATCTTCACCTGATGATGGTTTCGTTCTACCGTCCGACTCCCGGCAAGCACAAAGTCGTTATGGAGCGCGGTGCTTTTCCTTCCGATCAGTACGCGGTGAAGTCGCAGATTCGTTTTCATGGGTTCGAGCCCGCGACATCGCTAATCGAGCTTACGCCAGAGCCAGGCGAATCCTGTCTTCGCGAGGACGAGATCGAGTCACTGATTGAGCAGAGAGAAGACATCGCTCTGATTATGCTGGGAGGGGTGAACTACGCGACGGGGCAAGCATTTGATATGGCGCGCATCACGCGAGCGGGTCGCAAAAGCGGGTGCGTAGTCGGTTTCGATCTGGCGCACGCGGCCGGTAATTTGCAATTGAAGCTACATGACTGGGGTCCGGACTTTGCCGTGTGGTGCAGCTACAAATACTTAAATGGCGGTCCGGGATGCCCTGCTGGCTGCTTTGTTCACGAACGGCATGCCCGCTCTTGGGATCTGCCACGTTTTGCGGGGTGGTGGGGTCACGACGAACGGTCGCGGTTCGAGATGGGACCCGATTTTCAACCGATGCCTGGCGCCGACGGCTGGCAGTTGAGTAACCCATCGATTCTCAGCCTCGCAGTCCTACGCGCATCGATGGCTCTTTTCCGCGAAGCAGGAATGGATCGTTTGCGCGCCAAGAGTGAATCGTTGACCGCTTATCTGGAATACTTGCTGAATCAGAAAGCCTCCACCACCTTCTCGATCATCACGCCGCCTGAAAAAGAGCGGCGAGGCGCACAGCTCTCTATTCGCATCGCTCACAACGGAAAGGCGTTATGCGAACGCCTGGCCTGGGCGGGCATAATCGGCGACTGGCGGGAGCCGGACACTTTCCGGGTCGCACCCGTGCCTCTGTACAACTCCTATCGTGATGTTTTCAGCTTGGTTGGGCGATTCGTGGCCGCGCTCGGCTAGTCAAGAAGAGTGCACGTCTGTGACGCTGCGCGATTACTTCCGTAATGCCCAAGCGTTCCCTGCACGAACATACACTCTTAGTGTGGGCTCATTTTCTGTGCGGCAACTCGGCAGATGGACGGGAATCGTGTGCGCGGTGGTTTGCGTGCACGCTCTCGTGTCCTTGCTTGCCCCCCGCAGCTTTGGGCTTACCGCCTTTGGCGACATAACCCAATGTGTTCTATTGTCTTGCGGGACATTGGCCATCGCCTGGAACGTCCGAGCCAACAACAAGAAGGCCCAAGTCTTCTGGTCCCTCATGGCATTAGGTTGCGGGATGTGGCTGTGCTCGCAGGTTCTCTGGACTTACTTCGAAGTCTATCTTCGCCAGGAGGTGCCGAATCCTTTTGTCGGAGACGTAATCTTATTTCTCCACGTTGTTCCCATGATGGCGGCCCTAGCGGTGCAGCCGCACGCCCAGCGAAACGGCCATTCCTTACGACTCGTGTCCTTGGACTTCTTTCTGTTGCTAACGTGGTGGCTCTATCTCTACCTCTTTATCGTGATTCCATGGCAGTATGTTTCTCCGGACGAAGTAACTTATGGCAACAGTTTTGATCTGCTTTACGCGTGTGAACAGATTGTTCTAATTGTCGCAGCGGGCATGATTTGGAAGCGCAGCCAGGGAACTTGGCAAAACATCTACGGAAAATTTGTCAAGGCTGCATTGCTCTACAGCGTGAGCTCCATTGTCGCCGGGGTGGCAATCGATTTTCACCGCTACTACACAGGTAGCCTATATGATGTTCCGCTGGTGGCTGCCATGGCATTGTTCGCGGCGGCGGGCGTGGGGCATCGTGGATCTTCGCCCGATCGACCTAGCGATGATTCGCTTCGTCACAACCACAGCATGTGGACAGCACGGCTGGCGATGATGGCAGTATTCTCCACGCCGCTTATGGTGGCGTGGGCGGAGTTTGGCCGAGGCGCGCCGCAGGCGGTCCGATCCTACAGGCTCTTATTGACCGTGGCCGCGATGGTTTTCATGGGCACGCTGGTATTTATCAAGCAGCATTGGATGGACCGCGAGTTACTCCATTTGCTGCGTCTGTCGCGCCAGAATCTCGATGAGACCTGCAAGCTAAAAGACGAATTGGAAAACAAGGAACAGTCTCTGCGGTGGCACAGTCTTGAACTACAGCGAAAGAATCTTGAACTACAGGAAATATCCTTCACTGACTCTTTGACCGGAGTGTGGAACCGGCGTTACCTCGAAGAGATTCTTACAGCCGAGGCTGGACAGGTCTTGCGAAATTACGAGCGGGCGCGCGGAGCGGATATCCACAAGATCGACCACCGGGATCTGATATTTATTATGGTGGATATGGACTTCTTCAAGGAAGTAAACGACGTTCATGGTCATCCCGCTGGCGATCGATTGCTACAGCGTGTGGCCGAGCGACTAGGCAAAGTTGTGCGCAAGTCCGATGTTCTGGTTCGTTGGGGAGGCGAGGAGTTTCTGATCATGTCCCGTTCCGCGGACCCATCCGGGATACCCGCTTTCTGTGAGCGCATTCTGGACATCGTAGCGGCAGAGGCTTTTGATCTCGGACACGGCATTCGAGTGCGCAAAACCTGCTCTGTGGGCTGGGCTCCTTTCCCCTGGAGCCGGGGCGCATATGAGGCAGTTTGCGCCGAAGAGACTATCGAACTCGCGGACACCGCTCTCTACCGGGCAAAGGCCGGGGGGCGCAATCAGGGCGTGGGAATTCTTCCTGGCGATGGTGCGGTTGCTGCTCCCCACACGATTACGCTGGACGCCCTGCAGAATGATAAAGATATTCTGACGCGGACTGTGCGAGTCCATCCCGCTGCCAATTCCCCGTCCGTCGTTCAAGACCTGCTGCCTGCCGAACACCGCGATCTCTAAGTGCTCCAGGACGCGAATTTTCTGAACATGACGTATGCCGCCAAACCCTGTAAGATCGAAGTTGTGCAGCTTGATTCGCGCTGCGTGGAAACAGAGACCGCCTCCTCAGACGGTGAATCGCTGATTCGGTTCGTTCCGACGCTTGACCTCTAACGGCGGCGTTGAATACAGTGGGAATCCTCGTTTCAGGGTACTGCGCCGGATCAAGGCTTGAACTTTGTGAGGAATACTTGATGATTAACGCCAAAACAACTCCCCGCAAGACAGGGTTGCGCCAGAAAGCGCAGCTGATGTCGGCATCGGAAATTGAACGCACGCTGGTTCGCTTGGCCTACGAGATAGTGGAGAAAAACGGCGGCGTCGGCGGCTTGGGATTGGTTGGAATTCGGCGCCGCGGCGTCCCGATCGCGGAGCGACTGGGTAAGATCATCACCCGAATCGAAAATGCCATGGTTCCGGTCGGCACATTGGATATTACTTTTTATCGCGATGACCTTTCGACGCTTGGACCCAAGCCAGTGGTGCAAGACAAAGAGATTGGATTTTCGATTGAAGACAAGAACATCGTTCTGGTGGACGACGTTCTTTTCACCGGGCGCACGACACGGGCCGCGCTGGACGCGCTGTTTTCACACGGGAGGCCGCAACGGGTGCAACTGTGCGTGCTAATTGACCGCGGACATCGCGAATTGCCGGTCGAGGCCAGCTTCATCGGGCGCAATGTTCAGACAACCATGAGCGAGGTGATCGAGGTCAAGTTGACTGAGATTGACGATGCCGAGAAAGTTCTCCTCATGGAGAGGTAGATCCCGCAGGGAGTAACAACTCAAAACAAAAGAAGGACGGCGGTGAAGGCGCCGTCCTTTTTCCTTCAGCAACCGTTCAGGACAATCTGGTGCAGATCGCTTTGGTCTGGGTGTACAGGTTAAGGGCGTCATGCCCCATCTCGCGGCCCCAGCCGGATTGTTTATATCCGCCGAATGGCATCGCCGCGTCGAAAATGTTGTAGCAGTTGATCCACACCGTACCAGCGCGAAGATGTTCCGCCGTGCGGTGGGCTTTGCCGATATCCCGCGTCCAAACGGCAGCAGCCAGGCCATATTCGCTATCGTTGGCACGCGGCAGAATTTCCTCCGGATCGTCGAACGGCATCGCGGCAACGACAGGCCCGAAGATTTCCTCCTGCACCACCTTCATGTCTTCGCGGGTATTCACAAGGACGGTGGGCTCCACGAAATAACCCTTGTCCCCCTTCTTATGCCCGCCTGCCATGGCAGTCGCACCTTCCGAGAAGCCTGCCTCCAAATATCCGCAGACTCGGTTTAATTGTTCTTGAGAGACGAGCGGCCCCATTTGCGTCTCCGGATCGAGACCCGAGCCCACGTTGATTTTTTTAGCGTGGTCGGCAACGCCTTCCACGACGCGGTCAAAAATCGGCTTCTCTATATAGAGGCGCGAACCGGCGCAGCAACACTGGCCATGATTGAAGAAGATCGCGCTCGCCGCTCCAGGGATCGCGGAATCGAGGTCGGCATCCTTGTAAACTATATTGGGAGACTTACCACCAAGCTCCAGCGACACTTTCTTCAAGTTGCCGGCCGCCGCCTGTACGATCAGCTTGCCAACTTCTGTGGAGCCGGTGAAAGCGACTTTGTCCACGTGCGGATGAGCGGCCAGAGCGGCGCCTGCCGTCTCGCCGTAGCCCGGGACTATGTTCACGACGCCTTCGGGAAAGCCAGCCTCCATGATGAGTTCGCCGAGACGCAACGCCGAAAGCGGCGTTTGTTCGGCCGGCTTCAACACCACGGTGCAACCGGACGCGAGGGCTGGACCTAACTTCCAAGCGGCCATCAGTAAAGGAAAGTTCCAGGGGATAATTTGCCCGGCAACTCCCACCGGCTCTCGCAGCGTGTAGGCAAGATACTTCGCTCCCGGAGTGTACGGGACCGAGATTGGAATCGTGTTGCCCTCGATCTTCGTGGTCCAGCCTGCCATATAGCGAAACAGGTCGACAGCCAAAGGAACATCGGCAGCCCTCGCAATGGTGAGAGGCTTGCCGTTGTCGAGGCTCTCTAAATAAGCGAATTCCTCGGTGTGCGACTCAAGTAAATCGGCCAGCTTCCAGATCAAGCGTCCGCGCTCGGATGCGGTCAACCGCGGCCACGGGCCCTGGTCGAAGGCTCTACGCGCGGCCCTCACGGCTTGTTCAATATCATCGCGATCGCCTTCCGCCACCTGCGCCAGAATTTCACCGGTAGCGGGGTTGTAGGTGGGAAATGTCTTGCCTGAAATTGAATTTACCCATTTGCCATTGATCAACATTTTGCGCGGTTTTTCGATGAAATCCGCGACCTGCGGATGAATTTGCGGTGATACTGCGATGCCCATATATCCTCCTTAGATCAATCACGAACTCAAGCAAGCACTGGCATGATGTGGCGCTCAAAGATGCCGGGCAGATAAGAATGACCGAAGTATGCTAGCTCCGAGTGAGAACAAAAGCAATTCCAATTGGCTGGGGCGCCGGCACTGGAATTTGACCATACCGCGCCAGGGCTCGTCGAATCTATTCGCCGTAGGGCACCCAGATATTTTTTACCTGGGTGGCATGTTCGAGAAACCAGCGCCCTTCGGCCAGTTTCGGATTAAACCAGTCGATGGCTCGGCCCTCGTTCGTCCAGACCTGCTTTAGATTGCCGACCGACATTGCTTTCGCGGCAGCGGCGCTGCCTTCGTCCCCGAATGACCAGATCGCATCCACATCGTCGTGTTCGGCGAGGACCTTCAATAGTTGCGAAGCATAGCCCGTAACAATGTTCACCACGCCGCCCGGGACATCGCTGGTGTCAAAGAGTTGATAAAGATCGGCGGTGATTAGCGGATATGCATCCGAGGGAACTGCAATCACGGTGTTTCCCATAGCGAGGGCGGGGAACACCAGGGAGACGAAACCCAGCAGCGGCGCCGCGGTGGGACAGATGATGCCCATGGTTCCGAGCGGCTCGTTCATCGCAATTGCAATATTGCGAAACGGGGGATTGTGGACGGCGCCGTCAAACTTGTCGGCCCATGCCGCGTACGAAAAAATGCGCTCAATTCCCAGATCCAGTTCGGCCGCGGCTTGCTTCGCTCCCACTACCCCAGCGAGTCTTCGAACAATTTCGTCGCGACGCTGAGACATGTTCTCCGCGCAATAGTAGAGCACTTGCGCGCGATTGTGAGCGCTGGTTTTTGCCCACCCTTCCGCCTTCCGTGCGGCCTCGACAGCATTGCGAATGTCTTTCCGGTTACCCAGCGAGGCTTCGCCCAACAAGTGTCCTTCAGCCGAACGCACCTCCATGCTGTAGCCGGAATCCGGTCGCGCCTGTTTGCCGCCGATGTAGAGCTTCACGGTGCGATCAATTGCCGGAGTGCTGGCTTCTGATTCTTCGGCCGAGGGCATGGGCATTTGCGCGGCAGGCAACTTGGGTGCGTTCTTAAACCATGTCGGCTGCAGATATTCCAGCAGGCCTTCCTTACCACCTTCGCGTCCGAACCCGCTCTCGCGGTAGCCGCCGAAGCCGCAAGAAGCGTCGAACAGGTTGGTACAGTTCACCCACACTACACCAGCTTTCAGTTGCGCGGCGACATGCAACGCCACGTTGACGTTCTCGCTCCAGACGCATGCCGCCAGGCCATAGACTGTGTTGTTGGCCAGTTCCACAGCCTCTCGCGGAGTACGAAACGTCATTGCAGCCAGTACGGGTCCGAAGATCTCCTGCTGCGCGACAATGGATGTCGGATGAACATTGCTCAGCAACGTCGGCGGATAGTAAAAGCCACGCTCAGGCAATGCGACTTGTGGTTGCCAGCAAGTCGCGCCCTCAGCAATGCCTTGGCCAACCATGCGCTGGATGCGATCCAACTGCACGCGCGCGACGATTGCGCCGATATCGATCGCCTTGTCCAAAGGAGAGCCGATGCGCAGCGTGCTCATGCGCTCGCGGATCTTTCCAATCAAAGGCTCCGCAATACTTTCTTGCATCAACAGGCGGGAGCCTGCGCAGCATACTTGTCCCTGATTAAGCCAGATACCATCGACTAGCCCTTCGACTGCGCTATCCAGGTCAGCATCATCGAAGATGATGAAGGGAGACTTTCCTCCTAACTCAAGTGATAGACGTTTCGGCGTAGCCGCCGTAGCGCTGCGAATCGATCGTCCTACTTCGGTGGAACCAGTGAATGCGATCTTATCGACGTCGGAATGTTTCACCAATAATTCGCCGGTCGATCCGTCACCCGTCACGATATTCACCACCCCGGCGGGCAATCCGGCTTCCTGACAAAGTTCGGCGAATGCAAGCGCAGTGAGAGGCGTGAATTCCGCGGGCTTCAACACAACTGTATTACCCGTGGCCAGCGCCGGCGCAATCTTCCATGCCGCCATAAGCAACGGGAAATTCCATGGAATAATCTGCCCAACTACGCCACAGGCTTCGTACTCGGGGAACTCCTGCTCAAGAAGTTGCGCCCAACCCGCATGGTGGTAGAAGTGCCGCGCGACCAGTGGAATGTCGATGTCACGGCTTTCGCGAATGGGCTTGCCGTTGTCGATCGTCTCGAGAACCGCGAGAAGACGAGAATGTTTCTGCACCAGCCGCGCCAAGGCATAAAGGTAACGGGCCCGTGCATGCGGAGTGAGTGCGCGCCACTTTGGAAATGCCGCGCGCGCAGCCTGCACGGCAGCATCGATATCCGCCGATGAACCTTGGGCGACGGAGGCCAGCTTCTCTCCATTAGAAGGATCAATTGTGTCGAAATACTCTCCGTCGGCAGGAGTTTTCCATGTGCCGTTAATGAAGTGCCCCAAACGATGGCTGTGGCGCTGCAGCCAAGCTTGCGCTTCTTTCGGATCTTCGGGAGCGGGTCCGTATTCCATCGTCACAAATTTTTCGGCAATACTCATATAGGTCGGCTCGATGTTCCCATTTCCCCGCTACACTTACTGCCAACTACGCTATGGGATGACGATACTCCGCCGAATAACGACCGGTCGCGTAATGCTCCAATTGCCGCTCGATGTCGCCCAGCAACCCACTTGCGCCGAAGCGAAAAAATTTCCCTCGCATCCACGACTCGCCGAGTTCTTCTTTCATCATGGCGAGCCAGTCGGTCGATTGCTTCGCAGTGCGAATCCCGCCGGCAGCCTTGAAGCCCACAGCCATTCCGGTTTGCTGGGCGTATTCGCGAATAGCACGAGTCATCACCAGGCCAACAGGCAACGTGGCATTCGTAGCCTCTTTCCCAGTTGAAGTCTTGATGAAATCGGCGCCAGCCATCATGGCTACGACGCTGGCGCGGCCCACGTTGCGCAGAGTGAGCAAATCGCCGGTTGCAAGAATAACTTTCATGTGCGCGCCGCCGCAAGCCTGTTTGAAAGCGGCAACCTCGTCATACAGCGCCTGCCATCGTCCGCCAAAAACATGCGCGCGCGTAATGACAACGTCGATCTCATGCGCGCCCGCTTCGACGGAGCGGCGAATCTCCGCCACTCGCTCTGCCAGCGGCGACAGCCCCGCCGGAAAGCCAGTGGAGACCGCTGCGACACCGACTCCACTTCCTTCCAGTGCGTGCAGAGCGGTTTCAACAAAAACGTGGTACACGCAGATTGCGGCGACCTTGACCTCGAGTTCCTCGATTCCAAGTTGCCGCACAAGATCTTGCTGCAAGGGCTGGCGAGCCTTGGCACACAGGCGACGCACACGCTCATCGGTGTCGTCGCCAGAAAGCGTAGTTAGATCCATGCAGGAAATTGCACGGAGCAGCCATGCCGCCTGCCACTCCTTCTTCACCGTTCGACGCGCTGCCTGCGATTGAGCGCGGCGTTCCACTGCGCTTGTGTTCACCCGAACTTCCTGCACCCACTTAAGATCGAGTGGGATTCCAGCGTTGGGCAGAAGCGGACGACCGCCAAGCGTAGCGATGGAATCTCCCGCCTTACCGGCAATATCGTGTCCTGCTCCGGGATGGTTGTGGTCGATGTGCACTGGATTGATCTTCAACTTGAAACCGGGAACAGTACTGGCGCGCCGTTTCCTGGCGCTGTCATTGTACGGCAGGAAATCTCACAACGCGAATCGGCGGCGCACGCTGTTCCTAGCTGCGTTCGACCGCCCGAAGAAAAAGCGCTGAATTGCGGGGCGAGGGTTTACAATTGCCCTCGATTTCGCCGGCTTGATGTGAAACCTTTCCGTTATGCGCCTTAAAACAATGCCTGTAAGCATGCAGGCAAGACTGCTGCGGTCCGCGAAGAGAGTGATGAAGAACGCACATGCGCCCTATTCCAAGTTTCGAGTGGGCGCCGCTGTGTTGCTCTCGAACGGAAAAATCTTCTCCGGCTGCAATGTTGAGAATGCGTCCTACGGCATGACCAACTGCGCCGAGCGTACCGCGATATTTTCAGCCGTCGCGCAGCTTGGCCCGAAAATCGATATTCGAGCCGTCTTCGTAGTTAACGATCAGGGTGTGCCCTGTTCGCCTTGTGGCGCTTGCCGTCAGGTCATTTACGAATTCGGCCCCGACGCAACCGTATTCTTCCAAGGGGCCAAGGGGCCTAAACACGCTCACATCACCGAGCTTCTTCCGGAGGGACTCCGTCTCCAGTGAATTCTCCTCCAGTTTCAGCGCGGATCTTCCGAGCCATTGATGTAATTCGCAAGAAGCGGGATGGAGTCGAGTTATCGCGGGACGAAATCGAGTCACTGGTGAACGGCTACACGCGCGATGATATTCCCGACTATCAGGTTTCGGCTTGGCTGATGGCGGTGGTGTTACGCGGCATGACGCGTGCCGAGACGGCTGTGCTGACCGACGCCATGCTGCGCTCTGGTGAAGTCCTCGACCTTTCTTCACTTCGCGCGAAAAAAGTCGACAAGCACTCGACCGGCGGAGTGGGCGACAAGACATCTCTGGTGCTCGCGCCTCTTGCGGCGGCGGCGGGCATAGCTGTTCCCATGATCAGCGGCCGCGGCCTCGGACATACCGGAGGCACTCTG
>Ga0209648_10003784_pt1 | contig 12790 bp, 8 predicted proteins | sample GraSoi2013_115cm_FD_185830 | JGI IMG/M metagenome (GOLD analysis project Ga0209648, IMG submission 185830) | Grasslands soil microbial communities from the Angelo Coastal Reserve, California, USA - Sample 9_17_2013_115cm (SPAdes) (version 2) | ecosystem: Environmental > Terrestrial > Soil >...
CTCTTCATGTTCTTCATGCTGGTGCTGGTACTGGCGCAGAACTTCCTGCTGCTGTTCGTGGGATGGGAAGGCGTGGGGCTGTGCAGTTACCTGCTGATCGGTTATTACTTCCTGGAACAATACGCTACTACCGCCGGCAACAAAGCGTTCATCGTGAACCGCATCGGCGATTTCGGCTTTGCGCTGGCGTTGTTTCTAATCGTGAAGCATTTCAACACCCTGGATTTCACCCACGTGTTCGACGCCGCGAAGACGATGCCATCGGAGACGGGCTACGGCACGCTGACGATCATCAGCCTGCTGCTGCTGGTAGGCGCTACGGGTAAATCCGCGCAGATTCCGCTGTATGTCTGGCTGCCGGATGCGATGGCGGGCCCGACGCCGGTGTCCGCGCTGATTCACGCGGCCACGATGGTGACTGCCGGCGTGTACATGACGGCGCGCTCGGCGGCGTTTTTCACGCATGCACCGATCGCGATGGATTGGGTGGCGGTGATCGGATTGGCGACAGCGTTTTTGGCCGCCACGATCGGCCTGGCGCAGACCGATATCAAGAAGGTCTTCGCGTATTCCACCGTTTCGCAGCTCGGCTACATGTTCCTGGGCGCGGGCGTCGGCGCGTTCTCGGCCGGCATCTTTCACCTGATGACGCATGCGTTTTTCAAGGCGCTACTGTTTCTCGGAGCAGGCGCGGTAATTCACGGGCTGCACGGCGAGCAGGATTTACGGCATATGGGCGGGCTGTTCAAGCACATGCGGATCACGGCCATCGTGCTGCTATGCGCTTCATTCGCGATCGCCGGGTTCCCTTTTACGTCGGGCTTCTTCAGCAAGGATGCAATTCTGGTGGCGGCGTATGAACGGGCGCCGTGGATGTATTGGGTCGGCGTGCTGACGGCTGGGATGACGGCGTTCTACGTTTTTCGAGCCTGGTTCCTGGCGTTCACCGGCGAGTATCGCGGTCACGCGCATCCGCATGAATCGCCACTGGTGATGACAGGGCCGCTGATGCTGCTAGCCGTGTTGTCGCTGGTTGGCGGATTTATCAACGTGCCGCATTGGCTGGAGCCGATGTTTGGCGAGAAGCCGGAGAACGAGACGCTGGCGTGGATTTCGGCCGGAGCGGGCCTTCTCGGGATTGCTCTCGCTTATCTGTTCTATGTCGCGAAGCGCGGCTTGGCTGATTCTTTCGCAAACGCTGTCAGCGGACTCTACAAGCTAGTCTACAACAAGTATTTCGTGGATGAAATGTATAACGCCGTCGTGGTGAAGCCCGTGGTGGAAGGCTCGCGCACGGTTCTGTGGCGCGGCGTAGATGCGGGATTGATCGATGGCATGGTGAACGGAGTTGGAACGCGGTCACGCGGCATCGGAAGCATTCTCCGGCTGCTGCAATCCGGCAACATCCGCAGTTATGCGGCTTGGGTGGTGCTGGGATCAGTGGTGGTGTTGCTCGCGCTCGGATTTGCGGGAGGCGCGCGATGACGCTGCTGGATGTGGTCATCTTTCTGCCGCTCGTGGCGTTTCTGATGGTCCTGTTTTTCCCGAAGGAATCGACCGGGGGGATCCGCAGGTTCAGTTTGATTGCAACGACTGCGATCTTCCTGCTTTCGCTGGGACTGATCGGGCCGTATTGGTTCAGCAACCCCGGCAAGTGGGTCTTCGAGACGAACGTGCCGTGGATCACCTCGCCCGCGATCCGTTATCACGTTGCGATCGACGGCATCAGCCTTTGGCTGGTTCTGCTTTCGACGCTGTTGACGCCCATCTGCGTACTGGTTTCCTGGCGCTACATCCAGAAACGCGTCAAGGAATTCTTCGCCTTCCTGCTGCTGCTGGAGTTCGGGCTGGTTGGCGTTTTCTGCGCGCTGGACTTCTTCCTGTTCTACGTTTTTTGGGAAGTTGCGCTGGTGCCGATGTATTTCCTGATCGGTGTGTGGGGACACGAGCGGCGAATCTACGCCGCCGTCAAGTTCTTCCTGTACACCATGGCCGGGTCAGTGCTAATGCTGGCGGCGATCATCTACCTGTACACGCAGGCGGGCGGCACATTCGATTACGTGCGGATCGTAGCGGGATTGCAGAATGGCTCGATTCCACTCAGCAAAGGCGAAGAGCTGGTGCTGTTCCTGGCATTTTTCATCGCCTTCGCCATCAAGGTGCCGTTGTTCCCGCTGCACACGTGGCTGCCGGACGCGCACGTGGAGGCGCCGACGGCGGGCTCCGTGATGCTGGCCTCCGTCATGCTGAAGATGGGCACTTACGGTTTATTGCGCTATTGCGTTCCGATGTTCCCGAACGCGGCGCGCACGTGCGCGGGCTGGATCGCGACGCTGGCGATCATCGGGATCATTTACGGCGCACTGGTCGCGATGGTACAGCCCAACATGAAGAAGCTGGTGGCGTATTCGTCGGTGAGCCATCTCGGTTTCGTGGTGCTGGGGATCTTCAGCTTTACGCAGCAGGGGTTCGACGGCGCGGTTTATCAGATGCTGAACCACGGCGTTTCCACTGGCGCGCTGTTCATCCTGGTCGGTTTTCTCTATGAGCGCCGGCATTCGCTGGAAATCGCCGCCTATGGCGGAGTGGCGACGCCCGCGCCCAAGCTCTCAACTGTGTTCATGATTACGATGCTCGCCAGCATCGGCCTGCCGATGCTCAACAATTTCGTGGGCGAGTACCTGGTGTTGCAGGGCACCGCGCTGGTCAACTTCCGTTGGACTGTGTTCGCGGCAATCGGCGTGATCCTGTCGGCTTGCTACATGCTGTGGCTCTACCAGCGTGTGTTTTTCGGACGCGCACCGGACGACGTCAGCCATCCTATGGCGGACCTCGATCTACGCGAGTACGCGATCATGCTGCCGCTCATCGTCCTGATGGTTTGGATGGGCACGTTCACGCAAAGTTTCCTTCCGCCGATTTCGGCTTCGACCAACGTGATCCTGGGCCCGGTGGACGCCCGGCGGGACGTGCATGTCCAGCATGTGGCGCCGGGCCGGCCGGTGATCGCCCAAGCCAAGGAGCGAGCCGATGCCCGCTAGCTTCGTGCCTTCGGCGAGCGATTATCTTCGGATCCTGCCGGAGATCATCATGACCGTGGCCGGCACGCTGATCATGCTGATCGGGCCTGTGCTGGAGAAGAAGAAGAGCGGCTTCAGCATCCTGACGCTGGGGGCATTTGTTGCGGCGCTGGCGAGCGCGGCCGCTGCGAACAACAATCCCGGCGTTTCGTTTTCGAACATGCTAATCGTGGACGGCTTCGCAACTTTTTTCCGGGTGCTGGTGATCGGCGTTGGAATCCTGACGGTGCTTTCCTCCTCGCAATACTTGAGGCGCGAGCACGCCGAGGCGGGCGAATACTACGCGCTGCTGCTGTTTTCCGTAACCGGGCAGTGCGTGATGGCTACCGCGAACGAGCTGATCATGATTTTCATCGGCCTGGAGATCTCGTCCATCGCGACTTATGTGCTGGCGGGCTACTTGCGCGACGACAAGCGCAACAACGAGGCCGCGCTCAAGTATTTTCTGCTGGGATCGTTCGCGACGGCGTTCCTGCTATACGGCATTGCGTGGATTTACGGAACGGCCGGGAGCACGAATCTTGGCGACATACGGACTTATCTAATGACGCCGGGCCCTCAACGCAATCTGGTGCTGGCCAGCACGTCGGCCGCGCTGATGTTCGTCGGATTCGCGTTCAAGGTTTCCGCGGCTCCATTCCAGATTTGGGCGCCGGACGTCTATCAAGGCGCGCCGGCGCCCGTGACGTTATTTATGTCGGCGGGCCCAAAGGCGGCGGCGTTCGCAGTCTTCCTGCGGGTCTTCATGACTGCTTTCGAGCCCATCACGCCTCGTTGGGAAGGCTTCGTGTGGTCGTCGGCGCTGCTGACGATGATCATTGGGAACTTCGCGGCATTGACCCAGACCAATATCAAGCGGCTGCTTGCTTACAGCTCGATCGCGCACGCGGGCTACGTGATGGTGGCCATCACCGCACATAGCCAGATCGGCGTGGCGGCCGCCATGTTCTATTTGGCTGCGTACGCGTTGATGAACATCGGTGCGTTCGCCGTGATTGCGCATTTTTCGCGGCAAGGCGAGCGTTTCGTGAATGTCGACGATTTTGCGGGCTTGGGCTGGAAGCAGCCGGTCACCGCGGCGCTGTTCTCCATCTTTCTCCTGTCGTTGATCGGCGTTCCGCTCACGGGCGGATTTTTTGGAAAGTTCTACATTTTCAAAGCCGCGCTGGACGCGAATTTGATCTGGCTGGCGGTGCTGGGGTTGTTGAACAGCGCCGTCGCGGCTTACTACTATCTGCGCATCATTGTTGTGATGTATATGCAGGAGCCGGGCGAGGCAACGAACACGCTGCCGCCGCTGGGGGCGGGCATACGGACGACCCTGTGGGCAGCGGCGCTCGGCACGCTGATCCTCGGGATCTACCCTTCCCTGGTCCTGAATTTCGCCACCAGCTCGAGCGTGCTAGTGAAGTAGTTGCTGTCTCCTACTAAGGTTCGAAGTTGCCAGCCGTAACCCCGCGCGTCAGCGAGGGGACAGAGTGGCACTCCCAAGGCGTTTCGCCGACAAGAAGTAAACCAGGATGCCGGCTACCAGGGTCAGCAGGCCGAAACCCACGTACATCCATCCGGAAGTTACGAAGACGTACGTCCAGCCCAGGAAAGCGATGACGCTGGGAATCGGATAGAGCCACATCCGAAATGGCCACTGGATGTCGGCGCGGTGTCTTCGCATGTAATCCAGCGCGGCAATTTGCCCGATGAACTGGATGAGAATCCGCGAAGTGATGAGCGCTGAAATGACGGCATCCAGCGTCCACAGGCTGGCGACTATGGACAGCACGCCCATCACCAGCAGCGCAACATGCGGAAACTTTCCGCGCGGATGCAGACGGGCGAAGATTTTGAAGAAGTGCCCATTGATGGCAGCAGCATAGGGAATACGGCTGTAGCCGAGCAGCAGCGCGAATACGGACGCGAACGCGGTCCACAGGACCAACACCGTAACCACAGTAGCAGCGCGCGTCCCATAGAGTCTCTCGATGGCTTCCGACGCGATGAATTTCGAGTGCATCGCGTCGCGCCATGGCACGACGGCGATCAAGCTCAGATTCGTCAGCGCATAGAGGGCGGCCACCGCGAGCACGGAATAGATGATGGAGCGCGGAATGACGCGCGCGGGATTCCGCACTTCACCGCCGACATAACAGATGTCGTAGTAACCCAGGTAATCGTACATAGCGATCAGCATGGCCGAGCCAAGCCCAGTAACGAATCCGGTGGAGAAGGTGAACGCTCCGCGCGGGAAATCGAAGACAACGCTGGCGTGAAAATTGGCCAGCCCGCTGGCGATAACCCAAACCATCGTGATCAGCATTCCGATCCAGAGCACGACGGCGAAGCGGCCCACGGCGGCGATACGCCGGTAAAGCAGCACGATCATGAGCGCGCCCACGGCCAGGCTGATCATCCGCGTCCCGGCGGTTCCCATGCCGCGCCAGAAATAGCTGACGTATTGCGCAAATCCGATCAATCCCGATCCAATTTCGAGAGGACCGCTGAAGATGAATTGCCAGATGAAAAGGAAGGGGAGGATTCCGCCGAGCCTGGTGTTGCGAAAAGCCTCGCTCAGATAAAGGTACGTGCCGCCGGTTCCGGGCATTGCGGCGGCGAGCTCGCTCCACACCAAGCCATCGCACAGCGCCAACGCGGCGCCGAGCACCCAGCCGAGCATGCACTGCGGGCCGCCCATGGACGCGATGATCAGCGGGATCGTGATGAACGGCCCGATGCCGACCATGTTGCTCATGTTGAGCGCGGTGGCCTGGAGCAAAGTGATTCCGCGCACGAGGCCGTTGGGTTGTGCGTTGCCGGAGTTCACTCGGCCTTCACCCAGTCTTCACTGAAGCGCACGTGCTTGATGGACTTTCCGTCTGCAACGAAGTAGCTGTACGTGACGTGAATCGATCCGTCTTTCGCCTGGATTACCGATGGGTAGTGGTATTGAATTGCGCCGGCCTGAGCCGAATTGCCATCCAGGTGCCGCTTCCATTTCCAGGTTGCGCCTTCGTCGGCAGAGATGGCGGCGGCGAGCGAATGGCGGCCGCGCTCGACGTCGTTGAAGAGCATGATCCAGTCGCCGTTGCGCAGTCGAATCACTTCGAGGCTTGTGCCCGGATTCGGAATATCTGAGTCGATTGCCGGCGTCCAAGCGACGCCGTCGTCTTTGGAATAGCTGATCTGCGCGCGTTTTGGCGGCGGCCCGTTGTCGCGCAGATACGCCACCAGCGTTCCATCCGCCTTGCGGACCACCGAGGGCTGAACGCCGCCATAGCCGATGATCGGTTCGCTTCCACTCCACGTATAACCGCCGTCGTCGCTGATGGCCATGATTCCGAATGAAAAACCGTCCGAGTACATCGGAACCAGAATGCGTCCCGAAGGTAACTGCAACGGATGCGTGCGTGTAAACCATCCCATGCGCGAAAAGTATTCGTCCTGGGCGTGCTCGATCATCCTCGCCGCATACTCGGCTTGGCGGCCGGTACCGGTTGCATCCTTTCCAAGAACCTCTCTGGTGCGTTGCGCGATATTTTTCGGGATCAGGACGATGTTGTCCTGGTGCTCCCAGCGCGGCGGGCCGGAGGGCTGCTGGTAATCGGTGGAGATTCGATATTTCATCAGCGCCGTCTCCCATTTGTGCGCAATGATGAGCGGCCACAGGAAAAACAGGCGCTGGCGCGAATCGATGAACAGGACTGGGTTGGTTTCCGGGAAGCCGGGTGTGTCGGCCAGCGTGAAGCGCTCGCCCCACTTACCGGTGGACCTGTTCCAGCGCGCGGCCTGGATGAGCACGTCGTCGGCAGTTCGCTCTCCGGAACCGTGGTACCAGCAGGCTAGCAAGTCGCCGTTGGGCAGTTCGACAACGGAGGAAGAGTGGTTGTGCCAGTGTTCGAGCGGGAAGATCAACTCGCCGCTATATTGGGGGGCGGCGAAAGTGCACGATGCGGCGAGGAAAGCAATGGCGGCAGAGCGCATTTGATGAGTATATCGAGCCGAGAGTTCGGCTGGTGCATCTGCTGAAAGCCGTATGATAGTTCTTTATCGAACTAGGACGCTGCTGGAAAAAGTTCTCACAAGCTAAAGCCTCTGCCGCCCATGCAAATCGCCGGGATCGTCTGGTTCCTCTGCGCAATCATCCTCACGTGGGCTGGCTTTCTTTGGGAAGTGGAATACTTCCGCAGTCCTGGCGCGCAGTTCTATCGCTTATTGCTGGCGCTGCTTTGCGCTTCTCCGCTGGTGTTGGCGGCGTACCACCGTGTCCGCCGGATTTGGTTCGAGTGGGAACCGTTGGCCGCGGCTTTGCCGGTGATCGCCGGGTTGGTGTATGAGCCGCGTGCGACATTGGCCGTAATTGCGATCGTTGTCACCGTTCTTGCCGTGGGCCGGCGGCTTTGCGTTCTTTTGGTGTTGCGTCCGGAAGGGCCGGTGGAAGAGGTCGCAGTGGCTGCCGCGCTTGGGTTCGGAGCATGGAACTGCCTGCTTTTCGTCATAGGACTCGCGGGTTTGTACCGGGCCAGTGTACTCGCGGTTTTGTTCGCAGCGGCTCTGATGTTCTTTGCGCGCCAATTATCACCTGTCTGGGCGGCGCTGAGAGCGGCACGACATGGCTGGACGAAAGAGCCGGAGTTCAAGTCCGTGCTCGGCTCTTTATTCGTACTCGCCGCTATCGTGATGATAATCACGGCATCGATGGTGATGCTCGCCCCGGCGTTGCACTACGATGTGAACGCGATCCATCTTCCTCTGGCCCACTACTACGCTTCGCAACACGCGCTGCGCGCGCCCGCGTACTTGTCCTACGGATATAACCCGCAAAGCGTCGAAGTTCTGATGACTGTGGGATACATCTTCGGGGGCGATGCGGCCGCGCAGATGCTTCCACCAGTGTTCTTCGCGCTCACGCTGATGGTGGCTTATCGCATCGGCAGGGTTTGCGGACTTGAGCGGTTCGCAAGCTTCGCCGGGGTAGTGTTCGTAGTGGCAACGCCTCTCATCCATGACGTCGGCAGTGTCGCCAAGAACGATCTCGCGCTGGCATTCTTCGTTGTGTCCGCACTACTGGGCTACCTGCGCTGGCGCAAGACGCAAGACTTCCGCTGGATTCTGGCCGGAGCGTTCTTCCTGTCCATGGGCGCCGGAGTAAAACATATCGTGATTTTTTCGATCCTGCCGCTCTCGCTGCTTTTCCTGAATGCGGCTTTGCGCCAGCGGCAGCGGCTCCGTGCAATCGCCGCGACCGCGGCCATCTTTGCATGCTTTGGGTTGTTCTGGCACGCACGCGCCTGGCTGATGACCGGGAATCCCGTGTATCCGTGGGCGGCCTCGATCGCGGCCAAAGCCAGTGTCGCCTATCATGGCTCTGTCTGGGTGGATGTCATCCTCCCTTATCTGCGCTTTCCTGGCGATGTCCTCTTTCACGCGCAGCACCTCTTCGAATCGCCTTTGGCTCAACCCCTGGGAGTCGCGCTGGTGGTCTTCGGGCCGCTTTGGATTCTGGTGCGAAGGCGAGTCGCCGCCGCGGAAATCTCGGTTCTGCTGTTTTGCGGCTTGTATTTCGTGTATTGGGGCGCTACGGCCGGAGTTCCGCGGTTCGCGATCCCCGCGTTCGCTCTGTTGATTGTGCTAACGGCAGACCGCGTGATCGTCTTCCAGCGCGCACTGCCGAGCTGGGCGCGATTTTCGATTCCGATTGCGTCGGCTTATGTCCTGTTGTTTGGTTGGCTGGGGAGTGCGATTCTCGAAATCAACGCTCCGCAGTTGCGCTACTTCACGTTTCGGCTCGACAGGACCGGCTATCTGCGCGAGACGTTGGCGCCGTATCGCGCCTTGGAATTTGTTAGCCAGGCGAGCCAGCCGCGGGACCTCATATTCGGCATTGACGGGTGCGCAACCGTTTTCGTGCGGGATCCGGCCAGATTCGATTGTTCGCTGGCGAAAGACTGGAAGCCAGCCGAGATCCGTGCCATGATCCGCCAGAAGGACTACCGGTTTATTGTCGCGCCGCTCAACCACGCGGATCTGATTCCAGCAGGGTGGAGCAAGGTATATGGCGATGACGCTTACGTTGTCTTCCAGGCGCGGGTTCTCACTGAGCCATCTCGCTCTTCTTCAGATAATTCGCAACTTCCTCGTGAGTCGCAAACCAGACGCCTGGCTTCGACTTGATATAGCTGATCAGTTTCTCCAGCCACAAAGCGCGCGAGCGATGCCCGGTGTAATGCGGATGCATCGTCAGTACGTAAAGCCCGCCTTCCTGGTAAGCAACGTCGAACTCGGCACGAAAGATCTGGTCCACCAGCTCCGGCGACGGCAGCGATCCGCTTGCAGCGCCGTAGTAAGGCGCATCATCCAGGATGCGTTCGATGGGCAATTCGATCACGCCGCTGGGCTGACCATCGATGGTGACTTCGTAGGCATCGTCGCTGGCCATCAGGCTGCTGTCGTACAAAAAGCCCGCTTTTCGTACCTGGTCCATCGTGAACCGGCTCATCGCCCAGGATGGAGCGCGATAGCCCACGGGCCGCTTTCCGATGGCTTTGGTCAGCGCCTCGATCGACTGGTTCAAGAGCTTTTGCTCTTCGGTGGCATCGTTCAGTGCGCCCAGATGCTCGTGAATCCAGCCGTGCACGCCGATCTCGTGGCGCTTGCGCGAAGTGATAGAAGGCGCCATCTCGGGATTCAGCGCGAGACTCACAGCGGGAATGAAAAACGACGCCGGAACGTTCTGCCTGTCGAGCACGCGCAGTATTCGCGGCAGGCCGTCGATTGCGCCGTACATGCCGCGCGAAAGACCCTCCGATCCGAGTTGCCCACGCGAAAGCGGGACGGTCGCATTATCGATATCGAAGCTAAGCGCGACGGCCACGCGAGCGCCGTTCGGCCAAGTCTTCGGCTTCAAACGCTTGCCCACGCCGAGATGCGTGTACTGAGCCTTTAATTTCATCCAGGCTCAGCTTCAGGCCGGGCATCGATATCGGTGGAGGTGCTTGAGCGTGGCTCTGCGCGGAGGAGATGAGGAGCAAAATCGCGACAGTGAGAATGGTGGGTTTCATGGAAGATAAGGATAACGCAAGCCACACTCACTGGGAGGCTTTCCTGGTAGTCTCGTGTGATAATGTCTTTCCGTTTGCCATGGCGAGGGTGGTCGCTGGAGACACTCACGCCCGCTTGGGGGCCTCTCCGGTCGGCTTACGACCACATCAGCACGGTCTCCACAAAATCGTTACCGGACGACGCGGAGGTCGCCGCGAGCAGTGACCTTCAGTGGGCGTCCGGAGCACTCGACGGCGTGATGGGGCATCATTCCCATGGGTCGGGTTCTGACCACGCATCCGCGACATATAACCGTATTTGTGAGTTGATCGCGCGCGCCGACGACCAACGATTCGGACGGCTCTATGCGGCCATTAGCGAGCAATCGTGCCTCTCGTACGTGGATGCCCTACTGAAGCGGCTGAACGATAACCGCGCGTCACTGGATTTCGAGCGCCTGCATGCGATCGCGCTGTACTTGTCGAGGAAAGCTCCGCATCGCGAGCCGGTTAAGGCTGGTTTGGCGCTTCTGGGAAGCTGCGGCTTTGAATCCGACCTCAGCATCGCGATCACACTCGGCCGAAACGATGAGTTCACGCTGTTCGCCGCGCAGACTGCTGCTCGTCTCGCGCCCGATCCGGAATTGACGTTGTGGGAAATGGCAAAGGCGGTGACGGGCTGGGGGCGCATCCAAATCGTCGCGCCGACATTCAGCAATGGATGCTCCGGGAGGGCTACAAGAATAGCGTAATGAACGAGTACCTGGCGTGCATTTGCGCTCGCGCAGGCAGGTTGCACGACGCCCTTGCGCCCAGCACAATTGACACCGGATTGCTGGATAGTGCGGCGCAGTTGTTCAGGTCAATGATGTCGCGTGGGCCGGCCGAAGACCTCGACGACTATGAACACGCAGCGGAAGCGGCGGAGCGGTACGTGAATCACGTCTGGGCATCGCCAGACGCCAATATTCAACACTACCTTGTGTTGCGTGACCTCGGAAAATATCTCGCGGAGATGGTTGGTCGCGATAATGGGCCAAAGTGGAATGAAGCTCTGCGGCTTCGACTGGCTGCAACGATTCGAGACGTCCTGGGTTGGGAAACCTGGCGCGGCAAAGTGGAACGCGGCCTCAGGTCGCAGGATCGACAGGAATTCTGGCTGGCTGATCAGGTTGCGAAAGAGTTGGGAATCGACACCTGGCAGATCCACTTCGACCGGGTGAAAGCAGCGCCGCTCGACACGAGCGACTGGTACTACTTGCTGGAAGAGAGCGGAGACAGCCGGATCGACGCGGTGCTTGATTTTGCCTCGGCCGCGATCCCGTTAGCAGCGATCGAAACGGGACCGGCGAACGAAAGCGGGTTTGGGCCCCGCTGGAAGGCGCACTCGGCACTGGATTGGGTGTTGCAAGATCTGTCTCGATTTCCGACGAAAGGATGGCGGCTCATCCAGGCCGGGTTGCGGAGTCCGGTAGTCAGGAACCGCAACATGGCCATCCAAGCTCTCGCGAGTTGGCCGCCGGATTCCTGGCCGGAGGGTGCACGCGCCTTGGTCGAAGGCGCAATTGCCGCGGAGCCGAACGCGGAGGTCAAGCAGCGGCTGGAGAAGCTTTTGGCGGGTTTGCCGGTTGATTAGTGTCACCCGGTTCCTGATAACGTAGTGCCTATGCTTTTGAAACGACGCCAGTTTCTCAAATCGGCAGGTTGGGCTGCCGCGCCTTTGCTCGCGCAGAGCCGCGGGAAGGTTATCCAGGAGTCCGATCCTGCGAATGCAAAACTCTGCACCCGTCTGGACGCCCGGGGCGTCACTGACGACGACCTGCTGTTTCTCCAACAGATCGGTCTCCCTTGGGTGCGGCTCGAGTTCGGTGAGGGCGACATCGCTCTGGACGCGTTGCGTGCACAACAACAGCGCTTCGCCCGCTTCGGCATGCGGATCTATTCTTGCGTTCACTCTGCGTACCGCTCCGTGAAAGTGCAGTTAGGGCAACCTGGACGCGACCAAGACATCGAAACGTACCGCCGTTTCCTGCGGGACATGGGACGGCTTGAAATTCCAGTGGCTTCCTACGATTTCCATCCCGCCAACACCTACACCACGAGCATGGTGCAGCACCGCGGCTATACCACGCGGGAATTCGACCTGAACGATTTTCGCAACAAGGTGGAGAAGCAGCGCTTCGATCGCGAGTATTCCGCCGATGAGATCTGGGCGAACTATACCTACTTCATGAAGGCTGTTCTGCCCGTGGCGGAGGAAGCCGGGGTGAAGCTGGCGCTGCATCCGGATGATCCGCCGCTGGCCAAGATGAACGGCGTCGCCAAGCTCTTTACAAACTATGAGGGCTACCAACGCGCCGAACAGATCGCCCGCAGCAGCCGGAATTGGGGGCTGACGTTCTGCGTGGGCACGTGGTCGGAGGGCGGCGATCGCATGCGCAAGGACGTCTTCGAGATGATCCGCGATTTCGGCGGCCGCGGCAAGATCTTCGAAATCCATTTCCGCAATGTGACCGCGCCCCTGCCCCACTTTCAGGAGACACTGCCCGACGAAGGCTATCAGGACATGTATCGCGTGATGAAGACGCTGCGGCAGGTGCGCTTCAGCGGCGCCATGGAGCCGGACCACGTTCCGCGGCTGGCCGGCGATAGCGGCTTGAATCGCGCCGGTCCCGCATA
>Ga0209648_10003785_pt1 | contig 12788 bp, 12 predicted proteins | sample GraSoi2013_115cm_FD_185830 | JGI IMG/M metagenome (GOLD analysis project Ga0209648, IMG submission 185830) | Grasslands soil microbial communities from the Angelo Coastal Reserve, California, USA - Sample 9_17_2013_115cm (SPAdes) (version 2) | ecosystem: Environmental > Terrestrial > Soil >...
CCTGGCGCAAGCCAGTCACCGTGGAACCCTTGACTGGAACGGGACGCAGAGACTTTCAAAAGTTCTGCTGCCCGATGACGGAACAGAACGCCGTGACGGAACTCGTCAATCGCGTGCTCTAGATAAAGGCGTCGTAAGAGAGGATCTGAAGTAACCTCGGCTGCCCGCAAAATATCGCGCCCCCCGTCAGTTTCGGTTTCGCTGAAGCGGAGCAGTTTCTGCACACGCCGATCGGTATCTCTCCAGATCCAGCGATGCACAGGGGTCAGCATCCGATCAAATGCTGTGGGTCGTTCATGGAGCCGGGGGGAATCCATCTCAGTCTGCCAATATATTTGAGTCCAGAAATCGGATTGAATTTGTCACTATTTTGTCAAATTCACCAATCTTTCGTAGCCGAGGGCGAAGATCGTCCCGCGAGGTGTTACACATAAGTTTAAGAAAACGTGGGCTCAAACCGCTCTGACGTTATTGCAGTTCTTCTCAAGAATCACGCGATTGGCCGGTGATGAAGTGATTATGTGCAGCGCTCGGTTGAGGGGTGATCAGCCATCACGCATTTGACAGAAATATCGAGGCGAGCATTGGTGGATATGTCTTCGGTGCATCACGGGCGCCGGAAATCTTTCTGGGCGCGAGTAATAGTAGAGGCAGCCGTCGCATCCGTTGGAATTGCCCTCTTGTCGTGCGCGCTCATCGCGAATCAACGGTTTCTCGACAGGCACTTCGTGCCGTCTTTTTTCCTGCCGCGCGATTGGTATGTGGCACTCCAAACGTCCGGACGATTGGCGATGGCAATCCTGGGCACGTGGCTAGCGTTCGTTGGACGTCGCCGTGTTGGACGCTTCGCCGCGCGAACGCCTGAGGGAGCACTCCGCATTGTGATCGCTGTCATTCTGGCGATCGGCGCGAGCGAACTCGCGCTGTCTCGCGTGCACCTCCGTCCGGCCGAGTGGCTGTCGGCGAACGACGAACCACGCCGTCAACTCGACCCGCGACTTGGCTGGACGTGGGTACCGGAGCGGACTGGACACAAGAGCATCAGCGGTCGGATCATCGACTACTCCATCGATCCCGCAGGATATCGCGTCAGCCGTATTGCCGAACCGGTGGATCCTGAGCAACCGACGATCTTGTTTACCGGTGAGTCTGTCATGTTTGGTGAGGGACTCACCTATGAAGAGAGCATACCGGCACAAGTCGGTGCCATGATGAGAGTACAGACTGCAAATCTGGCAGTCCACGGCTATGGTAACGATCAGGCGTACCTGAGGCTGCAGACCGAACTGCCTCATTTTCGCCGGCCGGTGGCCGTAGTGTCGCTGTTCATGACAGCACTCTTCGGACGAAACCTCGATCAGGATCGGCCGCACCTTGGTCCGGGTCTTGTCTGGCTGCCTGCACAACATCGCTCGCGCCTGTCATCCCTCGCGAAGTTGGTCGTGCCGTACCGCGCTGACACGACGGTCGAACGCGGTGTGACGGTAACGCAAGAGGTACTTCGCGCCACCAGCGAACTGGCACGGGCGCGGGGGGCGACGCCGCTTCTCGTCGTGCTGCAGTTTGGGCACGAAGCGCAACCTGAACAGATGTTGCGTCGCCGCATTCTCGACAATGCGAGCATACCTTACGTCTTGGTCGAAATTGATTCGTCGTGGCGACTGCCTTGGGACCGGCATCCCAACGCGCGCGCCGCTCGCGCGATCGCCACTGCCATAGAGAGTGAGCTACGAGGACGGCTTACCATCGCGGACCCCATCAAGTAAATGTTCTTGTGTTTTGATCGCAAATCTCTTTATTAAAAAGGAATTCCCCCGGAGAGATGAAATGGCAAGTCCATTCTCCGTCTTCTTGCCGGAACCGAATCTTTAAAGAGCCCGACATCGGATCTAGCGGCGGAGCGTGAAAACGTTGTAGAAGCGTCGCAATAAATCGGTAGCCGCATGCCGAGCTGACCAACTGCAAACAATGAACAATCGTCTGACAAACCCCAGCCCACGGTGAATCAAGATTACCCCGCGGAAACCCAATCGGAAGATACGAAGTCCATACCCGGTCTGCCGCAACCAAGCCGACCCGCGGTGTCGCCCCACCTGGCGTTCTACGTCGACCTTTACCGGGGCTTCGCGCTCGACGGTTCCGAGCGAGTAGTCGGCAACCCTTCCACAACCGCCCCACGCAGGTTAAGGATTCAGCTCGATGCCAATGCGATCATTGACGGCTGATCGAATCCGCTGTTTGCAGCCAAGGTATCGTTCGGTCGTCTGAACCGAAACGTGCCCCAAAAGGAATTGGATCTGCTCCAACTCGCCTCCTGAAGCATGGCAGAGCCGAGCACTGGTCCGTCACTCGGGCACTACCTGGAGGCGCCTACCAACGCGATTATGGACGCAGTTATCCGAAACCCGATGCAGGAGATCTGAGCGAAGTTGTCCGGGGCGGCAGCTACCGGCCTTTTGCCGCGCGTTTCCGTGGTGGAACATTTTGATTCAGCCTGAAAAAGTTGTTTGGATCATAGTGCGTCTTAACGGCTACCATGCGGTCCCAGTGTTCGTGATACGCCTCGGGCACGCGATCCTGCTCATCGGAGCTCATGAAATTTATGTAAACGCCCGGTTTCATAGCTGGCCGAAGTTTGTGGAAGAGTCCACGAATCCAGGAAATATTACCCGCATCGGCGGACGCTTCCGACCAGTTCGCCAGCAAATTCATAATGAACGGAGCGCTGCGATCACCGAATGCGGTCTCGGTCGCGGCGATCCGCTCCGCCGCGCCACCAAGATAGGCAAGTTCAATCTGCGTTTCCGATGACGGAAGGGTAGCGACTGCCTCCGCCAATTGATCGATAGTCCTGCTGTCGAGATGAGTGAAATAACCCGATTTGGTGTAATACCGCCGGCCATGCGGAAAATCGGAATCCGCCATAGTTTGTAAATTTAAGAACGGCACAATCTTGCAGCTCACAGAATCTGGATTGCACATGGAAAGAGCGCGCTCCAAAAGTGGACGCCCGGCATCGGGATCACCAGTCCAAACCAAGGAACTGCCCGCCACCGGCCTCCCGCGGAGCTCAATGGGCACCTTCTTCGTGTGCGGGGCAAGGCGCAGATCAATGTTCCACTTCAAATCGAGCGGAGCATCGGCCATGAAGTCTCTCCAGTATTCAAGGAGCCGGCGAATATCCATCTTGGGAGTCAGTCCTTCAGCAAGCACAACAGAGGTCAGGGGATGGAGTTTCAATTCGAATTCTGTCACCACTCCGAAGTTACCGCCACCTCCACGCAATGCCCAAAATAAATCCAGGTTCTCGTTTGCGTTGGCGTGCACGACGGAACCATCCGCGGTTACGAGGGTAAATCCCTCGACGTTATCGCAGGACAAGCCGAATCGCCGCGTGAGCCATCCGGTTCCTCCGCCCAAGATCAGTCCGGAAGCGCCGGTATGGGAGACGACGCCGGATGGGAAAACCAGTCCTGCTTTTTGAGTTGCGATATCAATCGAACCCAATAGACAGCCACCCGCGATTCGCGCCCGGCGGGCCTCGGGATCGACCATGACCTGGCGCATCCGCGATAGGTCAATCACCATGCCGCCATCGCACGTGCTGAAACCTGCAAGGCTATGACCACCACAACGGACGGCGGTAAGAATCCCGATCTCGGAGGCGGCTCGGATTGCGTTTTGCACGTCGCTTACATCCGCGCAGCGCGCGATAAGTCCTGGTGTGCGAGCTGCCATACCGTTCCAAATGACACGCGCGTCTTCGTAGCTGCTTTCGCCGGGACGCAACAAATCGCCTTTGAATCGCCGGTGGAGCGAAGAGTAGACCCCTTCGCTGGCTTCGACCATCTCGTGTTCTCCTCGGGTTACGTTGCGAAACCCTTAACCACCAAGGGCACGAAGGTACACGAAGGAAACTCGAGCGACAAGCGAGCACTTCATGGCCTGGTGTGGTCCATCATTGTTTTATTAATTATTGCGGATCTGACGTAGTACTGCGCCGCCGGCCTCGTACATACAAGAGTGAGATCAATCCTAAGAAAACTGAAAATGCCGGAACCGACCATTGCAATCCGTCCACGAAGAAGGTCGTCACCGAGATCGCAAGGAGCAACAGAATGCCGACGATAGTGAAAAATGGGTGGGCCCGTAGGCGCATGGGCAAACTCGACCAACGCTCGACCGTGATGGCTTTGCGAAAATGAAGGTGGGTGTTGAGAATCACCAGCCACACGAAAAGCATTCCGGCGACAGCAGTCCCATAAAGCATGAGGAAAGCATTCCTAGGAGCGAAAATGGCCAGCAAGATGGCTGCGACAATCCCCGCGGTCGAAGCCAGCAGCGCCCGATGCGGCACTCCGTTGCGGCTCACCTTGCCCATCCATTCTGGGGCGTAGCCTGCCCGGCCCAAAGAGAAAAGCATTCGAGTTGAAAGATAAAGGTTGGTATTCACGCTTGAGAGCGCGGCCGTGAGGACAACGAAGTTCATGATCGCGGCGGCGTAGGGTATGTGCGCGGCAGCGAATGCAGTCACAAACGGGCTCCCCGAAAGCGCAGAGGAACCACTGGTCTGGTTCCAGGGAACCATCGCCACCATAACCGCAATTGCCAGCACGTAGAACAAAATGAGCCGCCAAACGATGTTCCGCATGGCGCGTGGAATGGTAACCTCCGGATGCTCGGCTTCTCCCGCGGTGACGGCGATAATTTCCACTCCCATGTAGCTGGTGACAGTTATGGTCAGTGAAAGCCATACTCCTTTCCATCCGGCCGGGAGAAATCCTCCGTGCTGAGTTAAATTGGCCAAACCAATCGCGCTCCGGGATCCAATTCCAAGAATCAGAGATAGCCCGACAATAATGAAGACAACGATGGCAGCCACTTTAATCATGGCGAACCAGTATTCAAATTCACCCAGGCGGTTGACCTGCATGGAATTGAGCGCCACCAATCCAGCAGAAACCAACACCACCCAAATCCATTGCGGAACATTCGGAAACCAAAACGAGATGTAGATGCCGGCGGCGGTCACTTCGGCACCGATGGCAATGATCTGTGCGGCTCCGTAGGTGGCGCGAACGGAGAAGCCCGCCCAGGGGTTGAGGTACTTCTCGGCGTAGATTCCAAACGCGCCGGCGACAGGATGGACGACCGCCATCTCCGTCAGCGCATAGGACATGATCAGAGCGATCCCCGCGCCGAGCAGATAGGAAAGAATGACGGCAGGCCCCGCAACGCGAATGGTGACGCTGCTTCCCAAAAACAAACCGACACCGATGGCGCCACCGATGGCCATCATGGTGAGCTGCCTTTGGCCCAAGCGGCGGTGAAGGCCTTCCATTTCCGGCATCGGATTCCTCTGATCAGCAAGCGTGGCCGTGACCGCTGAAGGTTGTTGATCAGTCATAGTTGCCAACACTGGCACCGTCAAGGACCAGAAGATTGATATGCTTCTCGAGAACTCTTGCGACCGCCTGCACATCGTCCATTGTGTTGTACACGTGGAACGAGATGCGTAAGCCGTCGTGGCGGTTCGATGCGGCAATATCGCTTTCCGCCAGCTTCTGCACCAATAAGTTTGAATCCTTACACTGCAATACCACCAGCGGGCCTGCGCTATCGGCGGGTGTTTTGGCGCAAATGCCAAGATCGCGGGCGCAGCGTAGCAGCGATTGCGCGAGTCTCTTGATATGGCTTGCCACATTCTCCATCCCGATTTCTTGCAGCAGTTGAAATCCTGGCACCGCCGCGTACACATTGGGCACGGACGGGGAACCTGATTCGAATCTTCGCGCGGTCGGAGAAAGGTCGATATGTTGAGGATCGAAGGCGAACGGATTGGTTTGCGCAAACCATCCTGTAACTGTGGGAACCAGAGATGAAATGAGTTCTTTGCGCACGTACATGAACGCGAGTCCAGGAGGGCCGAGCAGATATTTGAGCGTTCCGGTTACAAAAAAATCCAGGTTCATAGCTTTCACGTCCACCGGGCGGGTTCCGCAATCCTGGTAATCATCGAGCATTACGGCGGCGCCGGCCGCATGTGCGAGTTGCGTGACGGCGTTTACCTCGGAACGAAATCCGTTCTTGAAACAGACGTGCGTGAGCGGCACGATGTTCGTATTGCGATCTATCATCTTTTCGTAATTGACCGTCGGAATACGATTGCCTTCTGCACTCACAAATTGCACCTCAGCGCCTCGAACTCGTTGTGCGAGCCAGACGTGACCCATGGTAGGAAACTCGAACTCACCCATCACAACTTTCTTCCGTTCCTGGAAGCTCAGCGCGCTGGCGACGCTATTGATGCCTGCAGAGGCGCTGGTCACGATGGCAACCTCATCCGGGCTGGCGTTGATGAACTGCGCAAAGGCCGTTCGCGCCTCCTCATACCGGCCCATCCATGTCTCCCAAGGAGAACCCTGCTTGTGCCAGCTCGCGATGTACTCCCCCAGGCCAGTCTGCACGGCATCTGATAGCGCGCCTTGCGAGCAGCTGTTGAGATAGATTTTGCGCTGGAAGATGTTGAAGCGGGAACGAATCTCCAGGATTTGCTTGTCGGTCAGCATGAGTTTGTGGTGAGTGTTGTTGAATCAGGCGCGCGTTATCTCGGCCAGCACGCTTCCGAAACTGTGCACCTCTTCGATCGTGTTGTAGTGCACGAGTGACGCTCGGACTGCGCCGCTCCCTTGGGCAAGCCCTAATCTCTTCATCAGCCGCGGCGAATACATATGGCCATCGCGCACACCGATATTTCGTTTCGCGAGCGCCTCGGTGATGCTTGCCGGAGACGAATTCGGCAAATTGAAGCACAGCGTTGGCACTCGCTCATGGATCCGCTTCTTGTCGGCCTCACCGTAGACGACCGCGCCGCAATCGTTCAGCACTTGAAGCATTTCGAGGGATAGCGATTCTTCGTAGTTTCGGATGGACTTGAACGCACGCCGCAGAGCGGCACGCCTCGATTCCGGTTTCGCCGATTGGTCGTTCCCGGTCATGCTCCTGCCCAGGGTTTCCAGGTAGCGCACCGCAGCATCCATCCCGGCTATATTTTCGTAGATGAGCGTGCCGGCTTCAATCTTTCCAGGTGGCTCGTCGGGAATGAAATCCTCACGGAAAGTCGGTAGCTTTTCAAGCAGTTCGCGGCGTCCCCAAAGAAATCCCATGTGGGGAGCGAAGATTTTGTAACCCGAACACACCAGGTAATCGCAATCAAAGGCTTGCACGTCGATTAGTCCGTGAGGGCCATAATGCACAGAATCAAGGAAGATTTCCGCTCCGGCCGCGTGCGCCACTTTTGCGGCCGCCGCCACATCCACGATCGAGCCGATGGCGTTCGAAGTAAGCGTGCACGCCACGAGGCTTGTCACCGACGATACCAGAGGCACGAGATCGTCAACGTGCAGATTTCCGTCGTCCCGTATCTTCCACCAAAGGATTCTTGCACCGTTGCGTTCCAACGCCATCCAGGTGGCGACGTTGGCTTCGTGGTCCATGTCAGTTACGACAATCTCGTTCCGTTTACCCAGCATTTGTCCGATCGCCAAACTCACCAGACGAATGAAGGAAGTGGCGTTCATGCCAAAGGCGATTTCGCTTGCGTCGCGTGCATTTACCAGATCAGCGACACTCTCGCGGGCGCGCAGAATTGCCGCGTCCACTTCACGGCTTTTCGCGTAGCGCCCCCCTCGCTGCACATTGCACTCGAGGAGATGATGATTCACCGCGTCCAGCACGATCTGTGGAACCTGCGCACCGGCCGCGTTGTCGAAAAAGATGAATCCAGGGGCCCGACTCAAAGCTGGGAAGCTGGCGCGAACGATTTCAATCGGAAAGCTCGCATTCGATCCGGACGCGATTTCGGGGTTCAGAACACCCTGGGTTTTAGCCTGCAAGCTTTTGCTCCTTATACAACCGAAGTCAGCGCTGAAGTCTTGTGGAACAAGCAGGGCCCAACCTATACCCCGCTGCAAACGCTCGTCAAGGGCACATTTCCCACTTTGCAGGATAGAATATGTGCTCTTCGTTTAGCAGAGGTAAGAGAGAGGTTATAGCGTTCGCGGCCAGGAGCTCCGCCGAGGGCGGCACGACAACAAAACGAAAGCAAACATATGCCCGTTTCTCTGACCAACTCCAAGCTGATCTACGAGGCGTTGAAGGAATGCGACGTCCGCCTGCTTTCAGCGCTGCCGGAAACCTGGCTGGTGCATCTCATCCGGATGACTGACGAAGACCCTGAGATGATTCTTGTGCGATTGGCAAAAGAGGAGGAGGGAGTCGGCATCTCGGCCGGAGCACACTTTGCTGGGGTCAAGTCGGCCATGCTGATGCAGAACCACGGCTTCCTGGCCTCCATCAACGGCATCGTCTCTTTCGCGCATCTGTACAAGATTCCTCTCTTAATGCTCATCAGCTACCGCGGCTCATTCGGGGAGCGCGACCCGTGGCAAACGCAAGGCGGCAACGTCACCGAACCGCTTTTGCGGGCGTTGGGCATCCCGTACTCTTTTCTTGATAAGGCGGAGAGCGCCAAAATGCGGATCCGACAGGCGCAAACCCTTGCTGAAAGCAGTTTGCAGCCGGTTGCGCTTCTCTTAATGCGCGATTTGATGTGGGAGGAGTGATGCTGCGCGTTGAATGTCTTAAGTCAATCTATTCGGAGCTGGAAAATTGTCTGGTCGTCACCATCATGGGAGCGGTGGCAGCGGAGCTGCAGTCCTTGGGTCACCGTCCCAATTTCTTCTACCTGCAACATGCAATGGGACTGGCGTCTTCGACGGGGTTGGGCCTGGCTTTGTGCCTGCCGGAGCAGAGAGTAATCGTCATCGATGGCGACGGGTCGCTCTTGATGAACCTTGGCAGTCTTAGCACGATGGCGCGCTACCGACCCAAGAAATTAGTTCATGTTGTTTTTGACAACGAAAGCCTGCTTTCGGTCGGCGGGTTCCCAACAGCGACGAGCGCAGGTACAGACCTGGAAGGGATCTCCCGTGCCTCGGGTATTCCCCGAGTGGCTACGGTCCGTAGTGTGGAAAATTTCAAAGCCACGGTGACCAACGCTATGCATGGCAGTGAACTTACAACCATCATCGCCAAGGTCGAAGCCAAGGGTCCCGCTGCCTATGTCACCGACCTGTCGTTGGTTGAGAATCGGTTTCAATTCCGCCGGCATATTCAGTCGCTGAAGGATCGGTGAATCGGCCGCGTCGTTCGGCCGTGATCGAGCGGGGTTGGCGTGCGGAATGCAAAGCATGGAGGTGCGACAATGTCTCTTGTTTTGGCTGAGTTGCTCGAAGAACTAAGATCCGGCCAGCTCCGAGTAGTGGATCTGACCCAGCCCCTGAGTCCGCAGACACCTCTGCTGCCCCTGCCGCCGCAGTTCAACAACACGCCCGCATTCAAGATATGGGAACTATCCCGGTACGATGCGCGCGGTCCCGCCTGGTATTGGAATGCATTCGAGACTGGCGAGCACACCGGCACTCATTTTGACGCTCCAGTCCACTGGATTTCCGGGAAAGACCTTCCCGACAACACCGTAGATCGTATCCCGCCGAAGAAATTTGTCGGTCCCGCATGTGTAATCGACATCTCCGCGGAGGTGACGAAGAACTCAAACTATCTGCTGACCCCACAGCGTATCCGACAATGGGAAGAACAGCACGGCAATATCCCGGCGGGAGCGTGGGTTCTCTTGCGTACAGACTGGTCGAAGCGGAAGGACCCCAAGGAGTACATCAACCTAAAAGAGGACGGACCCCACACGCCCGGGTTGGCTAAAGAAAGTTCAGTTCTGCTTGCTCAAGAACGAGATGTGCTCGGCGTCGGTGTGGAGACGGTAGGGACAGATGCCGGTCAGGCTGCCACCTTTGATCCGCCTTTCCCGAACCACTACCTCATGCACGGCAGCGGCAAGTTTGGGCTGGCGGCTCTGTCGAACCTTGATCAGCTTCCGGCGACTGGCGCCATCGTTATCGCCGCACCACTGAAAATCGTTGACGGCTCGGGCAGTCCGCTGCGCGTGATTGCGATCACGCCCTGAAGCACGTCGCGGTAAGTTCAACAGGGCATGCTAGCTTCGACCCAAAAGCAAGCCACTGCTTGACCCGCCCCCTCGCTCCCGATCGCGGAGCGTTGGTTCCATACGCCCGAATCCTTGCAGAGGTCTCCGGGAATGCATCGCTTTCTCTGGGGTCTTGCTTGTTGGCAGCTCCGGTGGACCGACGGCGGATGAAGAATCCGTATATCGTAATCCCAACGGCCCAAAGGTCGCGCCGGGAATCTTCCAAGTCCACCTGACGGTCGACGGAAGGACGCAGAGTCAGCCCCTAAAAGTCACCATGGATCTGCGCTCGCCCGCGACTCCCGAAGTACTTCAGCAGCACGAGCAACTCGGTCGACAGATCTTCGTCGAAGCCATCGAGGTACGCCGCGCCCTCGCCGAGATCGCTTCGGTACAGAAACAACTGGCGGACGTTCAGGAGAAAAGTTAGACCATGTGGGTGATAAGCGTGGCCCGCATCACCGAATCGGTAGCCGCCTTCTATGGCGCCTCGCCGGCGACCACGCCGACGTTGGCTATCGTCTCACCTTTCTTCATCGAGGGCACGGCGCAGACATACAGGACCACTCCGCTCGACGGCGCACGTGCTTCCCAAACCGTCTTGCCGAACAGATCGGTGACGTAGCCGATTTTCATGCCTTGCTGCACGTACCAGCCGCGCTTGACCATAGGATAGAAAACGCCGCCGGTTTCGCTGGTGACGCTGGAAATGCGCTCGATCCACACTGGGCTCTGCACCGGAGGCGCATTGCCCTGCAGCATCTTCAGGTAGCGCATCACGTTCAGGCAGCCGTTGATCAGCGCCGTCACGTCTTCCGGTTCTACGGTGCCAGCGTGGCCAGCCTCGGCCGTGAGGGACGGCTTCCCCCGCAGGCTGGCATTGGTCTCCAGATAGCGAGCGGCGTTCGGGTCGCGGGGGCGATCGGTTGAGAGGATGATCGTGTCGAGCCCGAAGGCCAGCACCATGGCGCGCGAGACGGCATCCTGCTGCGCGTTACCGGTCGGCGCCCAGTAGGAATAGGGCCGCAGGCTTTCATCGAGATCGCCGCCGTGCAGGTCAATCAGGTAGTCGGATTGTTCCACGACCTGCTTCGTCATCGCCCATGACGCGCGCTCGGTCTGCGTTCCGTTGGGATTGCCCGGATAGAAACGGTTCATGCTCTTGCCGTCCACCGGGTTCACGTGCGGCACCTTCTGTTCAAATGACGCGATGTTCACCAATGGGACGATGATGACCGTCCCGGAAATATCCGCGGGATTGAGTTCTTGTATAAGCCTTTCGAGCGCAATGATGGACGCATACTCGGTGCCATGTGCGCCCGCCACCAAGGCGAGAGTCGGCCCGGGCTTCGGGCCGCGAATTACCGCAACCGGGATATTCGTGCCCACGTCGCTCCCCGCCGACACTTCGATGAATCCGGTAACGGCCTGCCCGGTGACTGCTATCGCGGTTCCCACGGTGAGCGCTGGTTGTTGTGCCGTGGCCGCCACGCACAGAACGCAACTCAGAAGAATCAATGCCGGTCGCTTGCGCATACTCGCCTCCTCCAGACCACGTTTTGATAGTCGGCAGAGTATAACGCCGCCGGTCGAAAGCTACACAGGTCCCGCTGCTCTCGCCACCAACTTGCGCCCTCGGCTCGCGCGAGACAAACGCCAGCACTCCTAACAGACGAATTCATGGCGATTTCCTCGAATTGGACTTCTGGCCCGCGTGCGCGGAACCACGCCGACGTGAAGTCCGCTTTTTCCTGATCGGATTACTTCCGGGGTAGCGCGTCTCTCGGGACCCGTGTGCATTTGGGTGGTTTACACATCGTCGATACGATCAAGGACCTGCCGCGGTGTCCGCCAGACCTAGGTAGAGTTGTAGAGGAGCAGCAATGATGCCTCCAACATGCAGCAGACTCTACGCCGGGCGCCTCAGTGTGCTCTGATAATCAGCCACGAATTTTTGGATACCTTTGGTGGTGAGTTCGTGTGCGATGTCGAAGCTCTGCCAGGGAAGATCTAGATCCAACCCTTTGTAGGGGATCGCCTTCAGAGGCATGCCACCTGCATCGAGCCCTTTGTACCTGAAATCTTGATCTGGCATTGGAAAGTCCCTTTCTGCCCACTCCTCCAAAACTTTAGTGGGCACAGTGGCAAGCTCAGCGCTTAGCGCAAAGGAACAAAGCAATTGGTTGACAGTGCGTATGCTTGCGGCTAAGACATGCACATGGCCATCACTGTGCTCATACATTTTCTTGATATTTCTGACGGCGATCGTCGAGCCTGCCGACGAAGGGCGATACATACACCGGCTCCTTTGATCCCTCGGTTGCAGCATATACGGCAGCCGCTTGCTCCTGCGAAAAACACAGAGTCATGTTGACCCGAATACTCTCCTGGACCGACATCTGCGCGGCTCGCAAACCCTCGTGTGTACAGGGATATTTAACATAGGCATTTGAAAATCCAAGAGAACATTTCTTGACCCTGAGCAAGCATTTCCTCGGCTGTCGTATTGAGATCTGCAAACACCTCGATGGAAACCCCAGCATCTCCCACCAGCGGTGAAATGCTTTGCACGATCTTCCTGTATTCATTGTTTTCTTCCTCGGAAGTCAAGGTGTGGCCGGATGCGACGAGCCGTTGAATCTCCGGATTCTTGGCAATCAAGGAGGGATTCGTGGTCTGGCCATCAACAAACCCGATCAGGCTCTTCATCCGGAGAGTCTCTTTA
>Ga0209648_10003788_pt1 | contig 12785 bp, 10 predicted proteins | sample GraSoi2013_115cm_FD_185830 | JGI IMG/M metagenome (GOLD analysis project Ga0209648, IMG submission 185830) | Grasslands soil microbial communities from the Angelo Coastal Reserve, California, USA - Sample 9_17_2013_115cm (SPAdes) (version 2) | ecosystem: Environmental > Terrestrial > Soil >...
TTCTGGCGAAGGTCAAGGAATATTACGGCAAGATCGAACGCAAGACGTTGCCGCCGCGCCCGCCCGTCAATTTGAACCCGGTAAAATCCGAGTCATTTACCCTCGACAGCAATCTTCCTTACCTGCTGGCCTTCATCGCCTATCGGATGCCGGGGACCGATAGTCCTGATTTCGCAGCGGTGCACATTTTGAGCGATGTGCTGGCAAGCCAGCGAGGAAACATCTATGGGCTCGTCCCGCAGGGGAAGGCGCTGGAAGCTGAATTCGGGCTTGCCGAAACCTACCCGAAAGCCAGCGTAGCTTACTGCGTTGCGGTTCTGCCCGCCGCAGGAAACGCCGATCCCGTGATTCAGGACATGCGCAAGATCATCGCCGACTATGCCACGAACGGAGTGCCAGCGGATTTAGTGGAAGCCGCGAAGCGGCGGGAAATTGCGAACGCGGAATTTCGCCGCAACTCCATTCCCGGGTTGGCGGCGGCATGGTCGGATGCCTTGGCCGCAGAGGGGCGCAATTCACCCGATGAGGATGTAGAGGCGATGAAGCGGGTGACGGTGGAGGACGTAAACCGATTGGCCAAAACGTACCTCGTCGATCAAGGATCGATTACGGCGCAACTCAAGCCATCGCCTTCGGGTGAGCCGGTGGCGTCGAATGGATTCGGCGGCGCCGAGGAGCTCACTTCCACCCCAACGAAGCCGGTGGAGCTGCCGTCGTGGGCGAGTTCGCGGCTCCTGACGCTCGAGTTACCGCCAGCGCAGCCAACCTCAACTGATATGACTCTTCCGAACGGCTTGCGCCTCATTGTACGTACCGTGAAAATCACGCCAACCGTTACGGTGATCGGGGACGTCCGGCACGATCCGCAAATGGAAACGCCTTCGGGACGGGACGGCGTGGCCCGAGTTCTCGACGATCTCTTTTCTTACGGAACGAAAAATCTTGACCGACTGGCGTTCCAGAAAGCGCTCGACGATATTGCCGCGGAGGAATCCGCAGGTTTCGAATTTTCTCTCCGGGTCTTAAAACAGGACTTTGCGCGTGGCGCGCAACTGCTGGCTGATAACGAGCTGAATCCAGCGCTTCCCGAGCAAGCCTTCAACGTTCTGAAGCCGCAAACGGCGCAATTCGTCGCCGGGCAGCTTCGGAGCCCCGGCTATCGCGCCGGCCGCGCTTTAGAGGCGGCGCTTTTCCCGCCGAAAGATCCTGTGCTTCGGCAAGCGACTCCGGAGACGGTATCTTCGCTCTCAATCGATGACATAAAACAGTATTACGCAAAGACCATTCGGCCGGACCTCACCACGATCGCGGTAATCGGAGACATTACGCCCGAAGAAGCGCGAAGTGCGATCGAGAAATCGTTTGGCGACTGGAAGGCCGCGGGGCCGAAACCTGAGGTCGACCTGCCGCGCGTTCCGGCGAACAAGGCGTTGGCGGAGAACGTGCCGGACCCGACTCAACTTCAAGATTCGGTAAACCTCTCGGAGACCATTCCGATTACTCGATTTGACGACGACTACTATCCGCTTCAACTCGGCAATCACGTTCTGGGCGGCGGTTTTTACGCCACGCGGCTATACCACGATCTGAGGCAAGTAACAGGATATGTGTACAACGTTGACGTTGTGCTGAACGCTCAAAAGACCAGAACCATTTACACGGTGGACTATGCATGCGATCCGCAGAACGTGACCAAGGCACGGCAGTTGATCCAGCGCGATTTAGCTGGGATGCAGAAAGAAAATGTCACGCCAGGAGAACTACAGCTCGCGAAAGCCTTGGTTTTGCGCCAGCTTCCCCTTGGGGAGGCGAGTGAAAACGGCGTCGCCAATGCGTTGGTTCGCCGCGCGCAGATCGGGCTGCCGCTCAATGAGCCAGACCACGCCGCCAAGCGCTTTTATGATCTCAGCGCGGATGATGTGCGTGCGGCCTTCGCGAAGTGGATTCGGCCGGACGATTTTGTGCAGATCGTGCGCGGGCCCAGTCCGCAGTGAACTCAAGCTGCCGCGTTTTCGCCGGCTTTTACCAGAGAAACTCGACACACTGGCGAGCAGTCCCGGAAAGTATTTCATCCGCGATGCGGCCACTGCAAAGATCGTGGGGCGCGCAGGAACGAACGTAACCGAGAAGATCGAGCCTTGATTTTGGGCTTTGAAAGTTACCCTGAAATCCGGCTCTCAGGCTGCCCAGCGCGAGATTCGCGCTGAAACAAATTCGATCGGAGGTACCCAAAAATGTTTGCTTACCTCTGCAGGAAATGCGGTTCGTGTAGTTCCGAATTCATATTGGAACAGATGGAAGATCCGGGAAGCGGGCAGAACGGTTCTCCCGACGATACGTTTGTAAACAATACATGTCCTAACTGCCGGTCTGATTTCGTGCCGGAAAGCTATTTCGTGCTGCAAAGCGCGGAGCCATTGATGCAACGAATGCAGAGCGCCTTTCAGATCTAGCGTTTCCATGCTCTGATCGAGATGTATTCTTCGGAGTGGCTTGTGACAGTGCAAGCCATCCTCCCCCGAATAGCCTTAAAGAAATAAGCGCAGCTAAGGTGGGCAGTATCTAACCAACCAAGTTGGTGACTCTCCCTCGATGTCAGTTTATTGACAGGGGGAATCTTGGGTAATAGACTCCGCCCGAAGATGCTGCAGGGATATCCTTGCGTGAGCGAGTTCACGCGGGTGGAGGCGATCGTGAGGATGGATTGGACATCACCGAAAGGTTCAGCCAAAGTGGCCGGAATTGCGATATTGGCTACCTGTGCTGTGCTATTGGGAGCAGGGCTGTTTCGCACCTTGCGAGGAGCGCCGCCGCCGGAAACGGCGCCAAAGTTCAAGTTCGACTCGGATTGGCCCAAGCCGCTGCCGAACAAGTGGAAAATCGGCGGCATCACTGGGCTAGCGGTGGACAAGGACGACAACGTGTGGGCGCTCGATCGCCCAAACGACCTGACCGACATTGAGCTCGAGGCCGAGCTGACTCCGCCGATTGCGGACTGCTGCAAGCGGCCTCCATCGATGATTCATTTCGACAAGGAAGGCAACGTAATCGGCTACTTCGACCCGCCACAAGGACACGGGATGGCGGTGGACAGCAAAGGATTCGCGTACATCGGGAATGTCGATCATGGGATCGGCAACGTCCGCAAGTACGACGAAAAGGCTGGCAAGCTCGTCGCCGAATTGCCACACACACCGGAGATGCCACCAGGCGGTGGCGGAGGTGATGGCGGCGCCCTGAGTTCAGAGCACGTGCCGGGTCACGGCAGCGGGGGACCGGTGGCGGGATTCATCCGGCCCGCCGGTCAGCGGCAACAACCGTCACCTGAGGCTCAGGCGGCGCGGCAGGCGGCTATCAAAGCGTTCCGCGAGAAATATCCTCCGACGACGCCGATGATCGTGGGCGGAATCGAGGAGGTTCGGCTCGACGAATCTAATCACGAGCTTTACGCAGCGGACAATTACCTAGGTGGGCGTGTCATGGTGTTCGACTTGGACACGTTTGCGTTCAAGCGTGGCTGGGGAGCTTATGGCCACAAGCTATCGGAAATTACTACGGATGACAAAGACCGCGAATATAAACCCAATGGGCCGATGCCCAAGGAGTTCCGCGGCCATCTGACGCTGAACGTGTCTCACGACGGGCTGGTCTACGCCGCCGATCGCATGGCGAACCGCATCCACGTCTTCACGAGGGATGGCAAATTCGTCAAGGAATTCAAGATGGCGGAATGGACGGGCGTGGGCGGTTCCACCGGCGGCGTGATGTTCTCACCGGATAAAGACCAGCGGCTGCTGTACGTTTCCGATTTGACCAACAACCATATCTGGTTCCTAAACCGTGAAGACGGCAAGATCCTAGGCCAGATGGGGCAGATGGGCGAAAACGGCGGCGAGTTCTTTGGGCTACATATGGAAGCGGTAGACTCGAAGGGCATCATTTACACCGGCGAAGTGTTTGCTGGGGAACGCGTTCAGAGGTTTCTGCCCGTCAAGTAACTCACGGTCGCATCGCGTCTTCAATTTCATCCCTCGGGCTGTTGACTGCGGCGCGATGAACAACATGATCGCGCCATGAAGAAGCAGGGAAGAGCTGTTCAGCCACCACGCTGCGTGTTCGTCAGAAGACTCTTCGAGGCGGGCGCCGTCATTCGTACGGTGCCGCAACGAGAATACATCGGCGTGCACATGCGAAAACAGAAAGGGGTGTGCATGCACAACGGCGGAGTTCTCATAAAGCTCTTAGGGCGCCAAGAAGAGTGCGAAGAGCAGCGCCAAAGATCCCTGAAGGGCCAGAAAGCGACGCATGATGGGCTGAGTATGTACCAAGCAATTCAATAGGAAGACCGGCCGACGTTGCAGCATCGGCGGACGCCAATACCAGGCGGGAGAATCTGGCCGCAGCAGCCGCAAAGCACGATTTCACGCTTTGCGGCTGAACTGCGTCAGTTGGTCAGAATGCGTTTAGCGGTGGCCGCCTCCGCGAGCCCCACCGAATCCACCGCTGTGGAAGCCCCCACCCCCGTGGAATCCGCCAACAGGGCCGCGAAAGCCGCCACGCGGTTCGACCCCATGTCCATAAGGATAATGGAATTCACCGAACTCATGCGGACGACCCCAGTAGCCTCCGTAAAAGAACGGCGTTCGGTATACCGCAAATGGAGAATAGAATCCCCAGCCGAACGGGCTATAGAAAATCCCACCACCTGGAATGAAGGTGTAGCAATTAAACCAGGGGTCCCAATACCAGCCGGGTCCCAACCAGCCGGGTCCGCCATTCACGTAGATACGAGCCTGGTCGACGCTTGCTTCCGAGAGATATCCAGAGCGTAGCGCAGACCAGCGGAAGAAATCATCTTCGTAGTTGCGCGCGTCAAAATCCCGAGCTTTGGGTTGGGCGCCCGCATTCAGAACGAGCTCTCTTTCTTTACCTAAATCTATCTTTTTATCGTTGACGACGACCGCTGCCTTGCCCTTAAAGACGCGGATCGTGTTTTGATTGGAATCGAAAGCATACAAGCCGTTCTTCAGGATTTTTGTGGTCACGCCACCCTGATCAACACGGATGTTGTTGTCCTTGCTGACATCGGTGGCCTCCACCATAGCGCGGCCCTTGTCGATTTCGACTTCGGTATCCGCAAGACCGGGGTTGATCATTTTTACCGAGCTGTTGCTGTCAATCCGAAGGAAAACGCCCGGAGTGAGCAGGACTTCTACTTTGCCGGACTGTGTGTCTAGTGTCTGGCCGGCCTGCAACTGGGTGGAACCTACAGACTTGGAGTTAAGGGGCTGGTTATCGGCCGAGGCTTGACCTTCAACGTAATTGATGGTGCCCGGTTGGGCGGAGCGTGAATTCTGATTTTGCGCCCAGCCAATCCCAGGCAGAAACGCCGCCAAGAAAATCGCGCTTGCGACTGTTACTAACTTCGAGGCTCTCATGTTTGCACTCCCAATCATTAGATGCTCCACGGGGTAGCAACGAATTTTTGGCGTCTCACTACACTTTTCTGCCGATATTCCTCGGATGCTGTTGAAACTATGATGTTTAAGGCTCTGCATGCCCCACTGTTAACGCGGGCTTGGAGTTGCGTTATGGCTAGCTTGCTCATCCTACGCCTCATCGCTGGAAGCTCCGGAACGCAACGCTCGACTCGGCTTCGGCGCATTGCCGCAGCCTCTACGATGGCTGGCTCGCTGTTCACGCGCCAAGGCTGGGTGCAAGCCCGGGCTCAGTTCGGCCGAAAATCCGTCGGTGCCGCTCGAACTGCCGCCGCAACGTACGCTGGCGCACAGAACGTGACCCGATTGCACGCCGCGATGTAGCGATCACTTTGTGTAGAGCCTTCCAGGCTTTAGAATGCATCGGAGCGACTACAAGAGGGCTCATCCCAGGTCGTCGAGCACAAATCCAGGTTCATAAGAGGAGGGCGTTTGCGCGCAGTCATCGCCGGCGGTGCGGGGTTTTTGGGTTCTCACCTTTGCGATTATTTGATTGAGCGCGACTGGGATGTGCTTTGCATCGACAACCTGGTGACCGGAAACGAGGGAAATGTCGGCCATTTGATCAAACACCCTCGCTTCCGGATGGTGCGCCACGACGTTTCGCAATACATCGATGTGCCCGGACCTGTAGAGTACGTTCTAAATCTGGCGTCACCGGCAAGTCCGGTTGATTATTTGAAGCTTCCAATTCAAACGCTAAAGGTCGGCGCACTGGGGACCCACAACTCTCTCGGCCTGGCGATGGCAAAAAAGGCCAAGTACCTGCTGGCTTCGACCTCAGAGTGCTATGGCGATCCTCAGGTTAGTCCACAGCCAGAGAGTTATTGGGGACACGTAAACCCCATCGGTCCGCGAGGCGTGTACGATGAAGCCAAGCGATTTGCGGAAGCCATGGTTATGGCCTATCACCGCTTCCACGCTGTAGACACTCACATTGTTCGCATCTTTAATACTTATGGACCGCGCATGCGTCTCAATGACGGCCGCGCGCTGCCCAATTTCGTGCATCAGGCCCTAACGGGCCAGCCCATAACGGTGTATGGCGACGGACGGCAAACGCGCAGCTTTTGTTATGTCTCTGACCTTATCGAGGGGATTTATAGGCTAATGAATTCCGATGAGCATGAGCCCGTAAATATCGGCAATCCGCAGGAAATCACGATTCTGGAATTCGCGGAACGTATCCGCAAACTCCTGGGATCGGAAGTGCCGATCATTTTCAAGCCGCTCCCGCAGGATGACCCCAAACAGCGTTGCCCTGATATCAGCAAGGCTAAGCGCCTCCTTGGATGGCAACCGAGAGTGAATCTGGACGAAGGGCTGCGACTGACCCTGGAGTTCTTCCGGCAGCAAGTCACCGCGAGGGAGCCAGCAGGATAAATTTTCAAGAGGAAACCAGCACGGGGTTCGCGCTCAAGTCCGGCCGACCAAAACTGTGATATTCAAAACCGAGTTCCTTCATTTTGGCGGGAGCCAGCATGTTACGCGCATCCAGCACCAGAGGGCGGCTCATCTCCTTATGGATACGCTTCCAATCAAGTTCGCGATATTCCCTCCACTCGGTCAACAAAAGCAAAGCATCAGCCGCGCGAGCCACTTCGTAAGGATCTTCCACGAACTGGGCGCCTTTTAGGACCGCACGGGCGCGCTCCATAGCAAAGGGATCAGACACACGAACCGTTGCGCCTTCCGCGATCAAGCGCCGCACAACCTCGATTGCCGGGGCGAAACGAATGTCATCGGTGTTCGGTTTGAAAGCCAGCCCGAGGACCCCGACGGTTTTCTCCTTAACAACCCAAAGTGCGCGACGAACCTTGCCGACGAACTGTTCGATGCGGCGTTTGTTTACGGCCTCCACTTCCTTGAGCAGGCCGAAATCGACGCCATTTTTTTCCGCCAATCGGATGAATGCCTGGATGTCCTTGGGCAAGCAGAATCCTCCAAAACCCAAGCCGGCATTGAGGAAATGCGGGCCAATGCGTGGATCAAGGCCCATGGCCCGTGTTACTTCCTCTACGTTTCCGCCAAGGCGCTCACAAAGATCGGCGATGAGGTTGGCATAGGAGATCTTCAAACCCAGAAAGGAATTCGAAGCATGCTTGATCAATTCTGCGCTGGCGATGGTCGTCACCAAAAACACCGGCGCGGGGCCGGCGGGGCATTTCGGTTCGTGAACAGGGCAGTGGAACCTGCCCTCGAGAAAGGGTTGATAGATTTCCCGCAACTGCCGCTCGGATTCCGCATCCTGCACGCCTACCACGACGCGATCAGGGTGGAAAAAATCCGCAACCGCAGTGCCTTCGCGCAAAAATTCCGGGTTGGAGGCAACCCGAAACGTCGCGCCATTGCTGCGCCCATAGACCTGAAGTGCGTGACGTAACTGTTCGCCAGTCTGGGCCGGCACGGTGCTCTTCTCGATGACCAGCTTGGGCGACTGAGAGGCTGAGGCGATCTGCCTGGCCACATTGTCGATGGCGGAAAGATCGGCTTCCCCGGAATCTAGAGGCGGCGTGCCGACACAGATGAAAATGGCATCCGCCGCGCGAACCGCCTGAGCACAATCGGAGGTGAATCGCAGCCGCCCGGCGCCGCAGGCGCTCTCCATGACTCGATCCAAACCGGGCTCGTAGATTGGCAGGCGGCCCGCATTCAACATTCCAATACGCGCAGTGTCGTTGTCGGTGGCGATGACTTCGTGCCCCGCCTCGGCAAGACAACTTCCCGTCACCAATCCCACGTACCCGCAACCAACTACGGCAAGCCGCACAGTAACCTCCCTGGTAGATGAACGCCGCGGAACGCCCTCTTACTAGGTACGCACGCGTAAACCAAATTACACGAACACGCCCGTCACTACAAATACGGGCAATAGTGCTCCTTACCTTTGGATAACAGAGGGGCTAGAGATGGACATGCGTTACGAAGCGTCCTCACCGGCTGGCAAATCAGGCCAGCGGGCGAGTAATCCACGAAGACCCATCCACAAGAGCCGAGGCTGGTTACGGCAAACGTTCCAGAGTACCCGGGCAGCTTGATCTCGGTTCACTCGGCCTAGCGAGCGCCGCATACCATCGTTCATCCAATCTACAAGGCAGCTGTAATCAGCCTGGCGGAATCGATGAATGGAGCGGCGAATCAGCCTATGCAAATCGAGTTCCCGCCGGAGAGCGCGTAATTCCGGGCTGACGCCGCCGTTCAGGATCTTCTGACTTACGCCCAGCGCCCCGCGGAAGCCAGTGACTACTCCTCCAAGCGTGGTTACCTTGACTTGAGCCGCAGCGTCCCCGACCAGGTAAACAGACCCCTCGGCGACCCTACGCTCGATTGGGACCCACCGTTGGTAAACAGGAATCCGCGCCCCTTGAAATGCCAGGGCCTTGAAGCGCCGTTTTTCCATAAAGCGCTCAAGACATCGACGCGTCCGCTGACCATTAGTACCGATTAGCCCAAGGGCGCCGCGTTCGCGGGACTCCGGAATCAGCCAGTAGAAATATGGCGTGTCATCCGGGACAAACCATACACGGACTGTATCGGAGGGCATCCCCGAAGGCAGCCTGACAAGGGCCTGCACCAACGGCACGGTCGTTAACATCGGCCAGCCGGCAGCGCGTGCCACGCCACTCTGGGCGCCATCCGCGCCCACGACGGCGCTGCAAAAGGCGCGTTCGTAAGCAGTCGATTTCATCCGACAACCCACCGTGGCCAGAGACATTTCGATGCCGCCGCGACTGCCCCGGAGCGAAGCAAAGCGGCGTCCGAATTCAAGCTGAGCGCCGTGGCTTTGGGCCTCATCGGCGAGAACGCGAATCAGCAGCGAGCGCTCGATAACCAGATCAGGAGATTCGAGCGGAATGGTAGCCGCGCGACCATCGGTGAAAAGCTCGAATCCGCGAATTTCATTGACGGCAGATTTTTCGGCGGAAATGCCCAGCAGATGGCGGATACGATCGGTTACGATCAGGGTGCGGAGAGCAGGGTCTAGTCGTTCTGCACGCTCAAATAGGCGCACCTTCCGGCCCGCCCGGGCAAAGAGCAGGGCCGTGAACAAACCGGCGGCTGAGGCGCCCACAATCCCAATCGGATCGCCAGGCGTGACGCCTTGGTTTACTTCATTAGACTCTTGCAGCTTAACCTTCCGGAAGAGGACCACGCTAACCGGGCAGTATAGCGAAGAGATCGTGAAACCGAAAAGTATCCGCGGGGGCAATAGCTCCAACACAAACCAAGCGATTTCAGCAAAAGGCTGGAGCAGGAAGAGTTCAGGACGGAGACTCGGATCGAGAACCCTGCTGTTCGTAGGGCAAGCACTCCAACAGTGCGATCGCAGCGACCAAGCACACCATGACGATGGCAGCCAGCTCAACTAACTCCTCGGAATTAAGCCGAGCTGAAAGGATCGCCAACAGCCCAAAGCTGATGCCTATCGCGTACATGATCAAGACCGAGGCGCGTGTGCCTAGTCCGGAATTTGCGAGACGGTGGCCAGTGTGATCCTTGCCGGGACTCGCAAAGGGAACCAAGCCGCGCCGCAAGCGCGAAATCGAAACGAGGGCGGTATCAAAGATCGGCACTGCAAGAACAAGGATGGGCGAAAGCCAGTTGGTTTTTTGAGAAGTCGCACGTAATTCGACCGTCAATATGGCAACCAAAAACCCCAATAGCATCGCGCCGCCATCACCCATGAAAATCTTAGCCGGACTGAAATTCCACCTCAAAAATCCAAGAGCAGCGCCCGTAACTGCGGCCGCCAGTGTGCCGGCCAGCAACTGGCCGCCGAGGACTGCCAGAATTGCTAGAAAAAGCGACGAGACGGCGGCAATTCCTGCGCAGAGGCCATCCATGTAGTCGAGAATGCTGAAAGCGGCGGTGATGGCCGTAATCCAAAATACCGTCAGCGCGCTATCAAGTAGAGAACTTGAAGCCCCGGGAGAGAGCGTCGAGAAAACCTGCGCACGTATTCCTGACGAGAGCACAATCAAGGCGGCTAATGGCATCGCCACAAAGAGCTTCACCTGATGATGCAAAAGGCCGCGATCGTCGAGCGTACCGATGACCAGCAGCAATGTCGCTCCCGCAAAAATTGCGAGAATCTCGCTGAGCGTTTCGCCAGGTTTGGATACGACTACGCCTAAAAGTACGGACGTGTAGATCGCAATTCCGCCTAGCAGCGGAACCGGCTGGAGGTGGATTTTTCGCGGACCAGGCCGATCTACCATGCCTACACGAACGGCGAATCGCCGCACAGGAAGGGTGAGCACCAAAGATGCGACGAGCGCAACGGTGAAGGTAAGTAAGACTGCAGTCATTTGTTAAATCCGCTGTCTACTATCGCTGCGTGACGTCTTCGATCACAGCCACAAACTTCCTGAGCTCACTCAATCTATCATACGTTTTCGCCAGCTCACGGGACTGGCGGCTCATATGCTCCAGGTATTCCGGTGCTTCTAACAAGCCCAGTACAGCCTTAGTCACCTGAGTTGGGTCGTCCGGATCAGCAGCGATACCGCACTCATGCCGCTGCGCCAGACACGTCACCTCGGTCTTTTGCGTCGCTATCGCCAGGATTGGACGGCCATGCGCCAGAATGTTGTAAAGCTTGCTCGGCACAACCACACCTTCCAGCCCTCGTTTGATCGTGACCACGTGCAAATCGCCCGCCGCCATAACCGCAGGAATCTGAGAAACGGGGAAGAAAGGCATGAATCTTATACTTCGACAGTTCTGCGCGGCCGCCTGAATTTCCTTTTTCATTGCGCCTTCCCCAATGAACACCAATCCGACGCCATGCGACTCGAGCATCTGCGCCGAGCAAATCAGTGTGTGCCAGGCGCCATAAAATCCTAAGTTACCCGCATGAACGATTACGAAACGGAAACCCCGCCGAATCTCGCGCACGATTGCCTCATTGGCCCCGGTGGGAAACTCAGTGAAAGCTACAGCGTCCCTGATCACAGAGACCCGTGCGGGCTCGACGCCCTTTCCGATGATGCGTTCGCGCATATCCTCGCCCAGCACAACAATTCGCGCAGCCTGCCGCAAGGCCCGGCGATGAGAGTCTTCCCAGAGGTCGCTCCAGAACCCCCTGTGCAGGATTCCTGCGGCCAGAGCCATATCCGGGTATAGGTCGCGGATGTTGTAGACAAACGGGCGGCCCAAAAATTGGGCAATAGAAGCGCCGACGATCCCTCCGATTGGCGGATCAGTCATGGCGAGCACGATATCGGGATTCATCGCGAGGGCGCGGGGCGTGGCCAGCGCAAGATAGCTTAGATAATTCGCCAGCCGTCCTTTCATCTGAAAGCGCGAAAAAGCGGTCGAGCCGACGCGCTCAATCGTCAGGTTGCCGTTTTGTTCGCGCTTAGAGACGTATGGCCGGTGACGCTCCACCGGGTCGTAAGAAGGACGAGCCGAGAGTACGGTGACGTAATGTCGTTCCGCAAGCGCTCGTGCGACAAGCGCCGCGTTATTCGCAGTCGCGGCTGTATCAGGGGGGAAGTATTCATTCAAGAGCAGAACGTGCAGCGGCATTCGCTAGTTACGAAAGACTGCGGCGAAATTTCGGCCCCAGCAGGCGCGCGTTCCAGCAAGCCGGGAATGGGCAACCCGAGTTCAGCGCGACACCTTTGAGGGCTGCCAGGAGGCGATCCCTGCAGATCGCTTGGCATCAGCCGAGCGGGGTTTGCGCAGCATGCAGTTTTCCATCACCAACACGTCCATGTGTGTGCGCAGAAAGCAATCGATTGCCTCTTCGGGCGTGCACACAATCGGCTCGTGATCGTTAAACGATGTGTTGACGACCGCGGGGGTGCCGGTCAGCTTTGCGAATTCGCGGATGAGTCTCCAATATCGCGGATTTGCATCATGCTCTACTGTTTGTAAGCGGCACGTGCCATCCACATGCGTAGCGGCAGGAAACGAGTTTCGCCTTTCCTGGCGAAGCGGGTAAGCGAAGGTCATAAAGGGCGAGGGGTAGTTTTTGTCGAAAAACTCAGCCGCCGATTCTGCAAGCACAGAGGGAGCAAAGGGGCGAAACGATTCGCGATGCTTAGTACGGAGATTCAGTATATCCCTCATCTCGGGCCGCCGCGGATCAGCAAGAATGCTGCGATTCCCGAGAGCTCGCGGCCCCCATTCCGCTCTTCCTGAGAACCAACCCACCACTTCGCCTTCTGCGATGTGATTCGCCGTCTCCTTGATGACCTGCTCTTCTGGAAGCTCCGATACGTCAAAGCCGCTTTCGAACAAATGCTTCTCTTCAATTGCAGCCCGTATCTCACCGTCCGA
>Ga0209648_10003789_pt1 | contig 12783 bp, 10 predicted proteins | sample GraSoi2013_115cm_FD_185830 | JGI IMG/M metagenome (GOLD analysis project Ga0209648, IMG submission 185830) | Grasslands soil microbial communities from the Angelo Coastal Reserve, California, USA - Sample 9_17_2013_115cm (SPAdes) (version 2) | ecosystem: Environmental > Terrestrial > Soil >...
ACGCACCGTCGAGTTGGAGCCAGAAGAGCTTGCCATCTATGTCCGACGCGCAGAGAAGGAGGTGCTTCCGATCATCAAGGAAATGCAACTCGGCCCGGGAACTGCGCAGTTCCTGCTCGCACAACAAACCCAGGTCCTGGTCACCGGCGATCCTCGTCTCACCACGGAGGGTGGGATGTCCATCGCCAATAACGTCCTGGCGCTCTGGCAGGAGGGATATTATACTCTAGGACCGGCGTACCCCTACACACTGGAAGAGGCGCTGCTGGAGCTGCAGGAAGGCCCAAATCGCGATCCAGTGAAAGCCCAGAGCAGCCTTGAAGCAATTAGCAGCGCAAGCAGGAAGGGAGGGGCCCATGCAAAGATTGCAGCCCTTTATAGGCAAGTGCAGACGGACGGGGAACCGATATGAAGCTCGCAGATGATAGAGAAAAACCTCTGCCATGTCTGAGATAACGCAGAGGTGCTACCTACCAGAGAATGAGAGGTTTTTTGATTGGGAAAGGTGGAAGCATGTTGCAATCACAGGACCTGATAGAACAGTGGCGTGTCACACAACAAGAGTATCTCGCTGATGCACCGCGGGTCACGGTGCATCAAGCTATTGATGAGCGGCGCCTCCAGGTGCAGCAGGAAATGACAGAGGTACTTGGCGCCTTTTTGAACAGGTCCATCACGCTCAAAGAGTTCAATACCATGTTCCAACAGAAAACACAAGGTGCCTGGAACGTTTTTCGCATGAGGGGCACGTCAGGAGGCATGTACCTCAATAAACTCGTGAAGTACATCGATGATGATACCTTGACCTCGTACCTGCGGTCCAGCTTACGTCTCCCAGAAGATACTCGAGAAGGTCAGCGGCATATGCAGGAACTTATCCACTATTTCGAGCGCCTGATTGCTCAGCAAAAAGGATTACGGTCTCAATTACAGCCTGCACGCATTCCATTTCTTTTGAGCGCATGGTGGCACCTGCAAGATGCGCACTACTGGCCAATCTTTTTCCCGCTGGTCCAGCGTATGCTCATGAGCAAAGACGGGCAACCAACACAAGCGCAGAGCCCCATTGAGGCCTATTTCGCGTTCCGGACCCACTTTCTCTCATTGGCACAAGCTCTCAGTCTATCATTGTGGGAACTAGAGCATATCGTGACCTGGAAAGGCCAGCGCATCCTTAGTGAACAGGTTGCAAGAAAGATGACGCGATCATCTTCACTCTTCGAGTGGAAAGACATCGCTATTCATTCAGAGACAAGGGACAACCTATCAATCGAGGGTGAAGAGGAACACCAGTGCCAGAAAAGTGAGCAAGAGAGATCTGATCATACCCACATACAATGGCTGCTTGCGAAGATCGGCCATCAAGTGGGATGTGATGTCTGGATTGCCGCTAATGATCATAGTAAAAGCTGGAATGGCGAACGGTTAGGCGATGTGAGTCTGAAAACGCTTCCACCTCTTGTGGATACGGCATTTCGCCGGATCATCAATCTCATTGATGTGCTCTGGTTGCGAGGAGATGAGGTGGTTGCTGCCTATGAGATCGAGCATACCACCTCCATTTCATCCGGTCTGTTGCGTCTCTATGACCTGGATGCGTTATGCCCGACAAGCATCATGCACCTCTGTGTCGTCATTCCAAATCCCTCTCTTAAGCGCTTTCAATCTGTGCTTGCCCGACCGGCCTTTCAGCGGCTGAATATGCAAAAGCGCTGCTTAATTATCCTGGAGGAAACCTTACTTCAGCAAGCCGAGCATATTCTGTGCTGGGCCAGTAGTCCAACGGTGATTACGCGGCTTGCCTTGAATATGGAGCAAGCATGACGGGAGAGGCCGTGCATGTCACAGCAGTGTCCCGCTGGAAGTTTGCGCTAAGCATACCTGACCGTAAAGATGAGGAGGCTTGAAAGTGATTATCGGGAAAATCGTCAAATCCAATTCTCATATCAACTACATCTGTCAGATTTATGGGCCCCTGGAAATCGAGGTCCCCCCAGATGTTGCTGCATACGCCTTTGGTCACTTCGTGCGCGTTGCAGTACACTCAGGACTTTCAGACCTCTCTCGTAAGAGGCAAGCGAGGGATCAAAGCAGAGATGAGGCGTCCTCCTGTTACACCGTGGGTGTGATCTATGATACGCAGTTACTTAATCCCACTTTTGGCTCGCTGGGGCCGCGACTTTCCACTGAGACACAGGTGGAACTGTTCTCACCCGATTATCTCGCAGAAAAGGCGGTGCTTGTTCATCTGGTCATGCTCGGGATGATGGAGCAACACAGGTCTTCACGTAGCCCCCTCAGGCTCCATATCGTCCATGACATCCCATCGTTCCCTTTGGAGTTGAACAGCAGTGTTGAGACCATGACCGATGAGGACGTCCATCAGTTCCATCTTTTTAGCGATCAAGAGGATGCTGAGAACCAACTCGACTACCTCCATATGGGCTATCTTCCCCATATGATCGCCCAGCAGAATAGCCTCATTCCTTTGGTGATACTACGTATCATCGACCAGTTAGAGCAGCTCTTCCCACAACATCTCGCGCTGCTCTCCATTCTGAAACGCAACTTTGCCTGGAGGCTGAAAGTGCAGACAACCGGCTAATCAAGGAGCAAGACCATGCAGCAATGGGAATATCTCTTCGTTTTCGCAGCCATCACCAGCGATGGAGGCGAGTTTCATCCGCGCTTTGCCAACGAGCAAGAACTCGACGAGTGGCAAAAAGGTCCGACCATGTATGACTATGCCAACCAACTAGGAGAGCGTGGCTGGGAGCTTTTTGCCTGTCACCCCATCGTCTTTACCCAATCAAACTGGCAACCATTAGTAGAAACCCAACCGATTGCATCGGATCTGCGTGCCATCACGATGGTTTTCAAAAGACCTAAAAAAGAAGAGGAGGATTCTCCTTGCTAACGAGGTGCTTTCCATTACAAGTGCAAGCAAGACAAGGCTCTCTGAGAAGGTCCTCATGGAATGAGGTGAGATCAATGAACGCCGAAGAAGACAGCATGAGAGGGAAGCAGAGACAAGCGATCCAACAGACGACGATGATGCTGCCCTATTTTGACGAGGAGGTGCCGGTTTGCTATCTCGCAGATGGCACGGCCTATCTCCCGGTGAGAGCACTCTGCCGCATGCTCGGCCTTCGCGCCGAGACGCATATCCCACGATGGCGGAAGCTCGTCCTATGGGCCGGTGCCAGCAAGTTGCCGCTGCAGACGGCAAGAGGCCAGCGCATCGTCTGGTGCCTCCATAGGGGAGCGCTGCTGTTCTGGTGCATTGGCTTTAACTGGTCAGTAGTGACACCTCTACGACGTGAGCAACTTCGTCAAGCTACCGAAGCATGGCAAGAGGACGTGGCACAGGCGCGTCAACTGCTGCCGGAGCGCTATCGATCGCTGCGAAGGTATCTGTTTGTGTTCCTCAACGCCTACAGCGATGCAGAGACCCGGCTCGATCGTTGGGCGCTGCACCTCTTCACCTCGCTTGATATCGCTTCTACCCGCCAGCTCGAGTTGCTTCTTTCACAAGGAAAAACATTCATCGGTGAAGCAACGGCGCAGGCGCGCAAGATAATACAGGAACAGGCGATGGCTCCCGTTGTCGACGTGATCACGCTTGATGCGGATGGAGTAGGAACTGAAATAGGCACGCTTCCCTTATTTCCAGCCGTACCCCGCGAGGATTGTGAACGGCTCTTGGTGTCTATGTGGAAACTGGCCCAATGGCATCAAGAGATGGCTGGGCTCATTGGCAATCGCAAACGTTCTCAGAACGGTGATCAAAGTGAGGAAAGGTGAGGCAGGAGCCAGACTGCTTTTGAGTACTGGTGCTGAAAGTAGAGGAACAGCATGGATTATCTTCAACAATGTATCGATCTTCGTCGGCAGGACATCGAGCCAGAGATGTTAGCCATAGCCCTAGCTGTTCGCTACATTCGTGGACTGATCAACCACAGTGGAAGCGATAGGAGACGCCCTGGCCTTGAGTCAGCATTGCATCCAGAGCACCTGGAGTCTTTCCTCGCTCGTGCTGTAGAGATAACGTGGAAAGATGCGCGCTTGGCCCAGGAATGGCGAAAGTTGCAGCAGATACTTCCGCAGGTGAGAGAGGCATGGGAAAAAGGACAAAGACTGTTCCAAGAAGCACTCGAGCGTGCGAAAGATGATCAGGAAAGCATGGAGTACTTCTCGATGATCGATTTTGCGGTCGACTGTTATGCCGAAGTGGCTGCCTCTCGCATCTATCCCGATCAGCCTGCACTGCGGAACTGGGCGGTCAATGGGTATATGCTGGCATGGCGAGAGCACTTCCTCAAGGATCAAGAAGAGGAGCATTTGGAGAGGTGTTTCTGATGACATACTATTTTGATGTATTGCCGCTTCATCCAAAACCGGAGTATCTTGAATCGCTTACCGGCTACCTGATGCGACTTGCCAAGCTCAATAATATCTCATCCATAGATGGCATCTCAGCCCTCTGTTTTTCACATCAGGATCGAAGGATTACCAGAGAGATAGCTGATTATCCACCGGTATCGTTCGGCGACTTAACAAGAGTAGGTGCTCGGAGTGAGCAAATACTGCGAACAACGACCTTCTTTCATCTTGCTGCCAAATTTGGGCGCTCGACGCTTCCCCAACCCATGAGTCGCTTTTTATCTGGTTGCATTAGTCCGCACCTACGCTATTGTCCGATATGCTTTTCTGAACAGCGAGAGAGCTATTACCTGCTATCCCAAAGATTTCTCATGTTAACCTGCTGCTGCAAACATAAATGCCGATTGCTAGAAGCATGCGGGCACTGCGGCGAATTAATTCCTCTCTTCACATCTCCTTTCAAATTAGGCAACTGTCCCAGGTGTCAGCAAAGTCTGAAATTGTGTGCTGTTGCCTCAGTATCAGATGAAGGAGAGTTAGAGGCCGCCTTGCACGCTCACGATGATATCGTATTTCTCCTGACCCCCCAGCCGTGGGAAGCCAATAGCAGTGATGTTATCAAACGGGTTGGTCGACGGCTTTCTCATATGAGGCAAATCAAACGACTTACGGCCGTGGAAGTGGCAAGCCAGATTGGAGTGACCCTGACAGTCGTAGAGGGCATCGAACGCGGAGATATCCAGGGTAGAGGAGCAACACTTCAGTGTTATTTCAAGTACGCTCACTACTTGTGTCTCGGCTTGAAAGAGCTATTCAGCGATGCTATAGACGCGCCCGATCACGTTCCCGCAGCTACTTTGCCTCTTTGTCCTGCTTGCCAACAGAATGATTACGTGACCCGCTATGGACATAACCGGAGTGGGTCACGAAGATATCAGTGCCATTATTGTCATCGTAGTTTCACTGCTTCGCCCAAAGCCCGTGAGGGGAAGAGGCTCCCTTCGGTTTTCAATGAAAGCGCAACATAAGGAGGTAGGAAAAAGACACTTCCATAAAACCAAGCAGTATTTGGGGAGTTAAGAAGCCGAACAGAATGCATTTTTGCGGTAATAAATGCTTTTTGGGGTCGATACTGTGCAAAAAAAGCATTTCGATTCCGTTTAGTTGTTTGTGTGAGGATTTACACAAGCTAACCTATCAAATCATCGTTTGTAGACGAAGTTGTGCGATAGAAGGGCAGTTCCCCAACTCTCCCGAATACCTCGTTGACCTTGAACCACCAAGAGTGGCGCTCAAGTTTTGACTTGAGCCGAAGTAGCTGCGTTTTGTAGTTTCGTCATGTGGGTTGTTCTAGCCTCAGAAGACAGATGATGGCAGAGAAAGTTTCAGTTACTTTGAAGCACGCATTGCAACAATTGCTTCCTATCAGGCTTTTCTACGTTGGAGGAGTCTTTTTTGGTTGGATACAGAGGAGAGTATCGATGGCATTGAAGCGCAAGCCTCCTGAAGGAGACGTTCGCCGGGTGACGTCAATGGGTTTAAACCTTCCAGGCGTCACGACAAACAAAAATGGTCACACCGTCCAATTTGAGTCCTTCGCAGAACGTATCTTGCTCTTACTTTTTGAGCGCGATAAAACGGTCCTGGACTACAGAAGTCAACCGGAGACCTTTGAATTTACGGACAAGGATAAAAAATTACGAAGATATACTCCCGATTTCAAGGTTTGGAGAGCCGATGGATCGATAGAAATCCACGAGGTTACGCGAACAGAGAGGCAAGAACAACTGCGCATTAGCGAGCGCGAGGCTGGTGCGCGGAAGATCTGTCATGACCGACAATGGAAGTATATCGTGCATACAGAGCAAACTTTGCCGCAAGAAACGGAGGCCACGAACTTGCTTGCGCTGCTTCGCTACCGCTTAAAAACATATGCACACGGTACGGTTATCGCTACTGTTCTGGAGCACCTCAAGCAAAATTCCGCCATGCATTTGCAGAGCTGCGCAGAATATGTCGCTCACCAGCTAGATATAGCCGAACCAATAGTCTTTACGACACTCTGCCATTTACTCTGGCATGGAGAGCTCTGCGCCGATCTCCAAAAGTTGCTTATCTTTGATAGTGCCTTTGCACCTGGCGCATTAATCTGGCTACCCAAGGAGGAAAAGTAACAATGGCCCGTAAAGAAGGAATACCATCGCTTAGAAAGTGCTTGCGGCCTGGTTGGTATATTTACTGGCGGAAGCAAATATACCGCATTCGATCTCTCGACAGTACCGGACTTGTTCTCCATGTCGAAGATCATCTCTCGAAAGAGACGACGACACTTCAGGTTCGACACCTTATGCGAGCAGATGATGAAGATCAGTCTATCCCACTTTATGCACCTACTCTCGAGCAACTCCTTCGGGAGGTCGAGAATTCCCAACCTCAACCAGAGGGAGCTCCTGAAAATGGGTTGCCTCCTGAACTAGTCGAGAGGGCTGACAAGATGATTGACATCGTTCGCTTTGTCGAAGAGGAAGCCAGGGAATTGCAGTGCCGGGAGAAGAATGAGCAGGGTAAGTGTAGCAACGCGTGTGAGATTGAGGAGTGTAAATGCAGAGAAACGGATACATTACGTTTGGCATGTTCTCTCTTAGATGAACCTATAGGGCTGACGACATTTTACGATTACCGGGGACGATGTAGGGAGAATCAATGGGACCGCGTACAACTAGCGGCGGCTTACAGGCGCAGTACCTATGGTAAGACCAGGCTCAACAAAGCCCAACTCCATTTTCTGGATACCATCATCACTGATTATTACCGGGCGGATCGTCCTTCATCGCCGATGATGGTGTATAAGATCGCTCGTTCTGCGTTGAAATTTCACTTGCAAAACCGATGGGTCGATCCAGATAAGTGTAAAAAAGGCGTTCCTCAAGATCTTCTTGCAAAGTTACACCTGGTACTTGATGAACGATTGCCAGTGCAGGCAGTCCTGGAAAATACGGCTGACGAGGAGCTCCTGAGCAAAATTACGATGCCGTCACGTGGTTTCTTTTACCAATATTTGAACTGGTTCATGTCACAGCCAGATCAAGGAAGGGAGGTGATGAACAAACGCTATGGAAAAGGCACATGGGAACGTATCTACATGGTCTTTGACACGTTCGCTCACCGGGCAACTTTCCCATTGCAATATGTTTTCGCCGATCACTACTTGCTTGATGTCTTCATTGTGGATGAAGCAACCCGTAGTATTATCAGTCGCCTCTGGCTCACCGTTCTCATTGACGCCTATTCACGTTGTATAGTGGGAATGGCACTCCTTGAGGAAGATCCATGTATTGAGTCTATTCAAAGTGCACTACTTCATGCGATCTGGCAAAAATCATCACATACGAACCTGGGAATCAAGGGAGAATGGGCTTGTTATGGTATTCCCCAGCAGCTCTTCCTTGACAACGCATGGGCGCATCATTCACATAGCCTTGAGAATCTGGCGCGAGCCATTGGGCAGAATGGGAAATTCGACACAATAGATCTCGTATTCCGTCCGCCTTACAAAGCGCGCTATGGAGGACTGATAGAGACATACTTCGAATGGCTTTCTGACCGTATTAAGCAGCTCCTTCCAGGAGCGATTCAATCCAGCGATCCGAAGCATGTGCGAGATGCAGCGAAAAAGGCTTGTCTTCTCTTTGAAGATATTAACCGTTTCCTTCAGGAAAGCATTGTCGAGTATAATAACACCCCACATAAAGCCTTGAAAATGACACCACATGAAAAGTGGATGGAGGGTATGAAAATGGGTTTCCCGATCGTGCCCACCTTAACTGACGAGATTATGCGACAATTCCTCCACCTCATTCCAGAAACAAGACAAATCACGGAAAAAGGCATCTGCGTGTTCGGCATGCAATACACTTCGCCAGTTGTGGCAAAGGCTGAGAGAATTGGAAAAGATAAAAAACCGATCCAGTATAGTCTGCGCTATGATCCTGCTGATATTAGCAAGATAGCGATGTTTAAAGAGGATCACTGGCTCGACGATATCGGCGCCAAAGAACTTCTCCTGCCCGATGGATCATATAAACCCACAAGCTTATGGGAGGTACAGACAGCGAAAATACTTGCAAAAGATGCGAATGGCGATACCCGTGACTGGCTTGCCTACGTCAATAAAGCGGAAGAATTGGAGAAAAGGCGCATGTCTGAAAAAAGAAGAAGGCAGAGAGAGCTTCAAAAGGGAGCAAATGACCATACGCAGTCAACTGCGGTAGTAGAAACTGTGACAAAAAAAGGATCAGGTCAACAGATTGATCCGACCGAATTACTTGCAGGCTTTCTGAGCTAATCGAAAGAGAACGGTGACCGAGGAGATATGTATATGAATGATACGCTCACGTTAGTTGTGAATGATCAGATCAATGTTCGCCAGCGGCTACAGCAGCTGTGCGAATGGCAGGAAGAGTGGAAAAAAGAAGATAGTAATCTGGCACAGCGAATTCAGAAACTGGACGACACTCAACTGGCTTCACAGGAGGGCGCACAGATAGGGTCCCTGCGCCGCAGGTTGCTCTTACGGCAGGTACGAAAACCGCTGGAAATTTCTCCTGAACAGGTCAAAAAAATAACGTATTCTGTCCTTCGTCAGCACCTTGTCGAACAATTTGTACGTTTGACGCCAGAGGAGCGACTTCTTTGGCTCAATAATTTCCTGTTCATCATGACGCCAGATGTTCGTCAATTGAATGACAAAATCGCGAAGATTCGAAGCTATCGGTCGTTTGGCCAGCAACGAAACTTTCTCTTAGGTGGTGAGTCAGGAATGGGTAAGACAACCTATCTGGACTGGTTTACCTCGAACTACCTTCCGATTGTGGAGAGTGATCGCACGCGGGTACCCGTCATAAAAATTGATGCTCCAGAGGGAAGAAGCCCGAAGCCACTTTTCCAGCGCATTATCCTGGCATGCGGTAAGAATTATCTGAAAAAAGATAATGAGGAAGATTTGCTCATGAAAGTATCGCTCTACTTCCAGAAGTGTGGGGTCGAAGTCTTGATCGTCGATGAAGTAGAGCATATTAAGAGCTATGGAGTGCGTCGTCGGCTTCTAGAGGTATCGAATATGACGTATGGCATTCCCATCATCTGCGCTTCTTGTGATCCGCATCTCTGGACGTTAGGAGACACGGAGGTAGCCGGTCGCTGGAATGACTACTTCCGCCTCGAACTCTACAAAGAGATGCGCCTCACACGACTGCTTGTTTACATTAATCTCCTGCTTCCCTTTCCAAAGGATTCGTTCGTGACCTCAAAACAGCCCGATTCAAAAAATTCGTCGTATGTTATCGAGGATGGGTTAGTAAAGTCTATCGAAAAGTGGACGAGAGGGAAATTGCGTGATGTGATGATTCTTGTTGTTGAAGCGAGTAAGCAGGCCATTCAAGAAAGACGGCCATGCTTGGATGACAAGTTATTAAAAGATACGTGGAAAAGTATTCAAAGTAGGCCATTGGAAGAGGAGTCACATTGAGAGGAATGGTATGAAATTGCCTGAAGATTTAGCGGTTGATAATGGAGAATAATTAGGTATGCAGCAGTATTACTTTGATACACTTCCACTTCATCCACAGCCCAAACGGCTTGAATCCTTAACAAGTTATTTAACGAGATTAGCAGAAATAAATGGAATTACCTCTATTCTTGCTTTGGCAGCCATCTGCTCGCTCGATAAAAGTGCAAAAGGGAATGCTGTTCGGCTCATGAAGGATTATCCTCCATTGTCATTCGGTTCCATAGAGGAAGTTGCTGTTTGCCCAAGAACTAAGTTGCTACAGACGACTTTTTTTCATATAGGCAAGAAATTTGAACGATCAACATTGCCTTATCCATTATCGGGGTTTCTTTCGGAAAGCGTAGGCGAATCCTTACGCTACTGCCCACAATGTTTGGCTGAGCACCCTTACTATTCATTGTTATGGCGCTTCCTTTGCTTAAAGGGATGTTACAGTCATGGTTGTAGATTACTAGAATGTTGCGGCAATTGTGGTCGAACGATACCCTTTGTAACAACCGCTCTGCAAATTGGAATTTGTCCATCATGTAATGGCCATTTACGCCAGTGTAAATCGGAAGATTTGACTGAAGCCGAGAGGCTGGAAACACTCAAAATTTCTCAGGAGTTAGAATATCTTTTGACTCCTCAGGAGTGGGAAACGGAACACAAATCCATTGCGGTAAAGCTTGGCCGAGAATTCGCTTTACTTCGTCGGAAGCATGGATTTGCTGTTGCTCAAATAAAACGCCAAACGAATGTAAGTAAATCGTCTCCTTTCGTGGCAGCTATCGAGTCTGGTACAACAAGTGAAGCAGCCTTTCACCATTATTTTACATTTTCTGGAATTCTTGGTGTTACGTTGCCCGACATTTTCGACAGGATGCTTCAGCGGAAAGAAGAAGATAAAGAGCTTGAAGCAATAGAAGTAGTAGGTTCGTTGCCTGAGGAAGAAGTGCTCAAGCGGATTGGAGAAGCTGTAGATATTCTGAGAACAAACGGGAAAAAGATTACGCAGAATGCGATTTGTGAATTTATTCATGTGGCAGAGATGAGCCTTCAAAAATATCCCAGAGTAAAGGCTCTTATGGAACGCTTATCTGAAGAGCTTTATACGAATCGTAAGAAGCAGAAACAATTTCGCGAGATGGAGTTGCTTGGGGCTGTTCAGCGAGCAGTAGATCAGTTAAATGACCTCAGAGCGACTATAACCTACGTAGCGGTTGGCAGAATAGTTGGTATTCACCCAAATACATTCAAATGTTACCCGCTCGTCATAGCCTTTTTAAGGCAAAGCTTAACAGCGCTCCACCGAACGGAAATGTCTTTACAATATGAAGAGGAGTTAGTTTTGAAGGTCGAAGAAGCTATACAATTAATGATTTCTTCAGGGCGGCACTTGACACAGAGTATGGTTGCGAAAACACTGGGAATGTCGTTGGGTACGCTGAAGGCCCATGCTCGTGTCAGATCTCTTTTGGATCAAAGAATAGGCAGATTCAAAAATATTGAGCAAAAGACAGCAACGGCATATCTTCTTGAGGAAGAACTGGTAGCACAAGTTGAGCATGCTATTGTGCAATTAACATCAAGCGGGCAAAAAGTAACGTATAGGGCTATCGGTAAAGTAGTTGGTAAAAAACCATCCGCTTTATTGAGATATCCACGAGTCAAAGCGATCCTGGAGCTAAAGGCCGGTTGGTATCAGGATTGGATACGCTCTTTGCCGAAAGAAGATGAACTCGTAAAGAAGGTACAAAGTGCGGCAGAACACCTGGAATCGAGTGGGCAGAAAGTAACATACAGAGCCATTGGTAAGATAGTCGGTTCCCAACCGACTATCTTAAGAGAATATCCGGGGGTCGTCGCTTTCCTTGAGGAGGCTTCAAACAGAGCATTGCAAATTCGTCATGAGCGCGTACTTGCCCAGGTTCGAGCTGTGATTCAGGAACTGGAAGAGTCCGGGCAAAGTTTGACGCACAAAGCCATCGGAGCAAAGATCGGCATAGCAGATAATAGTTTGAATCAGTATCCAGAAGTTGCTTCCCTGGTTCGATCTCTTGTTAAAGAAAAGAAGGAACAGGAACGTGTGAGGAGATTTCATTTGAGAGAAGAAGAACTCTTTTCCCAAGTTTCAGAAGCGATTCAAGGTTTGCAAGATACGAGATCCAAAATAACTGTAAAAGCCGTTGCCAAGCTGGTCGGAGTTAATCATGCAACGTTGTATCTCTATCCCAAAGTCAAAACCCTGATAGAAGAACTCATAACGAAGCCACATAAAATCTAGCAACTAAACAAGCAAATGTTTCTGTCCTCATATGGGAAACTTTCCAATGCTTATACGTGTGAGATGATCAAGGAACTGTCGAGTAAATCGAGCATGAGCGCTTGACACTCTAGACTCGTATGATATCTTTCTATGTTGTTATGGGCATTCGTCCGATATGCCAACTGATGTATGATCTCCAAGGACTTCGCTTCTTTCAATTGCTCACGCTATTTCGCCTTCTGTGAGAAGAAGGACTCGTTGAGCCGTTCTCGCCTGGGGTTGTGGGTTGTGAGTAACTGATATAGGTGTCTAAATGCTCTACACATAACAGCTCTCTTACCACTTCGCAACGAACCCGTATCGGTGCTATTGAGGGAGATCTCAAGCCGTGCTTCCTCACTTTTTTCGGAGTTACAATGGAATCTCATTTCATTTCGGAGTTACGGTGGAATTCTCAAATCAATTGCAAAAGTTCTTGGCAGAGGCGTATGGGAGTCGAACCCACCGGGGACCGCGCCGAGCGACCCCCCAGCCGTTTTGAAGACGGTGAGACCCACCGGGGCCCCTACACCTCCATATGCGT
>Ga0209648_10003790_pt1 | contig 12783 bp, 11 predicted proteins | sample GraSoi2013_115cm_FD_185830 | JGI IMG/M metagenome (GOLD analysis project Ga0209648, IMG submission 185830) | Grasslands soil microbial communities from the Angelo Coastal Reserve, California, USA - Sample 9_17_2013_115cm (SPAdes) (version 2) | ecosystem: Environmental > Terrestrial > Soil >...
GGATGCCGAGCTGCCCCGGAATCGTGGGGTGCTTGTCGATGTCCATCTTGACGAGCTTGACCTTGCCCTTGGCGGCGCGGACGACCTTTTCCAGCACCGGACCCAGCTGCTTGCACGGCCCGCACCATTCCGCCCAGAAATCCACCAGCACCGGCTGGCGCTTGGACTCCTCGATCACGTCCTTGACGAAGGTCTGCGTGGTCGTGTCCTTGACCACGCTGGGGGCCGCCGCCTCACCGCTCTGCAACATCGTCATTTCGTCTGTCCTTCGTCCGTGCCATCCACACCGGCCGCCGTCGGCCTTTTCATCGGACCGTTTGAGCCGTTCAATTGGGGCGCCTTGCCGATCCCGGCTCTCAAGGCGGACCCACCCCGCGCCGAAAACCCGAATATCGCCAATTAAATGGTGTCAGCGGGGGTGTTTGCAATCGATAAACTCAATGCGGAGCCGGCGCTTCCTGTTCCGTGACCGCCAAGATCCGGGGCGGATGGCCGGTGGCTTCGAGGAATCGCACCAGGTCCGCGCCCGCGATCGAGGTGGTCATGGTGTTGACCAGCGGATGACAGTTGAGCGTTTCGTGGCGCATCAGGGCGGTATCGAGCACCACGCTCACGCGCCGCTCGCTGTCGTTCATCGCCGCGAACGGGGTGACCGCGCCGGGCTCGATGCCGAGCGTCGCGCGCATGAGGTCGGCGGGGCCGAAGGAGAAGCGGCCGGAGGCCGCGAGGCGCCGGTGCAGCGATTTCAACTCGATCACCGCGTCCTCGAGCGCCGTGACCAGGAGCAGCGCCCCTTTCTTGTCCTTGAGGAAGAGGTTCTTGGTATGACCGCCAGGAATGGTTCCGCGCAATTGCTGCGATTGCTCGACGGTGAACAGCGCCGGATGCGTCACCGTCACGTGAGCGATGCCGAGTCGGTCGAGGAAGGCGAAGAGGTCGGACGGAGTGGCGGGCATGGGGCGCGCAGTCACGCGGGTTTCGGCGCTGGCCTGATGTCGAAGCCCTGATTGATCGCGGCGAACATCTGATAAAATCCCGACAGCACGACGATCTCGACCAATCCGCGCTTGCCCCATTGGGTGACGGCCTGCACCTGCAGGTCGTCGGGCACGATCTGCCACGCCATCGTCTTTTCCAGGATCGCGTGCGCGAGGGCGTAGGGTTGCGGCAGCGCCGCGGTGCGAGAAGAGCCGATGCAATCGATCACGTCCGCCGGCAGGCCGGCCGCGCGCGCGTGCGCGATGTGATCGTGCCATTCGAAGCCGGCGCCGGTCGCGCGCGCGACGGTGAGCACGATGAATTGGTAGATCGTGCGCGGGAGCGCGCCCTCGAACTTGAGGAAGAAGCCGAGCTCCTCGATGCGGCGCGCGAGCTCGGGATGGTTGAGCAGCGCGAGATAGGGGCCGCCGAAGCCTTCGCCCTGGGCCTTGCGCCGCGCCGCCATCTTTTCGTAGAGCGCGCGCGCGTCGGCCGGCAGCGTCGCGGGATTCATGTCGAGCTCGCTCATCGAGCATCTCCTATTCGTGATAGGACCAGGCGCGCGCGCCGGCGCTGAAATCGTAGACCGGGGTCACACAATTCTTGTCGGCCTTGACGTCGATGAGCGCGGTGGTGGCGGCGGCGAGCGCCTTTTGAAACGTGCTCTCGAGCTCCGCAGGGTCGCGCACGGTGAAGCCCTGCGCCCCGAGCGCGCGCGCAAATCCCGCCCAATCGTGATCGGGAATGCTGGTGAGCTCCGCCGGCAGCGCGCCGTATTGCCGCGCGCGTAGCCAGACGTTGCCGAGCGCGGAATTGTTGATGACCACGTAGACGATCGGCAGCCGGTAGCGCGCCGCGGTCTGCACCTCGATGCCGTGCATCTGCATGCAGCCGTCGCCGGTGATGACGGCGACGCGGCGATCCGGCCGCGCGCACTGCACGCCGACGGCCGCCGGTATCGCCCAGCCCATCGGTCCGAGATTGGTCGCGGAGATGTAGGTTCGCGGCGCGTAGGCGCTCCAGTAGTGCCCGGCGAAGGCGCGGTGCGCGCCGGAATCGACGAGCACGATGCCGTCGCGCGGGAGCGCCTTGCGCAGCGCGGCGATTGCCGCGGCGGGATGGATGGGGGCGATCGCTCGGCTCAGGTTTTCGACGTCGTGAAGCCGCGGCTGCGCCTTGATCACCGAGAGCCATTCGCGCCGGCGCGCCTCTCCCGCCGCGAGCGCTGGCGCGAGGGCGGCTGCGCGCTCGTGCATGAGCTCGAGGAAGGCGTGCGCGCTCCCTGGCACCACGTGACCCAGGTCGCCGTTGGCGGTGAGCTCCTCCATGTCCGTGTTGACGTGGATCATGAAAGCCTTGGAACGTTCGCGCACGGTCCAGTGCATGGTGTCGCGCTCGTTGAAGCCGGAGCCGAGGACGAGAAGGCAGTCGATGTCGCCGTCGAGGATGGCGGCGGTCGCATGCCGGGTGCCGGCATAGCCGAAGACGCCGAGCGACAGCGCATGGTCCTCCGGGAACACGCCTTTGGCGCGCAGCGTGGTCGCGACCGGAATGGACCAGCGCTCGGCGATCTCCTGCAAGCGCGCCGCGGCCGCGTCGTGCTCGACGCCGGCGCCGGCGAGAATGGCGATACGGCTCTTTGCTCCCGCTTTATCCGCAAGCAGCCGCAGCGCCGTTTCGGCGGTCTCCATGCTCAGCCGCCACGCATGCGCGAAGAAGCCGGAGACCGCGACGTAGTCCGCCGCGCATTCGCCGGCGAGCGCGTCGTGCGTGAGCGAGAGGTGGACGGGACCGCGCGGTTGCGCCCACATCGCGGTGAGCGCGTGGCGGAACCAGTGGTTCAGGTTCTTGGCGCTCGCCACCGTCTTGGACAGGCGCGTGAGCGGGGCCATGACGGCGGTGTCGTCGAGGGTTGCCTGGCTCGCATCTTGAAAGGTGCCGCGATCTTCCAAGTCGAGCGGCACCTCGCCGGTCATCACCAGCACCGGCGAGCCGTCGGTCTTGGCGGCGGCAACCGCCGTTGCCATGTCGCAGCAGCCTGGACCGCCGATCCCGAGCGCCGCCCCGAAGCTGCCGCTGGCGCGGGCATAGCCGTCGGCCATGTAGACCGCGCCGCCTTCGTGCGCCGCGATCACCGGCGTGAGCTTTTTCTGCCGCGCCAGCGCCGGAAGGAATGGATCGACCAACCCGCCGGGAACCATGAACAGGTGACCGAGGCCCTCCGCCGCGAGCGCCTCGAGGATGTAGTCGGTGCCGGGAATCGTGCGGGGCGTGGTGGGGGATGTCATGGTGGAGGATGTCATGGTGGAGGTTGTCGGTCGCGACGGTGATGTCCGGTGGAGGGCTTACATTCGATTGATGTTGGCGGGGGTAGCGACCCGTGAGGCCGCGCGCTTCATGCAACGCGGGGGAGCGCGCGACAAGGGGCACGGCGCGCCGATGAAGCGGCCGGCGGGATGGTTGCAAAGGTTGCGCCCTTTTGGCATAGGTGCTCGATGGTCCGGCCGCCCATTGGCGCGGCCGGATTTTGGATGCGGGTGTAGCTCAGGGGTAGAGCACGACCTTGCCAAGGTCGGGGTCGAGGGTTCGAATCCCTTCGCCCGCTCCAAAATTGCCTCCGAAAAATCGTCGCAACGACGCGGCGCGTTTGAGCATTTTGCCAGCGTCGTACCGCCTTGAACGTTATTGATCTACGTCAAGAAGTTTCTTGATCGCGGAGCAAATGATTGCCTTTGCTGCCGGCGGCACGACCCTGCCAATGGCGGTATATCCCAAGGAGGTACACTGCCGTCGGAACGATGAAATTTGACCAGGCATGTCAATCGACTACTGGGCGCGGAAAAGTTGGCCATGAAAGAGGATCGGCGCCGTCGCCGCAAGCCGCGAGCGGTATTGCTACCCGATACCAACCCTCGCCGTTTTGTCGTCACACGTCGTCCGCGCCTCTCGAAGTTGAGAGATTATCCTGAATTGGACTTTGCTGACTACGAACGGCGGCTCGCTTCACTCCAAGGCGTGCTTCAACTCATTCAGCAGGCTTACCTTGGCAGTTCGGAGCGAGCCCTGATCGTGCTTGAAGGCTGGGATACCGCCGGCAAGGGCGGTGTCGTTCGCCGCCTCGGCTGGGCGCTCGATCCTCGCAGCTTCAAGGTCCATCCGATTTCAGCGCCCGATCAGCATGAGCGTGCCGAACATTACCTGCAGAGATTCTGGCGCCGTCTGCCGCAGAATGGTCAGATAGTCGTCTTTGACCGTTCGTGGTACGGACGGGTGCTGGTCGAACGGGTCGAAGGACTTGCGACCGAGCCTGAATGGCGACGCGCCTATCGTGAGATCAACGAGTTCGAGCGAGTGCTGACCGTCTCCGGCGTTCGTCTCGTCAAGCTATTCCTGCACATTACATCGAAAGAGCAGGCCCGCCGTTTTCGCGACCGTCTCATCAACCCCCTCAAGCGATGGAAGCTGTCCTACGAGGATTTTCGTAATCGTACCCGCCGGGCAGACTATGTTGTGGCGGTCGAGGACATGTTGGAGGAGACATCCACAAAATTTGCACCGTGGTACCTGATCCCAGCCAACGACAAGCCGTTCGGCCGAATCACAGCGTTTCGCATCCTTGCGGAACGGCTCGGAAGGGGCGTGACTCTAAGGCCGCGCCCGATCGATTCCCAACTGTTCAAGGAAGCAAAACGGATACTAGACCTCTCCGCTGCTGACATCAGGCGCGCAGCGAAGGAAGCTGATCGCAAGATCAGGTCGAAACACAGCCCGGGTATTGACCGACCGGTCTGAGACAGGATCGCATCCGTTGCCACTAGCCAAGCATCCACCGAGCCTTGGCCCGAGCAAGCTACGCCCCCTTCCGGAAAAAACACTGCCGGACGCCTGCGCGTCTACGAGGCGGCAACATGTGTACTGTGCGGCGTGCGGTAGCCCATGCCGCTGCCAAGCGAGGGTTTGTCGGACGAGAAAACTGTTGGGCGTTATCTGCTATGATCGACCGGTAAATTTGTGCCGGTCTAGCCGTCCCGTCGATTTTGGTATTGCCCATTGACGTCCGCACTCGACATCGAGCGCCGCCTGCGCGAGCGCTACCGACAGCCCGCCGGCGTCGAGCAGTTCGGCATCGAGCCCGTTCCGGAAGAGCGCAAGACCGCCGGCTGGTTCGACCTCTTCAGCATCATGTTCAACTTCCTGATCAACCCCGGCATCATGCTGAGCGGAGGGTTGATGGTGGCGGCCGGGCTGTCCTTTCAGGCCGCGGTGGCGGCCGGATTTTGTGGCACCATCGTTGCGCTCCTCTTCTATCTGATCATGGCGACGCTGGGGGTCGACTACGGCATCCCGGGTCAGGTCGCGACTCGCGCCGTCTATGGGCTGCGGGGAGCAAAGCTGATCCCCTCGCTGTTGCGGACACTGGTGTCGGTCTACTGGTTCGCGTTCCAGACGCTTGTCGGCGCCTCGGCCATCGTCGCGGTGCTCGCGAAAATAACCGGCGTCACCTATCCGCTGATCTGGGTCAGCGTGATCTTCGGGTTCATTCAGGCGTGCGTCGCGGTGATCGGCTTCGGATCGCTCAAGGTGCTGGCGCGAATAGCATTGCCGATCAAGGTCGTCGTGTTGGCCTATCTGTTTGTTCTGTTCGCGCGTCATGACGATCCGAATTTCGAGCTTGCCAAAGTCCTGTCCTACCCCGGCGCTAGCGGCTGGACCTGGGTTTTGCTGGCGGGCTGGGTGAACGTCGCGATTGCCGGCTGGCTGACCAACATCACCGATGCGGCGGATTTCGCCCGTTACACGCGCTCGCGGACCCAAATGTGGGCGGGCACCTTCGCCGCGAGCGTGTTCGGAGCGTTGCTGTCCACCGCGCTCGGCGCGTACGGCGCGGCCGCGACGCTGGGCAAGGTCACCAATCCGCTCGTGCTGACCGTCCAAATCGAAACCAGCTGGGTCGCTTTCCTCCTTGTGCTGGTATTTCTCTGCGTCGACGACTGGACCATCAACGTGCTCAATCTCTATTCGGGAGGACTGTCGCTTTCCAACATGTTCGAACGGCTGGGGCGGTTCTGGACCACGCTGATCGCGAGCGTGTTCGGAGTGGCGCTGTGCGGTGTGCCGGATGTGTTGAACTTTTTTCGATACGTCACCTTGTTCGGGAACGTGTTTGCGCCGGTCGCAGGCGTGCTTGTGTTCGATTACCTGTTCGTGCGACGCATGCAGCTCGACGTCGCCGCGCTCTACGACCCGAAAGGCCGCTACCGCTACTGGGTTGGCTTCAATCCGATCGCGGTTGCCTGGACGGCGGTCGGCTTTCTGATCTGCACCTACGCGATCCCGACCGCATGGATCCCAGCCTTGCTGACGCTGCTGATCACGGGTGTCGGTTACCTGCTGACCGTTTGGATCATGCAGCGCGTGCGACCCGGCTTCGACCGTGGCGCAACGACCTTCACGGGCCGTTGAAGTGATTTACACAGCGGATGCGGACTGAGCGAGCTCCCCAGCTTCGGAGAAAAGTGATCGGGAGAAAAAACATGCGGTTGCGGTCTTGGCTTGGCGTGATGGTCATGTCTGCGGTGCTCGCGGCGAATGCGGGTGCATGGGCGCAGAGCTATCCCGACCGACCGGTGCGCATGCTCATTGCGTTCCCCGGCGGCGGCACCATCGATACGCTCGGGCGCATCCTCGCGCAGAAGCTCACCGAGGCGTGGGGGCAGAACGTCGTCATCGAGAACCGTCCCGGCGCCGGCGGCAATATCGGCGCCGCGGCCGCCGCGAAGTCCGCGCCCGACGGCTATACGCTGCATTTCGGCGCGCAAACGCTCGCCGTCAACGTGACGCTGCAGCCGAGCAAGGAGTTCGATCCGGTCAAGGACTTCGACCCGATCATGCTGGTCGCGACCGCGCAGGACGTGCTGGTGGTGCCGCCGAACTCGCCGTTTCACTCGGTCAAGGAGCTGATCGACTACGCCAAGGCGCATCCCGGGGAATTGAATTACGCCTCGCTCGGCACCGGCACCAGCGGGCATCTCGCCTCCGTCATGTTCAGCGACCTCGCCGGCATCAAGCTCCAACACGTGCCCTACACCTCGGTGTCGCAAGCGACGACCGACGTCATCTCCGGCCGCATCGCGGTCTTCCTGCCGACGCTCGGCGGCCATATCGGCAACGTGACGGCCGGCCGCATGCGCGCGCTCGCGGTGTCGGGGCGGGCGCGCGCCGTGCAGCTTCCCGATGTCCCGACCTTCAACGAGCTCGGCGTGAAATTCGTGGACGAGACCAGCTGGTACGCGCTGTTCGCGCCCAAGGGCACGCGGGAGGAGATCATCGCCAAGGTCAACGCCGACGTCGAACGCATCCTGGCGATGCCGGATGTGAAGGAAAAAGGCGTCACGCTGGGCTATCGCTTCGTCGGCGGCTCGCCGGACAAGCTCGGTGCCTTTCTCAGGAGCGAAATCGCCAAGTGGGCCGAGGTCGCCCAAAGCGCCTCGCTGAAGTGAGTCGTGAAGCGCCCTCCGATCAGAGCATCGTCGGTCATGACGCGACGCAGATATTCAGCTAGCGCCGTTCTACGACGAGATACACCAGCGCCTCGACATCGCCGTCCGCATTGTCAAAGAAATGAGGCGCGTCGGCATAACAGCTGCAACTGTCGCCCGCCGCGAGCTTTACCGTTTCGCCGCCAACCGCAACCCCTAGCGCACCGGCGGCTACGTGAACGTGTTCGATCGTGCCCTTCGCGTGCGCGGTAAACGGCCCTACCGTGGTGCGCGGTGGAACCATATAGCGTAGGAATTCCACTTTGCTTCCGGTGATCGCGGGTCCGAAGTTTTGACGCGTCGCGCCAGTCGCGGGATCGACAACGGAATGTCGCTCGGAGCCTCGAACCACGCGGATGCGTCCGGACGTGGGCGTCGCTGTGTCCACCAAAGACGAGACCGGGACCTCAAGGGCGGCGGCAAGGACAGCCAAAGTCGCCACGGTTGGCGACTTGGCGCCGCGCTCGATGTCCGAGATCATCGATGCGGAAATTCTGCTGCGTGAGGCGAGCGCCCGCAGGGTCAGCTTGAGCTCCTGACGTCTCGCCTTTACGGCCCCACCGACACGCTTGGCCATTTTGTTCGCGATAGTGGACATAGTGTCCTCCATAGCGTATGATAATTCCCGCTAGTGAACCGGGCAATTCAGACTAGGCCATTTCGATCGGTGGAAGGTCTGCGCACGGCCCAACTTTGCGATCAAGCCTGGAGGAGGTTGACGATGGCCGGGACGGTGAATTGGCAAACCAGCGGCGTAAAGTTCGTGCGCGCGCACTCAATACAGAGCGCGATGTCCGGACCGACTGGACTGGGACGAGCAACGGCGTTTGACTTCGCTGGTACGGGAGGGCGGGAAACTTGGATTGGCGCAGTCACTCTGCAGCCGGGGTCGAAGACTGGAGCGCATCATCATGGGCGCCACGAAGTTGCTGTCTATGTTGTGAAAGGACGCGGACAGATTCGCTGGGGAGAGCGGCTCGAGTTTGCATCGGAAGTCAACCCAGGTGACTTTGCATATTTTGCACCTTATGTGCCGCATCAGGAGCTGAACCTCAGCAACGACGCTACACTTGATTTCGTCGTCGTGCGCAGCGACAACGAAAGAATCGCGATCGATCTCGACGTCGTGCCTGCCGAACAATCGGGTAAGTCATAAACTCAAGCCGTGCGGCGAGCGCTCAGGCGTCCGACTTTGATCAATCGCCACGCCGCGGCCTCGGCACATGAACCAGATCGGAAACGCCCCTGATCTGAGCGCGCCCCCATTTATGCGTTCACTGTTCAATACCCCGCGGCGAGCGCGCCGCGGGTGCGGTTGTCGGCGGCGCCGAGAAGGCCCGTCGGCGTTACCAGAATCGAATTGGCCGAGGTCGGCGGCGATCCCTGCACCACCTCGTGGCCGCGCGCCTTGAGCGCGCCCACGAGATCGAGTGAAAACCCGCGCTCGACCATGACCTCGTCGGGCGACCATTGATGATGGAGGCGCGGCTCGGCGATCGCGTCCGCGATCGAGAGCTTGCGGTCGATGACGTTGACGATCACCTGCAGCACCGTGGTGATGATGCGGCTGCCGCCGGGGGAGCCGGTGACGAGAAACGGCTTGCCGTCCTTGAGCACGATGGTCGGCGTCATCGACGAGAGCGGGCGCTTGCCCGGTCCCGGCGCGTTGGCGTCGCCGCCGACGAGACCATAGGCATTGGGCGCGCCCGGCTTGGCGGCGAAGTCGTCGAGCTCGTTGTTGAGCAGGATGCCGGTGCCCTCGGCGACGAGGCCGAGACCGTAACTGAGGTTGAGCGTGGTGGTATTGGCGACCGCGTTGCCGAAGCGATCGACCACCGAGAAGTGCGTGGTGTTGTCGCCCTCGCGCGCCGGCGCAAAAATCGAACCGAAGCTCGCCGCCGCGGTGGCGCGGGCGGGATCGATGCGCGCGCGCAGCGATTCGGCGAAGCGTTTGGATGTGAGATAGGCCGGCGGCGTGACGCTCGCGGGATCGCCGAGAAATTTCGCGCGATCGAAATAGGCGCGCTTCATCGCTTCGATCATGAGATGGACGCGTGTCGCCGCGTCGACCTCGCCCAAACGGTATCCCTCGAGAATGTTCAGCATCTCGACCAGCGCCACGCCGCCGGACGAGGACGGCGGCATCGAGACGATCCGATAGCCGCGATAGCTGCCGGAGGTGGGGGTGCGCTCGATCGGCTGGTAGTTCTTGAGATCGTCGAGCGTCATGATGCCGCCCGCCGCGCGGACGGCGGCGACGAGCTTGTCGGCGACCGCGCCGCGATAGAACCCAGCCGGCCCCTCGCGGGCAATTGCGGTCAACGTGTCGGCGAGGTCGCGCTGCAACAACGTCGCGCCCGGTGCGAGCGGACGGCCCTCGGCGAAGAAGATCTTGGTCGTGGCGGGCCAGCGCGCCAGGCGCGATTGCGACCGCGGCAGCGAGTCCGCGATGTCGTTCTCGATCGGAATGCCGTCGCGCGCCAGCGCGATCGCCGGCGCGATCAGTTGGGCGAGCGTGAATTTGCCCGAGCCGTATTTCGCGTGCGCGAGCGCAAGCCCCGCGACCGTGCCGGGAACGCCGATGGCGAGCGCGGAGTCTTGCGATTTGCGCGGATCGGCTTCGCCCCGCTCGTCGAGGAAGATGTCGCGCGTGGTCGCCGCCGGCGCGGTCTCGCGATAGTCGATGGCGGTGGCGGCCTGGCCGCCGGCGAAGTGGATGATCATGTAGCCGCCGCCGCCGATATTGCCGGCGCGCGGATAGGTCACCGCCAGCGCGAAGCCGGTCGCGACCGCGGCGTCGACGGCGTTGCCGCCTTGCTCGAGCACCTCGACGCCGATGCGCGCGGCGCGCCCTTCCTGCGCGACCACCATGCCGTGGCGCGCCGCGACCGCCTCGATGCGTGCGGCGGTTACGGGCGCGGCATCGATGACCGCGGGCGCCTGCGCCGCAAGCGGCCCGAGGCAGGCCAGGCATGCGAGGAGCGCGAGCAGCGCGTTGCGCGCCATGCCGATCATCGAGCGCTCCAGGGCGGATACTTTAGGATTTGAAGATTCACGCACTCGCCTGCCAAGAGATATTCGCCCCGCCCTCGCTATAATGCCTCGTCATCGCCGAGGCGAGGGCTTGCACGCAAGTGTGATGGTGCAAGTGTGATGGCGCAAGTGTGATGGTTTGAAGGTGCGGCGGATTTGCGCGGCATTCATTCATTCGCCTTCAATGGGCTGTAGCAGGAGCCGACGCGCTGCTATGAAGGAATATCGGAGGCCGATCATGAGCACCAGATCAAGCGTACGGCGCTTTATTTGCATTCCCGTGTTGGTCGCAGGTCTTTCCCTGCTGCTCGCGGGCTGCGGCGTCAACAACATTCCCAGCTACGAGGAGAGCGCCAAGGCGCAATGGTCGCAGGTGCTCAACCAATATCAGCGCCGTGCCGATCTCATTCCCAACCTGGTCGAGACCGTGAAGGGCTACGCCGCCCAGGAACGGCAGGTGCTGGAAGAGGTGACCAACGCGCGCGCGCGTGCGACCCAGGTCCAGCTGCAGATTCCGCCGGACATCGTCAACAATCCGGAAGCGTTCAAGCGCTTCCAGGAGGCGCAGGCGCAACTCACCGGCGCGCTCGGGCGGCTGCTCGCGGTGTCGGAGCGCTATCCCGATCTGAAGTCGAACCAGAACTTCCTCGCGCTGCAGTCGCAGCTCGAAGGCACGGAGAACCGCATCGCGGTCGCCCGGCGCGACTACATCGAAGCGGTGCGGCAGTACAACACGGAGCTGCGCACGTTTCCCGGCGTGATTTGGGCCTCCACCCTCTACCGGAACAACAAGCCCATGGAGACGTTCACGGTCGCGGAAGACGTGACCCGGCCGCCGCAGGTGAAGTTCTGATGGTTGCGCCGTGAGCGCGGCATGCGCCTCTGAGGCCGGCCCTCGCTCCGCGCTCGCTGCACGCTCTCTCCCGCCTGCGGAGAGACGGGACGGTCGGCGACGCCCGCGCGCAAGCCTGGCGCTGTTCTTGTGCACTTTGCTTTGGCTCGCCGCCGTTCCGGCGGATGCGCTCGTCCTTCCCGCGCTCAGCGGCCGTGTGGTGGACGAGGCCAATATCCTCGATCCGGCGACGCGTGCGGCGCTCACCCAGAAGATTGCAGACTTCGAAGCCAAGACCAGCGACCAGCTCGTGGTCGTAACCTTGAAATCGTTGCAGGGGACCTCGATCGAGGACTTCGGCGTCGAGCTCGGCCGGCGCTGGCGAATCGGACAGACGGACACCAACAACGGCGTGCTGCTGATCGTGGTGCCAAGCGAGCGCAAGGTGCGCATCGAGGTGGGCTACGGCCTCGAGGGCACGCTCACGGATGCCGTCTCCAAGCTGATCATCGAGAACGCGATCATCCCGCGCTTTCGCGCCAACGATATCCCCGGCGGCGTCAGCCGCGGCGTCGACGACATCATCAGCGTGCTCAGCGGCGACGCCGAGGAATGGAAGCAGCGCGCGGCAAGGCGCCCGGATCCGACGCCGCCTTGGGGCACGATCCTGATCCTGATCTTGGCGCTCGGCGTGTTCGCGTTGGTTTTCTTCATGATTGTCGGGGCGATGCCGAGCGCTGCGAACAACCGCCGCCGCCGAAGGTCGGCTAGCCCTTGGTCCGGGTCGTCCTGGTGGTCGGGTTCCTCCGGCGGCTTTTCCGGCGGCGGGGGCTTCTCCGGCGGTGGCGGGTTTTCCGGAGGCGGAGGATTCTCCGGCGGCGGCGGCTCGTTCGGCGGCGGCGGCGCGTCGGGAAGCTGGTGAGGCGCCGACATGATCTCGCAGGCCGACCGGGAGCGCATCGCCGAAGCAATCCGCGCGGCGGAAACGAAGACTTCGGGCGAAATCTTCTGCGTCATCGCGCGGCATGCGAGCGACTATCGCCTGGTTCCGCTGGCGTGGGCCGCCGCCATCGCGCTCGTCGTTCCTGCGCCGCTGATCTATTTCACGCTCTGGCCGGCCTCGGTGATCTATCTCGTGCAACTCCTCGTCTTTATCGCTACGGCGCTTGTGCTCTCGCTGCCGGGCATTCGCTTTCACGTCGTGCCGCGGCGCACCCAGCACGAACGCGCCCACGTCCAGGCCATGCAACAGTTCTTCGCCCAGGGCTTGGATCGCACCGAGAAGCGCACCGGCGTGCTGATCTTTGCCGCGGTGGCCGAGCGCTATGCCGAGATCGTGGCGGATGCGGGCATCAACGCCAAGGTGACGCCGCAGGTGTGGGAGGCGGCGATCGGCGCGCT
>Ga0209648_10003791_pt1 | contig 12782 bp, 13 predicted proteins | sample GraSoi2013_115cm_FD_185830 | JGI IMG/M metagenome (GOLD analysis project Ga0209648, IMG submission 185830) | Grasslands soil microbial communities from the Angelo Coastal Reserve, California, USA - Sample 9_17_2013_115cm (SPAdes) (version 2) | ecosystem: Environmental > Terrestrial > Soil >...
ATCATCAGGGCCGGAAAGGCGGAGCCGGGAATTGCGGCGCGCGCCGAAGCCGCGGCCGGAGGGCCTCGCCTCAGCTTGGGGCCGCGCGGTTACGTGCTGGGCCAGTTGACTCGGAAACCCGACGGTCGGACTTTGATCCTCCACTTGCTCAACTACGATCACCACGCCCCGGCAGAGAACGTCAAAGTCCGGCTGGAGCTGAGCGGGCTGGTCCAGGACCTGAGCCGCTGGGAGTTGAAAGTCCTTTCGCCGGACGGGGCCCAGCCTCAGTTCGCTGGCCTCTCTCTGCACGGGAGCGTCAGCGAGTTCACTCTGCGCCGGATCGAGCACTATACCGTGGTGACTCTCTCGGCTAGGGCGGGGTGGTAGTTTTATCGTACAGCCCGGGCTTCCTGTGTGACTGACTGCTCTTTGCATACGGCCGTACCTGAACCAGCGTCCAGAAAGACAGACTTCCTCGTCGGCGTAAATGCGGGCTTTCGTTCGCGGACCGATTCGAGCCGGCTCCGGTCGAGTTCACAGCCAAGTAAAAGCCTCGGACCACTATCCAATATCGTTTACTCTGACAGCGTCACGGGGCTGATCCCTGTCCCGCGCAGCTACCGTGCTAAGAACTCGTGCGCAACGGCATGGCAATCTTCTCCGAATTTCCGAATTCAGGTGCAGGGACTAAGACGGAAGCGGTCGAGTTCTCGCTCTCCCCGGGAGCTTGGTCCCCGGCCTCGACCAGCCGGGTCGCGATGGCAAACAGAGCGCTTACGGATATGCCACACATCAGCACGCCAATAACGCTCCCTATTGGCCCCAAGGTCCGCCAGACTTTGGGCAGGACAATGTCACCGTAGCCAACAGTCGAATAACTGGTGGCCGAAAAATAAAAGGAGGACTCCCATGATGGAAGACATAGCCAGCGATAAGACCCTGCCCACAGCAGGATTTGCAGAACGTGCAAGACAACCATCGCAGTCGTGAAGCGGATCATGAGGACAACCGACATCCACGGACCTAGTCCCCTAATTCCGCGTGCGATGAAGCTTCTTGCCCAATGAATGAGGAAGGCCATTCCGGCACTTTGAAGCCAGAGTGTCCCGGTAACGAGAATGGCCGCTACTCCCGCTTGGCGAGTAGACTCCATCGACTCCTTTCACATGCTTCCGCCTGAGCGACTGCTTCTACCTTTTCGCGCAGCACTCCCCGTTCCAAAGACTGCGCTGCATTTTGCTTCGCAGACTCGAGGTTTTGGTTGGCGCATATGGGCACATCACGCTCAACCGGAGTTTTGAACTGCGGCGCTCTCAGGGATGCTGGCCGTCACTTGCCAGACTGTTGTCACGCGCTTTAAGGCGCCATCTTGATAGAGAATTGCATTGCCGACCCAACAGACTCCTAAACGACTGTTGCAACACGATGTTTGCCAGGTTCCGCTCTTATCGCCGCGGGTGGAAGCCTGGATGCACAACCAAAATCGGCTTCGCAAAGCGGCGGCTCGACAAATCGTTCGACCATTCGATCTATCCCGGAGGATGAATGCAGAGAAAATTGGCAAGAATGTTCTTCACCGGGGCGATTGTCGCTCTAGTCCTCTCGAGTGGTCATAAGTCTCTGGCCCAGGCCTCTGGCTCGCAAACGTCCAGGCGAATCAGTTCATCCGATCGACCAGCTCTCTTCGACGACGCTCAATGGTCTGCCGACGATGATATGCAATTGTTGAAAAAGGATCTCAAGTCGCAAAAGAAGCAGATCGTTGCCGCGAATATGAACCTTACGGATGCGGAGGCAGAAAAGTTTTGGCCGGTGTACGACCAGTATGCGGCAGATTTGGGGAAAATCTACGACACCAAATTGGCGCTGGTCGAAGAATATTTTGAAAACTACAAGACCATGAGCGGAGAGGAGGCGGAGAACTATATCCGCCGGCGCGCCGCGGTAGAAGAAAGTGTCACGCAGCTGAGACTCAAGTATGTGCCGGAATTTCGCAAAGTGCTGTCAGGCCGGCAGACAGCGTTGTTTTTTCAGATCGAATGGCGGCTCGATCTCATGATCAACCTGCAGTTGGCACAGGCGCCGATGATTGATCCGTAAGCGACACGGCTTCCGAATGCGATCTCGACCCCTGACTCTAAGAGAAATGAGAGATGGCCTAGCGCCATACCTCAAAAGGGGCATAAAAAACTCCTTCATTCTCGTGATGTGTTTACTCGCTCGAGGCGGCATAGTGCAAGCAACAGGGTGGGATTCGAATTGGGTGCTTTAACGCTCTTGTAAGTCAGCCCCAGAGTTCAAACAGAAGCGGATCTACGAAGATGCGGCGTACAAACAACCCGATCATACGGAGCGGGATCCAGACATTCGCGTTGTTGCTTTGCTCCTTGGCTACGGCCGCTGCGAAGACCGCAAGCTCCTCGACCGGTCTCACCAATATCTTCGCGCCGGAGTCGACACCGGCCAAGACCATATTTAATTTGTCTGTGTTCGTGCTCATCATCACCGCAATCATATTCGTCGTCGTCCTGACGCTGCTGGTTTACTCCGTGACGAAGTTTCGCGGCAACGCAGGGAATGCTGACCGCGAGCCCGCGCAGGTTTACGGGAGCACACAAATTGAACTGGCCTGGACCATCATCCCAATCCTGATCGTGGTGGTTTTGTTTCTAGCTACCGCCCGGGTGATTCACGCGGTGCAGGATGCTCCCCAGCCTCCCGGCGCTGTCGAAGTCACTGCCATCGGGCACCAGTTCTGGTGGGAGTTTCGCTATCCGGAGCTCGGCATCGTCACGGCCAATGAGTTGCACATCCCGGTGAGCGACCCCACCCACCCCACACCCACATTTTTGAAGTTGCTTTCCGCCGACACTGATCATAGCTTTTGGATCCCCCAGCTTGCTGGCAAGACCGATCTGATTCCGAACCACCCCAACAGCATGTGGATGGACCCACATCGGACTGGCGTCTTTCTCGGGCAATGCGCGCAGTATTGCGGGACGCAGCACGCCAAGATGCTCCTGCGCGTCTCGGTGGACACCCCTGAAGATTTTGGCGCCTGGGCCCGCGCGCAGCAGCGACCTGCGATTCAAGACGAAAAGGTGGCCGCCGGCAGGCGAGTTTTCGAAATGACCGCCTGCATCAACTGTCATGCGGTCGGCGGCAGCGCGGCAAACGGACGCTTCGGCCCGGATCTGACGCACTTGATGAGCCGTGAAACTATAGCGTCCGGTGCGGCCGAGAACACAAAAGCAAATCTGCGCCTGTGGATCCAGAAGCCAGACGCCATTAAACCTGGCTCGTTAATGCCGGCTATGCAACTGAGTGACTCGGACTTGGATGCACTCGTAAGTTATCTGGAAACGCTCAGGTAGTTGAAGGATTTGGGAGACGAGCTATGTCATCGGATGCGATGGCAATTCGAAACGTCGAGATTGAGAGCCGTCCATGGGTCGAGACTCTTCATGGGTGGTTGACCACGGTTGATCACAAGCGGCTGGGCATTCTCTATATCCTCTATGCACTTTTCTTTCTCGTCGTCGGCGGGTTAGAGGCCACCATCATACGCATCCAGCTGATGCGCCCACACAACGATTTTGTTTCACCTCAAGTCTTCAACCGCATGTTCACCATGCACGGGACGACCATGATTTTCTTCGTGGCCATACCCGTTCTGTTTGGGTTCGCGAACTACCTGGTTCCACTGATGATCGGCGCGAGAGACATGGCGTTTCCACGGCTGAATGCCTTCAGTTTCTGGCTGACGGCGCTGGGTGGATTTCTGCTTTACTTCAGTTTTCTGGGTGGAAGCGGACTGTACGGCGCCGGCAATGCTCCAGACATTGGATGGTGGGCATACGCTCCTTTGACCTCACGAGCGTTTTCGCCAGGCCACAGCTCGGACTACTGGACGATTTCGTTGCTGGTTGCGGGATTTGGCAGCATTGGTACGGCCATCAATCTTATCGCCACCATTCTTTCCATGCGATGCCCCGGGATGAAACTCAGTCGCATGCCTCTGCTGGTCTGGCTGAACTTGATCATGGCTGGAATGGTCATCCTGGCGATCTCGCCTCTAACCGCGGCTCAGATCATGCTAGCCATCGATCGCTATCTCGGCGGGCACTTCTTTGACACGCAAAGTGGAGGCTCAGCAACGCTTTGGATGCATTTCTTTTGGATTTTTGGACACCCGGAAGTCTACGTTCTGGTCATCCCCGCCTTCGCGTTTGTATCTGAAATCATTCCGGTATTTTCGCGGAAACCGATTTTCGGATACCCCGTCATGGTGGGCGCCACCGTCTGCATCGGCTTCGTGAGCCTGAGCGTGTGGGCGCACCACATGTTCACCATAGGGATGAACTCCTATGCCAACAGCTTTTTTGCAATCACGACAATGGCGGTGGGTGTGCCGACGGGAATCAAAATCTTCAACTGGCTTGGCACCATGTGGGGCGGGAGGATCCAGTTCAAAACACCGATGCTGTTCTGCATCGCCTTTCTGTTTCAGTTTTTGATCGCTGGTCTCACTGGAGTCATGCTCGGCTCGGCGCCTTTTAATTGGCAGCTTAGTGGCTCTTACTTTGTGGTCGCACACTTTCATTACGTGATCGTCGGCGGAATTTTGTTTGCTCTTTTCGCCGCATTTTATTACTGGTACCCGAAAGTCACCGGAAGGATGCTGAGCGAAAGCCTCGGCAAACTCCATTTCTGGTTGTTTCTGATCGGATTTCACTTCACGTTTGATGTGATGCACGTTCCCGGACTGCTCGGCATGCCGCGCCGCATTTACACCTACGAGCCTGGCCGCGGTTGGGACACCTTGAACTTTATTGTCACGATCGGCGCATTCATCCAGGGCATCGCCATTCTGGTGTTTGTGTGGAACCTCATCGTTTCTTATTGGAAGGGCGACAAGGCGGGAAACGATCCGTGGGACGCATGGACGCTCGAATGGTCCGTGAGCTCGCCGCCACCCGAGTACAACTTTGGTTCCATTCCGGTGGTCGCGAGCCGGCGGCCGTTGTGGGACCTGAAGCACCCCGAAGACCCGGACAGCAGCTATGAGTAAAGAGAGGAAGCAATGAGCGCAATCACGACACCCTTCCCTGGGGCCGGGAGTCTTCCGTATCGCGGTAAGGTCGCGATGGCCAGTCTTATTTTTGCCGAGTCGGCGATCTTTACGATTTTTGTAGTCGCCTATCTCTTCTACGTTGGAAAGAGCCTCACAGGGCCGACTCCGCAGGAAGTTCTTGAAACGCCGATCTTTTTCACGATCTGCCTGCTGTCCAGCAGTCTCACCGTCCACTTTGCAGGTAAATCGCTTGAACGGGGTAAGCAAGGCGCGTTCCTGATTTTGTGGTCGCTCACGATCCTTCTTGGCGGCCTCTTTCTATATGGCACTGGCCGCGAATGGCACCGCCTGATTTACGAACACGGGCTGACCATCTCCACGAATCTTTTTGGAACAACTTACTATTCGCTGGTCGGCCTGCACGCGTTTCACGTCACTGCAGGTCTGGTCATGCTCGGCATTGTGCTTATGTTTGCTCTGGCTGGCCGTGTCGGTGCGGATCAGTTCCGTCGCGTCGACGTACTCGCTTTATATTGGCATTTTGTCGATGCGGTGTGGGTTGTGGTTTTCACCGTGGTTTACATTCTGGGGCGCTGAGGGAAAGAGATGGCGACGCTAGTATCCGCGGAACAAATCGGCGAAAGCCTCCGTGCCCCACGTGAGATTGAAGTGCCCGCACCGACAGCGTGGCCTTTTGTTTTGGCTGTCGGATTCACTCTGTTGTTCACCGGCCTGCTTACGAGCGTGTCGGTCAGCGTCCTCGGCTCTGTGCTTGCTCTGGCGGGCTCTGTCGGCTGGTTCCGGGAAGTCTTCCCTCGCCAACATGAAGAAGTTGTGCCGATCGTTCCAGAGGACCTTCGTGTAACGACCGAGCGCCGCGTGGTTGAACGGCTTCCGGTCGCGGCAGACCAGGTGCGCGCATGGCTTCCCGTCGAAACATACCCGATATCGGCTGGCGTCAAAGGTGGATTGGCCGGAAGCGTAGCCATGGCCGTGCTGGCCTGTGCCTACGGAGTGCTGAAAGCCGGAAGTATCTGGTATCCCATCAATCTTCTTGCCGCGGCGGTCTACTATCAATCGCTGAAAATGGGGCCGGCGCAGTTGTATTCGTTTCATGCGGACAGCTTCCTGATTGCCTTGGGTCTGCACGCCCTGGTGTCAACGCTCGTGGGTGTGCTCTATGGTGCGATGCTTCCCATGTTCGCGCGGCGGCCGATCGTGCTCGGTGGACTAATCGCCCCAGTCTTGTGGTCCGGTCTCATCTACACGATGCTTGGCCTTCTCAATCCCTTGCTGGAGAGCCGCATCGATTGGTACTGGTTCGTGGCTTCGCAAGTCGCTTTCGGTTTTGTGGCAGGCCTCGTCGTAGTGCGGCAGTCGCGTATGCTGACCCGCGAGAACTTACCTTTTGCCATGCGTGCCGGAGTTGAAGCGCCGGGAATCATGTCGCGACCAGGAAACGGAGAGAAACACCCGTGAGCTTTTTGCGATATTTAGGTGCGACGGTGGCGTTGAGCTTGACTTTGCTTCCAGGGTGCAGCTCTCCGCCCGGCCAGCCACAAAAAGATTCGGGAATTCTCGCGCCAAATGAAATTGCGGACTTCGCCACTCTGTATTCACAGAACTGTGCGGGTTGCCACGGCTCTGAAGGACGAGGAGGCGCGGCCATTGCTCTGGCTGATCCAGTCTATCTCGCCATTGCAGACGAGCCGGCGATGCGCAGGGTCATCGCCAACGGCATACGCGGAACGTCAATGCCAGCCTTCGCGCAGAGCGCCGGCGGAATGCTGACGGACAAGCAGATCGATGTGATCACCAGCAATATCCGGTCACGCTGGGGCCGGCCGGGAATTCTCGACGGAGCCAATCCGCCTGCTTATGCGGCGAAGTCCCCCGGCAACGTTCGGCAGGGCGAAGTTGCATATGGAACTTACTGCGCCTCCTGCCACGGCACACAAGGCCAAGGCGGGCCAAAGGGCAGCAACATCACGAATGATTCCTTTCTGGCACTGGTGAGCGATCAGGGACTGCGCACGATTGTAATCGCTGGCCGTCCCGAATTGGGGGCGCCTGACTGGCGCGGAAATGTCCGCGGCAAGCCGATGTCGGACCAGGAAATTACCGACGTGGTTGCCTGGCTGGCATCGCGACGAGTGCAAAACCCCGGCCAGCCTTATTCCGCCTCTTCGAATTACGCGCAGCACTAGGAGTTTTGACGATGTCAACATCAACTTCCGCTCCCGCAAAGCTGGCCCCGAAGGACAACGAAGTATCATCGTCCAACGAGGCCACGCTTTCACGCCGTGGATTCTTCACAAAGATAGGCATTCTGTTGAACGGACTGGCGGCGACCGTGTTAGCAGTGCCGATCGTGGGATTTCTTGCCTCCTCGATCACACGTGGTCGCGCGAGCGGCTATCTCTCTTGGGTCCCACTCGGCTCGGTCAACGAGTTTCCCGAAGGCGAGACGCGGCTGGCCACTTTCCGAAACCCGTACGTGATGCCGACTGATGGCAAGACGGTGGACACTGCATGCTGGGTGCGGCGTGTCGCAGGTGATCAATTTCAGGTCTTTGCGGTCAACTGCGCGCACCTCGGCTGCCCCGTCCGCTGGTTCCCGCAATCTGGTCTGTTTATGTGTCCATGCCACGGCGGAGCATACTATCGCGATGGTTCGCGCGCCTCGGGACCGCCGGAGCGCGGGCTCTTCGAGTATCCGAACAAGGTTGAGAACGGCCTGGTCACCATTCAAGCCGGTGAACTGCCGACACCGGGGGCTGTTGCATTTCTCGCCGGAGAAAAGCCACCATGCGCATGATTGGCAAAATCGGGCAATGGTTCGATCACCGCTTACAGCTTGCGGCGCCCATTCGCGAAGCGGTCGAGCATCCGGTGCCACGAAACACGGCCAGCTGGTGGTACGTGTTTGGCAGCGCCGCGCTCACCGTTTTCCTCCTGCAACTGGTTACCGGAATTCTGCTAGCACTGATTTATGTGCCCTCTGCCGGAGAGGCGTGGAGCAGCCTGCAGGCCCTGAATCACGATATCGCGCTTGGCTGGTTCATCCGCGCCATGCATGGATGGGGATCGAACTTCATGGTGGCCATTGTTCTGATTCACATGGTGCAGGTATTCCTTTTTGGCGCCTACAAATTTCCCCGCGAACTCACTTGGATCCTAGGCGTCTTCCTATTGCTGATGACTCTGGGGATGGCGTTCAGCGGACAGGTGCTGCGCTTCGACCAAGACGCCTATTGGGGCTTGGGAATCGGAGCGTCGATCGCCAGCCGCGTTCCCATTCTCGGTCCCGCAATTGTGAAGTTGATGCTGGGAGGTCCGATCATAGCTGGCGCGACTCTGTCGCGGTTCTTTGCTCTGCACGTCTTCGTGATTCCGGGACTGCTGATCGGTTTTGTCGCTCTCCATCTTCTTATGGTGATCAAGCTGGGGATCAACGAGTGGCCGATGCCTGGCCGCATCGTGAGACGAGCGACCTACGAAGCGGAATATCACGCACTAACTAAGAAAGATGGGGCGCCCTTCTTTCCTTATGCCATTTGGAAAGATCTGTTCTTCGCGGCTTTTATTATCCTGGCGGTCGCCGCATGCGCGTTTTACTTTGGCCCATTTGGGCCGACCGGCAAGCCGGATCCGACGATCATCCAGACGGTGCCGAAGCCGGATTACTTTTTCCTGTGGCTGTATGCTTTGCTCTCGCTGCTTCCGCCGTCGCTGGAAACACCAGCACTTCTCATCGGCCCGGTCGTGGTGATACTCGGGTTGCTGCTGCTTCCGTTTCTCTCTGGTGAAGGAGAAAAGAGCTGGAAGCGGAGGCCGATTGCGGTTTTGACCGTGTTATTGATCGCGATAATGCTAGGCACCTTCACCCATCTAGCCGGGTTCACACCCTGGAGTCCCCACATGAACGCTTGGAGCGGCGATCCCGTGCCCGATCGATTTATTCATGGCACGACCGCGCTTCAGCGGCAAGGTGCGCTGGTGTTTCAGGTCAAGCAGTGCCGCAACTGCCATTCCCTCGGAGACATGGGCGGACAAAGAGGCCCAACTCTCGACGGAGTCGCCGTGCGGCTTACGCAGGACCAGCTCATTCGCCAGGTGATTCAAGGCGGCGGCAACATGCCTGCGTACGGAAAGAATTTGAGTCCCGCGGAGACCACGGCGCTCGTAGCATTTCTGGAGACTCTGCATCCCGCGGGTCAAGCTCCCGCGCGTGATGCTTCTCGCGATGTGGTGGCCGACGACGAGAAACCCGGCGGGCCACGATAGTAAGGAGAACGATCCATGCCCCACCTCCATCACGGCGCAATGGAATCGTTCCAGTCTGCGATTTTGCTGGATCTAATCTTCGCTGTCATCGTGTTGGTCTATCTGCGAGGATGGCTTTGTCTTCGTTCCACTTCATCGAAGCCCATCGCGGCCAGGCGCGCTGGCAGTTTCTTCCTCGGAATCTTTCTAATCTGGGCTGCGCTGGCTTCCCCCCTTGCCGGGTTCGATCACCAATTGTTGACCGCCCACATGGCTGAACACCTGCTGCTGATGACCCTTGCGCCGCCTTTTATCTGGCTAGGCGCACCCATCGTTGCGTTGCGTAATGGCTTGCCCCAGCAATTCGTACAAGCAATCGTCGAACCAGCATTGCGGTTGCCGACGGTACAACGACTCGGAAGATCGATCGGACAACCAACGTTTTGTTGGCTGGCTGCAGCTGCGGCGCTCGTCGTATGGCACATTCCCGGGATATTTGCACTTGGGGTGCAATCGGGAACGTGGCACATGATCGAGCATGCGTCGTTTCTCGCGAGCGGGCTTCTGTTCTGGTGGCCGGTAGTTCAGCCTTGGCCGAGCGCCTCCAGGCCGGACTTGTCCATCATTGTGTATCTCTTTCTTGCCACCTTGCCATGCGACGTCATAGCGGGACTACTTGTGTTCGGCGACCGAGTGGTTTATTCAATTTATTTTTCCTCATCGCGGCCTTTTGGCCTTTCTGCGCTCGAAGACCAGCAATGTGCGGGCGCGCTCATGTGGACGTGCGTCACAGTTGTGTATCTGGTCGTGGGCGCAATTCTCACTACGCGATTACTCTCGCCGCAGAGCTCCCGGGACGGCGGGTCGGTGCAAAAGGAATGGCCGGGCAGTGCCGTGGCGCAGAGAAGCTCGCAGAGCTTGGAGGCTTTCTAGTCATGGCCACTGAGCCCATTCTCGCGGCCTTCGATGTTCCAGTCGTGCAGCGCCGCCGCTTTGCGGATTCAGCAGTCTTCTCCGACTATTGGGCGCTAACCAAGCCCGAAGTCAATTTCCTGATCGTCGTCACGACGTTCGCCGGTTTCTATTTGGGTCATGCGGGCCAATGGCGAGATTTTCCGTTCTTGCTCTCGATCAACGCTGTGTTGGGTACATTGCTAGTTGCCAGCGGCACTGGCACTTTGAATCAATACATCGAGCGACGGTTCGATGCACAAATGCGAAGGACGGCGCGGCGACCGCTCGCCTCCGGCAGACTCGCACCGTCCGCAGTGCTATGGTTTGGTATTGCATTGTCGGTGGCGGGAAGCGTTTACCTTGCCGTCGCCGTCAATTTGTTATCAAGCGTGCTTGCGATTGCGACGTTATTGTCGTACCTGTTTTTCTACACTCCGCTGAAAAGAAAAACGCCGCTGTGTACTCTGGTCGGGGCGTTTCCGGGCGCGATGCCTCCATTGATAGGATGGGCCGCAGCCTCCGGGAAGCTGACCTTCGAGGCCTGGACACTCTACGCGGTGCTTTTTCTCTGGCAATTCCCGCACTTTATGGCCATCGCCTGGATGTACCGTGAGGATTATGATCGCGCCGGTTACTTGGTGTTGCCTCATGATGTCCCCACCCGAGCCAGTTTTGTGAACTGGCAAACCCTGCTGCCGCTCTTGGCCTTGGTGCCCTTGAGTCTGCTTCCAGCGTTCGCAGGCGCGTCACGCAGCTTTTACTGGGTCGGAGCTTTGCTGTTGAGCCTTGGATTTCTGCACTACGGAGCACAGTTCGTGGTTAACAAATCAGGGGCAACTGCACGCCGGCTACTTGCGGCATCGATTATTTATCTTCCATTACTATTTGTGCTGATCGTCCTTTCCAGAGGCTGACGGGTCAGCGAGACGATGGTCAAGAATCCTGGCATTAACGGGCAACTCGGTGCTTGGATTATCGCCAAGGACCACCCACCCTCTGCTGGATTTGCGGCCCAGACCGTGGTAGCGACGGTTGTGTCCTACCTAATTGCCCGCTGGTTTCGCTTGCCGGAAGCCTATTGGGCACCTATGTCCACGCTAATCGTCATGCAGTCGACCCTGAGCGCTGCGCTGCCCATTTCCGTTCAATATGTCGCTGGAACGGCCGCCGGAGCAGCAGTTGGCGCAGTGACTGATATTTACTTCCCCGCAAACGTTTGGGCGTTTGGCGTCGCAGCTTTCATAATCGGGCTGCTCTGCGTAGCGTTGCGAGTGGAGAGAAGCGCATATCGTTACGCGAGCATCACACTCGCGATCGTTATGCTCGTGCCGCGATCTACCAGCGGTCGGCTAGTTGCGATTCACCGATTCTTCGAAGTGTCGATAGGCATCGCGGTTGGCCTTGCATTCTTCGCCCTCTGGTCGAGAATCGATCAAGGCTTTTCGTCCAAGGCGAGTCAAGCATCGTCGGTACCATGAGTTGCGGTGCCGCCGTGGGTCGCCGGCGCGAGCCCTGAGCCTGATCCTTCATTTATCGGCCAAGTGCTGAGCGCTTCCAGTCCATTTAATCTGACTCCCAGCTTCTCGAGAATACTGGAGCAGCAACCTCACAGGCTGCTGTTCAAATACCTCGCCCTTTAAGTCGGCTTGCGAACTGGTCGTGTGGAAGCCAGTTTTATTTCGCGTCCTTTGGCTAGTGGCCGATGCATTCATGGAATACGTGCCGCTGCGTGTGGGTAAAACGTCAACCTGATAAATACCGCTGACTGGCCCGCAGATCTCGATGTGAGCTTTACAGCGCCTCAATTCGCCGGTCTCCTCATTTTCGTCGCAATCGAGAAAGGCCTGGGCCAGTGGCATCTCCTGCCATCCCTCGTTGGTGCGAGGGTCGTAGCCAATCGTGCGGCCGCGAGGATCCGTGATCCGAAATCCTATCGCAGGCGGTCCAGCCTCTCCGCTAGAGCAGTTTAAAGTAATCCTTCCCATGGAGAAGCACGCCTGTTCCGCATCCGGATCAGCTTCATCGCGAATCTCCCGCGCCTCTGGTTTCGAGAGCGACGTATTAAATCGCAATTCCGCCCGCAGATGCGAGGCTGTCATGGGAAGAGCAGAAGCTGCTAACGTAACCAGAACCCAACATTTCATGATGCCTTTTCCCTGCTCTCGACCACGGCCACTCGGTCGCTCGGCTAGCACGATCGCTTCCTGTGCGGCCGAAGCACTCTTTTTTGATCACCAGAGAGATTAAGGCAATCGATCTGCCAGAATGCTTAGTGACCTCTGTTCTATGCGCAAGTTCTTGAGCCAGACTATGTTGCATAACGAAAACGTGGATGGACATCCGCAGATAGTGGCCGGTGTCTGGATGAAGGCGAACAAGTGACAACGGATTGGGGGCAAAATTGGCGGAAGACAAAGAGACTCGAACGCTAATAGATCCGCTGGCGTTCAGAAAGTGCGGCGCCTTGAGCCAACGATCTACCTTCACAATCTGGCGTACCCAAACC
>Ga0209648_10003793_pt1 | contig 12781 bp, 14 predicted proteins | sample GraSoi2013_115cm_FD_185830 | JGI IMG/M metagenome (GOLD analysis project Ga0209648, IMG submission 185830) | Grasslands soil microbial communities from the Angelo Coastal Reserve, California, USA - Sample 9_17_2013_115cm (SPAdes) (version 2) | ecosystem: Environmental > Terrestrial > Soil >...
AATGCGCCGATGCTCGCGATCAACAAGAAGCTCGGCTTCAAGGAGTTTCGCGCGGATACCGAGTACCAGATCAGCCGGGACGGCGTCGCAGATCGAGTCCAGCGTTTACCGGCGAAAAACCGCTAGAGCGCTTACGCGCTCCGGGTGCGCTGGATGCTGCGGACCAGCAGGATGATGCCGATCACGATCAGCAGGCCCGGTAGCGCTGCCTTGCCGAAGATCCCGTAGTCCATCCCGCTGATGCCGAGGATCGATTCGAAGAAGACGAACCCGATCATGAAGATCAGCGCCGCGATGAAGATCAGGGTCCGGCCGCGCTTCAGCGTCTCGAGATCGCGGTCTCGCAGGGCCTGCAGATAGAGTCCGAGTCCGACGCCGCCGGGCGCTACGAGCGCCCAGGCAAAGGCCCAGCTCGCCCAGTCGCCGCTGCTGCTCTGGTAGGCGAGCACCAGGCCCAACATCGTGACGATTCCACCGGGGACCGACGCACCCACGCCGCCGCCGATGAACCCGACCACCAGCAGCGTGAGGCCGGGGATGATCACAAAAAGGGGCCAGCCGTACTGGGTCAGGTCGATGCCAAAGACCACCACGCCCAGGGCGAAGAGGCCGACCACGACCAGGACGATGCCGAGGGCCATGCTCGACCCGCCGCTGCGCGGTCCCATGGGGCGAACCGTCGGAACGACATAGTGAGGCGGCGGAGGCGTCGTGCTCACGGGGGGCGCCAGCGCCGGTTCCGCTTCCACCGAAGTTTCTACCGGGGTCTCGACCGGCGTCACGGCGCTCTCGGCAGGCTCTGTCGCGGCATCGCCGGCCACCGGTTCGACCGCGGCCTCGGGAGCAGGAGCAGTCGCCGGTTCGTCGGTCCACTTGGGGGCGAAGATGTCCGGGCTGCTCGAAAGCAGGTCGCGGCTGACGTGGGCCATGTCTTCTTTCGGCGCATCCTCGGCGGCGGCGGTCGCGCTCTCGTCCGGTGCCGGCTGGTCCGGCCCGGCGGCGGGCTTGGTGACCCGCTTTCGCTTGCTCATGACGGCACAGCTTAACCGGCCCCGGCGACCCCAGCCTTCCTTTCGAGCGGCATCGCGCTCAGCCGACGATCTTGAACATCGGGTTGACCGGGCCATGGCCCCGTCCCACCTCGAGGGAGTGTTCGATCGCGCCGGTGATGAACTCCTTGGCCAGGAGCACCGCCGCGAGGGAATCGCTGCCCTTGGCCAGCTCAGCCGCGATCGCGGCGGAAAAGACGCAGCCACTGCCATGCGTGTTAGCGGTCGCGATGCGGGGGGACTTGAGCTCGACGAGGTCCGTGCCGTCGAAGTAAATGTCGAGCGCCTGCGGCTCGTCGGCGTGACCTCCCTTCACGACTGCGGCACGCGCGCCCAGCGCCACGAGGTCGCGTGCCGCCTGCCGGCGTTCGTCGAGCGTCCCGACCGGCCGGCCGAGGAGCACCTCGGCCTCCGGGAGGTTGGGAGTCACCACCGCGGCCAGCGGAATCAGGCGCCGCCGCAGCGCACCGACCGCGTCGTCGCGCAGCAGCCTGGCGCCGCCTTTGGCCACCATCACCGGGTCGACGACGAGATTCCTGATGTTGAAATGCGCGATGGAAGTCGCGACCACTTCGATGATCTCTGCGCTTGACAGCATGCCCGTCTTCGCGCCCTGGGCTCCGATGTCCAGCATGACCGCCGCGATCTGAGCCGCGACCAGCGCGGGAGGCAGCTCCATGATGTCGGTCACTCCAAGGGTGTTCTGTGCCGTGATGGCGGTGAGCGCCGATGTTCCGTGCACGCCCATTGCCGCGAACGTCTTCAGGTCTGCCTGGATGCCGGCACCTCCGCCAGAATCCGAGCCCGCTATGGTGAGGGCGACCGGCAGCTTCAACTCGACCTCAAGCGCCGTCCCGTCCAGTAAACGGCCGCGGCCACGCCGACGCTGACCAGTCCGCTGAGGTCGGCTCCATGCAGCGCGTTCACCAGCGCGTCGTTGAAGAACCTCGGCGTGCCGGCGACGTTGCTGAAGAGGTTGAGGTAGTTGACGAACGCCAGGCTCGTGACCGTGCCGGCGAGCCACGCGAACAGGGCGAGCCGCGGCCTGGGCGAAGACTCGAACAAGAAGAAGCTCAGCAGCACGACCGCCGCCCAGGCGGGCGCCCAAAGGTAGGTGAGGATCAGGAAGTCCTCGAACGCCAGGTGGAAATCGCTGACCAGGACCGCGTACGAGGCGAATGCCGTCCCGAGGACGCCACAGGCAAGCGCGGTCTGCCAGCGGCGGAGCCGGATTCCCATCGCCAGCGTGACCAGCCCGGCCGTGTACACGTCGAAATAGTTGGCCCAAACCTCGCCGAGGACCACGAAGGCGAAGAACGGAACGGCGACCCACGCCGGCGCGTGACGGCTGATCACCGCCAGGACACCCTGGCCGGCCGCGAGGTTGGCGTCGATCGTCGGCAGCAGGAGTCCGAACAGGCCGAGCAACAGCATCGGTACGACGACGCCTGCCATCGCCCACAAGGTGACCGAGCTCGTGGAGCTGGATCTCGGCAGATACCGCGAGTAATCGCTCGCGAACGGGTACCACGACGCGACCAGGGCGAAGCAGGTCATGAAACCCAGCACGAACGCGCCGGGGTAGTCGGCGCCCGAAACGGTGGGCCCCAGGGTCCAGTGGAACTGCGGCGCGAGAAATATGAAAAGCAGAAGGGAGAGGGCGGCGAACGCGATCGCTCCATAGGTTGCCAGGACCTTGATCGTTTCGTGACCGAAGATCGCGACCACCACGCTGACCGCGGCGATCACGAGGACGAGACCGAGCGTCACCCAGCGGTTTCCGCTGCCCACCAGCTGCGAGCCGGCCTGGGCCGCGATCACGCAGTCGACCGCGAACCAGCCGATCGCGAGAAAGAGCGTGAGGCCCGCGCCTACGTATGAACCGCGGAGGCCGAAGATCCGCCGCGTGTAGACGATCTGAGGCTCGCCCGACCGCGGACCTGTATTGCTGAGCAGCCCGAGGATCACCGCCGCTGCGACGGTTCCGAGGGCGGTCGCGAGGAGGCCATCCCAGACGCCGAGCCCGTAGTAGGTGGTCAGGAGGCTCGCGGTGAAAAGGCTCGCGTAGTTGACGAACGCGCCGGCCCACAGGAAGGCCAGCTCGCGAGGCACGCCATGTCGTTCGGCCATCGGGATCGAATTGATGCCGCTGCTCTCGATCCTGCCGAACGAATCCGAATCGCTCGCGCGAACGGCGACGTCGCTCATGTATCTCCCTCCGCTGGCATTACCCAGTTCAGGTTCATGCGGTCGGCGTCGATGCGCCCTCTCAGCCCGCCCGTAGGTCGAGCTCCCGCTGGTTCGATGTTAGCCGGTCAGCTCTCCCGCCAAGGTGCTGGCAGCAGGTAGGCGAGGATCCGGTAGACGTCCGGGTTCATCGCCAGGCCGATGTGGCTGCCCGGTACCTCGATGGCGTTTACGTCGTGTCGCAGGCATGCCTTCCAGTTGACGACGCCGTCGGAGCGCGAATAGACCGATGTCGTCGGGACGCGCGGCTCCGCGGCGAGGTCGCGCAGGAAGCGTTCCTCGACCGACGCCGGGTGTCCATATCGAAATACGTTGTAAAGGTGCGCCGCCCGCACACCGGCCATCGTCAATGGATGAATGTCGAAGGGGTCGTTGAGCGGTGATCCAAGCGTGATCACCTGCTCGACCAGGTCGGGCTTGCGGTGTGACAACACCTTGGCCAGCACACCGCCCCGGCTGTGACCGACGACCGAGACCTTGGCGCCGGTCCGGCGGCGCAGCTCGCGCAGGGTATCGATCAGCGGCCTGAGCATCACCTCGGAGTACATGACGTTGAATGTGACGCCCGCCACCTGCGGCCGGTAGCCGATGCGCCGCAGCCACTGAAAAGGCGTATGAAGCGTCCAATCGCCGGCGAGAAAGCCGGGAATCAGCATCACCGGCTTACCAAGTCCGGGCGGGATTTCCACACCGCGGAATACGGGGTCGCGGATCAGTCGCAGGTACTCGAGGTAGACGCGGCCTTCGAGCCACATCGGAGGAATCGGGTACCAGCGCCCCAGGTGGCGGAGGTCGGGAATTGCCGACATGGCGATGCCAAGTCGGCCGCGGCGCTTGTTGTGACGAAGTTCCGGGACCGTTTCCAAAGTTTTGCTTGAGCGATTTCTCCGTTACGAATTCAGTTGGTCCGAGCCTGGTCGCGCTTGCGCGCAATTCACTGCTGCGTCGCTACCGGCGTCGGCGCGATTCTATATGGGCTCCACGCGTTCAGCGCCTTCAGGAACAGATCCGGCGTCTCCATCATTGGGACGTGCCCAACGCCATCGAGCACGTCCAGGGTCCAGTCGGGCCTGCGGCGGACAAGCTCCCTTGCCGCGGCGACCGGGATCAGCTCGTCGAGGCTTCCATGGATCACCAGGGTGGGGGCGCGAACCTTCGCCACCTGGACCCAGAACCGCGGGTCGGCCATGCGCAGGCCGATCGATCGGCTCGCTTGAAGGAATGCGCGGCCGTTCTGCCGTCCGAGATTGTCTCGCTCACGCATGAGCCTGATATGCGCCTCGACGACCTCGGCCGGCACGCGCGACGGGTCGGCGCAGACGATGGCAAGGGTTTCGCGGACGAGCCCTTCGGGGCCGAGCAAGCGAACTCGACGGTCGAGCAGGATCTCAGCGAGCCCCGGGACGGTCAACGCAGCCATCACGCCGAGCCTCGCGGGTTCGGGGCGGGTGACGTGCGCGCCAGGGATGGCGGGGTCGACCAGGATCATCGCGTGCACCGAAGACGGGTGCACCGCCGCTTCGAGGATCGCGATGTGGCCGCCCATCGAGTTGCCCATGATCACCACGGGCTCGCCGATCACTTTCTCGATGAACTCGTGAACCAGGTCGGCGTTGCCGCCGACGTTCGCCGAGCGGGTGAACAATGGCGTCTGCCCGAAGCCGGCCAGGTCGACGGCGATCGCGTGGTAGCGGTTCGCGATCTCCGGCCCGACGGCCATCCAGTTCAGCGCGCTGCCACCCAGCCCGTGCACCATCAGGAGCGGCCTTCCGGTGCCTCCGAAGTCCAGGTAGTGAATCGGCCCGTCCAGGTCCGCGGTCCTATGGCGCAATGCGTCAATCCTAGACCCGGGAGCCCGCCGTCACGGTCCCTGAGGCCATTCGAAGCAGAATTTCGGCGACCGCGGAAGCCGAACGCCGTCCTTCTTTGTGCAGGCGATCGAAAACCGGGAACGACGTCAGGATCCCGATCACGTCCTCGGCTTCCTTGATCGAGCAGCCCGGACGGAGGCGGTCGGCCGCGGCCAGCCTCTCCGCCAAAGCGTGGTCGTGGTCGGGACGGTCGCCACTTATCAAGCCGGCTGCGCCGGGCGCCAAACCGGCGCCGGGCGCGCTGCCCGCGAGCTGCCGGTACAGCCGGGGGTTGGCCGCCCAGGCGGCGCACGCCTGCTCGATGCGGCGCCTGAGGTCGTCGGCCGGGTCCGCGCCTGGTTCCACCACCGGCGTGCCGGCCGGCTGTGGCCCGGCTTCGGTGAAGAGCGTCTCGAGCAAGCCGGCTTTGGAGCCGAACTGGTTGTAAATCGTGATTCGGGATACACCCGCTAGTTCGGCCACTTTTCCCACGCTCGAGTCGGGACCGTGCTCGGAAACCAGTTCGCGCGCGGCTGCGAGGATGCTCGAGCGCGTCCGGTCGACGTCGGCCCGGCGCCGCGGCCCCAGCCGGTACTTTCGGGACGCCATTGGCGAATTAGCTTAACAGACAGTCTGTTCATTCAATTTAGCGGCACTTGGCCAATTCACAGGAGAGGCACAGGAGGCACGCAGCGGTTTCCGGGTAATGTCCAATCGACTTGGCCCGGAAGACTCAACGCCAGCCACCGCCCCAGCGCCCCCAGCCCTCCGACCGCTGGATGGCCTACGGGACCTTGCCGCTACGGCTTTTCCTTGGCGTCACCTTCGTTTACGCCGGCCTGCAGAAGGTCTCGGATCCAGGGTTCCTCCAACCTGGCGGCTCGACCTACATCGGGACCCAGCTGCTGGCCTTTGCGGCGCACTCTCCGATCGGTTTTCTGATCCAGCTCTTCGCGCTGCCGGTCCCGCAGCTCGCCGGCATCGGCGTGATCGCGGCCGAGCTCACGATCGGAGTGCTCGTGGTGCTGGGGCTGGCGACGCGCTGGGCGGCGTCGGCGGGAGCGGTCGTGAGCCTGGTTTTCTTCCTGACGGCCAGCTGGTCCGTCCAGCCTTACTTCCTCGGCTCCGACAGCATCTACGCCGTCGCCTGGATCACGCTCGTGCTGGTCGGCGACCAGGGCGTGCTCACGGTCCGGCCGCTGATCTTCGGAGCGCCTCAAGCGGACCAGCGCGGCCGCCCGGCGACCACGGACCTCAGCCGGCGCCGGTTGCTGCTGCAGCTGGGCGGCGCGTCGGTCGCCTTGATCTGGGTGCTGGCCGTGCTGCCGCGAAGCCGTCCGTCAATCCAGGGCTCTTCCGCCAGCGCGACGCCGGCGGCAAGCCCGGTTGCCTCTCCGACCGGCACGAAAATTGGCGCCCTTGCCGACATCCAGGCCCAGGGTTTCCTCAATTTCCAGGCGGCGAACGGTGACCCGGCAGTCGCCGTCTCCCTCGGCGCCGGCACCGTGGTGGCGTTCGACGCAGTGTGCACTCACGCGGGATGCACGGTTATGTACGACTCGGGCCAGAAGGTGCTGGCCTGCCCGTGTCACGGCGCGACCTTCGACCCGGCTCATGGGGCCGCGGTGACCGGCGGCCCGGCGCCGGCGCCGCTGGCCGCGATCGCCCTGCAGGTGGGAACCGACGGAGGCGTTTACGCGAGCTGACTCGCTCGCTCGGGTTAGCCCACAACCTACGATCGCTGCCGTGAAGTTGTGGGACCCCCTCGCGTTCCGCGAGATGTCGGCGCTTCTGCGCGACCCTGTGTTTCGCGGGCGCGGAGTACCTCGCGGCGATGGCCGGCCGGTGCTGCTGATTCCCGGGTTCCTCTCGGGAGACTGGTCGCTGACGGTGCTCTCCAACTGGTTGGAGAGGCTGGGCTACAAGCCCCAGCTGTCGGGGATTCTCTTCAACGTCCAGGACTCGGAGAAGCTGCTCGCGGGCCTTCGGCACCGCCTGGTCCAGATCGAGTCCGCCGCGGGGTCGCGCGTCAGCCTCGTCGGCCACAGCCGCGGCGGCTTGCTCGCCAAGGTACTTTCGCAGCGCAGGGCGCACAGCGTTGAGCAGGTGATCACGCTCGGGGCCCCACTGGCCGACACGACCGACCTCGCACTCGTCACACGTCACGCGGTCGATGTCGTGAAAACCGCGAACGAAATCGCCTTCGGGCGAAGGCTCAGCGCCGAAGGGCGATTCGCACACGACCTGCGATTGCCTCCGGCGGTTCCGACCACGTCGATCTACACGCGGTCAGACGATGTCGTGAACTTTCGCTCCTGCTTGCGGCCGGACATCCCGGCGATCTCGGTGTGGGGAAGCCACAACGGATTGCTGGTCAACCCCGAGGTGTACCGGCTCCTCGGGCGCCTGCTCGCGCGGCCGCGCAGGCCGGCTGAGGTGCCCGCCTGATCGCGTTTGCGATAGCGCTCGCGCTCGCCGCGGCTGCGCTGCACGGAACGTGGAACATCCTCGCGAAGGTGAGCGCTGACCCGCTGCAAACCCTTCAGCGCGCCACGCTCGCCGCCATGTTGCTTTCGACCCCGCTGGTCGCCGTGGCGTGGGTGTGGACCGGCCGGCCCGGCCTGGTGCCTGCGGCCGCCGGGTGGTGCGCGCTCTCCGGCGTGCTGGAGGTGACATACCTGTGGCTCCTTGCGGCCGCGTACCGGCGCGGTGAGCTTTCCGCGGTCTATCCGATCGCGCGCGGAACGGCGCCGCTGCTGGCGGTGATCGCCGGCCTGGGTTTGCTCGATGAACGGCTGTCCGCCCTGCAGCTCGCCGGCGTTGGCCTTCTGTTGATGGGCATCCTTGCGGTCACGCTCTCGCAGGCCACTGGCCGAGCCACGGTACCGGCCCTGCTGACCGGGGTCGCGATCGCTTCCTACACCGCGATCGATCGGGTCGGGGTGCGGCTCACGACGCCATGGCTGTACGGCTGGCTGCTGATCGTTTTGATGTCAGCGGGCCTGGCAGCCTCGACGTGGATTGCGTCCCGCCTGGCGGCCCGCCGTGCCGATCAAACGCCGCCTGCCGCGCCCGCTGCGATAGGCCGCCGCCAGGCGGTGCTGATCGGGGTCATCATGTGGAGCGGCTACCTGCTGGTGCTCTGGGCACTGAGCCTCGCCCCTCTTTCGGTGGTTTCGCCGGTGCGCGAAACCTCGGTGGTGGGAGTGGCGGTATGGGGTGTCTGGAGGCTGCGCGAGAGGACGGCGATACCCCTGAAACTCGCCGGCGCGGTGGCCACCCTCGCGGGGGTGGTGATGGTGGCTCTGTGATCTTTTGGCACCCGCGAGCGCCGGTGGTAAGGTAGATCGGTCGCCCGGTTTGGCAGGCGATGTGCGCCGCGGTCGTGGAAGTTCTCGAAAGGGCCGGTGCGTTCGCGACATTGTTTTCGAGAAGGGAGTAGGAGATGCCGACAGGCACCATCAAGAAGCTGGTCTCCGACCGCGGATTCGGTTTTATCGCAGCCGAGGACGGTCGAGAGTATTTCTTCCACCGGACCGGTCTTGATTCCGCCGTCAACTTCGACTCGCTGGCCGGGGGCGAGCGGGTGAGCTTCGAGATCGAGCCGAGCCAGAAGGGCCCGCGCGCGAACCGAATCAAGCTGGCGTAGCTGACCTTTTCCGAAGCCGGTCGCTCGTGCGCGGCCGGCTTTTCCATTTGATGAAGACCTCGTCTTCGACGTTCGAGATCGTCCCCCAGGGCGAGTACTCGCTCGAGCAGGGCGCCAACTTCATCGGCGCGTGGCATCGGGCGCCGTCCGCGAGCGGTGACCCCGAAGGGCACCTGCATCTCGCCTTCTTGACCGATGACGAGCTTGCCCCCGTTGGCGTTTGTCTCAAGCAGGACTCGGGCGGACGCGTGCTCGGAACGGTTCACGGCGGGGCGGTCGAGACTGCGGTGGTGGTGAAGCAGGTCGAGCGCATCCTGAGCCTGGATGTCGACGGGCGCGGATGGCCTGATGTGGGCAAGAGAGACCCGATCGTCGCGCGGCTGCAGCGCATGTTTCCCGGGGTTGTTCGGTCGCAAGGTCGAATACCTGAACGCGCTTGGCCGGGCCGCGCTGGCCGGCGAGGTCGACACTGAGACGCTTCGTGCGATGCCGCGTGAGGAGGCGCTCAAGAGCCTGCAGAAGCTGCCGGGGATCGGAGCTTGGGGGTCCCAGCTCGTGCGCCTGCGCGCGCTGAGCGCGGTGGACGAGCTGCCGTCCGAGGAGCCGCGGCTGATGGGCGCGATCCGCACGGAGTACGGCCTGGCGACCGAGCCTGACCAGGCGACGCTGGAGCGCCTGGCCGAGAAGTGGTCGCCCTACCGGATGTGGGTGTGCGTGTGCCTGAGGCGCACGCTGGAAGGCGGGGCGGGGATGACCCACTCGCGAGCCTCCGAGGGCGAAATTAACAACCTGGGTTGACTTCGGTTTTTCGAAGTTCGTACTCTCGCCGCGGTGTGCCGGTGGGGGTGGGACCGGCCAATCTAAGGGTGGGCCCCGCCAGGGGTGCGCCCTTCAGCGCGAGGCGCTTCGGACCAGGACTATCGCGCCCGCCCACAGGACCGAGCCCGCGACCAGGAAGGTCCACATGGCGAGCGGGATCAGCGAGAGCTCGACCAGCGCGCCGAAGATGCACATCGCGGCCGCGCCCGCCAGGAGGAATGCGCCCGGGAAGAGGACCCACGCCGCATACCACGGAGGCTGCGCGGCGTCACCGCGATCGAACAGCCGGCCCGCGCCGAAAACCAGCCCGGCTACAGCCACCGCCGGCGCTGTAAGGCCGATCGCCCACCTCAGCTGCACCTCGCCGGTAGCCGCTCCCAGCAGTGGTTGCACACCGGCCGCGGCCAGCGCGGACGGGACCGCGAACGCGAGCAGGCGCAGGATCGCGCTCGCGGGGGGCAATTCAGCCGGTCACGCGCCGGGCACTGGAGGAGGTTGCGCCGGCATGGTGAAGACCGGCTGCGTGTGGACCCGCCCCAGCTGCACGTCGCTGTAATAAGCCGGCTGCGAGAGCTGGGTCATGAACCACTCGTTCAACAGTTCCGCGCGCCGGACCAAACCCGCCTGGCCTATGGTCGACCCCGCGTATGGCTGGCGCGGCAGCGACGAGGAGAGGTCCGCCGAGCCGTAGAAGTCCGACGTGCCGTACACGGAAGTTGACGCGTACGAGTAGATGGCGACACCCAACACCTGGTTGCCGCGCGCCGACGGCGCCAGGGCGCGGCGAATCTGGGCCAGCGAGTCCTCGGGGTAGTTCAAGAAGACGCCGACTCCGGTGACCACTCGATTGGCGAACCCCGAGTCCTTCTCGAAGGCGAGCCATTGGTCGAACCACCTGGCTTCGCGCGGGCTCCAGTCGCTGTCGTAGTTCATCGGCACCCCGAAATCGATGTAGCCCTTCACCATCCAGTCCCGCCAGTCTTGAAACACGGATGTGTAGGCCGACGTGAAGTTCCAACCAGCCGCAGTCGTCGGGCCGCCGCCGAAGCAGATGAGCGCACCGCTGAGCTTCACACCCGGCTTGACCGCACGGAGGTCGTTGTGGAGGTCACGCACGAATGCCGTCACGCGGTCGCGCCGCCATGCCTGCCACTGCGGGTCGTCGGGCGCCGGCACCCCGGTTGCACCTGTGTCGTGCCTGTACAGCGCGAGAGACGTCGAGGTATAACCCCAGTTCGCGCCTGCGTAGCGGACGAAGTCCATGTGGAGGCCGTCCACGTCGTAGCTGCGGGCGACGTCCATGAAGATCTTGTGCGTATACGCCTGCACGTCCGGGTTGCCCGGGTCCAGGTACCCGGAAATCGAGCCGTCGTTGGCCCGGTTGCCCCAGACCGCCCCGTTCTTCAAGAAAACACCGCTGTCTTCGCTGACATAAAACGTGTTGAGCCAGGCATGGACCTCGATCCGCGGCGTGGCCGCGTGCGCCAGCCGGATCACATAACCGAGCGGGTCGAAACCGCGCGACCCCACGATGTCCAGGGCCCGCGTTTCGTCCGCGTGATTGAAATAGGCGTCGCCGCCTTTACGCACCTGGACGATCAGTGCGTTGATGTTCGCCCGATGCGCATCGGCGACAAGCTTCTCCACCTGGGCGGGAGACTTGATGCCGTCGTGAAGCGCGTCCACCCAAAGGGCCCGGTACTGCGGCGGCCCGTACACGATGGGAACCGGCGACGAAACAGGAGAGGGCGATTCCAGGGGGGAGGCGCTCGGTGAACCGCTCGGCGCAACCGCCGCTTGCGGGCCTGGCGCGCAGGCGCTCAAAACGGCCAGCACAAGCGCAGCTCCAGCCCCACATCGCATCAGGCCACCGCGAACAGGACGTGGTTGCGACCGGTGGTGTGGATGGCGCCCGGGTGCGCGCGCTTGATGGTCTCGATCGCTTCCTGTGTGAATCCGCGACGCCGTTCATCATCGATGGCGTCGAGGCGTGAGGCGCAGCTCCACCAGCTCGTGAACAGCGAGACCAGCTGCTCGGCGGATCCCCAGGTCACGTGCTCCTCGATCACCTCGACCTCCGCGCTCGCAAAGCCCGCATCGAGCGCCGCCTGGCAAAACCGCTCCCTGTCACCCACGGCTGCTCGAGTCAGGCCCTGGTCGATCGCATGAGCGTCGGGCGGAAGCCACCGGTCGATCACCGTTTCGAGCAGCTTCCACACCGACTCGTTGTTTCCTTCGACGGGCACGCTGGCGGCGAATCGCGCTTCGGTTCTCAATACACGTCTGGCCTCGCCCAGCGCCGCCCCAAGCTCCGGCGCGAACTGCATGCCGTGCCCGCACACAGCTGAGTCGAAATACGAGTCGTCAAAGGCCAGGCGTTCGATGTCCATGACCTCGAACCGCGCGTTGGGGATCTGGGCCGCTCGTGCCACCTCGATCATCCCGGGCGAGAGGTCGACGCCGACTACCTCGCCGCCGGGCGAAACTTGCGCTGCCAGCCGCCGGCTCAGCGTCCCTGGCCCGCAGGCCAGGTCGAGCACGCGCATGCCCGGCTGGGCGTTGACCAGCTCGAGCACACGCAGGCGGCCGCGCGCTTCGCCCCGCTCCATCACCTGTTCGATGCGCTGCTGGTAGGCGAGTGCATGTCGCCCGAACAGCGCTGGAAAGAGCTCCTTCGATTTCATGGGGTCAAGTTCTTCCACTCGCGTTCCAGCCAGAGCGCGGCTTTGAGCGTGTCCACGTTGGTTCGCCCGACGACCTGCATCCCCACGGGAAGCCCGCCCCGAGGCACCGGCGCAGGAAGCGCGACCACCGGTTGCCCCGTCGTGTTGAAGGGACGCGTGAAGCGGGCCAGCGGCTCGCGCACCTCGTCGCCGGCCCCCACCGGCGGCGCGACCATCGCGGTCGCCGGCAGCAGCAAGGCGTCGATGTCTTCCATCGCGTGCTGTGCCTCTGCCTGCAAGTGGGGTCGCTCGCGAAGGGCTTCCTCGAAGTCGACCGCGAGCATGCCGAGCCCACGGCGGATGTGGCTGAGAACATCGGCGCCGTATTTCTCTGGGAACTCGCCTGCCCACCGCCGGTGGTAGGTCGCGGCTTCGACGAGCAGGATCGTGAGGCCATTCCGAAACAGCGGGTCGCGATCGACGAAGCGAACCTCCGGCAGGCCG
>Ga0209648_10003794_pt1 | contig 12780 bp, 12 predicted proteins | sample GraSoi2013_115cm_FD_185830 | JGI IMG/M metagenome (GOLD analysis project Ga0209648, IMG submission 185830) | Grasslands soil microbial communities from the Angelo Coastal Reserve, California, USA - Sample 9_17_2013_115cm (SPAdes) (version 2) | ecosystem: Environmental > Terrestrial > Soil >...
CCCAGAATGGCTCTGAGCGCTAACGACCTGACCAGCCATTGCAGGCAATTCTTAGCGAATTACAAGATCCCCCGCCGCGTCGAGTTTTCAGATACCGAACTACCGAAAAGTGGTTCCGGCAAGATCCTCAAGAGAATTCTGCGTGAACGTTTTTGGACTCATGAGGAACGGGCCGTAGGTTAGCCGACCGACTGAGCGCCTAACAGTCGAGCGAGTCGTATAAGTTCTTACGAGGAGGGAAGAATGGAAGACCACCAGGTTGTCGCCGCGATACTCACTGTGGCGCTCTGCTCGACTAAGCCACGCACAACTTCACATAGACTGGCTGCGGATCAGTGGCGAAATGTATGGCGCGACTACAACAAGTTCCTGAAGGAACTAGAAAAAACGGACGAGTCCATTGACAGGCGCGGAATCAATCCAGATTAAGTCTGGGAATGGCATTCGCGACCCGAAAGTCATTACTTCGAAACTCCCCCGTCGCGAGCTTTCTTCGGTTTAGGCTCCGTAAAATCTCAAAAACGCACGGACAATGTACCTGCACGTGACTCAGCAGAATCGGTGTGAGGAGCCAGCCCGGGAATCACACGATTTTGGTTCGAATGTTGATTTCCGAAGTAAGCGTGCGGTGTACCGGGCACTTGTTCGCAATTTCGAGCAGCCGAGAGCGTTGCTCTGCGGTTAAGGGTCCTTCAAACCGGACATCCCGCTCGATTCTGTCGAGCATACCTTCCTTTGGTTCACATTCTGCGCAGTCGACAGCGTATATCTTCGAATGTCGAAGCCAGACCGTGACTCGTTCCAACGGCCACTTTTTTTGTCGCGCATACATCCCGACCGTCATCGATGTGCAAGAACCCAGAGCGGCGAGCAAAAAGTCGTAAGGAGATGGCCCTGAACCTGTGCCTCCGACGCTTTCCGGTTCATCGCCCCTTAGCCGATGTGGACCTGCCGCAATCTGCTGCGCGAATCCATTTCCCTCGCTCCGGACAATGACGTCTGCCGATTCAATTCGCTCAGGAACTCCATTCACGTTCGCCTCCGGATGCCACAAGGATAAGCATGCGTTGTTCCACACGCCAAAGCCAAGAACCTGCACCAGCTCCGATTTGCGACCGCGACAAGCCCTCGAGAACCAGAGAGTTTCAAATCGCTGGCAAGAGACGCCCGCGCTTGAGCCGAAAAACGGAATTGTCATGTTTTCGACGAAGAAGTGAAGCGTCCGACCTCTCCGCCCAAATCGAAGCCAAGACGGCCGCGGTCATGGCGCAACAAGCATACCTACCAAGCACTTAGCGGTCGTCGGCGCTCGGTCGATCTGGCAAGCCACGTGCAATCCATGCCCACGCAGGAAACAGCGCTCGGGCGCGGCCACTCCAAGACGTCAGCAACACACCAGAGAGTTGATACAACGTGGTATTTCAATCCCGATTGAGAATGGCTCGCATTCGCATTGATCAGCTCAGCCTGCGCTGCGGCGGTGATTTCCTACGAACAACTGCGCCATACTACGGCGGTCAACATTCCGACCAGGCTCTGCCCGAGTGCTAGCTCGTGCCGCGATTGTACTTGTTCTTTTGCAGCCCGTGAGCCGTGCTCTCACCCAAAATGCGCCTGCGTCACCAGACCGTCCTTGGCATGGACTTGGGGAAGCGAGGATCGAAGCGGACGCGAAAAATCTCACCGAAGCCAAACTCAACTTCGATCCGGAGAAGACCTACTCCTTGCCAGAGCTCATCGATCTCGCCGAATCGCACAATCCAGAGACGCGCGTCGCGTGGGAGCGCGCCCGCGGGCAAGCCGCCGCTTGGGGTGTCGCGCGCAGCGAGCTCTATCCCACAGTAGCGGCAGCGGCACTGGCTGGCGTTGACCGCGACCAAGCTTACCTCGCGGACCGTTTCTTCCGTCATACAATCGGCGACTTTGAGGTCGTGTTGAATCTGAATTACACGATCTTTGACTTCGGCGCGCGGGCCGGCCGAATCAACGCTGCGAAAGCTGAGGCCTTGGCAGCGAACTTCGCGTTCAATGACACACACCGCAACGTGATTTACCGAGTTGAGCAGGCCTACTACCAACTCTTGAATGCCTCAGGCCAGGAAGAAGCCGCACGGGCGAATCTTTCGAACGCGCAGGCCGTGCAGCAAGCGGCCGAAGAGCGTTTGAACCATGGCCTAGCCACTCTTCCGGACCTGCTCGAAGCCCGTAGCGCTACCGCACAGGCAGAATACGAACTGCAGGCAGTGCTCGGAGCCGAGGAGATTGCTTACGGGAACCTGGCAACCGCTCTCGGAACGACTCCACAAACTGCCATACGCGTCCAGCCTCTAGGGGAGCTAACAATTCCGAGCACCATCGACGACACCGTCAACTCTGCGATTGATCGCGCACTGGCGCAGCGCCCTGACCTCCTTCAGAGGGTCGCCGACGTCCAGGCAGCGAAAGCGAGGGTCAAGGAAGCGCGTGCAGCCTACTATCCCGCACTGAATTTCACCGCCAGTCCAACGGCGCAGTCGCTATACGGGTTGCAACAGCAGTTTCCCTGGGGACACACGTCAGGCCTGACGGGGAGCATGGCCTTTAGTTTGAATTGGACCGTATTCGACGGGAGGGCACGAAAAAATAGGCTCACGCAAGCGGAAGCTAACGTCCATGAAGCGGAAGCCCAAGCCGACGTTTCGCGCGATCAAATCGCGAACGAAGTTTGGGCCGCGTACTCCGATTTGAATACTGCCTTGCGCCAGCGCGAGGCTGCGACTGCACTGCTCGAGGCCACTGGCCGTTCCTACGATGCCGCCCTTGAATCCTATAACTACGGGCTCCGCAATCTACTGGACGTGACCGCAGCACAGAGAACTCTTGCGCAGGCTCGCTCGACCGACGTCCTCGCCCGCACGCAGGTCCTTACGACTTTGGCCGCTTTGGCTTTCAGAGCGGGAGACTCAATTCAATCGAACGCAATGAGGCCCAGACCATGACCGTCCTTCGAAATTCCCGCTTCGTAAAACTTCTGCCCCTTCTGCTGGTGGCCCCGCTACTATCGAGTTGCTCGCGGGCACCGTCCGTGGAGGTACTAGGTTCGTTTTTCCCGGCATGGCTAGTGTGCTTCATTGTGGCGATTGTGCTGACGGCCCTCGTCCGGTTACTGGTGATGCGATTACGCTTCAAAATGGCATTACCGATGCTGGGGTATCCGGGCTTGGCTGCATTCTTTACGTTCGCGCTATGGCTTGTGTTCTTTTATTGAGGATCTTTATCTACGAGGTGCAGAGTCCGTGGAGACGTTGGAAGGTACGGAAATCATTCCGAAGGCGGCGACGCCGACTCCGAAGGAGCTGAGCCGGTGGGCAAGTATTGGAATTGTCGGAGCGGCAGTCCTTCTGGGCGCTGTCGTGCTGTACCACGCTAACCATTCTCCGCGAACTGACGATGCCGAAGTATTCGCCAACTTTATCGGGATCGCTCCGCAAGTCGAGGGTCCAATTGTCCGCCTGAACGTGCGAGACAACCAATTCGTCAATAAGGGTGACCTGCTGTACGAAATTGATGAACGACCGTATCAGTACGCGCTCGAGAGGGCTCTTTCGGAGCAGGCCGCCCTCGAAGGGCAAATCGCTGACGAGCAGCGAAGAATCAATGCACTGGTGAGCGGCGTCTCCGTTGCCAAAGCGAATGTTTCGAGTTCCGAAGCCGACGTGGCACGCTGGGCGGCGGCCGTCGAGCAAGCGCGGGCGGATGTGGCCAATGCGGAGCAAGGGGTAAGCCGGGCAAAAGCAGAATGGACATACGCCAGCAACAACCTGCACCGTCTCGAGCCGCTTCTCGAAAAGCAATTCGTCACCGTTGATCAGGTGGACCGTGCAAAGACCTCTGAAATCGCGCAGTCGGAAGCACTAAAGCAAGCGGATTCGCAACGGCGGCTTTCTCAGGCAGGCCTCCAATCCGCCCTGGCGCAATATGAGCGGTCTAAGGCTGCCCTCGAACAGAGCAAGGCGCAACACGAGCAAGCACATAATGCGGTCACGACACTGGAGCCTCTGGTCAACCAACGAGGAGCGCGTGAATCAGCCGTCAAGGATGCTCGCTACAACCTGAACAACTGCCAAGTTTACGCGCCGTTTGAGGCCCTGGTCACAAATCTGACGATTTCGGAAGGGGCTTATGCGCACGTGGGCCAAGACGTTTTCACACTGATTGACGCGCGTACGTGGTGGGCCATTGGGAACTTTAGCGAAGGGCAATTGTCGCAAATCAAACCGGGAATGCGGGCCGATGTTTACGTCCTGTCGAAGCCCAATATCCGATTCACGGGCATCGTGGACAGCGTAGGGTTTGGAGTCACTCCTGATCCTGATGTCATCGGAAAGCTGGACAAAGGCCTGCCGGACGTGCAGCGAACGCTCAACTGGGTACACCTGGCATCCAGGTACCCGGTTCGCGTGCGGGTGGAGAATCCCGCACCAGAACTCTTTCGAGTTGGCGAATCTGCGGTTGTGACGATTCGCCGAAAGTGAGCATGGCTACCGCCGCACAAAGCATCTCTACGATACCTTCCTCGCTGTCTTGGTTAGGAGAGTTTCTTAAACACGAACTGTCACCGTACCGGGGTAGAACAGCGCTGGTCGCACGAATGGTTATTGCCGCGACCCTGGTCATGATGACCTGCATGGTATTCCGCATCCCCTACGCGTTCCAAGGAGCGATTTACGCGCTCATAGTTTCTCGAGAGAGCTCTCAAGCCACGTTCAAGTCGGCTGCGTCGATCCTCTCATTAACCGGAATCGGCGCGGCGTATCTTTTAGCTTCGGCCTGGTTCGTCATCAGCATACCAACCCTCCATCTTCTCTGGGTCATAGCTTCATTTTTTCTGGGATTTTACGCGATCAGCACCTTCAAGAACTTCGGTGCCAGTTCCACCTTCGCGATCATGATTTGCGTCGGAGTGCCTCTTTGGGACCGCCATGTCTCAGCCGAAACGAATGTCGAAGATACGCTGTGGCTCTGTCTGGCATCCGCGATTGGAGTCGTGGTTACAGTAGGTGTAGAAATACTGTTTTCGCGGATCAAGCCCGGCGAGGACATCGTCGCGAACGTCGCGGACCGCCTTGCCGCCGCAGAAAACTTGTTAGTGTGTTTTGCGAACAACTGCTCTGTCGACCGACTAACGCAAGCAAATGTAGTGCGCCTGGCCATGGTCGGAACGTCCATGTTGCGGCGCATCTTGCAACGGTCTGCCTATGTGCCGCACTATGCCGAGCAAATGGGTGCAGTGATCGCTCTTGCGGGAACCCTTGTCGATCTCGCCGCCAATCTGAGGAGTCCCACCCACCTGTCTGGTGATGATCGCGAACAAATTCGTCTTCTGGCCGAGAACGTCGGCGGCGTTCGTTCAGCTTTGCTGGCGGAAGGAACTCCACATTTGAATGCATTCCATGTGACTCAAGGGAATGTTCCACACGCCATTCCGTTGGTGACCGAGATGCAGAAAACGGTCCAGCTCATGAAGGAAGTTCTTATAGGCTCTCAATCGCTCAGTGCTTTTGCACCACAGCCCTCAAGTGGCGATCCACCGCCGTCGTTTTTCGTTCGCGATGCGTTCACCAACGTTGAGCACATCCAATTTGCCGTGAAAGGCTGTTTGACGGCCGGCTTGTGCTACATCATTTACAACGGGATGGATTGGCCAGGAATCAGCACAGCGGTCACGACCTGTTTCCTCACCGCGCTTTCTACCGTCGGTTCGTCTCGACAAAAGCAGGTGCTGCGCATCTCTGGAGCCCTGGTGGGTGGTTTCCTTATTGGGATGGGCTCACAAGTGTTCATCTTGCCCTATCTGGATTCGATTGCGGGATTCACCATTCTTTTTGTCCTTGTGACCGCCTTCGCTTCCTGGTTCATGACTTCCAGCCCGCGCTTGTCATACTTTGGCGTGCAGATCGCCGTTGCCTTTTACCTCATCCATCTCAATTCATTCGCAATCGAGCCTTCGCTCTCGATAGCCAGAGATCGTGTCGTCGGCATCTTGCTCGGATTGATCATGATGTGGCTCGTCTTTGATCAATTATGGGGAGCATCCGCCGTCTCAGACATGAAGAGGGCGTTCCTTTCAGCGGTTCGATTGCTGGCTCAATTTGCACGAGAGCCGATCTCGAGGGACTACAACGTGGCCGCGGAACGCAGTTACTCCCTCCGTGAGGCGATCAACAACAATTTCGACGGCGTGCGCGCCTCCGCAGACGGCGTTCTCTTTGAATTCGGACCTTCTCGCCAGCAAGACCTCGCATGGCGCACTAAATTCAGACAGTGGCAACCGCAGCTGCGGCTCCTTTTCGTAACTGAAATTGCACTCTGGAAGTACCGCGCCCGACTTCCAGGCTTTGAGTTACCCCACACCGTCGGCGCGGCTCAGCGAGCCTTCGATGACGAACTGGCGCGAGCGCTGGAAGCCATCGCAGATCGAATCGAAGGACGGCCATCGCAAGTAGAACTCTTCGAAGAGTCGCTTGCGCGTCTGGAACGCGCGGTCAGTACTTACGAGGGATTGGAACCACAACCAGCGACCGCAGATCGATTCCAAACGTTCCTTTCCCTGCACCGTAGAATCGAAAGCTTAACGAGTTCGTTGCAGAAAGAAATCGGAAACGCAGTGTGATCAGCGATACCGCCGGAGATTATGCGAAGGTCTGCGCGGGCTTGCTGCATCCGCACGGCGTGCAAGAGCTCGGAACTCAGTCGCGACCTCGGCCTTATCGTCAAATCCTTGGCATGACATAGCTGCAAGAGGAATTCCTCTTTCTGAACTTACCGCCTCCTTTTTGTTGAAAACAAGGCGGATCGCCAATTCTCACGCCCATGTTCGGCGTTGGACACACAGTTGCTTTCCCTTATAGCGCGAGCTTCGAGGCTGTCAATTGAAAGGGGAATCTGAATCGTATGGCTCAACAATCATCAAACGGCAATCGTCCAAAACTGAGTGAGAAGGGACTCTTAACTCCGGACAATTGCGTCGTGGCGCTGATCGACCATCAGGGCCAAATGCTGTTTGGAACAAGCAATTTCGACCGCCAAGGAATCATCAACAACACCGTGGCATTCGGAAAAGCTGCAAGGGTGTTCGATGTACCTGTGGTTTTGACAACGGTCGAGACGAAGTCCTTCAGCGGGAATATGTGGCCGCAGCTGCGAGCCGTATTCCCGGGGCAGGAACCCATCGAGCGTTCGTCCATGAACTCCTGGGACGACAAAAACTTTGTCGCCGCGATCGAAAAAAGCGGGCGCAAGAAGATTCTCATTGCCGGCCTTTGGACGGAAACCTGTGTTGCCCTGCCGACGGTGCAGGCGCTTCATGACGGCTACGAGGTCTACGTGGTGGAAGATTGCTGCGGCGACGTGAGCCAGCTTGCTCACGACAACGCAATGAAGCGCATCGTGCAAGCCGGCGCGAAGCCGGTCACGTCCCTGTCGGTCCTGCTCGAATGGCAGCGCGATTGGGCTCACAAAGGAACCTACGATGCAGTGATGGACATCGTGAAGAACCACTACGGAGCTTACGGAATCGGCGTCGAGTACGTGTACACGATGGTGCACGGCGCGCCGGCCACGAAATTTCCCGAGTACGCGGTTCCCGCTGCAGTTGCCGTTCACAGGTAAAACCCGACGGGCGGAGCCTCCTCCGCCCTTCTCAATCCATTTGGAAAAACTCGAAAAGGAGACTGCAGTGTCAGCTGAGCTCATATTGCACAATGCCAAGATAGCCACGAACGGGGTGCCCTCATTTGTAGAAGCGATTGCCATAACGGCCGGAAAGATAGCCGCTGTGGGGAAGGATGACGAGATTCTGCGCCTGCGGGGTCCGCAAACGCGCGTAATTGACGGGCGCCGACGAACCGTCATCCCTGGTCTCAACGATTCGCACATGCATCCGATCCGGGGCGGGCTCAACTACAACTTGGAATTGCGCTGGGACGGTGTCCCTTCGCTCTCCGATGCATTGCGGATGCTGAAAGAACAAGCTGCACGAACTCCCGCGCCGCAATGGGTTCGGGTGATCGGAGGTTGGACCGAATTTCAGTTTGCCGAACGCCGGATGCCAACGCTCGATGAGATCAACGCAGTTGCCCCAGACACACCCGTGTTCGTGATGCATTTGTATGACCGAGCCTTATTGAACGCAGCGGCGTTGCGGGCGGTGGGCTATGACAAGAACGCCCCGGATTTCCCGGCTGGTGAGGTTCAGCGTGATCGCCACGGAAATCCCACGGGCCTTCTCATCGCCAAGCCCAACGCCAACATTCTCTATTCCACCCTCGCCAAGGGACCAAAGCTCTCCCGCGAAGATCAAATTAATTCTTCCAGGCTCTTCTTCCGCGAGCTCAACCGCTTCGGCATCACCAGCGCGATCGACGCCGGAGGCGGATTTCAGAACTATCCCGACGACTATGGCGTAGTGAACGAACTGCATCGCAATGGCGAGCTGTCGATTCGCCTCGCATACAACCTCTTTACGCAGAGGCCGAAACAGGAACTGGCTGACTTTCAGAGCTGGACGAAAATGACAAAGCCCGGCGACGGAGACGACTTCTATCGTGTCAACGGAGCAGGAGAGATGCTTGTCTTCTCTGCCGCGGACTTCGAGGACATTCTCGTGCCGCGCCCGGACATGCTTCCTGTCATGGAAAGCGAGCTGAAAGCGGTGATTCGCCATCTCGTGGAGAATCGCTGGCCGTTTCGCATACATACGACCTACAACGAGACAATCGAGCGGGCACTGAATGTCTACGAAGAGGTGAACCGGGAAATTCCCTTCGACGGCCTGCATTGGTTCTTCGATCACTGCGAAACAATCTCTGACCGCAACATCGAGCGCGTGAAGGCGCTCGGCGGCGGCATCGCCGTGCAGAATCGCATGGCCTTCCAGGGAGAATATTTCGTCGCGCGATACGGCTCACAAGAAGCCAAACGCACGCCACCGATCCGACGCATGCTGGAAATGGGTGTTCCGGTGGGAGCAGGCACCGACGCAACCCGCGTTTCGAGCTACAACCCTTACCTTTCCCTCTACTGGCTTATCACCGGCAAGACCGTCGGGGGTCTCAGTCTTTATCCGCAAGAGAACCGATTGGATCGTGAGGAAGCACTCAAGCTCTACACGATGGGCAGCAGCTGGTTTTCAACCGAAGACGGCAGAAAAGGAGCGCTTGCTCCTGGCCAGCTGGCTGACTTGGCGGTTCTCTCTGGCGACTATTTTTCCATTCCCGAAGAGGAGATCAAGCATCTCGAATCGGTCCTTACAATCGTGGGTGGGAAGATCGTCTATGCCCGCGATGAATTCTCAAAACTCGCGCCGCCTCCGCTGCCAGTGAGCCCAGGCTGGTCTCCCGTCAAACAATACGGAGGTTACGCGGAGGCCCCCGATCACACTCTTGGTGTGTCTCACCCCGCTGCCTGTTCGCATGTCGCGGCATCGCCAGATGGCGGGACGCAATCACACCTTCAAGTGCTAGGTGAGTTTGGCCTATGGGGGCTGGGGTGCGACTGCTTTGCATTCTGATTCACGCGTGGGTGGAGAGATCGAAATGAAAGTGTTGTTTTTATCTTTCGTCGTTGGTCTCGGAGTGGGTGTCCTCTATGGACTTATCCGAGTGAAGAGCCCGGCACCGCCTATCGTCGCCTTACTCGGCCTCTTGGGAATGGTGCTTGGCGAACAGTTCGGGGTTTGGATTCATACGAAGAAGCTCGACGCTTCGCACGCCGCATCCGTATGCCTTGTCGGTGAGCGCTACGACCGGCCGCTTTACAATCCTCCATCACGCAAGACGCGTTACGGCCCAAGTTCCATCTTTGCAGAACACATCGCCGTGACCGACGAAGTAGATACGACCGACGTACATAGCAGGTGATCTTCTTCGAGAGCTGGCTGGACACAGGAACAAGGTTCATGCGGATGAGGTAATCGGCGATTTTAGGAGAAATAGAATGCGCTTGAAAAAAACTCTCGTTGGAATGTTTCTTCCGATCTTTCTGACGATCGGCTTCACGTGCGAATCGCAACACTTCAACACATTCGCCCAAACTGCGCCGACGGCCAGAACGGTTGGCGTAGCTGTTGGACCACAGTACGACACGACGCATATCTACGTTCCGGTCGCGGATTTCGATCGAATCGTTGCCAGCGTCCTGCAGACATTCGGTGGCAAGACTTCGCAGGAGGGCGTGTTCACCGTAACTCCTACACCCAGCAGCACCAGGATTCAGTTGGTGTTGACGCCCGTAGGAACACTGTCGGTTTTCGGGTTCAAGACGCCGGTTCCGTATCCATTCGGGTTGGAGCGCACAGGCTATCTGGTTACTGACATGGATGAAGCGATCCGCGCCGCCAAAACGACTGGCGCAGACGTGCTAGTCGCTGCTTTCAACGATCCGATCGGTCAAGACGCGATCATTCAATGGCCGGGCGGCGTGAACACGCAACTCTACTGGCATACCATCGCGCCGTCCTACGCTCCGCTCCAAACTGTTCCGGAGAATCGGGTCTACGTATCACAGGAAAGGGTGGATGCATTTGTGCGCAGCTTTGTCGCGTTTTCTCACGGGAGTGTCGTCTCTGATGAACCGCGCGCACCGGGAGTCGAAATCGGACGACCTGCGGAGATGTATCGCCGAGTGAGGATCGAATCTAAGTTCGGCAAGTTAACCGCGCTAGTTACCGACGGTCACCTTCCGTATCCCTACGGCAGGGAGACGACCGGGTATGAGGTGACGAATCTGCCGGACACGCTCACTAAGGCCAAAGCAAGCGGCGTCGACGTGCTCGTACCTCCGTATAAGACTGACGAGCGAGAAGCCGTTGTCGTGCAGTTCCCGGGAGGATACATCGCGGAAATCCACTCCGTAACAAAGAAATAGGACGGACAAACAACTTCCGACGATGGTGGGCGAAAAGCAGGGTCGACTTGGGATTAGAACGAAGAGATATATGCGAACGTTGACGATTTTAATGGTCATGTCTTTTGTGAGTCCGCTACTCTCGCGAGGCCAATCCGTTCCTACCGCTGAATCCGCGGCGCCGGCACGGATCTATCACTTGCTTCGCGAGGACGATGACTGGAGTTTTCTCGCTGATCCGGCTAAGCGGCAGGAGTTTTGGGACCCCATCAAATTCATTCGTCTGCGGCCAGGTCGAAATGGCTGGTTCCTGTCCATTGGCGGCGAAGCCCGCGAGGTTTGGGAACAGATCGGAAACGACAACTGGGGCCAACAGCCTTTCATGAACGCCTATCTCAATGAACGGTACATGCTTTATTTCGACGTTCACTACGGCAAGCACGTTCGCTCGTTCGTGGAGTTCAAAAGCGGTTTGAATTCTTACCGTATCGGTGGTCCGAGACCGATCGACGAAAAAAAGCTCGATTTCCAAGCAGCATTTCTCGAAGTCGGAACGGGGGATGAACGCAACTGGATCAAGTTCAGAGCCGGGAGACACGAGCTGGAATATGGCTCTGGGCGACTGATCGATGTTCGCGAGGGCCCCAACGTGCGCTTGAGCTTTGACGGGTTCAAGGTGAAGGCCGGTATCGGTTCTTGGCAGATTGACGGCTTCGCCGTGCGGCCGGACCTGGACAAGCCGGGGATCTTCGACAATGCTCCCAATCATGCAGTCGGATTTTGGGGCGTATACGGCGTCCGACCTCTGACGAAGACCATCACGCTGGACACTTATTATCTTGGCCTCGATCGAAAAACAGCTGCATTCAACCGAGGTGTCGGCCACGAAGTGCGGCACAGTATCGGTGCGCGTCTTTCTCGTCCCGTCGCCGAGATGAAGCCCGGCTGGGATTTCGACTATGAAGCGCTTTGGCAATTCGGAACCTTCGGTTCCGCAAACATAAGCGCCTGGACAGTGGCTTCGGAAACCGGTTACCGGTTTCCGAACGTTCCGCTGAAACCCCGATTAAGCGCCAAAGCGGACATCTCGAGCGGCGACGATTCGAGGACAAAAACTCTCGGAACGTTCAATCCGCTATTCCCCAAGGGCAATTATTTTGGGGTGCTCGCCACGGCTGGCCCCGGCCCCATCAACTTTATCGACGCCCACCCTCGCGTTGAAGCGACACTGCCGCACAGCGTGACTGTCTCCGTCGATTGGATCTTTCAGTGGCGGGAGAGTTTGCGAGACGGAGTGTATTCCGTTCCCGGATTTCTAATTATTCCAGCAGGAAAGAGCGACGCACGTTTCGTCGGGCACCGTCCGGGCACAGAAGTGCGTTGGCAGGCGAATCGCCATCTGTGGTTTCAAGCCGACTACGGAATCTTTTATGCGGGTAAGTTCGTGAAGGAAAGCCAGCCAGGCCGCAACCTGAATTACTGGGCGTTATGGACGGGATACAAGTTTTAGGAGCAAGCAACATGAGCCGTACTTATCACTTCATCTTCGTCGTTTACGGAATGAAAGTCGCAGGAATCTATGAGGAACGGTAACCAGTTGCACCGACTCCAGTCTATGACAGCAGCACTCGTTGGGGTGTTCTTCTTCAACGCCATTATCGGAGTGTTTGGATTGAGACTAGCGATTGCCGGGCTGGCCGCATTCGTACTCGGTGCTGTTGTTGTCTGCGTCGCGTTCCCGGCCCAGGGTGCGGAATCATGAAACTCGATCCTTCTATTATCGCCAGAATTCAGTTTGCCTTTACGGTGAGTTTTCACATCATTTTTCCGACGATGTCGATCGGCCTTGCTTCCTTCCTGGCCGTGATCGAGGCCCTTTGGCTGAAGACTAAGAAG
>Ga0209648_10003795_pt1 | contig 12775 bp, 10 predicted proteins | sample GraSoi2013_115cm_FD_185830 | JGI IMG/M metagenome (GOLD analysis project Ga0209648, IMG submission 185830) | Grasslands soil microbial communities from the Angelo Coastal Reserve, California, USA - Sample 9_17_2013_115cm (SPAdes) (version 2) | ecosystem: Environmental > Terrestrial > Soil >...
GGGCGGGGCGACGTAGGAGATAAGGCCCGGCAACCGCAGGCCGCGCACATCGACGCCGAATCGGCTGGCATAGTAGTCGCACAGCAGCTCTCCGGCGACCTTGGTGACGCCGTAAATTGTGGTTGGCCGCTGAACGGTCGCTTGTGGCGTATGCTCGCGTGGTGTCGAGGGGCCGAATGCGCCGATCGAACTTGGAAAAAACACCTGGCAACGGTACTGACGCGCGGTCTCCAATATGTTGTAGAGGCCGTCCATGTTGATGCTCCACGCGGCGTGCGGCTTCTCCTCGGCCGCCGCTGAAAGCAGGGCAGCGAGATGGTAGACGGTGCCGATGTCATGACGACGCACCACCTCGAGAATCTGCTGCGGTTGCGTGCAGTCGAGGTGCTCGTGGATGTCCGCGGCCGAAAGCTGGTACGGTGCGATGCGAACATCTGACGCGACCACACGGTCGGCGCCATGGTGCCGGCGCAAGGCCGGCACAAGCTCTGATCCGATCTGCCCCATCGCTCCGGTGACGAGAATTCGCCTCATGTCAACTCCCGCCAGATTTCGGAGCGTGTGAAGAGATGAAGGCCCTCATCCTGAGGAGCCGTGCGCAGCACGGCGTCTCGAAGGATGGCCGCGAGTCCTTGCCGTGCATCCATCCTTCGAGACGCGCGCAAGAGCGCGCTCCTCACGATGAGGTGAGATTATTTCACACGCGCCGGATTCCGGTGCACGCGTGACGTCGGGGGCAACTGTTTCAGCCTCGATGCGTTTCAACTGATGGTATGTTCACGTACGCAAGGCCGTTCCGTGGCGCAACCTTCGCCTTAAACTTTTGCGCGTGAATGACATCGCCCGGCCGATCGAGAGTCGGATACCACGCCAAGCAATGACAGCAGAATCGCAACTCGGGCCCTTTCCTCAAGCGCCCCCACCGCTGGCCGGTGGCGGTCGCCTTCGGCTTTTTGCACTTCAGGCCACGACGGAACTCGGCAAGGGCATCGCGGAGGCTCTCGGACAGCCGCTGGCGGCGCATGAGGAGCGGGATTTCGAAGACGGCGAGCACAAGGGGCGGCCGTTGGAGAACGTCCGCGACACAGACGTTTATGTGGTACAGAGCCTTCACGGCGGCCCCACCCAAAGCGCCAACGACAAGCTTTGTCGGTTGCTGTTCTTCATCGGCGCCCTCAAGGATGCCGGCGCCGCGCGGGTCACGGCCGTCGTGCCCTATCTCTGCTACGCGCGCAAGGACCGGCGCACCAAGCCGGGCGATCCGGTCACGACCCGCTACGTGGCCAGTCTGTTCGAAGCGGTCGGCGCCGATGCGGTTTTGACGCTCGAGGTGCACAATCCCGCGGCGTTCGAAAATGCCTTCCGCTGCCCGGCCGTAACGTTGACCGCCGCGCCGCTCTTTGTCGACTATGCCAAGGCGTTGTGCCATGAAAGCCTCTGCGTGGTGTCGCCCGATCCGGGTGGAGTCAAACGCGCCGAATTGTTTCGCGAGGCCCTGGAAGCTGCCGTCGGCAAGCCGGTCGGAAAGGGTTTTGCCGACAAGCACCGCAGCGCCGGCATCGTCACCGGCGACCTGTTCGCGGGCGACGTGGATGGTGCAACGGTGCTGATCGTCGATGACCTCATCAGCACCGGAGGCACGCTCCTGCGCGCTGCTCGCGCAGCGCGAAACGCCGGGGCGAGGCGGGTGATTGCCCTCGTCACCCATGGCTTGTTCATGCTGGGCGCCGCGGAGGTGATCGCCGATCCTGCCATCGAGCGTATCGTCGTGACGGATACGGTTCCGCCGTTTCGATTGGATGCAAAAGTCCAGCGCAATAAGATCGACACAATACCCGCAGCCACCTTGCTTGCGGACGCCATCCGCCGTCTCCATCACGGGCAGGCCCTCACCGACCTCATGGTGTTCTGAGCAAGCAGTCCAGGCGGCGCGCGTCGTTCGCCGCCAGGCGCAAATAAGTGCGCGCGAGCCGCGGCCACTTTTCCACCGTGCGGGGGTTGGGCTCGAGCAAATGAGCGATCGTCAGGCGCGCGCGCAGGGTCGCCCGGTGACACCGATAAAACGTGAAGAGTTCCTCGGGCAGGCCGTCCGGCAGCGCGAGGCGCGCATGACGCTTGATGTATTCTCCGGCCCAGGTAGCGCCGAGGCGCTCGCATTCGATGCAGAGGAAGGCAATCTCGTCAAACGGATCGACGGCGCGCAAACTGCGGTTGAATTCCAGGCAATCGATGATTTTTACCGGATCGCCAAGCCAAATGTGTTCCGGGCGCAGGTCGCCGTGCCCTTCCACGATGCGACGGTGACGGACGCGATCGGCGATCAAGACGGACCGCGTGGCGAGAAACCGCCGTTGCGCCCGGTCGACCATTCTCACCAGTCCGGCCGGCAGGGCGAGGCGCGGCTCAAGCAGAACGCTTTTGTTGTAGGCAAGGCTGCGATACCAGCTGCGCAGGTGGGTCTCGCGCGAAACCAAAATCGTGCCAGCATGGCGATAGAATTCGGTTAGAGTCGACACCAGGCGATCGAGCTGCCAAGTCGCAAGGCCGCCCGTCTCCAGCGCGTACTCAAGCGTCTGGCGGTCGTCGAGACGCCGCATCACCACCAGCCAGTCGACGATCTCGCCCGGCCCGCCGATCGCAAGACCGCGCGAGGACCACCGGAGCGGCATCACGGCCTGGTACACATTGGGGGCAAGCCTGCGGTTTAAGGTGAGTTCCGCGCGGCACGCCGCTTCCCGCCGGGCAAGGGTCGAAAAATCGAGGTAAGGAAACCGCAGCGGCTTTTTGAGCTTGTAGACCTCCTCGCCGGCGAGAAAAACCCAGGACATATGGGTTTCATGGCGTCTCACGCGGCGAACCGGCGGCCTGTAACTGGTCGTTCGGCTTAAAAAGGCGACCTTTTCGTCGAGGGAAACGCGTTGCGCGTCCAATCGGACGATCTCGCGTACGCTGCCCGGGGCGTCCATAACGCTTCACCACGGCGCCGCCATTTTGGCCGGATCGTCATTGCGACCATCATTGCGCGCTCCACGCCGATATGCGCACCATACGGCTGATCGACCCGGGAACAGGTGTGCGCCCATCCCCATCAACTCTTTCGCCCGGCCGAAGTTTACAACGACTGCCGATCCTGCTCACGGCGTTGACTTATCGCACGGTCTCACGGCCGCCTGTCGCAACGATACCCGGTGGCCGAGCGTTACCGTTAGACGATGCTTGATCGGCTGGGATGGCGTCGGCGCCCTTTCGGGAAAAGAGCCGGAATGTCGAGGTGCCGCAGGGTGACACGCGGTACGGAAATGGCGGTCAGGACGACCGCATTCAACGTTGCATTACGGAGAGGGCGATATGTCCTTTACCGACCGATCCGATGCCGGCCGCCAGCTTGCGCGAGCGCTTGCGACATACAAGGATCAGCAGCCCGTCATTCTCGCGCTGCTACGCGGTGGCGTCCCGGTCGCCGCAGAGGTCGCAGCCGCGCTCGACGCTCCGCTCGACCTGATCCTGGTGCGCAAGATCGGCGTTCCGATGCAGCCGGAGTTGGCCATGGGAGCCGTCGCGAACGGCGGGGTTCCGATCGTGGTTCGCAATGACGACGTTATTCGGATGGCCGGCGTCGACGAAGCTGAATTCGAAGCCGTTCGCGACAGGGAACTTGCCGAAATCGAGCGCCGCCGCAAGCTCTATCTCGGCAATCGTGCGCCCGTCGATGTGGCGGGGCGTGTCGCCATTGTCATCGACGACGGCATCGCGACCGGCGCCACGACCCGGGCGGCGCTTCGCGCCACGCGCGTCCGCAAGCCGAGCAAGCTCGTGCTCGCCACCCCGGTCGCGCCGACCGATACGCTCGTCGCCATGCGGGAGGAGGCTGACGACGTGATCTGCCTTGAGGATCACGAGTTTTTCGGCGCGATCGGATACTATTATACGGATTTCCGGCAACTCTCCGATCGGGAGGTCAAGGACACTGTTGCGCGCTTTCCGGCTCCCGCGACCAACCAGGCATGAAAGGCGCGCCATGTGAACCGTAGGATGGGTTGAGCGATAGCGAAACCCATCAGCGCCGTAGGATGGGCAAAGCGAAGCGTGCCCACCAACGGCCGCAGCCCGGTGGGCACGGCGCGCAAGAGCGCGCGTTTGCCCACGAGCGATTCCAACCGATCGGAACGCGCTCTAGGAGAAGTCTTTTTCGCACACACAGGCGATCTTCAGTGATTCGAAACTCCGGTGCGTCGCCGCCACGGATCCTTCCATGTCGATGCCGCGGCATGCATCTTCGATGACGACGGCGTTGAAGCCCGCGCGCGCTGCGTCCTCGGCCGAGTAGCGAACGCAGAAATCAAACGCGAGCCCGGCGAGAAAGACCTTTGTGAGGTTGCGCTCCCGCAGATAACCGACGAGGCCGGTCGGCGTCTTGCGATCATTCTCGTAAAACGCCGAGTAGGAATCGATGGTGCGGCGAATGCCCTTGCGCAGCACCAGTGCCGCGTGCGGAATGGTCAGCGATGGATGAAACTCGGCGCCCAGCGTTTCCTGCACGCAGTGATCTGGCCATAGCACCTGCGGACCATAGGCAGCGGTCACGATTTCGAAGGGTTTCCGACAGGGGTGTGCGGAGGCGAACGACAGGTGATCGGGCGGATGCCAATCCTGGGTCAGGACCACGTTTGCAAACCGAGAGGCTAATCGGTTGACGATCGGCACCACCTCGTCGCCGCGCGCAACCGCAAGAGCGCCACCCGGGCAGAAATCGCTTTGAACATCGATCACCAGCAGAACGTCGCTCTCGCCGGTTGTCATGCCGCTCATCTCGTGACCCAATACTGCATTGAAAGGGTAATGCCGACCGTCCACCTCGAAAATATCGGGTAGCGCTCCCCATTTTCAACTGCTAGGAGGTTCTTGCGGTCGACCGGGGCGCGGCGTCTCGAAAGAGCTCCGTTGCCGCTATCGCACAATCGGAGCTTCATCGCATACCCTGTGGAACGGGCGGCCGCTGTGAGATCGTGGACGGCGGGATCATGAAGGTGAACACGCTCGACCCAGCACAGCAAAGCGCCGCCGCCGGAACCTGGAACGTCCAGCTCGTTCTGGCCGGTCCCGGCGCGGGCAAGACCACGACGCTGGCGGGCCGCTTCGTTCACCTGATGCGGCACGGCATTGATCGGCGGCGCATTCTGGCGTTGACTTTCACCAAGAAGGCCGCAGACGAAATGAAGTCGCGCATCGCGGCGGCGCTCGACTTGCCATCCACTGCCGACCTGAGCGTCGCGACCTTTCACGGCTTCGCCTTTCGGCAGCTGCGCCGCAACCCGCAGCTCGCGGGACTTTCCGAACGGTTCCCCCTATGGGACGCGCCGCAGCAACGCCAGGTCTTCAGTTCGCGGCGGATGTGGTGGAATGAGGAATCCGACATCCTTGATATTATTTCTGGCGCGAAGGAACGCCTGCTCGATGCGGCCGGCTTTGCGGCCGAGATCGCGCCGGATGACGAGGTGCTTCGCCGAGCCGCAGAATTCTTTGGCGTTTATGAGTGCGCGCTTCGCGACGCCGGGGCTATCGACTTCGCCGACATGGTGCCCCTGGTGGTCCGCACCATGGAGAGAAATCCTCCTTACGCCGCGGCGATGACCGGTGCATACGACCACATACTTATTGATGAGTATCAAGACATCAACCCCGGCCAAGTCGCGCTGATCGATCGCTTCGTGACTGCGGGTGCAAACCTGTGGGCGGTCGGCGACGACGATCAGACGCTCTACGCGTTCCGCGCCGCAGATGTTCAGTTCATCCTGAACTTTCCGCGCAAGTATCGCGATGTCCAGGTCCATGTCATCGATCGTAATTATCGCTCTGCGACACAAATTGTCGAAGCCGCCAATCGACTGATCGCCCACAATCGGGTGCGCAGCCAGAAAGTCTGCAAACCCGTCACCGCGGAAGCCGGTGAAATTGTCACTCGCGGCTATCGGACGGCGGACATTGAAGCGCGGCAGGTGGCGAAAGGCGTCGCTTCGCTACTCAGGCGCGGGCTTTCGCCGCAACAGATTGCGGTCCTATACCGAACCGGGGCGGTGGGGCTCGCGTTGCAGCCGGCCCTGCAGGCGCTGCAAATTCCCTACGAGGTGCGCGGCGCCGGCGATCTGTGGCAGAGCGTCGCCGCACGCCTTGTCGTGGGGGCACTTTTTTATTTGCGCGACGGTGAGTCCGGCGAGGCCATGAGCCGCATAGGCAGCGGCCGGCGCGGCGAGATCGTCCGCCGCGACCTCGACAGGGCGAGCGCGCACGAACGCCGGGATTTTCCCTCTGCATGTCGATTCGTTCACGATGTGGTCGCAACGGCGGTGCCGGCTCGGGCCGCCGACCGTGAGCGGGCAGAGTGGGTCGCGGTCGTCGATGCAGTCATCGCGTTGGCGTTGGTGTGCCGGTCTTTGGATGAGCTTCTCGCCAAAATCGCCGAACAATCCTCCTCGCTCCGCGAGGCACCTGAGAATGCAGTCGTTCTGTCAACCATCCATTCGGCCAAGGGTCTCGAATGGGAGGCGGTATTCCTGATTGGAATGGAGCAAGGGGTGCTGCCCCACATCAATAATCACGATCTGGAGGAGGAACGCCGCGTTGCCTATGTGGGACTCACGAGGGCGAAGCGGCTCCTCGGAATGACGTTCGCAAATATGCGTTTCGGGCACACATCAAGCCCCTCGCAATTTCTTTACGAGTTGGCCGGGAAGGAAAGACACAGTTACATCTGGACCAATCCAGAGGAGAGCGGAGCCGACGAACGCCTCCCGCTGTTGTCCAATCGTGAACGGCAGCGCCTGATCGAAGGTCCGCCGCCGGAGCAACTGGCAGCGCAGTCGCCCAAGCTCGCGAGCAGCCCCCATCCCTCCCTCCTCCGCAAGCAGGGGAGGGAGGGGTGGGGGCCATCACGCAATCGCCGTGCCGCACCGCCCGACAAGGAAGAGGCTCAAATGGAGAGGAACAATGCCGCCGGGGCGCCGCTGCGCCACGGGCTTTCCTGGAGCGCCGCCGAGGACGACCGGCTACGCGCCGCGTTCGAGGCAGGCGATGCGATCGCAGCAATTGCATCGGCGCATGAGCGCAAAATCGGCGCCATCACGGCACGACTGGTACGGCTCGGTCTCATATCGGAGGACGGTGTCGTTGAGGCGGGTTGACCCTTCGCATGCGCTTGGAAGGCGAGCTGGTCATCACGACAGCGTTTCCATGGTACGGATCACATCCATCCGCCTCGTCCCGAGGAGCGCGCTCCTGAGCTTGTCGAAGGATGCGCGCGTCAGAAATCTACGCTAGCCCGCGGCCTTCGCCTTCAGCAAATCTGCAAGCGGCTTGGCCGGATCAGCCAGCGCGATCGGATCGACGGCGATTTGTCGCTCGATCAGGCGCCGCACGATGGCGATGTCGCGTTGGGCGTTGACGCCCAGCGCATAGGCGACATGTGGCCCGGTCAACTCGAAACTGATTTGGCTCGCAGCGGCGATCTGGCGGCGCACCTTCTGATCGGGCTCCGCCGGCCGCGATCCCACGCCCTGAATGTAGAGATCGAACTGCTCCGACCAGAACGACGGCACGCTGCGATATTCGTCGGTCGCGCCCGCCGCATTGCGGCCTGCGACCGCGCCCTGGTCCTGGGCGTGGCGCCAGTCTTCCCGGCGCACCAGCCCGTGAGGACCAGGGAACCGCACCACGTCGCCGGCCGCGAAAATTTTCGAATCGGAGGTGCGGCACTGCGCGTCGACCACGATCCCATTGTCCGTCCGCAGCCCCGCCGCCGCCGCAAGGCGATCGTCCGGCACCGCGCCGGCCCCGACCACAACGAGATCCGCCATCAATGTCTCGTGAGTGTTGGTCTTGAGTGCGATGACGCCATCGGGTCCGGGCTGCACATCGGTCAAGACGGTGTTGAGGCGCAGCTCGACACCGTGGCGGCGATGGGCGTCATCGACGCGCGCGGACGTATCTTCGTCACACACCCGCGCCAGGATGCGGGGCAGGACTTCGATGACCGTGACTTTGACGCCGAGTTCGGTCGCCGATGCCGCCACTTCGAGCCCGATGAGGCCGCCGCCGACAACGCAAAGATGGCGCGCGCTCTTAAGCTCGCCGGCGAGCGCCCGCGCATGCGCCTCCGTGCGTAGATAGTGAACGCGCGGCGCGCCGAGGGGCAGCGCGGGAATCTGGCGCACCACCGAGCCGGTTGCGATCACCAGCGCGTCATAGCCGAAACGCTGGCCGGATGCGGTGACGATCTCGCGCGCCGCGGGGTCGATGACTGTGCACCTGGTGTCACATGCGAGGCTGACGCCATGGCCGGCGAGGCCCTTCGGGCCAGCGATCGGTGCGTCAGCCGCGGCGGCCTTGCCGAGCAAGACCGCCTTCGACAGCGGCGGCCGCTCATAGGGCTCGCAGGGTTCCTCGGAGACGAGCGTGACGGCGGCCGCAGGGTCGCGGCGCTTGGTTTCGATCGCGGCGAAAACGCCGGCGGGGCCGCCGCCGACGACAACGATATTCCGGGATGCGGTCATTTAAGGTTCAGGCGCGCAGCGCGATCAGCATATCCTCGATATAGTCTTCGCCATTTGCGATCACGAGCATCAGCGACCATGGACGCAATTGCGACAGCGTCTTTGACAGCATTTCGTCGGTGGCAGACGCCCCGCCCAAAATGAGGCCGGTGGTGTTGACCCGTTTGAGACTGCAGGCCTCCCCGATCAGCGCAGCCGCCTGGACGCTTTCGCCGGCCGTCGCGACCATCACGACGAGGTCGGCGCCGTTGACTTCGTCGATCAGGTCCTTGGTGCGGCCGGCGAGGTCGCTCAGCCAGCCTTGCATGGAGAAGCCGCGTCCCGGAGGTGCCCCGGCAAATGCGGACGCGGTGAAGAAACTCGCGCTATTCCAGCGCCGCTCAGCGAGATGCTTGACGAGCGCCTCGCTTGCCGGATCGAGCGCAATGACCTTGACGTGTCGCGGTCTGGAGTTCGGTGCGTCGATCCGGAACCGCGCCTCCGCGGCGGTCGACATTCTCGCGCTTTCACTCAGCATCGCGGTTCAAGCCCTACACCGATGCCGGGGCGACGCCCGGACGCGCCATCAGGGCGTCCCTGGCGGCGTCCTTGAAGGCCTGGTCGCGCGGCAGCACCACGGCCGCCGATCTCACCCGCTGGTGCGCCGGATCGACGCCGGGGGGCCGTTCGCCCTTGTCCATAAGCGCCTTGATGGAGCGCAACAGGCGGTGGCGCGCCATGATGATCCCGTTATCGGTCGACACCAGGTTCTCCTTGGTGCGGTCGACGATCGGACCCATGCTTTCCTGAATCGAGGCGTCCTGCATGCCGAAGCCCTCAACGCCGCTGTAGCTTCGGCCGGCCTTCTGGGCGGCGCGATCGATCAGGTAGTCATTGTCCTTGTTGGCCAGCGGCCGGAACGTATCGGGAGCACATTTGACATGGATACCTTTGCCGTCCCGCATCGCGGCCACTTCGGCGTCGGTGAGATTGCGGATCGGGTGGTAGTCGAAGCTCCAGGTCCAGCAATTCTCGTCGTCGATCGGAATCCAGAAATGGCCGTGGACCGAATGATTGCCGCGCGGCGGGATCATCGTGAAGGACGGCATCACCCACTGGGTGATGCGCCAGTAATACCGGTCGTCCTCGGCATTGCGCCGTGCCCCGATGAAGAGTCCGCCGGCGCTCTCGACCACTTCGAATACCGGGCACGAGTCGGCGAGGTTGTATTGGTTGCCCTTGGCGCCCTTGAACAGCGGGTCGGAGTTGAGGTCGCCACGGTGCAGGAACGACACGTGGCTTGAGTCGATACCGCCCTCCATGGCCTGCAGCCAGTTCGATTCCTGCAGGCGCTTCGAAACAAACCGCTGCCGATCCGCAACCACGGCGAATTCCCACTCCGGCAGCGGCGGGACCTCATCCTTCGCGCCCATATGGGTCCACAGCACGCCGCCGCGCTCGACCAGCGGGTAGGACTTGAGCTTGATCTTCCCGCAGTAGCCGCTTTCCTCCGGTTCGGACGGCACCTCGATGCACTGGCCGGTCACGTCGTATTTCCAGCCGTGATAGGGGCAGCGCAGGCCGTTTTCCTCGTTACGGCCGAACCACAGCGACACGCCGCGATGGGCACAGAACTCGTCGATCAGCCCAAGCCGGCCGCCCGAGTCGCGAAACGCCAGCAGCCGCTCGGATAACAGCTTCACGCGCACCGGCGGACAGTCGTTCTCCGGCAGCTCTTCGGCCAGCAGCGCGGGCAGCCAATAGCTGCGGAACAGTTTACCGCACGGCGTTCCCGGGCCGGTCTGGGTCAGAAGATCATTTTGCTCTTTTCGCAGCACGGGCTCCTCCGCATTGGTGGGTCATGGGGGCCGAAACTCCGGACCAGCATGGGATGAACACAGGGCTGATGCCCGCCCTGGAGCGGACGGCCCCCGATCGCGACCTCCGCGGCGGGGCGACATTGACCTGCGATCATGCCTATGGTCTATGGAGCTTCGAACAAACCCTTGCAAAACGCCGTATTTTCAGCTGTGCCAAAGTACCCTGCGGTTCTTCTGGCGTCAACGAAGCGGGCGTGAGTAAGACTGAGAACTGCTATCAACTGCTGCCATGCCGTCGAAGATCGAACTCTGCAATGCCGATGACGTCGCTGCCGGCACCGCCCTCAAGGTTGAGAAAGACGGATTGACGGTGGCGGTCTTTAACGTCGAGGGCGAGTTCTATGTCCTTGATGACCAGTGCACCCATGGGCCGGGCTCTTTGTCCGAGGGTTACATCGAGGGCGACGTGGTCGAGTGCAACTTCCACAATGGCCAGTTCAACATCCGCACCGGCGAGGTGGTGATGCCGCCTTGCATGATCCCGATGAAGACCTACCCGACCGCGGTGGAGGACGGGAAGGTTGTCATCGAGGTATGAGGACCAGGTTGCGCGGTGCGCGGATCTCAACGCTTGCGACGACTGTAGGGTGGGCAAAGGCGCATCGACGGGCGTGCAACTCGCCCAGCTCCTCATGCGCCTTTGCCCACGCTGTCCGACCTCTCCGTTTGACTGCATGGGCAAAGTCGCGCAAGGCGGGCGCCATTTCATCGCCTGCGGCAGGCGACTTTACCCACCCTACGACGCTGCCGCTGGTGCTATAACTTCATTTCAGAACATCACACCCACACACCAGAGGCCCCCATGCACGACGTTCCCGGTTCCCACTGGCACGAGCCCACGGCCGGCAAGCGCGCCGGCTTCGGCAAGTTCGGCCGGCCGAAGACGCCTTACGACCTCTTCATGGAATCCGAGGGTATTCCGGTGTTTCGCGATATCGGGGTCAGCAAGGTGCAAAACCTGCCGCTGGCGCCGTGGCGGCGCCTCGGCGGCCGCGGCACTTACATTCAGCTTCACGGCACCGAGGGCAAATGGGGTTGCTACGTGGTCGAGGTGCCGGGCGCGGGCGCACTCAACGCCGAGAAGCACCTCTATGAGGAAATCTATTTCGTGGTCGAAGGGCGCGGCACCACGGAAGTCTGGCTTGACGCCGACTCCAAGCGCCACGTGTTTGAGTGGCAGAAGGGATCGCTGTTCTCGATTCCGGTGAATGCATGGCACCGGATCGTCAACGCAAGCTCGAGCCCGGCGCTGCTGCTCGGCGGCACCACGGCGCCGAACCTGATGAATCTCATCAACAACGTCGGCGCGATCTTCGATTGCCCTTACATGTTCCGCGACCGCTTCAGTGGCGCCGACGATTTCTACAAGTACAAGGACGACATCGAGCCGGACCCGGTGCGCGGGCTCGCCATGCGGCGCACCAATTTCGTACCCGACATCGTCAACTGCGATCTGCCGCTCGACAACCGCCGCTCGCCGGGCTGGCGCCGCGTCGAGCCTTTCATGACCGGCAACACGTTCTATCTGTGGATCGGCCAGCACGAGAACGGCCGCTACTCCAAGGCCCACGCCCACACCTCCGCGGCGGTGCTCATCTGCATAAAGGGCAAGGGCTACACCTACACGTGGCCTGAACATGCCGGCGTTTCGCCGTGGCAGGACGGCAAGGCGCACCTCGTCAAGCGGGTCGACTACGAGCCGGTCGGCCTCGTCTCGGCGGCGCCCGGTGGCGCGCGCTGGTACCACCAGCATTTCGGCGCGTCCCGTGATCCGCTGCGGCTCACCGCCTGGTTCGGCCCCTACAATCCGGGCCGCGAGCCCGGTCCGCCCGGCGAGGTCCATACCGACTATACGGCCATGGACATCCCCGAAGGCGGCACATCCATCCCCTACTGGATGGAAGACCCGTTCATCGCCAAGGAGTACGTGGAGACCCTCACGCGCGAGGGCGTGGTCAACCGCATGGAGCAGCAGTTCTACGACAAGAACTTCAAGGGCGAGTTGCCGAAGGGGGTTTGAGGGCGCGACACGTCGTAGGGTGGGCAAAATCGCTTGGTACGGCCGATGTATAGTCCGGATATCGTCGGCGATTTTGCCCACGCGGTAGAACGGCGAGGTCAGCCAGCGTGGGCATTGCGGCACGGTCGTCGGGTGCGGATGCGCGTGTGGGCGCAATGCCCACCCTACGAGGTCTGCCGAAAGGGGTTGACGAGTGAAAATCGAAACCGACGAACAGGGCGGCCGGATTTTCTTCTCCAGCACTGGCCGCAGCCTCGAAGGTGAAGACGAAATCTGTATCCTGAGCGTCGGCGTCGATATCGGCTCTTCGACCTCACACCTGGTGTTTTCCCGGATCGTTCTGGAACGGC
>Ga0209648_10003796_pt1 | contig 12775 bp, 15 predicted proteins | sample GraSoi2013_115cm_FD_185830 | JGI IMG/M metagenome (GOLD analysis project Ga0209648, IMG submission 185830) | Grasslands soil microbial communities from the Angelo Coastal Reserve, California, USA - Sample 9_17_2013_115cm (SPAdes) (version 2) | ecosystem: Environmental > Terrestrial > Soil >...
CCGCCTCTGCGCTGCGCGGACCCAGGCTATCTGCCCGGCCGTCGGCGGGTGGGTGGGTCGCTCCCAGGTGCTCGACGTGCAGCCGGCCGGATGTGACCCTGACGCGGATGTCGACTTCGTTCGGCTCCTCCGCCTGGCTACCACCGAGTACGACCAGGGTCGTCCGGCTCGGCACGCGACGCAGCAAGCTCACGGCCTCAGGAGTTGGGAGCACCCCGTCCGCCAGCACGACCAGCCAGGGGCCGGAATCCAGCAGGTCGGCTCCGGCCTGGACCTTGCGAGCACGCGCCACTCGGGACGAGACGAGGGCGTCGAGCACGGCGGGGTCATCGACCCGCTCAGGACTGGATTCGCCCTGCGCCCCGTCCTGACCACCACGAAGATGAGGCAGCCATTTGATCCATTCCCAGTCCGGAGCGTCGGTCGACGGTGCACAAAGCAGCAGGCGGAGCTCTTCAGGGGCGTGCAGGACGGCCAGCTGACAGCAGAGCGCTCGGGCCAAGTCGAGTCTCGCTCCCTTGGGGCCCAGGATGCTGAGCACGCGTGCGCTTCGTAGATCGACTCCAATGGCAACGTCGGCAACCGATCCATACGCCTGTATCAACTCGTCCGCGGCCGAAACACAGACTGGATCGGAGGCCTGTGCTGGACCGTCCTCGACCGGGATCCCCATTGGCGTCGCCAGCGGCTGCCGGCCCTCGCCCACGCGGACAAGCAGGAAGTCGGCGTCGCCCGGCCGCCGTTCCCACAGCCGCGCAGATGACCGGATCAACGCGAGGAGCGCGTCGGGCGCCGGGTACCGCCATCCCGACGACGCGCGCTGGGCCGCGGCGGTGCTCTGCAGGTCCGAGCGCAGGTTGCCGAGGTACTCCAGGTATTTGGCGCGCGCGGCATAGGTGCGCCCGCGGGCCGTCAGGCGTTGCTGCACGCCCATGCCGACGCCCATGCCGATGGAGCTCAGCATGAAAAACAACCCGCTCGCGACGAAGAGCGGTTTGGGGTTGTTGACGATGAAGAGCATCCCTCCCAGGCTGCCCACGACCGGGAACAGATACTGCAGCCAGCCCGCCGCGCCGGCGGGCGTGGAGTCGACGCGCGGAGGAGCAGACAACGTGATCGAACCTTCGGGCACCGGCGGCGGCCTCAACCGAGCCGGACGGCGAACCAGCTGGGTCGGTGATCCGGCAGTTGTCGTCATTGATTCGTCACACTTGGGTCCGCGCCGATCAGTCTAAGAAAGGCATCATGCCGAGGTCATAGAGATAGACAACGTCGACCTGTCGTGTCGCGTCACAGTCGTCGGCTCCAGACGGCGACTCGACGTCACCTTGCCGGTCGGCATTCCGGTCGCCGACCTTCTCTGGGACCTCGTCGAGATGCTGGGCGAGAGCGACGGGAGCGTCCCCGCGCGCTGGGCCCTCGTGAGGGTTGGCGGTGGACCGCTGAATCCGGAGCTGGCGCTTTCCGAGCAAGGGGTTGTGGAAGGCACGATGCTCTTCCTGCGCGACATCACGAGACTGGATCCGCCACCTGCCGTCGATGACTACGCGGCGGAGGTCGCGATCACCGTCGACGCCCAGGCCGGCCGGTGGACCCGGGCCGCGGTTCCAGAGCTGCTGGCGGCCAGCGCTGCCGTCTGTTTGGCTCTGGCCGGCCTGGTTCTTCTCCTGGCCGGCGATCGGGAGGTGCGGGCCACGTTCGGACTGGTCGGCGCGGCCATCGCCGCCGTCAGCGGCCTGGCCATGGCACGACGTCTGGGGCGGCAAATCTCGGGCGGGCTCATCGCTCTTTCCGCCGTCACCCTCTGGGCGGCAGCCGGAGCTGGGCTCGCCGGCCTTGCGGACGCAAGCCCGACCGCCGCGCTCGCGGCGGCCTTGGGATCGATCGGCGTCGGAGCGGCCATCGCGATCCTGGTCGCCGGCGATGTGGTGCTCGTCCCGTCCGTGGGCATCATCGCCGCCACCCTCCTCCCGGCCCTCGTCCTGGGCGGTTGCGCTCTCGTGGGAGCCGACCCGATAGCGGCCGCTGCCCTGCTCTGTCCGATCTCCCTGGGCAGCCTGGCCATGGCTGAACGCATGGCCGTCCGCCTGGCCGGCATCTACACTCCCGACCCGGCCTTGATCAGCCTTCGGGCCGGGCGTGGGCGCCGGCTGCTGGCGGCGCTGCTGATCGGGATCGCCCTTGTCCTTATATGGTCTATGGCGATCCTCGCCGTTTCGGGAGGATGGTTCGCGTGGGGTCTCGTCGCAGCCGCGGCGCTCGCCGTGGCGGCGAAGGCAAGGCACTTCCGATTCACCGCCGAGGTCGCACCACTTCTGGCCGCGGGCCTGGCCGGCCTGCTCCTGCTCGAGCTCCCCCTGGTCGTCGTCCTCTCCATCGGACCGAGAGGGGCGGGCGGCGGCGCAGCGGTCCTTTCAGCCGATGCGCTCCTCCTGGCGTTGACCGTGGCCATCGTGCGGAGATGGGACCTATCGCCCCGGCTCAGACGCCAGCTGGGCAGGCTCGAAGCCATCGCGACGGCGGCGACGGTGCCGCTGGCGATTGGTGTCCTGGGCGCCTATGCCGCCGTGGGGCGACTCGTCCACAGCTTCACTTAGAGCTGCCGATGAGGACCGCCGCCAGCTCTCGCATCGACTCCTGCCAGGACGAAGGAGCGTCGCTCCACGAGAAGCCCCGCGTCTTGAGCCGCTGCGCAGGCTGCGGCTCGTAGGCGAGCGAGAGCTGCTGGACGCCGGCGGCTGATCTCGTGGCGCGCGTCCGTTGGGAAGCCTGGTTGGCAACTATTGCGACCGTTCGCCCTTGACCTCGAATCGATTCGATGATCCGGCCGGGCGTAGCTTCGCCCGGCGCCGACTTGCTGACGAGCACCACGTGATCGGCGGCGCCGAGCGCCGCCCGGGTGCTCGCGCGGCGGAACCCTGCGCCGCAATCGAGAATCACGAAGTTGCTCAGGTGGCGCAGATGCTGGATGAGGCGGACCCAGGCCTGCTCATCAGCGGCCGGCTCCATACGTTGGTCGGTTGGAGCGGGCAGGAGCGCAAGACCGCGCCCAACCTTGACCAGCGCCGCTCGCACCTGCTCGGGAGTCAGCATGGGCTCGAACAGCGAGCGATAGGAGTCCCCCGCGAGCCCGCTCTCAGGAGCCATCCAGTGGCTGAGCGCGCCGGATTGCGGGCAGGCGTCGACGGCCACCACGTGGTCACTTCGGAGCGTGCTCAAGAGCGTCGCGAGCAGGACGGTGACCGTGGTCGTGCCCCTACCGGCGTGGGCCGACATTACGGCCACCACGGTGCTGGCTCCCGCTCGCGGCGTCACGATGGCGTCCTCGAGAAAACGCAGGTAGTCGGCGTCGCCCATGCGGTCGATGTCGGGCGTGTGCGTTGAGGGCTGCAGCCTGGCCCTCAGGAGCTGCGCCAGATCGGAGGCAGAAGGCACATACGCTTCCGGGTCGGCATCCGCCGGTTGAAGCGGCGCTGCGAGGACGAGCACCGCACCCGGAAAGAGGCCGCGTTGGCCGAGTGTCTGCTCACCCGTGAAGGGCGCCTCTCCCATCGGGGCAAGGCTCCAGCCCCTCGAATCCGAGCTGCTTTCACAGACCTCGACCAGGCTCGGCACGAGATCCTCGATCCGAGCATCCTCGGGCACGGCCAGCGTGTGGCGGCCGGAGGGGCTGTCCACGCTGACCAGCAGGCGCCGGCTCATCGCGCTGCGACCATACATTCGGGTCTATTTCTATTCAAATTCGTCCAACTGCGTCTAGCATGGAGCGAACGCTTAACAGCAGGGGGTCGTCGGTATCTCGCGGGTTGGAGGAAACATAGGGGAATGAGCGGATCAGGTTCTAACTTCCGTACCGAGCTGTCGGCCATGCAGACGGCCGCCCAGCACGTTTTCGATGTCAATGCCCAGATCCAGTCCCAGCTGAGCAGCCTGCAGTCACGGCTGGATCCCTTGATGGGGAACTGGCAGGGCTCGGCGGCGACCAGCTTCCAGGTCTTGAAGGAGCGCTGGCACCAGGACGCGACCCAGCTCAACGCCGCGCTACGGGCGATCGGCGAAGGCCTGGTCAAGGTCCACGGCAACTACCAGGCGACCGAGGAAACCAGCCAGCAGAGCTTCACCTCGATCTCGCGCAAGCTGGGAGGCTGAGATGAGCGGAGAAGGAAACATCGTCGTCACCTTCGGAGCGGTCAACGAGGCGGCCATGGACGCCGACGCCATTGCCGCCCAGATCGCCCAGCAGCTGAGCGACCTCAAGGCCTACCTGGCGCCGCTCGTGGCGAGCTGGTCCGGCGGCGCAGCCGGCGACTTCCAGGCCCTGCAGGCCAAGTGGGATAACAGCGCCAACGACCTGAATCAGGTGTTGCGCCAGATGTCCCAGGCGCTCAGGGCGGCTGCCGAGCAATACCAGGCCACCGAGAAAACGAACAGCTCCGTCTGGAGTTGACCCCTGCCGACCCCAGGTTTCGAAGTTGACCCGGACCAGCTGGACGGGCTGGCGGCCCGATTCCGGCAGGCTTCTCACGAGCTGAACGATCTCGGCCACCTTGCCCCGTCGGCCGCCGCGGTCGACCTTCAAGGGACGCCGAGCGGTCAGGCTTTCGCACACGCGTGGGAACAGCTTTCGCGCGCCTATGACATCCTGGCCAAGGGGGCTCTCGTCATCGGGACCAAGCTGAACCAGAACGCCCTCACGTATCGCGAGGCCGACAGCGCGAGCGTCGGGAACGTCGACGATCCATCGCGCGGGCGACACCGAAATCTAGAGTGAGCACTCGTCCGCAGGGCACGCCCTACCGCCTGAGAGCGATGGCCGGCGGATTCGCCAGCAGCGCCTCCAACGCTCGTACCCGCGTCGCCGAGCTCGAGGACTCCAGAGCAGGAGCGCCGGCAAGTTGGGGCTGGAGCGGAGCAGCGGCGGCAGCCTACACACGCACGTGGCAAAGCTGGAGGACCGGCGCGCAAGCCCTGGCCGATCGGATGGATTCCACTGGCCTGTTCCTGAATCACCTCGCGGATCAGCTCGAGGCCGCCCAACGCGCGTACGACGCCGCCGTGACCAGGGCTCAGGCGCTTGGACTTGGCGTCGATGCCCAGGGCTACGTCACCCCTCGCTCAGTCGCGCCGCCGATCCCGCTGGCCCTTGGCTCACCCGAGGGAGAGCTCGAGGCTGAGCTCGCGACTGCAGCCACGCTGGGCCGTGAGGCGCTCCAATGGGCGAGCGCCCAGCTGCACGACATCTTCGACAAGGGCTGGTACGAGGCCGCGGGGAAGATCAACGACATCCTGGGATGGCCGACAGTTCCCCCGACCGTCGTGTTGTCTGCGACCACAATCTACGCGGGCGCCAAGTACTGGCAGAGCGCACGCAATTTGCCTGGAATTGCGACGCGCCTGTTCAGCGAGACGGTCGGGCCGGCGGCGCTTGCGTATGACCGGGGCGAAGCGACGTACGCCGATCTGATGGACGCGGCGCGGTTAGGCCTGAACCGAATGGAATGGGCAAAGGCCTTCACCGTGAACGCGGACCGGGCGAGCTTCTTACGCGGCGGGATCCGCGCCGGCGGCGTGCTCGACGTTATCGGTAAGGTGCTGATACCGGTTGCAGTCGCCAGCGACGTAATGACGATTTGGAATCCGGGTCACGGAAGCGCCTTCGAGCAGAATCTCAACAAGGGGGCTGCGTACGCGAACCTCGCCGGGACGGCGGTCTGGGGCGCCGCTGCGTTCGACGGCGCGGCCATGGGCGGAGCTTTGCTGGGGGCCGACGCCATGCTGGGGTGGGTGCCAGTGGCTGGTCAGGTCCTGCTGGTCGTGTCCGGACTGGTTCTTGCCGGCATCTGGGCATACGACAACGTCAAGCCATTCCACGACTTTTGCAACGCGGTAGGCTCAGAGACGGTGCACGTGGCACAGGACACTTGGAACGCCACCACCCATGAGGCCTCCAACATCGGTCACAGCGTGCAGAACGCGTTCGGTGGGGCCGCGCACGCAGTGACCAGCTTTTTTCACTGGCCGTAACGGACGCTCGATTTGTCTAACGCCATTCTGGGGATCGTCATTGCGCTGGTGGCCATCGGCGCGATCTGGCTGAGCCTGTTTTCCCGCAAGCACGGCGTCAAGAACTGGTGGGCGTACATGGTCAGCGTTCCGTTGCTTCTGTACTGGGCAGTGGTGGCGGCTACTGGCCACGGTCGTACATAGCGTGAAGCAGAAGCTCGTCGGGGCCGATGAGCTCGTTGACCGGCTGAAGCACGAGGAGCTCGTGACACTGCCGACGCTGACCTGGGAGGAGCTGGCGATAACCGGTTCGCTCGAGGCGTCGCCTCTGCGCGATGCCTCCGAGATCAGCTACTGGGAAGGTCTTGGTCCCGAGGCCAAGAAAGCCGCGGGTGCAGCGGCGCTGCGTAGCCTCGGCGCCAGGCACCTGATAGACCTCATGCAGCCTGCAGTGGCCGATTCAGGTGGAAACGTTGAGCTCCATCCCGCAGCGGAGCTGGGCCTCATCCTTGCCGCGCGCCGCCAACCTTCGTACGTCCTGGTCGGCAGCGAACCGCAGCGTGGCCTCTTTGGTTTTGTTCGGTTGCACGGCGTGATCGATGAGCGACGTCGAATGAACATCGTTCTCCTGGAACGAACGTCTGGAAGCGGAGTGCACGAGTTCGCGCTTTGTCTGCCGGCGCGGGCGGCCGAAGAGGTCAGCACCTGGGCGTGCGGACCAGATGCCCTCAACGGTGAGAAAGGAGAGACGCTGGTCCGCACGATCGAGATCATCCGGCCGAGTCAAGCCGGTCCTTCACGTCACCGCCTGGCGATTTTCGTCGGCCGCGATTCGAACGCACTGGGCGAGTTCGACGAAGCCGGCGAGATTGTGTCTCAAGCGCCAATCACGGCTGCGGACCTGCGCTCTCGCCTCGAATCGCTGCTTGCGTCGGCGGGGGCCGTCGGTACCGGCTGATAGGCTGTTCCGTGATGGCAGCGGACGCGGGCCAAACACTCCTGCCGTACCGCGAAGACCACATCGGCCTGACGAGGTGGCCGCTCGGCATCGCGGCGGGGTTGACCTTGCTGGCCCTCGTGCTTGCTGTTCCCGCAGTGTTGATGTCGAATACGCCGCTTGGTGGTCTAGCCTTTGGAGGATCCATATTCGCCGGCTGTGCGGCCGCGATCGCGTGGGTGCTGGTGTACGCGGGTTGGGTTCTCGCGCTCGAGATCGATCCGGAGAAGATTCGTTACGGCGCCCTCAGCAACGCCGACGCGCGAGCGCGACGCGGCCTTCCCCCTTCCACGACTCCGTATGCGACCTGGCTCCACGAATACCGCTGCCCCGTGGCCGCGGTTCGACGAGTCTGGATCGTGCGCGGGGCGCGTGATGCGCTCAATCCGGAACGATCGACCGGCGTCCCCATCTCCCTGGGCAGCCCGGGCTCGCGGTCGGCCAGGGCGGGATGGATCAGAACCCCTTTCAGCCCAGGCGGTTTGATGCTCCAGCTCGATTCGCCTCCCTCCTCGCCAGCCGACCAGAAAATGATGTGGACGGTCTTCGCCCGCGAGCCGGTGAGCTCAATGTTTAGGACCAGCGACATTCTGTACACGCCCATCAGCAACCCCGATCGATGCCGTGCGGCTCTGGTCGAAGCGCTGCGTCTCAACGGGCTGGAGTTGGACGCGACGGGATACGTGCATCAGATTCCGGGCGCTCCGGTGGTCCCACCTCGCCAGACTGTGATCGACCAGCGAGACGCGCCCGCAAGACGGCGACATGGCAGGCTCACCACCGTCTTCAGCATCGCTTGGGCGCTGATCCCCCTGGTCACCCTTGGCTACCTCACCTGGATCGCATATGTCTACGCCGCGCTGCGCGTAAGGCAGCTGCACACGACTCTGCTCACGCTGCTGGTAATCGGACTGGAGGCTGTTTACTGGTGGCTCACCGCGGTGGTCGGAAGTCAGACTGGTCCCAATCCGCAGGGTGGAGGAGCCTTCGCGGGCATGTTGGCGCTGCTGGCGATCGGCGGCACCCTGTCGTGTTTGGTCCTTCGCCGGTCGGTCTTTTACGTCTACTGAAATTCCGGCATCGTCTTCCACAACGCTAGGACTTGAGTAGGAGCGGTGTGTTTTTCACTCCACGAGTCAATGTCATCGAAAGCGACGAAGGGTTCTCCGTTGAAGTTCTCGGACCGGATCGCGTGCTCTACATCGAGGGTCCGCGGAGCGTGCACATAGACTCGGAATTTCTCATGGGTCCCAGTGGGCTGGTCATTTACCCTTCGTCGATCAAGCGATGGGATTCTCCTCACTCGACTGAAATGATCGACAAAGCAACGCGAGAAAGGATCGTCGAGAACATTCGGAGAGCGTTTCGCTTCAGCGGCCACGAAATCGCGGTTGAGTAGTCGTGGTGAGTCGAATCGGCCCGCGCCAGGTTCACTTGAATCATGCCGAGATCTAAGAGGCCTAGTCCCGTACCTGACGCGGGCTCTCCAGCGCTGGAACCCGAGATCGAATCACTGCCGTTTGTGGGGAAGACCTGGTACAGGCGCGGTCCCTCTTATTGGTTCCGAAGGGCCCTGATGTCTTCGTTCTTCCTGCTCCTCACGGCCCTTTGGGTCTGGTTCCTTTGGGCGGTTGTTCAGGGAGTGGATGCGCAGACGGGCCGCACCAGCAGCACCGTGCTCCTGGTGATCGTGATCGTGGCGGGGTTCGTAACCGGTTCGTTTTTTTTGGGGACGCTACCCCGCGGGCAGTCGAGACAGCCGTCGCGCCCTGAGACTTGGGGCGTTCCAGGTATCGGTGCGGCCGTGGGCACACTGGCCCGTGCCGGCGGCATGTTGGCCGGTGTCTTTCTCCTCTTCGCGACCATCTTGACTTGGGGACCGCTCGCGGTTATGTCGATCAGGACGTTCACTCCCGTGCTTTATGCCGAGCTCGAGGCGCGGGATAGGCTCGAGCTCTGGTACCAGGAGCACGGCCGCACTCCCCCCTGGCATGCCGGCACCGCTCCTTGGGACCGAGGCCCCAAGCCGAGGGTCTAGGGCGCTTTGAACATGCCGGCGAGCACGATTGCACCCTCGCCTGCAGCGGTGAGAGTCACGACCGAGCCGTCGCTGACTTCGAACTCGATCCACGCACAGCACTCGCGCTCCAGGTCGACCAGCTCGATCAGCGCGGCCGCAGCGCCGGGAGCGGGAATGAGGCGAATTCCGCCCGGCGCCAGTTCACGCGCAACTAGGCCGCTGCCCATGAGCTTGTTCCAGGCGCCTTGACGATCCTTCAGGTCAGACGCAGAGAGCGTGCAGGCGATCGGCGAAGTCTCAGCCATCGAGAGTCCAAAACGCCGGTTCGACCTGCCTATTCCTTTAGATTCACTCGAGATCGATGCGCATCGTCATTACCGGCGGCAGCGGGCAGGTCGGACAGATTCTGGCTCGTCATTTCCACTCTAATGGCCACACAGTGGCTGTCGTGGCCCGAAACGTACGGCCGCAACCGTGGTCGACCATCAGCTGGGACGGACAGCATCTCGGGGAGTGGGTCAACGCGTTAGACGGCTGCGATGTGGTCATCAACCTGGCGGGTCGCAGCGTCAACTGCCGGTACAACGAAGCCAACCGTCGAGAAATCAAGGAATCGCGGATCGTCACGACTCGACTGGTCGGTGATGCGATCAGCCGGTCGTCGACACCGCCCAAACTCTGGATGAACGCCAGCACGGCAACGATCTACCGACATGCGATCGATCGGCCGATGGATGACGTCACCGGCGAGATTGGAGGCAACGAGCCTGGCATTCCCGGAACGTGGCGTTTCAGCTATGACGTAGCGATCAGTTGGGAAGCGGCATTCTTCGAGGCCGAGACTCCACAGACGAGGAAGATCGCCATGCGGAGCGCAATCACGATGAGCCCAGACAGAGGCGGGGCATTCGAAACGCTCCTCAACCTGGTGCGCGTGGGCTTAGGAGGCAGGTCGGGTTCCGGGGAGCAGTTCGTGTCCTGGATTCAAGACGTGGACTTTGTGCGGGCAATCGATTTCCTGATCGCACGGACTGATCTGGACGGGTGCATCAACATCTCGTCTCCGAACCCGGTGCCCAATCGCGACTTCATGGCAGCCCTGCGCCGAGCGTATGGCACTCCTCTCGGTTTACCGGCAACGGATTGGATGCTGGAAGTCGGCGCCTTTTTCCTGCGTACTGAAACCGAGCTCGTCCTCAAGAGCCGGCGAGTCGTGCCCAGGCGCCTGGTGGATGCCGGCTTTGGGTTTCAGTTTCCGGATTGGAGTTCCGCCGCTGCGGACCTGGTCAAGCGTTGGCGGTCCCGGGGCTAGGCCTTCGAGCGGGATTCAAGGGATGCCCGGGCCGCCGACAGCTCGGCGAGCAGGGCCGCCCACCGCCGCCTGCCCAGGCTCCTGACAAACTGCTGCTGAGCGCTTTCCCAGAGAGGCAACGCGGCGGCCGCCGATCGGCGCCCTCGTGCCGTCAACGCAATCCTCTTCTTCTCCACCAGGCCGCGGTCTCGTAGCAACTTCAAGTTGCGCGTGAGCGTGGTGCGATCCATGGCCAAGATCTCGGCCAGGTCCGTGATGGTCGTGGCCGCCTCCGATTCGATCGCCATCAAAAGATTGAGTTGAGTGGCCCGGAGTCCGGCCGGGCGCAGCTGACCATCGTAGTGAGCAGTGACCGCACGCGCCATCTGGCGGAAGTTCATGACAGCGCAGGCGAGAACCGCGTCCCGGTAGCGCGCGATGGTCGCCTCGGTTTGATCAGACATTGCAGCCGCCCCATTGCCAAATGGGAGGTTGGCGTGTATATACACGGTGTGAAAAGAACACGACTGAGTCTCTACTACCTTGCAGCATATCTACTCGGAGCTGGGGTCGCCCTCATCTTTGCGCCTTCACTGGCGCTCACGCTTCTGTTCGCCAGCGGCCACTACGGCGATGTCATGCCTCGGCTGCTTGGGGTGGTGCTGCTGGCGCTGGGCATCGTAATCGTCCAGATCATCCGCCACAGCCTGGAGGTTCTTTACCCAACAACGCTGATCGTACGAACGTTGATCGTGGCGGTGCTTGCGGGCCTCCTGATCTACTCTCGCGATCCGCTGTTCATCTCGCTGCTGGTCGTGGTCGGATTCGGCATGATTCTCACCGGCACCAGCTATGCGCTCGATCGACGAAGAGCAGCGTGAGGCTGCTCCTCGCGGTCGTTTTGGTCGCATGCGTTGCGGTCATCGCGTTGGGTTTGGGCGCTTGGATGCTGCGAGGGGAACAGAAGAAGGTCTAGTGCGTGGCGCCCGCAGCAGCGGATAGGAGTTGACGACGTACCAGTACGCAGCGATCGCGGGCGCCAGGTTCACGGTCAGCAGGGAAATCGTCGCCAGCCACCCGATCGCCGATGCGATGCCAGGCAGCCACTCATACCCAGTTCGCCGCCCTGCCACCATCAGCGCGGGCAGAGCAAAGATCGCGGCGTAAGTCCCTGGCAGTGGCGCCACCGCCACAGAGAGCGCCAAGCCGGCCGCCACCCCCGCCTCCGATCCTCGATACGCTGCAATCGCGAGCGACAGAGCTGCCAGTGCGATCAGTGCCGCGAGGTAGGCGAGCGGACCCGCGGCATAAACGAACTGGATCAGGCCCGCGACCGGGTAGGCACGCAGCGTTGCGATGTAATCGAGAGGCCAGCGCCGGTCGATGACGAAGGCCCACACCACGAACGGCGCGCACAGAACAATTGCGGCCGCCGCCGCAGCGGCGAGACGTCTCCATTCGGCGCGCCGTGCCCAGACGATCACGGCCACCAGCGGAAGGGCGTTGACCGGCCGGATCGCGGCCAGGGCAAGGCCCAGCCCGAGCAACAAGGGAGTTCGGCGCCGCTCGCTCGCCCAGAAAGCGAGCGAGCAACCCAGGAGCGCAAGACAGCTGAACACGTGAGTCGTGATGAGCGCGTAGACGGCCGGCGTCGACGCCATCAAGAACAACCAGTTGCGCCAGGAACCGCGCCACAGCCACAGCGCGAGGCCGAGCAGGCCGATGCAGACGACAAGCGCAGCCGCATGGCTCCATGGGGTGGGCAGCGCCGCCAGGGGAAGAGCCGGGAGATAGACCGGCAGCGGATAGGCATAGAGATAGCTCTGGCCGTAGGAGGGCCCATTTCCGGTGGCCAGCCAGCGGGCCGGCTGGAAGTCGTCCCCCCCCAACCCGCTGCGCACCAAAAGCGCCGTCCCCACTACCGCCGGCAGACCGAGGGCCGCGCCGATGGCGATCGAGCGCCAGCTGCCTGGCCTTCCGCCTCGTTTTCGAACTGGTGCGCTCAGCCCGTTGCGCCTGAGGTCCCGATATCCACCAGGACGTCGACGTCTTGCACGGTTCCGTAGTTGTCGACGGCCACATCCTGAAATCGCAGCAGCACGCGATCGCTCACGTGGAGCTGCGTGGGGTCAAGCGCCACGAACAGCCATCCTGTGACGCTCTGACCGGCGTCGATGTCACCTGGAAGGGGCGTCGACTTCAAGTAGTCGACGTTGAAGACCACATCGCCCACGGATGCGACCGGCACCATCGGCCAATCCACCTCGACCGGACTCGAGTTGGTCATGGTCACCTCGAACCAAGTGGCCTTGCCGCCGGGATCAAAAGCAATCCGGTCGACGCTGATCGTCACGCCTTTCAGCTGTCCGGAGGCACTTGCGCTGACCATCCTGGCGTTGGGCGGCGGCGTTCCTGGGCCCGAGCCCAGCACGGGCTTGGCGGGCAAGCCCAGGGCGCCCGCGCC
>Ga0209648_10003797_pt1 | contig 12774 bp, 14 predicted proteins | sample GraSoi2013_115cm_FD_185830 | JGI IMG/M metagenome (GOLD analysis project Ga0209648, IMG submission 185830) | Grasslands soil microbial communities from the Angelo Coastal Reserve, California, USA - Sample 9_17_2013_115cm (SPAdes) (version 2) | ecosystem: Environmental > Terrestrial > Soil >...
GCCCGCCCGCCGCTCGAACCGCTGGACGAAGGCACTTTCGGGATCGGAGCCATCCTGGTCGTGTCCTCGGTCCTCTGCATCGTGCTCGCGGTCGCGGTCGTATACATCGGGATAAACGCGATCGTGCACACGAGTGGCTGAGTTTTCGTTCGACGTCGTCTCGGAGTTCGACCCGGCGGAGCTGACCAACGCGATCGACCAGGCGCGGCGGGAGGTGAGCACGCGGTTCGATTTCAAAGACACGCAGACATCGTTCGATCGTCGCGATCAGCTGATCCTCATCGATTCGGCGAGCGAGGAGCGGGCCAAGGCGGCGCTGCAGGTGCTCCGCGAAAAGGCCGCCCGCCGCAAGCTATCGCCCAAGCTCTTCAAGGCGGACGATCCCAAGACGGTCGGCAAGGGCCGCGGCCAGATCGACGTGCACCTCAACGCCGGGATCACCGACGAGCTGGCTCGCGACCTTCGTAAGCGAATCCAGAACGTCACACCCAAGGTCCAGGTTCGAATCCAGGGCGATCAGCTTCGCGTGGTCAGCAAGGACAAGGACACGCTGCAGCTCGTGATCAAGAACCTGCGCGAGGCCGAGGACATCCCGGTCCCGCTGCAGTTCACGAACTACAGGTAAACAACCTCAACCCGAGTCCGGGAGGGCCAGGATAGTGCGGTGCTGGTAATCCCCGCGATCGACATCATGAATGGGCGGTGCGTCCGCCTGGTGAAGGGAGACTTCGAGCAGGCGACCGTCTACTCGGAAGACCCGGCGACGATCGCGATCGACTTCGCCCGCGCCGGCGCGGTCCGGCTGCACGTCGTCGACCTCGACGCGGCCCGAGGCGAGATGGACAATCGAAGCGCGGTCGAGTCTGTGATCGAGGCCGGCTTGACCGTGCAGGTCGCAGGCGGCGTCCGCAGCGCGGCCCAGGTCGAGACCTGGCTTGGCGCCGGTGCGGGCAGCGTGGTCATGGGGACCGCCGCGGTGCGCGACCCCGAGGTCCTGGCTCAGTGCGCCAACCGGTTCCCCCATCTCGTCATGGCCGCGCTCGACGTTCGCGACGGGATGCCCGCGGTCAGCGGCTGGACGGAGACTGAAGAGGTCGGGATCGAGCAGCTGATCCCGCGCTGGAACGTCCTGCCCCTGGCCGGCTTGATCCTGACCTGCACTGAACGCGATGGGACGCTGGCAGGTCCGGACCTGGCCACGCTCGCCGGCGTTCTCGCGATGACGCACCTGCCAGTGCAGTACGGCGGCGGCATCGCGTCGCTCCACGACATCCGGCAGGTTCGCGAAGCCGGCGCCGCCGGCGTGATCCTCGGGCGATCCCTGTACGACGGCAAGCTCTCGCTGGAGCAAGCCCTGGCCTTGTGAGCACGCGTCGGACCGTTCTGGCCCTGGTGGCGGTCGCCGCCCTTGCGATCGGAGCGGTGGGCTGCGGCGAGCGGGAGACTCCTGACGATTCCGGCTTTCACCAGGACGTCGTCAACGGCAGCAACGGGGCAGAGGTCACCTTTGACGCGACGTTGGTGACCGACCCGATCGAGTCAGGCAACCATGAACGATTCGAGGTCAGGGCGGCCACCGGGGAGAGGCTCGAGGTCGACCACAACATCAACCTCGCCACTTATGTGCCGGCTCACCTGGGCGACGGTGTGATCATCCACGGGCAGCTGTACATCGATCCCGGCCCTTTGATCGGGGTGCATTGCACCCATGCCCACACTTCGAGCGGATGTCCATACCCAGGCTGGATCGAATACTCGAACAATTACTACGAATAGAGCAGGGCCGCGTTGACCCTTTAGGAGAACAATTGTTGAGTGAGCAAGAAGAAGGCGGGACCGGAACGGCCCAGCAGCTTTCTGGCCAACCTTGGCGCAGGTAACTTCGGCCCGATCGAAAGGGTCTCGAGGGTGTTCGGCAATGTCGCCCGCAAGATTGCTCGCAGGCAGGCGTGCTGCGGAAACTATGGCGACCCAGGCTGTTGAATGACGATCGCCGAGGCCCGTGCGGCCGGCCTGACCAGGTAGGGAACACAAAGGGAATGCGCGCCACCAAGCTGACCGCGGTGGCGCTCATCGGTCCCGCCCTTTTGATCGTGTCTTGCAATACGCCACAACCAGCCGTTAAACCCGCCTGCCACTCCTGGCTCCCCGCCATCGGATCGACCGCGGCGACGCTTCCTTCGGGCTCCGGGATCCTGGTGTTCGACAGGCTCGATCAGACACCGAGCTCCGATGCGACCTGGATCTGGTCGGGATCGTGTTGGAGTGAGGAGCCCGCTTTCGGCGGCCATCCCGTTTTCGGTCCGGCGTTGGCGTCGGATTCGACTGATTCGAGCGTCGTCGCCTACGGCGGCTGGGATGCCACCGATTCCAACGAGTACGTTGCCCTGTACCAGACCTGGCAATTCCGCGGCGGTGTCTGGAACCAGGTGCTCGGAAATGGGCCCAAGCTCGCCGGCCCGACCGCGATCGATGATCCAGGCCTCGGAGGCGTGCTCCTGATCGGCGCCGGAGCCGATGGTGAACAGACATGGCTGCTGACGAATTCCGGCTGGGGCCAGATGCATCCAGCCCATTCACCTCCTTCGCGGCTGGGAGCCAGCCTGGGCATCGATCCGGCCACGGGCGACTTGATTGCGTTCGGCGGCTATCGCATCCCCAAAGACCCGATGACGAATACCTGGCGATGGACCGGTTCGGACTGGCTGCTGGAGACGGCGGCCACCAACGAGCAGCACATTCCGGTCTCCGGGAGTGTCGTGGCCGACCGCCACTCGCTCTGGTTGCTGGCAAACCTCCCCTATTCGAACCAGATCCAGCTGTGGCGTTGGTCGGCCGAAACCTGGGCCCCGGTCGCCACGAGCACGCCGGGGCCGAGGCTGCTTGGCTTCGGGGCCGCATTCGACGGCCACGAGATCCTCGTTTTCGGCGGGCTCGATGAACGCCCTGGGATCTGGGGCAAGCTGAGCACCGCCGAGTGGGCGTGGAACGGCAAGAGCTGGCGCCGCCTCCACTGAGCCAGGACCTTCCGAGCGAATCTAGGGCTTGCGGGCCACCAGCCAGCTCGCCGCCTGCGCGACAGGGCGCACCACCATCTCATCGATGTCGACGTGGGGCGGGCGCGTGACCGCGAAGGCGATGCAGTCGGCGATGTCGGCCGCAACCAGCGGTTTCACTCCCTTGTAGACCGCCTTGGCCGCATCGCGGTCACCGTGGAACCGCACCACGCTGAACTCCGTCTCCACCATCCCCGGCATGATCTCGGTGATCCGGATCGGCTCGCCGTTCAGCTCCAGCCGTAGGGTCCGCGAGATGGCGTGCACCGCATGCTTCGTCGCCGTATACCCCGCGCCACCCTTGTAGACCTCGAAGCCCGCGATCGACCCGAGGTTGACGATGTGTCCATACCTCGCCTTCCTAATCAGCGGGAGGGCCGCTCGGGTCATACGCAAAATGCCGAGCACGTTGGCCTCCCACATCTCGATCCAGTCCTGGTCGACGCCCTCGGCGATGGGGGTGAGGCCGCGCGCCAGGCCGGCGTTGTTGACCAGGACATCGATGCGTCCGAATTTTTTCCTCACCCCGGCCACGAACTCTTCGATGCTGTCGAGCCTGGTGACGTCCAGTGGCAGAGCCAGGCCCGACTCGCCAACCACGCGGCGGACGCGGTCCAATCGGCGCGCGCCGCCCGCAATTTGAAACCCGACTCGCCCAAGAGCGACGACCGTGGCGGCGCCGATCCCTGAAGAGGCGCCCGTGACGACGGCTACCGGTCGATAAGCGCTGGCCAATCTCTCCCCCGACAACACCGCGACCTCGCGACGGCTTCAAGAATGTACGCTAGGCACAATGCTCGAGGCGCTGGTGGGCCTGGTAGCGGGTCTTCTCATGGTGACGGCAGTCCTGGTCTGGATGGGTCCGAACGCGAAAGGCATATTCCGGCGCATCGCCACGCTCCGCCGCCGCCGTCCGTCGCTGTCGGTGTTCCAGCCGGCGCGGCAGCGCGAGGTCGTCACCAGTGGCCTCAATCCAAAAACCCAGCGCGTGCTGGTCGCCGCCTCTCGCCTTGGCACCTGGCTGCGCGCGCACAACCACGATGAGATCGCCCGCGAGCTGCGCACCGCAGCCGGCCGCATGACCAGCGACGAGCCCACCGGCCTCTATGCCATGCAGACGGCGCTACGCCGCCTCCGCTCGCTCAGCCTCGACGATCGCAGCTCCCAGGAGCGCCTCAAATCGCTCTCGAACGAGCTGCGCGATGCAGTGCAGGACCGGTTCGAGCAGCTCGAGCTCCTGCCCTTCCGCCGCCCGTAGACCGTAGCTTTCTCGCCGCCCGTGGCGTTTCATCCCACGTGCGAGCGGACGCACCACCGCTCATTTGAACGTCGCAGCCCACACGCAGATATCGCTCGCATGCCGCCCCTCGCCGGCTCAAATGGGGTCGCGGCGCACGACCTCGGGGCGAAATTCCCGCGGCAGCTCCAGCTCTGTTGGCGCGATCAGGCAGAACTCGGGCGGGGGACCGAGCACCATCATCCGCCTCCACAGGCTGGTCTTCGGCCTGCCGGTGAGCGGCTGCATGCGTTCATAGAGGTCGGCGTAGGGCATCCCCGGCGGCTTCGCGAAGTGGACCTCGAACCCCGCGCCGCCTGTTGTCTCGCCGCCAGCGAGGCTATAGAGCTTGCCCACGCCGTCGGCCGCCATCCGCGCGGCTGAGTCGTGGGCGGCGGTGCGGGGGCCGCTGACCGCCGCCAGGTTCAGCGCGTCGAGCGCGGCCGAATTCTCGACGAGGTACCAGTCGCTGTAACGTTCGCCGACTCGATACGTCGTCGATTCGAGAAAACCGCTCGGAGGCGCGCTCGCGAGCGTCGCGTGGAAGTGCCGTAGGGCCGCCTCGTAGTCGGAGAAATCGACACCGCCGGCGGGTCGATGGCTGAAGACGTAAGCAAGCATCAGCGTTTCGTTGGTCTGGCGGCCTTGGTGGTCTTCGTGCCCTTGGGGCCTTTGCCGGATTCGATGTATCTCTTCAGAACCGCCATGTTGTCGCGGATGCCGGCCGCGTACTGGCCCGCGAGCAGGCTGCCCGCGAAACGCAGAAACCCGCCGAGCTCGTAGTCCATCTCGTAGACCACATGCGTCCAGCCGTCCTTCTCCGTGTAGGTGTACGACCACGTCCCCTTCAGCGGCCCGCGGATGAATTTACCCGCGCACTTTTTGGGCTTGTTGTAGACGCTCTGCTCCACCTCGAGCGTCTCTTTGAATCCGCCGGGAAGATCCAGGTGATACCGGTAGCGCGTGCCCTTGCCGGGCGGATCCGCGTCGAGCTTCTCGATCTTCGCCACGTGCTTCGACCACCTCGGCGCGTTGGTCGCGTCCTCCTGCACCACCGCCCACACGCGCTCGGCGGGGGCGTCGATGTCGACCACCTCTTTCAGGCGGGTCACCCTGCGATTATCAATCCACGAGTGAGTGACAGCGAAGTCCCCAAGTCTTCGAGGCCGCCGCCGGCCAGGGTGCTCGGGGCTCTGCGGCATCGTAACTACCGCCTGTTCCTCACCGGTCAGATCATCTCCACGGTGGGGACGTGGATGCAGAGCGTGGCCATGCCGTGGCTCGCGCTCGAGCTCACGCATAGCGGCCTGCTGGTCGGCCTCGTCCTCGCCACGCAGTTCACCCCGGTGCTGCTCGGCGGCCAGCTCGGCGGTATCGTCGCCGATCGCTGTCGCAAGCGCAGCGTCTTGCTGGTCACGCAGTCGCTTTTTACGGTGCCGTCATTCACGCTGTTCGCGCTCTCCGCCACGGGCCACGCGCAGTACTGGATGGTCCTGGTCGCCGCGGCCGCCGCGGGCACGATCAACCTGTTCGATGTTCCTGCGCGCCAGTCGTTCGTCATCGAGATGGTCGGGCGGCAGGACCTCATGAACGCGATCGCCCTCAACTCTTCCGTTTTCAACGGCGCAGCGGTCATCGGGCCATCGATCGCGGGCCTGATCATCGGCGCGGTCGGCGTGCCGATATGCTTCCTCGCCAACTCCATCAGCTACCTGGGAGCGGTCGGGGCGCTGCTGATGATGAAAGACCTGCCCGCGATCGTGACCGAGCATCACGATCAGCGCTGGTTCGAACGGATCGCGCAGGGGGCGACCTACGCGCGGCAGGAGCCGGTCGTGGGCCTGCTGCTGATCGCGGTGGCCGTGTTCTCGCTGTTCGCAATGAATCGCCTGACGCTGATCCCATTGTTCGCCGACCAGGTGCTGAAGGTCGGCGCGCAGGGCTTCGGGTTTCTGATGGCATCCATGGGCCTGGGCGCGCTGGCCGGCGCATTGACACTCGCGTTCGTACCGTCCCTCGGCTCGGACCCAACCCGCCAGTTCTGGATGGCCATGATCTGGGTGGCGGCGCTGCTGGTTTTCGCCGCGTCGCGCACCTATCCGCTGTCGCTGGTCACCCTGTTCGTGGCCGGCTACTGCCAGATCTCGTTCGTCGCCACCGCCAACAACCGCATCCAGACCATCACGCCCGACCACCTGCGCGGGCGGGTGATGGCCCTTTACGCGCAGGCGCTCATCGGGGTGGGCCCGATCGGGAGCATGCAGGCGGGCGCGCTGGCGAGCTGGCGCGGCGCGCCGTTCGCGATGGCGGTCGGGGCGATCGTCGCCGGCGGGGTGATCACGGCGATCAGGCTGGCAAGGCCAGAGGTCTTCAGCCCGAACTATCCGAAACGGACCTCGAGGAGGGCGGCCAAAGCCAGCGCGGGCACGAGCCAGCGCAGCGAGCGGACGTAGTCGGCAATGGCCGACAGCGTGCGCGCCGTCCAGCCTCCGCCGGGTTCCATGTGGATGGCCGTGGCCCCGATCTGGATGACCAGGCCGCCCGCGACGATGGCGGCGGGAATCTCGACCAATCCGTTCGGGACCACGCCTCCGAGGGCCACGCTCCATGAGGAGAGCGCGGCGGCGTAGCCGAGCAGGAAGCCGGGAAGGAACGTGAGCGCGAAACCGCTCAAGCCGGCCGTGAAGATCGCCAGCACGGCGACGAGCACGAAAGCCAGCAGGTTATGGCCGAAGATCGCGAGCGCGTCCTGCACCGGCGTTGCGCCGCCAGACGCGTTCAGCAAGCTGGAGAGCACCGGCTTCACCACCGGCGCCGGGATCGCCGCGGTCCTGCCCGCGACGAAGCCGACACCGATGCCGGCGACGAAACCGAACGCCGCCACCGCAAGCGGCAAGCGCCGCATCCAGACCAGACGCACGATGCCCGGCCTGCCGCCAAAGCTCCATCGCAGCGCCGCGATCGCGCGGCGCAGGGGCTTGCCCAAGCCGACCTCGCGCGCCAGCAATGCTTCGCGCGAGAAGCCGGCCAGGCCCATACGCAGGAGAACCACCGCGAGGACGGTCATCAGCGCCGCAAACCCCCACAAGAACTCGGGGCGGCCGATGAGGATGAGCGCCGCCTCCACCTGGAGGACGACCGACATCGGCAGGATGATGAACGACGCCATCACGTTGGCCGCGCGCATCGTGCGCGCGTTGAGGCTGATTATCACCGCGCCGGCCACCATCGCCGCCACCTGGCAGATGGTCGAGAGGGCGAGCGCGATGAGCACGCTGAGCGGGAAGTAGCCCAGACCTGGAAAAACCGCTACGCAGTACACGATCAGGCCGCCGTAGCAGAGTCCGAGCGACACGGCCAGCACTGCCGCGACCTTGCCCACGTAGATCTCCGCTTCGCTCAACGGGGTCGAGAGCAAGACCTCCAGCGTGGTGCGCTCGCGCTCGCCGACAAATGCCTCCAGCGCGAGCACGAGCGAAAAGCTGGCGGGGATGAAGACGACGAAGAACGCGCCCACCACGGCCAACCGATTGACCACGGCGGTGCCGCCGCCGAAGTACGCGAGGGCCCTGACCCCGATCGCGCTCGCGATCGGGATCGCGAGTGTGAGCGCAACCATCGCCAGGACGAGCCGGAGCTCACTCGTCGCGTCGCGCAGGTCGCGCCGCGCCACAAGGCCCGCTCGAGAGACGAGGTGGGAGATGCCAGCCCAATCTTTGGAGCCCATGCGGCCCGATCCGGGCGTCACGGGACCCGTCCCGTCGTCGTCACGCATCATCAGATGCGCTCCTCCTAGGGCCACCCGTTCCTTCGGCTCGGACCACCTGGATCTCCAAATCTTCGGGCCGGCCCTCCCTCCTCATCTCTATGCCGATCGAGGCTCGGCCAGATCACGGTGGTTTCCCACGATGGCGAGGTAGATGTCTTGCAAGGTCGGCAGCTCGCGGAGCTCACGCCGCTGCTTGAGGCCTGACCGCCGCCTCAGCTCCGAGAGGTCGCCCACGGCCAGTGCGCGCCCGGCAGACATAATGCCGATCTCTCCTGAGAGTGTTTCCGCCTCCTCCATGCTGTGCGTGCAGATGACCAGCGCGCTGCCTTCCTTCTGCAGGTCTTTCAGGTAGTCCCACGCCTTGCGGGCGCTGTCGGGGTCGAGGGCGGAGGTGGGCTCGTCGGCGAGCACCAGGCGGGGCCGGTGCAGCGTCGCTCGGATGAGGGCCACTTTCTGCCGCATGCCTTTCGAATAGCTGCCCAGCCATCGATCGGCATGCGGCAGAAAGTCGAACTTCTCTAGAAGATCCTCGATCCGGCGCCGGCGAAGAGTTGGTTCGACTTCGTAGATCGCGCCGAAGTAGTCGAGGTACGTGCGCGCCGACATCCGCTCGTAAAGGCCCGGCACCTCGGGCATGAGGCCGACCTTCGCGCGCACCGCGGCGGGGTCGGTGGAGGCGTCGATGCCGTCGACGGTCACCGTGCCCGACGTCGGCACCAGCACACCCGCCATGCAGCGGAGGGCGGTGGTCTTGCCGGCGCCGTTGCGGCCGAGCAGGACGAGGCACCTGCCCTCATCGACGCGGACGGACAGGTCGCGCAGCGCAAGCACCTCGCCATAGCGCTTCGCCAGCCCCTCGACCTCGAGCACGGCTACCGATTCTGAGGGTCGGACCTCTTGAACAGCTACTTCTTGGGCGTTGGGAACCTCGGCTCGAGGCTTGGGGTCAGGTTTCCGACAAACCCCCCACCCCAAGTGTTCAGGAGCACCAGGGCGATCACGAACGCGGTCGCTCCCGCTGCGAGAACCAGCTCGATGGGAGCTCCGAAGCCGACCGCGGCCAGGCCTCCGATGGCGGCGGCCACGGCGGCGACGATGACCGCCAGCATGCCCGGCAGCGTGACGAGACTGTAGAAAAGCGATCCAAACCTCCGTATCCCGGATGGCTCGATGCCCAGCGTCTGCAGAGCGCCGGGCAGGTCGTCATATGGGCTGGTCATGAAGTTCGGCTCCAGGTCGGGATGCATCTCGAGGTATGCGTGACGGAGCCTGTTCATTGCGATCACCCATCTGTAATCGTCGCGGTTGAGCATGTTCAGGCGGCCGACCGTTGCGACGCCCGCGAACAGGACGACGGTAAGCATGAAGATTGCGACCGCTATGAACGTCGCGCCGAAGCGGTCGGCCTGCGCGACGAGCGCCAGCGCGATCACCGCGCCTGACAGGATGCCCAGGAACATGTTCACACGCCCGAGCGATTCGGTGTAGGTAAGCGCTCGCGTCGCCAGCAGGCTCCAGTGCTCGGTGGCGAGGATCTGGAGCTTGGTCGCGGCCGCGGGGTCTTTACTGACGGGCGGAAATTCGGTCGCCATCTTGTCTCCTAGTCGCGGGGTAAGTAGCGTGGCAGGTCCGCCAGCGAGTCGAATCCGTGCGAGGCCATGTAGCCGGCAATGCCGTCATGGACGTCGGCGATGGCACGCGGATTGACGAACGTCGCCGTCCCGACCTGCACCGCGGCGCAGCCCGCGACCAGGAACTCCAGCGCGTCCTCTGCGCATGTGATCCCGCCTATGCCGATCACCGGGATGGTCACAGCCCGCGCCGCCTGGTGAGCGAGATGCACGGCCAGCGGGCGGATCGCCGGGCCGGAGAGACCGCCGGTTCGGAAGCTCAGCCGAGGCTGAAGAGCGTTGAGGTCGATCGACATGCCGACGAACGTGTTGACGGCACACAGCGCGTCAGCGCCTGCGCCCTCGCACGCTCGCGCGATGACGCCGATGTCGGTCACCATCGGCGTGAGCTTCACCCAAACGGGCAACGTGGTCCGCTTCCGCACCGCCTCCGTCACCGCGGCCGAGGCTCGCGGGTCGTTGCCGAAGTAGAGGCCACCCTGCTCGACGTTCGGGCAGGAGATGTTGATCTCGAATCCGGCGACGCCCGGCACGCCGTCCAGCCTCGCGGCCAGGTCTCCGTACTCGGTGGCGCTTTCGCCGTTGATGTTGACGAGCACCGGGAAGTCCCATTGCGCCCACTGCGGCGCGTAGTCGCGGATCAGTGCGTCGACGCCAGGTCCCTGGAGGCCGATCGCGTTGAGCATTCCGGACGGCGTCTCGACGATGCGTGGAGGCGGCGTGCCCGCACGAGGGCGCAGGAAGATGCCCTTGGACACCATCGCGCCGAGCGCACGCCGCTCGAGGAGAGGGACCTCGGTGCCATATCCGAAGGTGCCGGAGGCCGCGAGCACGGGCCCTCGCAGCCTGGCGTTGCCGAGCTCGACGGAAAGGTCTGCCGTCATGCGCTCAACGCGTATGGAAGGTGCGCGGGCAGCCGCGACCACTCGATGTCGCCGGCGCGATAGACGGGCCCTTCTTTGCACGCACGGTCGTAGCCGCCGCGCACGAGGGGCACCGCGCAGCCGAGGCACACGCCAGTGCCGCAGCCCATGTAAGTCTCCACCGCGACCTGCGCGTCGGGGCGGCGGGCGGCGACTGCGGAGAGCATGCGGTTGGGGCCGCAGGCCAGGACGAGGTCCGCATCCGGCATCGCCGCCACCGCCGTACCGGCGAACCCGCGCGATCCATCGTCAGTCGCCCAGATCACCGCGTCCCCGTCGGCCTCAGAGCACAGCTCATCGGCGGTGCGGGCGCCGTGCACCCAGGTCACGTCCATGCCCGCGGCACGCCCGTCGCGGGCCGCCAGCGGCATCGGGGCGACGCCGAGCCCGCCGCTGACGAGAGCCGCGGACTTGAGTCCCGCGGGGAACTCGAAGCCGTGCCCGAGCGGTCCGAGGCAGCTTAGGGTGTCTTTTGGCATCATCGCCAGCAGCTGCGCGGTGCCCACGCCCACCGCCTTGAGGATCACCTCGATGCGGTCGCCCTCGACTCGGTACACCGAAAACGGCCGGCGCAGCAGCGGCCCGGGCGACCAGCCCAGGTTGACGAACTGGCCGGCGCGAACCGATTTGGCGATCTCAGGCGCGTCCATCGACAGCACGAACATCCCGCGCGCGACCTCGCGCCGCGCCACCAGTGGCGAATCAAGCAGGAACACCGGCTCTCCACTCTTCGATGGTCCTCACCTCCATCTCCTCGGGCACGCGCGAGGCCGACTCGAGCAGCGCCGCGGCGGTGTCGAGTGAGGTGAGGCAGGGTATCCGCCGCTCCACGGCAGCCCGCCGGATCTCGAAACCATCCTTGAACACCGGCTCGCCCGCGTCGCCCGCGTCGGTGTAGATGTTCGACATGGTGTTGATGACGAGCTCCACCTCACCGGCGGTGATGACGTCGAGCACGGTCGGCCCCTCTTCGCCGATCTTCGCGACGACGCGCGGCGAGAAGCCCGCCGCCCGGAGCGCGCGTGCGGTGCCGTCGGTGGCCACGAGCCGGCACCCCATCTGCACCAGGCGCGAGACGATGGGAAAGATCTCCGGCTTGTCGGCGTCCGCGATCGTGAGCAGCACCGCTCCTCCCGCGCGCACATGGACGCCTGATGCCAGGAACGCCTTTCGCATCGCGGCCGCGAGTGTGCGATCGATCCCGATCGCTTCCCCGGTCGATTTCATCTCGGGCCCGAGATACGAGTCGACCGCCGGCAGCTTGTTCATCGAGAAAACGGGGGCTTTGACGGCGACCAGGTTGCGCGGCGGAATGAGCCCTGTGCTCCAGCCGAGGTCCGACAGCTTCTCTCCGAGCATCACACGGGTCGCCATGTCGACCATCGGCACGCCGGTGACCTTCGACAAAAATGGCACCGTTCGCGACGCGCGCGGGTTGACCTCGAGCACGTACACCTTGCCTCGGTGGACGACGTACTGCACGTTGACGAGACCTCGCAGCCGCAGATGGCGGGCGATGCGGACCGTGTAGTCGATGACGTCATCGAGCGCGGATCGATCGAGACCGGGCGCGGGATAAACCGCGTACGAGTCGCCGGAGTGCACCCCCGCCCGCTCGACGTGCTTCATGACGCCAGGAATCACGACCGTGTCGCCATCGGTGACCGCGTCGACCTCGACCTCGTCGCCCTGGAGGTACTTGTCGACGAGCACCGTGCCTCGGGGCATGGCGCCGATGGCCCACGTCATGTACCTCTGCAGCTCGCGCGAGTTGTGGACGATCTCCATCGCTCTTCCGCCAAGGACATAAGACGGCCGGACCAGGACGGGATACCCGGCGCGTTCCGCGATCACGACGGCGTCCTCGACGGTCGTGGTCGTCCCCCCCACCGGCTGCGGGATCCCGATCGCATCCAGCGCCGCGGCGAACGCGCGGCGGTCCTCGGCCAGGTCGATGGCCTCGACGGCGGAACCCAGAATCGTCACGCCGCGCTCCTCGAGAGGCTCGGCGAGGTTGATCGCCGTCTGGCCTCCGAACTGGACCAGCGCGCCGGCGGCGTGCTCGGCCTCCGCGACCTGCGCAGCGCCGTCGATGTCGAGCGGGTCGAAATACAGGCGG